>ERZ761609.97-NODE-97-length-123442-cov-73.517356_pt1 | contig 123442 bp, 87 predicted proteins | sample MGYA00511163_ERZ761609 | MGnify/ENA primary metagenome ERZ761609 (study PRJEB28899, sample SAMN02445070) | bioreactor sludge metagenome | biome: EBPR sludge | place: Australia: Brisbane, Thorneside Wastewater Treatment Plant | collected 2011-12-16 ... | reverse complement strand
CAATCCCTGCCACTTCCTTACTTTTTCTCTCGGACAAATCGCAACTGCGCCCATTTGAATGATATTCGATTTTGGTCAGGCCCTGCGTGGGAATTTACCCAAATTAACCAACCGGAAATTTATGAGCGCAAATAACCCCCCGCTGGCACAGGGTCTTCTCTCATCCCGAAAAAATTTAAAAAAAACAATCGCTGGTAGCGGTGGACGCTTTAATTCGTTGTCTCTGACAACATACTGAAAAACAAATTTTTACATCAAATTTGGCCACCGACTGGCGTAGAGTCTTCCGAAAAAAATAAAAAAACACACAATCGCTGGTAGCACGGTCTCTGCCCGGTTATCCTTATTTCGTTGTCTCTCCGACAACACCCATTACTATCTGCCCTTGCCTGTAAATTCTATAAATCCGCTGAACATACTACCTTCGCAGCCAAACAGTGATCTCACGCCATGATCGAACAACTTCGCGCTACCCACGCCGCTGCGGCACAGATTCGCCGCCTGTCGGATGCCGCCAAAACCAAGCTGCTGCTGCAATTGGCCCAAGCCGTAGAAGCCGCCTGCGATGCCATTCTGGCCGCCAATCAGCTCGATTTGGCCAAAATAGACGACGCCGATCCTAAAAAAGACCGCCTGCTCCTGAACCCGGAACGCATCGCCGCGCTGGCCGGCAGCATCCGGGAAGTGGCCGCCCTGCGCGATCCCTGCGGCGCGGTGCTCTTGGATAAAATTTTGCCCAATGGCCTGAAATTGAGAAAAATAAGCGTGCCGCTGGGCGTGGTGGGCATCATTTACGAATCGCGGCCCAACGTCACTTTGGATGTGAGTGCGCTGTGCCTGCGTTCGGGCAATGCCGCTGTGTTACGGGGTGGAAGCGACGCCCTGCAAACCAATCGCGCCCTCGCGGCCATCATTCAGGATGTGCTGGAGCAGGCCGGTCTCAGCCGCGACGTGGTGGCCCTCTTGCCGCCCGACCGGGAATTGGTAAAAGACATGCTGACAGCCACGCGCTACATAGATGTGATCATACCGAGAGGCTCGGATGCGCTGATTCGGTTTGTGCGCGAAAACTCATTGGTACCCGTCATCGAAACCGGGGCCGGCGTGTGCCATACTTATGTACACGAAAGTGCCGATCTGGAGAAGGCCAAAGCCATTGTGGTGAATGCCAAAGTGTCGCGGCCGTCGGTGTGCAACTCTTTGGATACCATTGTAATAGACTCAAAAATTGCGCCTGCTTTTTTGCCGCTGCTGCGGGATGATTTTGAAAAATGGAAGGTGGAGGTTTTTGCCGATCCGGTGGCGTTCGACATTTTACAACAAGCCGGTTTTGAGCGGTTGCAGCCAGCCTCGGAATCGGATTTCGGGCGGGAGTTTTTGGATTACAAATGCTCGGTGAAAACGGTGAACGGCCTGCCGGAAGCGCTGGACCACATTCGCACCTATTCGTCGCGGCACTCGGAGGCCATCGTGGCGGAAGACACGGCGGTGTGTCGCACCTTTTTGGAAGAAACCGATGCGGCGGCGGTGTTTGCCAATGCTTCCACGCGTTTTACCGACGGGGGCATGTTCGGCCTCGGTGCGGAAATCGGTATTTCTACCCAGAAACTGCACGCTCGCGGGCCGTTTGCATTGGAGAAATTGGTGACGGAAAAGTGGGTGGTGGAGGGCGAAGGGCAGGTGCGGTGGTGAGAGGCAGTGTGATGTGGAACGGTTTCAAATGTTGCAGGAGAGCGGGGGGATTGTGTTTTGGTGAGTAAAGACGGAAGGGGGTCGGCTTTTTATACCCTGCTTGGCACTTTAGCGGCGCGAGGTATTGGATTGGTTTTTCACCAGCCAATCCCTCAAGTACCACGTTACAAAGTCTTTGAATGCCTTGTGATGGCCATCTGAAGAATCATCATAATCCGAAATCAGGCGCTGAACTTCCTGAAAATTCCATTGGGTTTGGTCTTCCCCCAGCCGCCTTTTGAGTACATTTTTAAAGATTGAAAACCGCTCTTTTCTCAGATGATCATGGTTCAGATTTAAACAGCCTTTAGTATCGCCGATCAACTCTTTCCTTTTGTTGTCATTGGAGGTATCTAACTGCACTTCTTCGGAGGCATTATTTACCTTATAAATGATGTCTTCATCTCTGCATTGCATAGCGGCAGGATTGGTGATTTGCTGCAACACCTTATCCCCTTTCATAGAGTCGCAATGATTTTTTCCTTTCTTGTTGTCATTGCCAAGGCAGCAGCCGAGCAGGTTTTGATAGTTTAAATCATTTCCCGCTTCGTCGTTTTGTGGCAGAAAATGCTCAGTTTTCATTTGGGCTTTACCGTGCTGATTTTCAACTTGTAAGACTTTTTGCCCGCAATAAGCACAGACGAATTTTTGTTCGCGGAGCAATTGTTCTCTCAGTTTGTAAAAGGGCGTTTCGTTCCGTGGAATTCGATTTCCTGCATCATTGCGTTCCTGCCTGAATGCCGTGAAGCCGTCATACGTCGGCGCACTCGATTCACGCTTATAATCGAGCAGGTCTTGCGGTTCCGGTAGTTTTTCAATGGGGAGCATGGAGTGTCTTAATTTAAATCGTAACCGGCATCTTGAATGGCAGCATCAGAAGCTCCAAGTATGGGGAGCAACTGCTCAAAAATTGCTTTTGCAGCTTCTTTTTGATTCAACGCGATGGCACGAAACATTTCATCAATTTTGTATTGAATTTCAGTCGCCGGCCGCTTGTTGATACCATATTCTTCCAACAATAAATCCTGAATAGTGCGACCGTAATAATGATCTATTTCAAAAATTTCGCCTTTCTCGACCCGATAAGCCTTTACTCCTTCATTTTGAAGTGTTGCCAAGACCACCGGAGAATGTGATGTAAAAACGAATTGGACATTGGGAAACTCGGATAAAAGCACCGGAATTGCGCGCGCCTGTACTGCCGGGTGCAGATAGTTATCCACTTCATCCACTAAAACGATGGCAGATTCCTGAGTCGGATTTTCTGAAAAACGGTATGCTTCATACATTCTGCTGATCAAGTGGCCAATCCATCCGAAAAGGTTACTCAGGCCGGTACTTAGCAAATCAAACGGAATTCCTTCCGGGTTGAAAGGAGTTGTTACGGCGATTTTACGTGGCGAAACAGCATTTTTCAATTCAAGCACAAATGCCTCCCCGTCTGTTTGGGTCAAAACCTCAGAAATAATTCGGAACAATGCTTTTACCCTCAATTTGTGTGCATCACTTTGGTTCCAGGTTTCACTGATCCAAAGTTTCAGACTATCAATTCGTTTGTCCTCGGCATCATGTATCAATGGAATAATATCGTAAGCGTTAGGGTTGGGAGAACGTTTTTTAATGTCTGTTCCATCCGGTTTTCTACCGTACCGTTGTGGGTAACCAATTACTAAAATGGGCAGTTCGCCGTCTCCGTCAGTACCATCCTCCCCAACAGGCAGCCCGAAGCCGTTCGGTTCTATTCTGTCTCCGCCAAACTCCACAATGCCGGTATCAGGTAAAGTTTTAAACGGAATCAAATTGGCTTTACCATTTTCAAATATACTTCCGTTGAGATCGTATGACACCTGAATGGCTCCATCGCCTGCATATCGGAATAGATAGCTCTCATCCACACCTATTATGCGCGGAAGATTTTGCAACTCATTTTCGGTATCAATCAAAGGGCTTCCGGTACCTACCAGCCCTAATGCTACGGCACGCAGAAGCGTGGTCTTTCCTCCGCCGTTTTCACCTATAAAACAAGTCGCTCTCCTGCCAAATTGCACACTACATTGCTCAAACAATCCGACATTATTGAGGGTCAGTTGTTGGATGTTTAAAGTTTTTATACGCGGAGCAGGCGGTTCGGGCAGAGCCTCTGAGGCTGCCTGGCGATATTGTTGAATAACTTTAAGCTGCTCAAGAAAATAAGTTTCATTTAGTCTGTTCAATGCGTGGTCAAATGCCAAACTGTAACCGCTGCGCCTTTGGATATTCAAAACGGCATCAATCCTGTTTCTGTCTTCCGTCAAAAACAATTCCAGATTTTTGATATAATCCGTTCCTTCATATTGTTTTTCCCACAATGCCTTTTGTCCAACTTTTGAAAAACCTCCTAACGCGGCAGCAGTTTCTTCCAAAACACTTGCTTTATCGTGATTGTCTCTCCCACTAAACTTTAGCCTGAATTGGCCGGTATTGTTGATTTCAATATAGATATTTTGAGTCTTGTTGACCCAGTCGGTTCCTGTCCAGAATGAAAAAGCCAGATAATACTCATTTCCCAGAAACCACATGCCGGATTGCAGCCTCTCAATGGGACGCCGGCGAAGCGTAAATACCAAAGCGTTGTCATATTTAGACCGCCATTCTAATAAAAACAGGAGTACCCGTTCATGTATCCCTCTAATGTCTTCCATATCAATTCATTTTCGGTACAAAGATAATGATATAATGCTGTACGCTCTATACCCGGCCCCATCCTCCATATTTGCCCCTGAAAAAGGACGTTCCTAACTATTACAAAAAAAGCCGCCCCCAAAAGCTGAGAGCGACTCCTTTTAAACCAGTCTAATATATTGATTCTTACATCATATCGCTGCCCTGCATATTGACCCGGTTGTTTTTGCGGGTGAACAGCGAGGCGTCCATTTTGCCGAAACGGTAGGCAAAGTTGAGGCGTACCATTTGGGGGTTCATCAGGCGGAAATTATCCTGCGTGAAGAAGTCGGTAGCGGTGTAAGACCCCATTCTTCTCGATGCAAACACGTCCTGCATACTGAGTGTGAGCGATGCCTGATTTTTCATCAAATCTTTGCGCACCGAGGCATCCACAAACCAGTACGCTTTGGTGTAACCCTGGGCCGTGTTTTGACCGCGGGGGCCGCCGCCGCTGAACGGATCGTTGTTGGTCACGGGCGTAAACGAGGCGCGGGTGCGGTATTCGCCATTGAACTGGAGTGAAAATCCGGCGGGCAATTTGATCTGCACGGTTTCTTTCAGGAAGGCGCTCAAACGGCTCAGTTCCAGCGAGCTTTCCACGTTGGTGGCGTCCACCTGCTGTTGATACACGTTGATGTTGTGCGTCAGATTGAGCCAGTTGGAGAAGCTGTTTTTCATAGTGAGTTCGGCGCCATAAGCGGCGGCGTTGTTGCCGTTGGCAAAGCTCGTCACCACCACCTCTTTGCCGAGGTCCGCGTTGTACTCGGTAAACTGGTAGGAAGTAATCAGGTTGGAGGCCTGTTTGTAATACAAGGACACGAGGAGATTGTGGCCTTTATTGAAAATCTTTTGGTACGAAAGCTCCAGCGAATTGGTGAACTCCGGCAGCAATTGCACGTTGCCGCGACGCAGGTTGAGCGAGTCGGAGAAGTCGGTGAACGGCATGGTCTGGAAGAAGTTGGGGCGGTTCACACGGCGGGTGTAGGCGAGCTGCATCTGGTCGCCGCCATCGTTGAGTTTGCGGGTGAGGAACAGGCTGGGAAACAGGCTGATGGGATACGCAATAGTGAAAGACGAGTCGCGGTCGGTGAGTGCGCCGGTGTAGAAACTGCTCTCTGCGCGGAGGCCGGCCTGAAAGCCCCAGTTGCCGCGCTGATGGCTGCCCTGAATGTAAGCGGCATAAACGTTGTCGTTGAATTTGAAGTGGTCGGAAATCTGAGCAATTTGCTGCCAGTTGTTTTCGGTATCGCTGAATACGAAGTTGGCGTTGTCGTTGCGATTGTTGCGCAGGGTTGCCTTGATGCCGCCTTCAATTTTGGTGCTTGGGCTGAGCGGGTTGATGAAGTCCGTTTGCAGGGTAATGAAGCTGCCCTGGCCCATGCCTTCCTGCTTTTCGCGGGTGGCGGCGCCGGTGTCGAAGGTGGTCATAAACTCGCTGCCGCCCTCAAACCTGACGCGATTGTAGTTCAGGTCGGCGGTCCATTCGGCGCCTTTTTTCGGAAAGAGGTGTTTGAACTGCAAAGAAGTACCGAGATTGCGGAAGTTGCGGTCTTGTTGGCTGCTGCGCAAGTAGCTGCTTGTGAGGGTGTTGCCGGGGAAGAGCAGGTCGGTGGTGGTGGTAAGGGCGTCGGTGGGTTGGAATTTGCCGCGCATCAGCATGCCGCTGAAAGTGAGGGTGCTGCGGTTGCTGATGAAATAATCCAGGCCCACGCGGCCATTGGCAAAGAGGCCGTTCATGCGGGTGCTCGATTCCTGTGTGACATCGGAAAGCGGGTTGCCGAAGAAGTTGTGGCGGATGGTGACGCCTTCGCCGACGCCTTTGTTTTGGTTGAACATGCCGGAGGCGAAGAAATTGAGTTTGCCTTGCCGGGCATTGATGTCGCCGCCGAGGTTGAGGCCGCCGCGCGAGTCGCCGCCCACGCGCACATTGCCGTTGTATCCCATGCGCTTTTCTTTTTTCAAAACGATGTTGACGATGCCCGCCGCGCCGCCGCCGGCGTCAAATTTGGACGAGGGGTTGGTGATGACCTCTACGCTTTCGATGTCTGCCGCCGGTATTTGGTCGAGCGAGAGTGTGGTGGGGCGGCCATCCAGAAAAATCTGTGGCGAGCCGTTGCGCAGGGTCACGTTGCCGTCGAGGTCCACCGAAAGGGAGGGTACGTTTTTGAGGGCGTCCTGAGCCGTGCCGCCTGCTGCGCTCAGGTCTTTATCCACGCGGTAGGCTTTGCGGTCCAATGCGAGCGTGGTGGTCGCCACTTGCCCTTTTACCACCACTTCGCTGAGTACGGTGGCGCCTTCCAGCAATTTGATATTGCCGAGGTCTTTTTCAAAACTGCCCATACCTGCGCCGGGGAAACCACCGCCGGGCGAGGGACCGGAGGGCTTGCCGCCGCCGAGAGACGCTGCGGGCGCTTTGATGCCGAAGTCCACTTTTTGGCGCACTTCGGTGTAGCCGAGGAAGGAAATGACCAACTCAAACTCGCCCACAACAGGCAGTTTTTCGAGGTTGAAATCGCCGTTGTCCTCGCTGAGCTGACCTGCCCAGGTGGTGTCGCGGAGGGTCTGGGTCTGAGGATCGAATTTTTTACCGAACAACTGCACAGTGGCATAGCCGACGCCCTTGCCGGCTTCGTCAACTACCCGGCCGTACATGCGTCCGATGTTCATTTTGGAGGGATCGAAATTGCCGCCCTGCGGCCCCTGTGCCGCCAATGGAAGCAGCGTGGATATGGCCAATAATGCCGTGAAGAAAAATGATTTTTGCATGGTGCTTTTCATGTTTGTCGGGTGATTTCTTTTGAATGACGGTGCAAAGTTGGCCTCAAAAAAAATAAAAAATGGTGTGTGCCGACGAATCGGCCAAATGTATGGATGAACCGCCCGGCTTGCTCAGGCGCGGCATCGAAAAGATTGCGAACTTTGCACCGATGAAAAAATCGCTTCCCATCTTACTACAAATCGCCGTCTGGGTCGCCATCTGGTCGGTCTTCGCCTTCACCGGCAATACCAGCGAACACCTGCCGGGATATTACATGGTCATCACGGTGCGCGTGTTGGTGCTTGCGCTGTTTTACAACCTCGCCTACTACCTGCTGCTGCCGCTGTATTTTTCAGACAAAAAACGCCTGTTTTACCTCCTCTTGCCGCTGTTCTTTGTGGGATATGTGGGGTTTTCGGTCGGCGTTGATCTGACTTTGGCCAAGCCGGAAAAGATGTTTGCCAACGCAGAAAAACGAGGGCATTCCTCCAAAAATCGCTCCTGGTCCTGGCTGCTCATTCCGCCTGTTTTTTTCAGCACGGCTATTTTCGGGGCTGCTGCCGGATTTCGGGGGGTACTGGAATTTGAAAATAAAAAAATGGCCGAGGAGGAAGCCAACCGCCGCCGCCTCGAAGCGGAAATCGCGCTGCTCAAATCGCAGATCAACCCGCATTTCCTGCTCAATACGCTCAATAACCTCTACGGCATTGCCGTCACCGAGCCGGACAAGGCGCCGGAAGCCCTGCTCAAACTCTCGGACATGGTGCGCTATATTCTCTACGATTGCGCCCAGCCTGTGGTGCCGATCTCGCAGGAACTCGATTTTATCAAAAATTACATCTCGCTGCAACAACTCCGGCTGCCGCCCAATGTCTCCCTTCGCGTGGACATTCCCGAACGCGACCCCGGCGGCGCTATCGAACCGATGATCCTCATTCCTTTTGTGGAAAATGCCTTCAAACACGGTCTTACCACCCGGAAGCCCTGCGAAATTGTGGTGGTTGTAGGCGCCGAAAATAACCGGCTGAATTTGCGGGTAGAGAATGAGGTTTTTGCGCATCAGGAAAACCGGCAGGGCAATGAATCGGGCATCGGGCTGGCCAATGTGATGCAACGTCTGGAGCACGCCTACGCCGGCCAATACAAGCTGAACATCGCCGAAACAAACGGCCGGCACAGCGTTTTTCTCGATCTGCAACTCGGCGCCGCATGACTTTCATCGCCCTCGACGACGAACCCATCGCATTGGCCATCATCGAGCGGTATGCTCGCAATGTGCCTGATTTGCAATTGGTTGCCACTTTTACAGATGCCGCCGCTGCCGCTGAATTTCTGCGCAACAACACCGTTGACCTGCTCCTCAGCGACATCAATATGCCCGATGTGAGCGGCCTCCAGTTTGTGCGCGATCTGCCCGACGAGCGCCCGATGGTCATTTTCGTCACGGCCTACAAAGAGCATGCCCACGAGGGATTCGACCTCAATGTGATAGATTATTTGGTGAAGCCCGTTTCGCCGGAGCGGTTCAATACGGCCATTCAGAAAGCCGCCGGCCTGCTCGAACTGCGCCGCAAAGCCGAAGCTGCCGAGGCGAGCGCGCTCCCCGATGAGTTTTTCTTTGTTTTTTCGGAATACCAGCAGGTTAAAATCACCATCTCCGACCTGCTTTATGTAGAGGCCATGGGCGACTATGTGAAGCTGTTCCTCAGTACGCAGCCCAAGCCTGTACTCACGCTGGAACGCATGAAAATATTAGCCGACCGCCTGCAACAGCACGGTTTTCGGCGCATACACCGCTCTTATTTGGTGAACATGAAAAAGGTGGCGGCCCTCCAAAAAGCAAGGCTGCGGGTGGCCGATGTCTGGCTGCCGGTGGGCGAAACTTATATGGAGGGGCTGAAGGACGGGAGGTCGTAATGGCCCCCCGGCGCTTTCAGGTATTTGGAAAAACGTCCAATCATTTGAATGGATTACTGAACTTAACGTCATTCGTTAACTGCTGGTCGGTCAGTGTTTTTAGAAAATTGACCAAATCTGTTTTTTGCTGAGCCGTCAGGTTTAACCGAATCGGTTGTCCGGCTCCATTTTTCAGTGCATTGCTCAAGTTGGGATGATTTTGAACGCCGCTGTTGTAGTGCTCGATCACCTCTTCCAGTGTATTGAATCTGCCATCGTGCATGTAGGGCGCACTCAGCTCGATGTTTTTGAGCGAGGGCACTTTAAAAGCTCCCAAAAACGCCGGATTGTTGATGGCTTCAAAAACGCCCAAATCCGTAGTGGAAGCCGCATCCAAACCATTGTTGGTGGTGCCGTTGTCGGGGTTGATAAACGCCTCGGTCGAATGGCAGCCTACACAGCCGCCGCCGCCTGCCGATACGGGCAAAAAGAAAAGGCGCTTACCGTTGTTTTCGCTGGCGCTGAAGTTCGCAAAATTGTTGGTGGGAGCACTGACGCCCTGCCTGCCGGTATCGTATTTGCTCTCGACACTCACGATGCTTCTCACAAACTGAGCCAATGCCCTCGATATGCGCTGCTCGGTGATATCGGGCGTTCCAAAAGCATCTTTAAATAGTTCAGGATAAAAGGATTGCGCTTGGACAGCGCGTACCACTTCATCTAAGGTCATGCCCATTTCTACGGGGTCTTGAAACGGCATGAGCACCTGAGCTTCCAAAGTAGCCGCTCTTTCATCCCAGAAAAAACGCCCTCTTCCATACCAGCGGGCATTGACCAATGACATGGAGTGCCTTCTCGTCGTTCCTCCGCTAAATCCTAAGCTCAGCCTGGCATTGTCTGAAAATGCCTGTTCCTGCTTGTGGCAAGACGCACAAGAAACGGTTCCATTGGCGCTTAGTTTTTTATCATAAAAAAGGACCCTTCCCAGCGTGGCGCCTTCGTTGGTAGTAGGATTGGAGGCCGGCGTGTTGTCGTTGTTCACTGCCGCATTTTGCCCCGGTCCCAAGAGTGCATTGGTTGTCAGGTGGGCGGGCAGGTTGATGGCCGTGTAGTTGTAAGGAGTGGCCGGGAGGTTGAGGATGTCGGAAATGGGATTGCCATCATCTGTTTCTTTGTCGCAGGCAACGAACAAAGCCAGGGCTGCTGTCAGTATTACCATCATACTACTTGTCTTCATGTGCGGCATTTTTTTGAGTAATCAATAGGGCTTAGATGAGAAAAGCGGCGGGAGGTTTAACGGGGGTGGAGGCAAGGGGGGAATTATTTCCGACTTGGTGAAGGTAAATGCGACGCATTCCTTTGCAGGGACTAAGCGGGCTTCAAAAAGGGATGAAGGTTTGTCGGCCTGCTATCTGCCCGTTTTGGATGATCCAGACCACAGCATAGGCGCCGGCGGCATCGCTATTCATTGCTTCTACATAGACTTTGCCTGTTGACTTGTCACGGTGCGGACGTTAGATGGAAATTGGGTTCAAACAAGTCTCTGAAACTTTCCGGGGGGAAAATCAGTGTTTCGAGTCCCCATTTCATCTCAATATGTTTGTACTCAAAGCGTGGCAAGTTGCCGTCCGTTCCCCAGGGAAATTTTCCGTCTATGGATTTTATAAAAGTCTGTTGGCCTTGAGGCGTAGCGTATTTGAGTTGTCGCCCCTGTCGGACAAATTTTCCCTGTATAATTTTTATTTGAAAACTGTCCAACTGGAATTGCAGCAGCGTATCATTGGCTGCTACCGGTTTAAAGGCAGTCAAGTTATTCAGCAATACAACCCTTGATGTATGTATGTACCCAGTAAGCATCTTGCTTCCTTTGAAGTAATCAACCAGCAGCCATGCACCTTTAGCCTCTTCGGGGTAAACGAAAATGATTCTGCCCTCATGAAGCGTGTCCAGCACCTTCGAACGGACGCTTGCACTATCTCGTACATTGCAGTAGCCGTCAGGGTCTTTTATCAGAGCTGTTTGCGCCTGCACCATCCCGATGCTGATGAAGGCGAGGAGTAAAAGGATGATTTTGTGCATGTGGTGAGCGCTTGCAGGGTGAATGTTGTATTGAAAAACTTTTGTCAGTCATTCCAGCTTTTTCTTGAAAAAGCCTTGCGTATGGGTACCGCCACCTCGCGTCGCGGCAGGGGCAGAGGCGGAATAGGCGACCTTAGGAGCCTATTGTAGCCGATGACCCGGCGCCCGCAGCGGGTACAGAGCTGTTAGCTTTAGCGGGTTATTGCGGTGATAAAGCTAACAGCTCTGTTGGTGGAGCGGGCGGCCGCCCAAAGAAAAAAACTTATGCCTCAATGCGCCTCCAACCATGTATTTCCCGTGCCCATGCCCACCTCGATGGGCACTTTGAGGTGGGGGATGGCGGTGCGCATGCGCTCTTCGATGATGGGCCGTACGATGTCGAGTTCCGATTTGGGCACATCGAAGACGAGTTCGTCGTGTACCTGAAGGATCATTTTGGTGTGGAGGCCCTGGCTGCGCAAGTCGTTGTGAATGTTGACCATAGCGATTTTGATCATGTCGGCGGCGGCGCCTTGAATGGGCGTGTTGACGGCGATGCGTTCGGCGTTGGAGCGTTCGAGGGAGCTTTTGGAGTGGATGTCGCGGAGGTAGCGGCGGCGGCCCATGATGGTGGTGACGTAGCCGTGGTCGCGGGCGTGCTGCACGGTGTTTTCCATGTAGGCTTTGAGGGAGGGGTACTGGTTGAAGTACTGCGAGATGAGTTCGCCGGCTTCGGCGCGTTTGATGTTGAGCTGGCGGGAGAGGTTGGTGGCGCCGGCGCCGTAGATGATGCTGAAATTGACGGTTTTGGCGCGGTAGCGCTGCTCGGTGCTCACCTCGTCGAAGGACACGCCGAAGACGCGGGCTGCCGTGGCGCGGTGGATGTCCTGGCCGGCGGTGAAGGCGTCGAGCATGGCCTGGTCGCCGCTGATTTCGGCGATGATGCGCAGTTCTATTTGCGAGTAGTCGGCGGAGAGGAGGATGTGGTTTTCATCGCGGGGGATGAAGGCTTTGCGCACCTCGGCGCCTTCGGGCGTGCGGATGGGGATGTTTTGGAGGTTGGGGTTGTTGGAACTGAGCCTGCCGGTGGCGGCTAATGCCTGATTGAAGGAACTGTGTACGCGGCCGGTGCGCGGATTGATCATTTTGGGCAGGGCGTCCACATAGGTGGATTTGAGCTTGTTGAGGCCGCGATGTTTGAGGATGTCGGCGGCGACGGGATGATTTTTGGAGAGATCGGTGAGGATTTCTTCGTCGGTGGAGTACTGCCCCGATTTGGTTTTTTTGCCCGGATAGGGGATGCGGAGGCGGTCGAAGAGGATTTCGCCTACCTGCTTGGGCGAACCGATATTGAAGGCGGCGCCTACCTGCTGGTAAATGGAATCTTCGAGGGCGACGATCTGGGCGGCGAGTTGGCCGGAGTAGTTTTCGAGGAAGGCCGGGTTGATGCGCACGCCTTCGAACTCCATGTCGGCCAACACTTTAACTAAGGGCGCTTCGATGTTGTGGAACAGTTCGCCGACGTTTTCTTTTTCGAGCATCGGCTCAAAATGGCGGCGCAGTTGCAGGGTGATGTCGGCGTCTTCGGCGGCGTATTCTTTCACCTCTTCGAGGGGGGCATCGCGCATGGTGATCTGCTGTTTGCCTTTTTTGCCGATGAGCGTTTCGATGGATACCGGCTTGTAGTGCAGGTAGGTTTCGGCCAGATAGTCCATGCCGTGCCGCAGTTCGGGCGCCAGCAGGTAGTGGGCGATCATGGTGTCGAAATAAGCGCCGCGCAGTTCGATGCCGTACCATTTGAGGATGATGGCGTCGTATTTGAGGTTTTGGCCGGTTTTTTCGATGCTTTCGTTTTCCAGTACGCTGCGAAATTCCTCCAGCAGGGCGCGGGCCTCGGTTTGATCGGCGGGTACGGGTACATACCATGCTTCGGCGGGCTGAACGGAGAAGGACATGCCCACGATTTCGGCCTGATTGGCATCAATGTGGGTGGTTTCGGTGTCGAAACAAAACTGCGTTTCTGCGGCGAGCAGGCCGATGAGTTGGGCGCGCAGTTCGGGTGTATCGGCCAGGTGGTAAGTGTGCGGCGTGTTGTGAATGTCTTTGTCGGCCACCGAGTGGGCAGCCGGGCCGGGCGCGGCCTCCATGGCGGAGTCGTCGAAGAGGGAGCCTTGTACGCCGCCGCCGGAAGCGGGTTTGGATGCCGGTGCTGAGGGGGAGTCGCCTTCGCCGAGAATCTGCACGGCCAAAGTTCTGAATTCCAATTCTTTAAATACCTCGGCCAGCGCTTCCCGGTTGATGGGGTCCATCTGGAAGGCGGTAGGATCGAAAGTGATGGGCGCGTTCACCTCAATGGTGGCGAGCTTTTTGGAAAGCAGGGCCTGTTCGGCGTAGGTTTGTACCAATTCCTTTTGTTTGCCTTTGAGTTGGTCGGCATTGGCGATGATGTTTTCCACCGAGCCAAAGGATTTGAGCATGGCGGCAGCGGTTTTCGGCCCCACGCCGGGAATGCCGGGAATGTTGTCCACGGCGTCGCCTTGCAGGCCGAGGATGTCAATGACCTGCTCCACGCGCGCGATGTCCCAGTTTTCGGTCACTTCTTTTTCGCCCCAGATTTCGATGCCGTTGCCCTGCCGGGAAGGTTTGTACATGAAGACGTGCGGCGACACGAGCTGGCCCATGTCTTTGTCGGGCGTGACCATAAAAACGGTGTAGCCCTGGGCTTCGGCCTGGCGCGCTACGGTGCCGATGACGTCGTCGGCTTCGTAGCCGTCCAACGACAAAACAGGGATGTTGAAGCCCTGAATGATGCGCCGGATGTAAGGGAAAGCTGTGCGGATATCGTCGGGGGTTTCTTCGCGGTTGGCCTTGTACGGCTCGTACATTTCGTGGCGGAAGGTAGGCGTGGGCGGATCGAATACCACTGCCAGATGGGTGGGTTTTTCGGTGCGGATGAGGTCCCACAACTGTCGGGTGAAACCAGTGACGGCGGAGGTGTTGATGCCTTTGGAGTTGATGAGCGGCCGGGTGATGAAGGCGAAGTGCGCCCGATATACGAGGGCGTGGCCGTCTAAGAGGAACAATCGTTTTGCAGACATGGCGAGGGTGATTTTGAGGGGGCAAGATAGGGGATTTTTCGGGTTGGAACGGGTGGATTTCGGATTTCTGATTTCCGATTCCTGATTTCCGATTTCGGATTTCCGATTCCTGATTTCTGATTCCTGATTTCGGGTTCCCTCGCGCTTGGCACCCCGCGCCACGGCGCGGCTACCGGTTCCGGGTTCAAGGTTTCGGGTTGGAACAGGTGGCTGCTGGCTTCAAGCTGCTGGCTTCAAGCCGCGCTTACCGCGCCACGGCGCGGCTACCGAATACCGCCTACCGATTTTCCGCTCATTCACTTTACCCACTCCGCATCGTCGAGGATGTAATTGAGGAACATCACATCAGAGTCGTTGACGCGCAGGCGGCCCTTGAAGGCCACGCGGTCGTCCATTTTCAGATGACCGGGAGGCGATTTCATCATCAGGTCCATGACCGTATCGGGGCCGGCGGCGCCGCAGAAAAAGCACTGCGAATTGGGATATTGCGAAAGAATGTAAAAGGTTTCGCCGGACTCCTCGGCTTCAAAAGGAATATAAAAACCCTCGATGAGCACAGGCTGCCCGTGCAGGCGCTTCACCTCGTCGCGGAACAGCGGAATGCTCACCTCTTGCCCGATTTCTTCGTTGAATTCGGTGCGATAATCGGGTATGGCCAGATCGGGCCAGTTCAGCACATACCTGCCGTCTTTCATGGGCCAGTCGGGCGGCGGCGTGTCGGCTTCCTGTTCCGGCGCGGGCGGTGTTTCATTTTGGGCGTCGGGCGCAGCAGGCGCGCAGGCCGTGATGGTCAGGCCCAGGAAGATGGAAAGTAGCATGGCGGTTTTCATGGCGCAATTTTCAGGATTTTATTTTAAAATCGCACAGTATAGCAGTCTTCAGAATGACACAAACACCGAAAAACGCATTTTCCGCCAGGGCGAGCATTTAGACGCCCCGCAATTCGGCCTTCGCATCGCCCTCAGCGAATTGCTGCCGCCACAATAAACACAGCGGCCCGCTTCGTTACAGCTCTAAAAAACATCACCATGCGCTCATTTTTCCTTTTCAGTATGCTGCTGTGCGTTCAATTGCTTTGGGGGCAGGCAGCCGGCAATTACATGCAATACAACAATTTTGATCCAAGCCAAAATGCTCGTTATCAGTCGGTTTCCAAATCGGCCAAATTGGTTTCGGAGAATGTCGTGGAGATCAAAGTCAACGCACTGCACAACAAAAAAGCCTCCTCCTATGTGGCGGTGTTCAATATTGTGCAATTGGGCCGCACCACCGAAGAGACCAACACCCTGCTCAACAACCGCCTCAACGCTTTCGTCAACGGCGTGAAAGCATTGGGCGTACCCGCTTCCGACGTGTATGTGGACATGGTAAATTTTCTGCCCAAATACGAAATTGACGCCACCAAAAAACTCTTCAGCAAAAAGACCTACACCGAGGTGCCCAAGGGCTTTGAACTCCAGAAAAACGTACACATCCGCTACACCGATCCTACCGTATTGGACAAGGTGGTGACCGCCGCCGCCGCACAGGAAATTTACGACCTCGTGAAAGTGGATTATTTCGACGACAACCCCACTGCGGCTTATGAGGAACTGCGCCAAAAAAGCTTTGAGTATCTGACCAAAGTGCGCCAGGATTTCCTCAAGGCCGGCATTGAATTGGACAGCGCCTACGCCATCGCCGCCGAAAATACCTGGGTGGCTTTTCCCGGCAATCGCTACGAGTCTTATCAGGCGTACAGCACGCAGTCCTTTGAACCCATTGATAAAAATGCCGCCGTGAGCACCGTGGACAAGCCCGTGTCGAGGTTCTACAACGCCGTGCCTGCCAATGATTACGACATCATCCTGCAGCCCGAAATTCTGGAGCCGGTCATCCAGTATTCTTACAACTTGGTGGTTCGGTTCACGCTTCCTGCCAAAACCAAAGCGCAGCCGAAGTCTTACTTCATCATCACGCCTTCCGGCCAATTGCAGCCGGTGAAGTTGGACTGATTTTGGATTGCAGTAAAATGAGGTGACTATTCAGTAGCTTTTGGAGACTTGCTGAATAGTTACAAAATGAATTTATCAGTCAGCTACGAGCCATGAGCTGCGAACTGAGATGTTCGAAGAGGATAAGCACTTTCCTTTCGGGGAAATTATGCCTTTGTGGTATTGAAAATGAATCTTTTTCAACGTGGGGACACAAACTCGAAGCTCAAAGCTCGCGGCTCGAAGCTATACAAGTAGTACGGCGGCCTACCGGCCACCAATAGCTCCCAACACCTCCTCAATCAACCGATCCACGATGGCCGCAGGGTTGTCGGAAAAAGTATTGCGGGTGCGATTGGCCAACAATACACTGCACGATGCCGCCCGGTGCCCCAACACCCGGCACAGACCATAAATAGCCGCCGTTTCCATCTCGAAATTGGTGATGCGATGCCCTCCGAATTGGAAGTAGCTCAGCCGCTCGATGGCCGCACCGCTCAGCCTGCCCGGAGCGCGCAATTGCCGTCCCTGTGCGCCGTAAAACCCCGGACTGGTGAGCGTTATACCCCGGTGCATACGGCTGCCGACCTCCTGAATGAGAGCCGGGCTTCCGCCAAACAGGTAGGGCCTGACGGGCAGCGGGCCGGTTTCGCGCAGGAAATCGTAGAAGGCATCCTGCGTTTCTGCTTCTTCCAGATGGTGTTGCCAATCGTAAAAATACATGAGGTTGTCTAAGCCGATGGCGTAGGTGGACACCACAAAATCGCCTACTTCCAAATCGGGCTGGATGCCGCCGGAGGTGCCCACCCGGATGATGTCGAGGGTGGTGTGTTCTGGTTTTAAAGTTCTGGTTTTCAGGTCAATGTTGGCCAGAGCATCCAATTCATTCACCACAATGTCTATGTTGTCGGGGCCGATACCGGTAGAAACGACGCTGATGCGCTTACCCCCGATGCGCCCGGTATGCGTGGTAAATTCCCGGTAGCTTACGCGGTGTTCTACGGCATCGAAGTGCTGAGACACCCGCTCCACCCGGCCCGGATCGCCTACGGTGATGATGGTGTCGGCTATTTGTTCGGGGTGCAGGTGCAGGTGATAAATGCTGCCATCGGGATGCAGGACGAGTTCGGAGGGCGGAAATTGAGTCATATTGCGTTGAACCTTTTTGTAGTGCAATGATTTTAGTGAGGACAATCAAACACAAGTGAAATGAAAAAGATATACCACCTCGGAAACTGCGGAACCTGCCAGAAAATCTTAGCGGAATTGGACGGCGGGCGCGGCTGCGAATTGCAGGAAATCAAAACGCAAAAAATCACCGCCGAACAATTGGACGCTATGAAGGAACTGGCCGGCTCGTACGAGGCACTGTTCAGCCGCAAAGCTATGAAGTTTCGTTCGATGGGCTTAGCCGAAAAACAACTCAGCGAAAACGACTACCGCCAACTCATCCTTGATGAATACACCTTCCTGAAGCGGCCCGTCATCGTGGTGGGCGACAAAATCTTCATCGGCAATGCGGCCAAAAGCGTTCAGGCGGCGAAGTCGGCGCTGGGCTGAGTAAAACTTACGCTCTGTGTGATTTGGGTTACGTTGCAGGCCGCTAAGCAAGCATAAGTTTGCCCGAAATTTCACAACAATATGAACCTGTTTTCCAACTGGCATTTCATGCGCATCGTTCGGGCGCTTATCGCAATATGGGCTGTTTTTGAATTCGTCAATACCAAAGAGTGGACGGTGCTGTTCATCGGCGGATTTTTTGCCGTGCAGGCCATTTTCGACGTCGGCTGCTGCGGCGCATCGGGCTGCGCTACCGCTCCTCAACCCAATAAACAGCAGGAGCTTTCGATACAAGAGGTTGAATATGAGGAGGTGAAGTAGTGATAAGGGGGCTGCGCTCCCAAGTGTATAAATGTCGGAAAAGTATGAAGTGTCGGCATCAAATACGATTCCGAATGCTCTCTATTTTTTTTCCGCAAAACTCAAAAATCATCTTAGCCAAAAGGAAAACCTCTGAGCACCCGACGGGCGGCCCGCCATTTTCGGATATGAATTGCCGCCCGGCATTTTCAATCGCAGCGCCGATGAAAATCGGATGCTTGTTGGAGTTAAAGCCGCCTGGAATTGTTTGAGATAAATATTGCTTCCAAGCATCGCAAATTTCGAGCCATTGAAATGTGGCACGGCTATCAAAAAAATGAAAATATAGCCAAACCTCGAAGCATGGATTGCTCTGAGCAATGTTCCAATTAGGGCGAGTTTGACAAAACGACCTTAGTTCGGTGGTTTTTAAAGCCCAGGCATCGGTATCAATTACAAACCAGACCTCGTCGTTGTCCCATAATTCAAATGGAGGATTGGGATTATCGTCACTTTTGATCAAATGTCGCACTGCTAATTGGTAAAGTCCTGTAGGCGAGTTGTTTTCGTGTGAGTCCAATTCGTGAATTACAATGTTAATACGGCTGTCAATACCCTGAAAGTATCGGAAATATTGGTGTTCACGTTTTTTGCCTTCACAAAAAATATAAACGCTTTTGGCCTCCTTTACGGGTTCTCGGCGTGTGAATAAGCGATTAGTGAGTATCATAGGCGTGCCAGTTCAATTCGTGGAGGTTGGCTAAAAAGGGCACGGCGCCGTATCGCCCGTTGAGATAGCCCTTTCGGATGTCAATGGTATGATGCTCCTTAAAATCGCTCAATGAATATAAGTCGGTGCTGCCATCGGGACTTTTTTCGGCAAACCAAACCTCATCCTGCCGGAATATGGATTGGTCGAGAAGGTTGGATTCGTGTGTGGTGAAGATTAATTGCCCCTTTGTGTCTTTATCGTGGGAAAATTTGGTTACCAATTCTTTTGCCAGCGACGGGTGTATACTACGTTCTAATTCATCTACCACATACACTTTGGGCCTGTCTGCCACGCCTTGAAACAAGGGAAGGAAATCTAACAACCGGATGGTGCCGTCAGAGAGCTCGTCAATATTGAATGCGGCCTCATTTCCTCCCTTATTGGATTGAGTTACAGTCAAATGTTTTGCAACAAAATCATCGTTTTTTCGGGCAATGATTAACTCGTCGCCCGTTCTGCTGGGTATCGTTAGAAATCCATTTTTGGTTTCTCCCATTTTTTTACGCACAGCGCTTATTGCCGCTTCGTTGTTTTCGCCAAATATTTCTTTAAGAGGCATTTCTTCAACGTCAATTTTGGAAATGCCCAGACCATAGGCACAAAGCAAATCATTTGCAAATGATTTGAATGGTTGATCCGTGTCCAGTCGAAGCGACAAAGCATTAACTTTAGTCTCCGGATTGATGATTTGAAGTGTCTGGCTGAACCATTGGAAGGCGGCCTTTGCCTCATTCAAATAGGGGTTTTGCCGATTAGCGAGCCAAGGCAATATGGTTTCTTGGGGTTCTAAAAATTCGTGTATGAGTATAGATTTCAACATCCTGCTCTCAGCGTCTTTCTCGAAGGCGTCTGAAAATGTCAGATGGACAGTTTCTCCCATTTTTTTGCGCTCGAAAATCAGCACGTCGGCAGCCTTCCCCAGCCCGGACCGGTAAAGTTCTTCGGTAGCTATTGCTCCATCTGTAATTTCTACAGCATAATAATAAGGCTTCCCTTCTTGAACAAACTCAACAGCAAGCACCTGTTTGCAGGGAGTAGCATCGTCAAACTTAAAATGTGCTTCATGAACCTTACTGCTGGTTGCAGCCCCAGTTGCCAAATATTGCAGTAGCCCAAGTGCCTTGACTAAATTGGATTTTCCGGCGGCATTTGCTCCGTAAACTGCCGAGAGTTTAAGCAGTTCCAGACCATTCAAGGTATATTTATGTCCTTCCGGCGTCCTGATTTTAGGTCGGGGCAGCATATTGAACTCTTTGCTTTCAAAAAAGGAATATACATTTTGAATAACCAGTCGAATGAGCATAAAGTGAAAATTTTACACAAAGTTAAATTGTTTTGCTTTTTTTGTCAAGTTTTTATTTTGTCTATTTGATAGTTTGGTGAAAATTTCACCAAATTTGGTTCGTTTAACTATGGTATATACCAAGTATGATACTTGGCGCTGCCAATCACCTCGCCATCGAAGGCTATGCACAAAACCGGGCGGCGCAAGGTGTAAAGTTTTCATGCTGACTGCGCAGGGCTAGCGACCCAACGCGCATAGCATCGGCGCGGTTCATGCGGCGTTTTCGCTTGATGTTTTGTTTGAAAAGGTTTGAATGGCGTATTGCCCCCCCAAAAATAACCCCTATTCACTTAGCCCTTTCCATCTTGTTGATAATCATTACTTTTGCACCCAACCTAAAATCATTTGCCATGAAAGCGTCTATAACTGCCTTTGTTTTTTTTATCGTCGTTATCGGCCCAATCAGCGCGCAAGACAGTACCGCCCGCAACAGCTCCTGGAGCGGACTGCTCACTTTAGCCACCAAAAATGTATGGCGCGGCATTGATTTCGGCAACGGCACCCCCAGCGCTCAGGGCTTGGTCACTTTCAAACCTTCCGATCGCTGGGATTTCAATGTGCTGGGCATCACATCGCTCACCGGCGACAACAGGGGGTATTCTACCACGCTCAATTTTTTTGTCAATTACACGCTGGGCGACCTCACGCTCACCTTAGACAATTACTACTTCGAGGGCGATGAGACCAACATTCCCACGAGTTTCTGGGACTACCGCAATACGCATTTCCTGGAGGGCCGGGTGGGCTGCGCGCTCGGTAAATTCAGTCTCACCGCAGCTTATACGCTTTATGGCGGCGGCGTTTACAGCAATCCCGTCATTGACTCCGTTGGTACGGTTTTGCAAAACACCCGAGGCTTATACCTCGAGGCCAAATACCAGCCCAGTGAGGAAATCACCCTCAGCATCGGCGGCCTCACAGGAGCCAGCGCTTTGAATTTCAACGACAAAGCCGGCCTGACCAACATCGGGTTCAAATATTCCAAGTCTTTGAAAATCACAGATCATTTTTCCATTCCGTTTGATTTCCAGTTGGTCGTCAACCCGTCCTGGAGCAACATCGCTCCAGCCGGACTGCCCAGGGTGGGATATGGAAACCAGCGCGTGAATTTTTCTGTTGCGATGACATTAGAGTAGGATTCCCTACGCCCTCCCCCATAATTTGCAACCGCTTTCTAAACCAATCGCCACATAAACCGCCGTATTGTGCCCGCAACCAAAACCGGCCCCGAAACCGCGTCATAACCCGAAAATATAATGTGGAGACCCTCGTTTTTTATCTCGTTATCTGTGGCCACACCACCCTGAATAACTGAGAGAAAACAACCCATCTATCCATTGAGAGAAAACTATCAAGCAGCAACCCGCTGTGCGAAGGCAAGACATGTATTGCCCGATGCGCGGCAGGTAGCACCCGCAACGGAATGAGGCGCCGCATTCCCTGCAAATTCAATGTCTGATCCTGAAAAACGGACGGCAAACTGGTTGGTTATTGCTCGCTATTGACAATTCATTTCGACAGACAGACAGATTTTTTTTCATTCCAAAAACCGATTTAAGTCATGCGAAATGTAATTGCAGCCTTTATCATCATGATCGTAGCCGTGATGACGGCACACACACAATCTGCCCTGCGCCCCCGCCAATTGGTGGAGCAGGCACATCTCGAAGGCAAGTCCTTCACTCCGATTTCCCTCTTCGAGCGGGCCATTAATTTCCGCTCCGAAGTAGAAATAACACCCATAGAGGACTATACACTCCTGAACTTGGACAGCGAAGGCTTGCGCCAATTGGCCGCCGCCCCGCCCGCCGCGCTCCTGCTGGAACTGCCATTTGAAAGCGGCAGGCTTCAGTTGGAACTCGTGAGAACCGACGCCGACCCCATCCCGGTGCGCGAATCGCAGCCCACCGATTTTGGTCGCAACAGCTTCACCGGACTGCACTACCGGGGCGTGGTGCGCGGTCAGGAAGGCTCCGTGGCTGCCGTCAGTTTTGTGGCCGGGGAGGTCATGGGCTTAGTATCCTCGCGGCAGGAAGGCAACTTGGTCTTGGGCCGTCTGAATGCGGAGAACGCCGCGCCGGTACACATTTTGTACCGCGATGCGCCCGTGTTGGAAGCCATGGAAATGGATTGTCACACTGCCGACGACGGCCCCGACTACCTGCCGCACCAGTTGCAGGAGGTCTTGGAGTTCAGAAACGAGGCCAAATGCACGCGCATTTATTTTGAGGTGGACTATGATATTTTCACCGACAAGGGCGGCACGGCCGGAGCCATTTCTTATGTGACCGCGCTGTTCAATCAGGTGGCTGCGCTGTACGCCAACGAAAACATCGGCATTGCCATTTCTGAAATTTTCGTCTGGACGACCAACAGCCCCTACATGGGCAGCAATCCGGGTACGCTGCTGAACCAGATTCAGACCTTGCGCACGCAGTTCAATGGCCATTTGGCGCACCTGTTGTCTTACAAGCCCTCCGGCGGCATTGCCGTGCTATCGGGCTTGTGCCATCCGCTGACCATTGCCAAATTCGGCGTTTCGGGTATTCGCAGCACCTTCTCCAACGTGCCCACCTATTCTTGGTCGGTGATGGTGATAGCGCACGAATTGGGGCACCAGTTTGGCTCCAAACACACGCACGCTTGCGCCTGGAACGGCAACAACACCGCCATAGACGGTTGCGCCGGATTTGTGGAAGGCAGTTGCGCGCTGCCGCCCATGCCTGCTGTGGGAACGGGCACCATCATGTCGTATTGCCATGTCACCAGCGTAGGCATCAATCTGAGTCTGGGTTTCGGCGCCCAGCCGGGCAATGTGATGCGCAACGCCGTAGCCGCAGCGCCTTGCCTGCCGGTTTGCACTACATCGGGCGGTGGCGGCGGAGGTGGAAACCCCACGCCCACTTGCGCCAACAACACCGTGATTTTGAGATTGGTATTGGACAATTACGGCCCGGAGACGACCTGGCGGCTCACCAATTCGACAGGACAGGTGGTGAAAAGCGGCGGCCCGTATCCCAAAGGTATGGCCGGCACGGCGATACTCGACACGATGTGCCTGCCCAACGGCTGCTATACGTTCCGCATTCTGGACACTTATGGCGACGGGATTTGCTGCAATTACGGCAACGGCTCTTACACACTGCGCAATGCTGCCGGGCAAGTGCTGATTACCGGCGGGCAGTTTGGTTTTGAAGAAAGCAAGAGCATTTGTGTCCCCAATACGCCGCCGGCTACGGGGTGTGTGCAGGTCAATTTTGCCCAAACTCCCGTTGTTTCTTATGGCGGCCCCGAAGACCTCGGTTCGTTTACACTGCTGAGCAGCAACACTGTGCTGCGCATTCAAAACAATGCCTGGAAAGCCGTGATGCTGAACTACAACGTGACGCCCAACACCAAGTTGCAGTTCGATTTTGCCTCCACCGCGCCCGGCGAAATTCACGGCATCGGGTTCGACAACGACAGCATCATCGGGCCGGAACGCACCTTCAAACTGTACGGCAGCCAAAACTGGGGCATCACCAATTTTAATAATTATCCCGGCTACAACAGTTGGATCAACTACACCATCCCGGTGGGGCAGTTTTATACCGGGCAGTTCAACCGCCTGTTTTTCGCCGCCGACCATGACGCATCGCCGGCCAACGGCAACTCCTTCTTCCGCAATATCCGCATTTACGAAGGTACGGCGTGCAGCAATTTGATACCAGACAACGAAATGGAACTAGCCGCACTGTTGGAAGAAGAACCCGGCGGACAACGCGTGCAGCTCTTTCCCAACCCGGTGAGCGACGAACTGCAACTGCGCTTCACGGCTCCGCTGAGCGCCGACGAACCGGTGATACTGCGCATTTTCAGCGCTGCCGGCCAGTTGGTGCAACAGGAAACCTTGTCTTCAGCCCAGGCCAAACAGCCCGTGCAGGTCGCGCAACTGCGTTCGGGCGCCTACCTGCTCCATATTCAGAGCGGAGCATACTCTGAGAACCTGAAGTTCATAAAACACTAATCAACACCGGACAACCCGTGTTTTACGAGCCGCTTCCTGCAACAGGAGGCGGCTTTTTTTATTAAAAAATCGCAGTACCTGTTTAGGATGGCACATTAGCGAGGTGACATCTTCCGCCCTTTTGCAACAACCGGAGGGCGGAAGGTGTAATCTCGCAACTGTGAAGGGGGGATCTCCCTGTTTTCATGCGACACCTCCCCGTCTCGCTAAGGCTCGCGGTTAGATGTCACCTGAAAACATACGGCCCCCATTTCATTTTCCTACCTTTGCCGCCCTGATACTATATTGATGGTCAAATTACTACCATGAAAAAGCAACTTTGGATACTTCTCTGCTTATTGCCTTTGGCGCTGAGCGCTCAAAAAAACATTTTCCAGTGGCAACCCGCCCGCTATGATGCGACTGAAACGCTGGCAGCCGAGCTGGAACACTGGGAAATATTTCAAATCAATCCTTTGGAAATGAGCCGCTTGGCCCGGCAGTACCCGCAAGGCGCGGATATGAGCTGGCAATGGCCAACCGGAGAAGTGACTTTCCAATTGTTTGCCGACGATATTCGGGCAAGCGGGTATCGCAGCGCGGAACTGAGCGCCGGCGGGGTTCGGGAATTGCCGGCAGGCCCCAATATCACTTACGGAGGCCAGGTGGCCGGTGGCGGCAATATGCGGCTGACACTGCACGATGATTTTATTTTTGGATATTGGGAAAAGGATGGGCAGATCTGGTTTGTGCAGCCGCTGCGCCATTTTGTACCCTCGGCGCCGGAGCATCATTTTGTCATTTACAAAACTTCCGATGTAAAACCCGTGCCGAATGCTCACTGCGGCTGGACGCACGCTGAGCAGCATCGCAAACAGCACGCCGAGGATGTACAACATGCAAAAATGGCCGGCGAATGCTATCAGGTGGAAATTGCCATCGCTTCCGACTTTCTCATGTTTCAGTTCTTCGGTACCGTCGGCGCTGTGCAGGACTTTACCATTGGCGTGCTCAATACCGTGCAAACCAACTACGACAACGACTTCGCCGACGAAATCCGCTTCCTGATTGTAGCCAACATGGTTTCGTCTTGCGCTACCTGCGACCCCTGGACTGCCTCCACCGTGTCCAACGAGCTGTTGGTGTCGTTCCGCGCCTGGGGCAACGGCGGCGGATTTGGTGTAAATTATGACGTCGCCTCGCTTTGGAGCGATCGGGATTTCAACGGAAACACCATCGGGCTGGCATGGGTAGGCGCCCTGTGCAGCGGCAGCAGATACAATATTCTGGAGCGCTTTACCAGCAATTCGGCATTCCTGCGCAACCTCCAGGCGCACGAGTTGGGTCACAATTTTGATGCCGATCACGACGCTACCGGCTCGCCCACCATCATGGCGCCCAGCGTAAACGGCTCCAACAACTGGTCGGCGCTCTCGGTCAGCGTCATTAACAACTACATCACCTTCATTGCCGGTCAGGGCGATTGTTTTTCGGAATGCGGCGGCAGCCAGCCATTGGCTCCGACGGCCCAGATTCAGTTGCCGGTTACGCATGTTTGCCCCGGCAGCGTGGTACCGCTGATTGACAACTCCGCAGGCACGCCTACCTCCTGGAACTGGGGGCTTTCCGGCGCTACGCCCCCCTCCTCTTTTTTGCAAAGCCCGACCGTGACGTACGACAATCCCGGCACCTACCCTGTGGTGCTGACGGTCTCCAATGCCATCGGCTCCGATACGCAATTTTCCAACACCGATATTGTAGTGGATGAAAACGGACAGAAATTTCTGCTCTACGAAACCTTTGAAAATCCTATACTTTACTGGGATATTGTAAACCCCGACAACGGCATCACCTGGGATGTGCGCGAAGTGGGCGGCTCGCCTTACGGCAATAAAGCAGCCTACATCAACTCGGCCGGATACAGCGGCTCCGGTCAGGTGGATGGTATGATTTCACCCTCGTTCAGTCTCTCCGGCGTGAGCAATCCGGTGCTGAAAATAGACTATGCCTACCGGCGCAGAACCAGCTCCGGCAGCGAACAACTGCGCGTCAAAGTGTCCACCAACGGCGGCGCTACTTTCCCCAATACCATCTTCACCGGCCAGGAAAACGGCAGTGGCAACTTTGCTACCGGCGGGGTGCTGGGCAGTGCTTTCACACCTGCTTCCGCCTCCGATTGGTGTTATACCGGCAATCCCGGCTCGGCCACCTGCATCCAGCTCAATCTGGCTCAGTTCATCGGCAGCAACGACGTGCGCATCCTCATAGAAAGTGTCAATGCAGGCAACAACAATCTCTATGTGGACAATGTGCGTGTGGAAGTGGACTGTCAGGCTGCCTTGCCTCCCGTGGCGGCCATCGGCGCTCAACCGGTTTCAGGCTGCGCCCCGCTCACTGTTTCGTTTCAAGACAACTCTACCGGCATCGTGGACAGTCGCGCATGGAGTTTCCCGGGCGGCAGTCCGAGTACCTCATCTAATCCATTTCCGGTGGTAACTTACCATCAGCCAGGTACTTACAACGTGATATTGGAAGTGTTCAATGGAGCGGGGTCGTCCTTCTTGGTGCAACCCGATTTGATACAGGTGCTGTCTGCTCCCGTCACGGATTTTTCTTTCTCGGCCAATGGCAACACCATACAGTTTACCAATACTTCACAGGGGCAGGGCAGTGTGATTTGGAATTTTGGCGACGGCCAAACCAGCATCCAAAACAACCCCGCGCATACTTATGCCCAACCCGGTACTTACACGGTTCGGCTCACGACCGCCAATGCCTGCGGCGAAACCGTCAAAGAGCGCAGCATCACCATTGCGCCTCCGCCCGTAGCTGCGTTTTCAACCATGCAACAGAGCGGCTGCGCACCTGCCCTCGTTCAATTCAGCAATACCTCCACAGGAAACCCGACAACTTATACCTGGAGCTTCCCCGGCGGAACGCCTGCTACTTCTACACAGCCCTCGCCCAGCGTGAGCTATTCGCAGCCCGGTACTTACACCGCCACGCTCATCGTGAGCAATGCCGCCGGCGCCGATACCATCAGTCAGATGCTGACGGTGGGAGGCTTGCCGATGGCCGGTTTTGGTATAAATTATATGGTGGGTGAAAATTCCGCCGCGTTCAGCAATCAGTCCACACAGGCCGACAGCGTGCGTTGGCAGGCCGCCGGGCAAACCTCCACCGCCGACAATGTGGTGTTTGAATTTCCGGGAGACGGCATTTACACGGTCCAACTCATTGCTTTCAATCCTTGCGGCAACGACACCACCTCCCAAACCATCACCATCGTGACGCCGCCCGCCGCCGGATTCAGCGCCGATGCGGGCACGGGCTGCGCGCCTGCCGAGGTCGTTTTTGAAAATCAGTCGAGCCAAAACGCAACGGCTTTCGCCTGGAGCTTCCCCGGTGGAACGCCTGCCGAATCATCGGAAGCCTCGCCCAATGTAAGCTACCCGCAGCCCGGCACTTACACCGCCACGCTCATCGTGAGCAATGCCGCCGGCGCCGATACGATCAGTCAGACGGTGACTGTGGGAGGCTTGCCGATGGCCGGTTTGGGTATAAATTATATGGTGGGTGAAAATTCCGCCGCGTTCAGCAATCAGTCCACACAGGCCGACAGCGTGCGTTGGCAGGCCGCCGGGCAAACTTCCACCGCCGATAATGTGGTGTTTGAGTTTCCCGGAGACGGCATTTACACCGTCCAACTCATTGCTTTCAATCCTTGCGGCAACGACACCACCTCGCGAACCATCACCATCGTGACGCCGCCCGCCGCCGGATTCAGCGCCGATGCGGGTACGGGCTGCGCGCCTGCGGAGGTCGTTTTTGAAAATCAGTCGAGCCAAAATGCAACGGCTTTCGCCTGGAGCTTCCCCGGTGGAACGCCCGCCGAATCCTCGGAAGCCTCGCCCAACGTGAGCTATCCGCAGCCCGGTACCTATACCGCCACGCTCATCGTGAGCAATGCCGCCGGAGCCGATACCATCAGTCAGACGCTGACGGTGGGAGGCTTGCCGATGGCCGATTTTGGTATGAATTACATGATAGGTGAAAACTCCGCCGCGTTCAGCAATCAGTCCACACAGGCCGACAGCGTGCGTTGGCAGGCCGCTGGGCAAACCTCCACCGCCGATAGTGTGGTGTTTGAATTTCCCGGAGACGGCATTTACACAGTCCAACTCATTGCTTTCAACCGCTGCGACAACGATACCAGCTCCCAAACCATCACCATCGTGACGCCGCCCGCCGCCGGATTCAGCGCCGATACGGGCACAGGCTGCGCGCCTGCCGAGGTCGTTTTTGAAAATCAGTCGAGCCAAAACGCAACGGCTTTCGCCTGGAGCTTCCCCGGTGGAACGCCCGCCGAATCATCGGAAGCCTCGCCCAACGTGAGCTATCCGCAGCCCGGTACCTATACCGCCACGCTCATCGTGAGCAATGCCGCCGGGGCCGATACCATCAGTCAGACGCTGACGGTGGGAGGTCTGCCTTTGGGTACCTTCAGCGCACAGGTCAACGGTCCGCAGGTTTCCGTGCAGGCCAATTCCTCCAACGCAACTGTCCTGAATTGGAATTTTGGCGACGGCAGCCAAAGCTCCGAACCGAACTCGACGCACACCTATTCTGCCGACGGGGACTACCTCATCACGCTGACGCTGAGCAATGCCTGCGGTGAAACCATCCTGACCGATCTGGTGACGATATTCACCGCACTTCCCGTAGCCGGGTTCAGCGCCGGCCAACGCGAGGGCTGCGCGCCCTTGGAGGTTTCGTTCAGCAATGAATCTTCTGCCAATGCGCAAAGCTTCCTGTGGCAATTCCCTGGCGCTCAGCCTGAAACCTCGTCGGAGATCAACCCAACGGTAAGTTACGCAGAGCCAGGTATTTATACTGTTTCGCTTACTGCTATCAACAGCAACGGAGGCTCAGCCATTACGCGTATGGATTACATCGTTGTTCGCGGGCTGCCGGTCGGCGGATTTACTTACGAGATTACCGGCTCGGAAGTGACCTTTCAAACCACTACGTCACAAGAACCCGGCGTCACTTATCACTGGGATTTCGGCAACGGCCACACTTCTAATCTGGCATCGCCCACACACGATTTCGGCAGTCCGGGCGGAGAGTATTTGGTTACACTGGAACTCCGCAACGAATGTGGCAGCACCATAACAGCCGAAACCTTGCTCATCATCGTCAGCCGCACAGGCGAGGCAATTTCCGGAAACGGATGGAGCGTTTTTCCCAATCCCGCATCGGGGCAGGTGGTGGTTGCCAAAGCTCAAAGCAGCATGGGGCAGCCTTTTGACTGGGTACTGCGCGATGTGTTGGGGCATACCCTCAAGCGCGTCAGGTTGGATACGGTCGGCGTCTCGGTCAGACAGGTCATTGATCTCGCCGGCCTGCCCTCCGGCATGTACATCTGGAGCATGGAGGGCGGCGGCACGGCAGGAATTTCCGGCACGGGCAAGTTAGTCGTGACGCAATAGTTCCTCATATGGAGGCCATTGTAGGGGGAGGTTTAAAAAAAATCTGTTGAAGGCTTGCAAATTTTGCAGATAAGCGTAATTTTGCACCCTGTTTTAAAAAAAGAAGAAAAGCGCCATGAAAAAAGGTATCCATCCTGAATCTTACCGCACCGTTGTTTTTAAGGACTTCTCTTGTGATGAAGCCTGGTTGTCACGTTCTTGCGCTCCCACGAAGGAGAAAATTATGTGGGAAGACGGCAATGAATATCCGCTGATTAAGTTGGAAATTTCCAGCAACTCGCACCCGTTCTTTACCGGCAAAATGAAGTTTGTGGATACCGCCGGTCGTATTGACAAGTTCAACAAGAAGTTTGCCAATACCCGCTTCAACAAGCCGAGCTGATTTTTTGGGGATACCTTTCGCCTCCCTAAGCTCCTGAACAACTGCCGGGCGCGCTTGCTTTACGACATCAATACCCCGATGTATCAACCGGGATATGAATATTATACTGTTCGATAGTGAAGTCAGAGGTGAACTATTGCCGTTCACCTATTTGCGGCCCGTTTGCGAAATTCGCATCGGCATTTTGACTATTCGGGAAAAGTGGGAGCGAAGGATGAACGCCTCTGTTTCCTACATTACCCAAGACTACCTCGCCGGGAAATTCCCCATAGACTACGGTTCCGAAAATTACCTCATCAACGGCTCTGTGCTGCCCTCCGACCAATTGGTGCAACTGCTGCGCGAGATGGAATTCGGGCAGGCTTATCTGAAAGGAGAAGAACTGATTGCCGCCAAATTGGATGGCGATCAGATGGAACGCTTAGTTCACGATGAAGACTTCGGCGAACTGCGCGGCTCCGACGTGTTAGATACCCAGTTCCTGAAAATCAACCACTTGTGGGATATTTTCGCACTCAACGGGCAGGCGCTGAAGGAGGATTTTGACCTCATTACCCAGGGACGTACTTCGCAGCCGCTGAGCGACACCAACCGCGTGCTGGGGGCTGAAAATATTTTTGTGGAAGAGGGCGCGAGCGTAGAATTTGCCATCATCAATGCCACTACCGGCCCGGTGTATATCGGCGCCGATGCCCTCATTATGGAGGGCTGTATGATTCGCGGCGGCTTGTCGGTAGGCGAGGGCGCGGTGATGAAAATGGGCGCTAAAATTTACGGTCCCACCACCATCGGTCCCGGCTGCAAGGTGGGCGGGGAGATCAACAACTCGGTATTTTTTGCCAATTCCAATAAATCGCACGACGGCTACATCGGCAATTCCGTCATCGGCGAATGGTGCAATCTGGGCGCCGATACCAACTGCTCTAACCTCAAAAACACTTACGAAGAGGTGCGCCTCTGGAACTACCCCAAAGAGCGCTTTTTGCCCACCGGACGGCAGTTTTGCGGCCTGTTCATGGGCGACTTCTCCCGCACGGGCATCAACGCCATGCTCAATACCGGCACTGTCATCGGCATTTCTGCCAATGTGTATGGCGACGGTTTTCCCCGCAATTTCATCCCGTCCTTTGCCTGGGGCGGCGCCTCCGGGTTCCAGACTTTCCGCATTGACAAAGCCTTCAACTCGGCCGAAAACATCATGAGCCGCCGCGAAATCCCCTTCGACGTGGGCGACCGCCTCATCATGCTGCGGGTGTACGAAGACTCGGCGCAATACCGGGTTTGGGAAAAAGAGCCGAGGCCGTAGGAGCCACTCGACCAAGCCCCCTTCCTCTGATTTACTTCTTACCGATTACGCACTTTGTAACGATGGGTACAGCCTGTTTATACCTGTCTGCGCTTTGTAGTGTGTGTTTTATGTTAAATTTTACCATTCTGTTCTTTTTATAAAATTTCTTTATCATATTTGCATAGTCGTATAATAATGAATGGTTCCAAGAGTGAAACTCCGTATTTTCTTCACCTTTATAATCAATTTTTTATGAGAACATTACTCCGTTTTATCATTCTTTTTCTACTTCAGGCCGTATGGCCGACCACTCAAGTAGGCTCCCAAACAATTGTTCGGGGGGGGGGCAGAAGTGGACAACAAAGTTTTGACTATTAAATTCAAGTCAAACGTAACTGACAAAGAGATTGCCTCTTTCGAGACTACGCACCGCCTCAAAATGCTCCGACGCGCCGCTACCGGATTTATTGACTACGAAATTGCTCCCGTACAGGATATTGTGGTGCTACACGATGAATTAAAAGGAGTAGAAGTCATAGAAGCAATTCAGTTGAATTATTTAGGTAACTGGTATTTCCAGCCCAATGACCCATTAGTTTCCCTACAGTGGTATTTGGATAAGATTCAGGCTTTTGCTGCATGGGATAATTCCAGAGGAAGCCAGGAAATAGTTGTCGCTGTATTGGATACTGGTATAGATTGGAGTCACCCTGATTTTGCCGGAGCTATTTACAGCAATAGTGCCGAAATTCCAGGCAACGGATTAGATGATGATGATAATGGCTTTGTGGACGATATACATGGTTGGAATTTTGAGAACAACAATAGTAATATCAACGACCTTTCAGGAACGCAATCTTTTCACGGTCATGGCACAAGGGTTTCGGGAATTATCGGAGCACAGTTAAACAATTCTATCGGTATTGCGGGCATTGGAGGAGGCATTCGGATAATGCCGGTGAAAGTCGGAAGCGAAGGACCTTTGTCCAGTATAGTAGATGATGCCATTTTATACGCAGCACAGAACGGAGCGAAGATTATCAACATGTCTTTTGGATGGCAATCTGTTGTTGAAGATAACCCTGCGAATGCCGCCATAGACGCCGCTATAACAATGGCTAAGGAGCAATATGGGTGTTTATTGATTGCAGCCTCTGGACATAGTAGTTCAAGTAATGTGCATTACCCGGCGAGACATGATCTTGTATTGTCTGTCGGGGGAAGCACTAAAGACGACCTTAGACCTACACAATCTGATTATGGGAATAAACTAAAAATTGCCGCACCTTATGAGCAAATCATTTCAACCAATGTCGGCGGCGGCTATTCCCAACTTTTCTCGTATCAAGCTCAAGGCACCAGTCTATCCTGTGCCATAGTCAGTGGGGTTGCCGCACTGATTTTATCAAAGTACCCGTGTCTTACTCCAGATCAAGTGACAGCTTGTTTATTGCAAACGGCCGATAAAGTAGGTGGATATGATTATAATCGGAATGGAAGAGCCGGACATTCATGGGAAATGGGATATGGCCGGGTGAATGCCGAAGCCGCCATAAAGTATGTTGAAAACGGGCTTTTTGCCAATAGTTCTGATTATTCTACTGTGACGTACTTCACAAATGCAACTATTTCTGGTATAAGTCAGCCATCAGGGCATATTGTGATAAATCCAGGTGTGACGCTTACTATTACAGGAGAACTACGGATGATGACCAATGCTACCATCGTTGTAAAACGTGGAGCACGGCTCATTGTGGATGGAGGCAAAATAACGCGAAGGCTGTGCTTTTCCCGCTGGGCAGGAATTTTTGTGGAGGGAAATTCAAGCGTACTTCAACCGGTAAATCCGGCATCAAGCCTTTCGCCCAACGGACCGGGAGTAGTTTGGCTAAAGAACAATGCCCTTATTGAGTACGCCCATAATGCCATCACTACCACCCGAAGACACGAAGCATGGAACGCTGCATATTGGGGGGGCTTGGTAGTAGCTGAAAATGCCACATTCTACAATAACCGACGTTCTGTAGAATTCATGAAATACGATCATTCCAACAATAGCCGCTTCGTCAATTGTAACTTTATTGACGAGACAGGCGAAGCTTTTGCAGGAGTTACTATTTGGGATACCGATAATATTCTTTTTGATGGCTGTAAGTTCAGTACGCGAAATAGTGGCGTATTGGCTTGGGACGCAGGAGCAATTGTCCGAAACGGATGTCAATTCTTCAATATGAGAGTAGGCGTAGAATCGTACGCTACTTCGCCTGTGTCCAGCGGCTCATTTTTGAGAGTAGGAGACTCTGACGGATTACAAAATGTGTTTGTCAACAATATTGCGCATATAGAGTCTTACAGTTCAGTTCGCCCCAAAGGTATAGAGATCGTCAACAACAGACTGCTTTCCGGGGGCTTACCGCCTATCGGGGTATTTATAGATGGCTCCAGTCGCTACACGATAGTCGGTAATTCATTAGAGGATGTAGATATTGGCATTCAGTTGATAAACACTTATGGTCATGATAATCATGTTGAGTGTAATGACTTCTCATTGGGTACATTCGGTGTCGTGATTGCCGGCGACAATAGCGGCCTGAATGTTCGTGAAAACAACTTTAGCACGTCCTTCGGTGATATCATTTTATGGGATGAAGGAAACGCATCTACGGGTATTTTTCCTTTTCAAGGTACGATCGGAGACCCGGCACACAATTGCTTTTCATCCGACTTTGAACACATTTGGACGGTAGGCCCAACGATTCCATTTGTTTACTATGTACCGATAGGCCAGGAAAACACCTGCAAAATGCCTAGCCAGCAAAGTATACTAGGCACAAATAATTACCAGGTAGAGTTTATTGATGTTTTGATTCCGCATGATTGTCCGATCATTCCATTAGCGCCTCCACCTCATGAGGGGCCTTATACATACAGCCACTACCTGTCGGCTAAAAACGGCCTGGCTTATTTGGAGGGCATTATCGGAGCCGGCTCCAGCAATTTACAAACGCGCGCGGCTTGGGCAGAACAGTACAGACTGAAGCATAAAATCATAGACTGGTTTTTGTCGGACGCCATCGCAAGCGGTCAATTGGGTAATGCTTTGCAGGTTTTGAACAGCGAAAACACCCGTGAAGCCCAGCGCCTGATATACGGTTTGTACGTTCAGCAAAAGCAATATGCAGCGGCTGTCGTGGCATTGAATGCCATCCCTCAGAGCGACAAGTACGATGAGGAGTTTTACGCCGTGCAGCAAATCAATCTGGCCAGATTGCAGCATGAGGGGGAGTTTACACTTTCTGCATTGCAGCGCGAAACGCTCAAAAACATCGCTTACAGCAAATCACCTGAACGCGGTCATGCCAGGGGGTTACTTTCTTTGTTGGAGGGCTATTATTTTGAACCGGATACCTTTGCTATTCCGGCCTACCCTGCGGCCATGATTGCCATGCCCAATACGGCGCCTGCTCGCGACTTGCCGGATGCGCCTTTACTCTTTCCCAATCCGGCACAAGACCGGCTATCGGTTCAAATTCCGAGTACATGGAAGGGCTCCGGGCGTATCATAGTCACCGATATGCCGGGGCGTACCATCATGGAACGCCCATGGGGTGAAGGCCAGAATGTGGAACTAGACGTACACGCACTGCGCAGCGGCATTTATCTGTTGGTCTGTGAGCAAAACGGACAGGCCCTCTTCCACGGCAAAATCGTAAAGCAATAACCTGCATTTCCTCACATCGGGAGCGGCGGTGGCTCGAAAGTCATGGCCGCTCCCTCACTTCATTTTTACTAATGAATAAGCTCATATACCTTACCGGCATACTGCTATGCCTGTGTTTTTATACATCAGCCCAGCAAACTTTCATGCGTTCCATAGACATGAATAACGAAGGAGACCTTGGCCTTCAGATATATAAAGTGGAAGACCAATATATGATTTCGGTCGGCTCTCTGATCAACAATATCAAATGCCTGAATTTATTAAGAGTGGACGCAGAGGGCAACGTCATTTACAAAAGACAATACAGCTCGCTGCCTTACAATTGGGAACCTAATGCTTATACTATGTGCCGGGTAGGCGACAGAAGCTATATTGCAGGGCAGATTTATGATCCCCAGAACAATACACAAGGCTTCATCATGGAGTTTGATGATGACACCGGCGATAGTTTGGGAATGATCATTCAAGGTGGGCCATATCAGGAGTTGGTTATCAATCTGACCCCCACGTTTGACGGCAACCTGCTCATGGGCGCGTATCGCCATTTTTCAGACAACAGAATCTGGTTGCAAAAACGCAGACCCGATTTGTCTTTGGTATGGGAACGATTTTTGGGGCCTTCTTTCAGTTGGCAGGGTTTGGGAAAAATAGTTGAATCAGTTGACGGAGAAATTGTTTTCGGACGCCGGGTTTGCCTGCACCCATCCGGGCTGTGTACCAAAGAAAATCTGCTGATTACCCGTACAGACTCTACAGGACAAGAAATATGGTCCATCATGCACCCTGAAAAAGCGGATAACACACATCCCTCTATGGTGGCAATGGACAATGGAGAGGTGGCTGTTTCATGGGCAAGAGACTTATGGGAGGAATTGGACAGTATGATCCCATATCCGCCTTCTGTACTTTGGTATAGCAGAGAGGGCGAGCTTGTACGGCGATATGATTTTGCATCCACGGTGGGCAGGGATATTTTTAATCTCAAAATAGCTTCTAACGGGGATATATTTGGAGTCGGCATGGGGGATAGAAGAGCAGAAAGCATGGGCTTAACGGGCTGGTTGTTTAGATTATCCCCTCAGGGCGAATTACTCTGGGAACGGTATATATCCGATATTCGCAATTCCGTTAAGTTGCAGTATTTTCGCGACCTGCATGAAGAACCAGACGGAAGTTTGGTTCTTGTCGGAAGCCATAATGACACTTTTCCTGATCATATCCCTTTTGTCAACAACCCAAATGTATGGTTTGTGCGCTTAGATAGTACCGGCTGCTTCGAGCCGGGCTGTGGCTCCATACAAGTCATCACTTCTGCACAAGAGCCGCTTGCAATGCCCTCAGGCAGCCCTGAACTTATCTTGTTTCCCAATCCCGCCGGCGCTTCTTTTTCGCTACTTATGGAGGGCTATTCCCAACCCGTGTATCCTGCGCAGGCCAAAATGTGGGACATGCAGGGCCGCCTGCTGGAAGAACGCACCGTGGGTGCGCCGTCCGAAATCTGGTACTGCGAAGACCGCCCGCCAGGCGTATATTGGATACAGATACACACCTCCGCAGGGCAGGCAGGCGTGGCCAAGTTGGTGAAGCGGTAACCAACCTCACTCCGCCACCGCTATCACCCCCTTCACCGCTTTCTGCCAGCCTTTTTTTAGTTCATTGCGCTGTGCATCGCTCATGGTGGGCGAGAAGCTGCGGTCGGCCTGCCATTGCTGCCCGATTTCGGCTAAGTTTTGCCAATAGCCCACGGCCAGGCCCGCCAGATAAGCGGCGCCCAGCGCGGTAGTTTCGTGTACCTGTGGGCGCACCACTCTACAATCCAGCACATCGCATTGGAACTGCATCAGAAAATTGTTGACCGTAGCGCCGCCGTCCACCCGCAATTCTGCAATCCGAATGCCCGAATCGGCCTCCATCGCTTCCAGCACGTCCATCGTTTGGTAGGCAATGCTTTCCAGCGCGGCCCTGGCGATGTGCGCCTGCCGCGTGCCACGAGAAATGCCCGTAATGGCGCCCCTCGCCTGTTGATTCCAGTGCGGCGCGCCCAATCCCGCGAAAGCCGGCACCACATACACCCCGTCGGTAGAGTCCACTTCGAGGGCCAAAGCCTCCACCTCGGCGGAAGAGCGAATGATTTGCAGGCCGTCGCGGAGCCATTGCACTACCGCCCCGGCAATGAACACGCTGCCTTCGAGTGCGTAATGTGTGAGGCCGTCAATCTGCCAGGCTACGGTGGTGAGCAGTGCATTTTGGCTGGCCACTGCCTGCGTGCCCGTATTCATCAGCATAAAACAGCCCGTGCCGTAGGTGTTTTTCACCATGCCCGGCTCAATGCACATTTGTCCGAAGAGCGCCGCCTGCTGGTCGCCGGCAATACCTGCAATGGGCATGCGGGTGGCAGTGAGCACGTTTTCCGTGTGACCATATACCTCGCTGCTGCTGCGGATTTGGGGTAGCATAGCCGCCGGGACGCCGAACAATTCCAGCAATTCGGGGTCCCATTCGAGGGTATGGATATTGCAGAGCATGGTGCGGGAGGCGTTGCTCACATCGGTGGCGTGTACCTTGCCGTTGGTGAGTTTCCACAGCAGCCAGGTGTCAATGGTGCCGAAACAAAGTTCGCCCTGTTCGGCCAATGCGCGGGCGCCGGGTACATGATCCAATATCCACCGCACTTTTGTGGCGCTGAAATAGGCGTCTATTACGAGGCCGGTTTTTTGCTGAATGAGCGCGCTTTTGCCCTGTGCTTTCAGTTCGTCGCAGAAGCCGGCGGTGCGGCGGTCTTGCCACACAATGGCATGATGGATGGGCCGTCCGGTGCTTCGATTCCACACCACCGCCGTTTCGCGCTGATTGGTGATGCCGATGGCGGCAATATGCTCCGTGCTCAGTCCGGCTTTCGTAACAGCCTCGGCGGCCACCCCGATCTGCGTACTCCAGATTTCATCGGCGTCGTGTTCTACCCAGCCCGATTGCGGGAAATATTGGGTAAATTCTTTCTGTGCCATAGACACAACGGCGCCGCTATGATCGAACACAATGGCGCGGCTGCTGGTGGTGCCCTGATCGAGCGCGAGGATGTACTTTTGCATGTGTAAAAAATTATGACTTTAAGATGGCGTGAAAATAGGTATTTCGTTGCAATTTTACGCGTCGGAAGTTTTTGGGGCGGGGAAAAGTCGGCTGCACGCTGTAAGCCACAAGCCTCAAGTCTCAAGCTGCGAGTTTGATTTTCATAAAGGGGAAAAAGCGCTCATTCTGAATAGGACTTTATAGACTTCCCAAACGGAAAATCTGATTTCTCCACGAAAAAACAGGCTTATGGCTTATAGCCTGTGGCTTGCAGCTTTCCGCGATATTCTAAATTGAAGCAATAAAAAATACAACAACCTATGTGTACCACCTGCGGATGCAATCAACCGGAAGAAGCCGTCACCATTCACACCCATGCCGAAGGCCATGCCCACGAACATCACGAACACGGCCATGAACACCACCACCATCATGGCCATGAACACGGGCACGACCACCACCATCACGGGGAGAAGACGGTGATCGAGTTGGAGCAGGATATTCTTCAGAAAAACAACCTTTTGGCCGAGCGCAACCGGGGCTATTTCGATGCCAAAAACATACTGGCACTCAATCTCGTGAGTTCGCCAGGCTCCGGCAAAACGGCCCTGCTGGAGCGCACCATCCGCGACATAGGCACTGAGATGCCCGTTTTCGTCATTGAGGGCGACCAGCAAACCATGAACGACGCCGACCGCATCGCCGCTACGGGCGCTCCGGTGGTGCAGATCAATACCGGCAAAGGCTGCCATTTGGACTCCGATATGATCAACAAGGCCCTCAAAAAGCTGAACCCTGCCGAGGGCGCCGTGGTGATGATAGAAAACGTGGGCAACTTGGTATGCCCGGCCATGTTCGATCTGGGCGAAACGGCCCGCGTGGTCATCATGAGCGTGACGGAAGGCGACGACAAGCCCATCAAATACCCCGATATGTTCCACTCGGCGCACCTGTGCATCATCAACAAAACCGACCTGCTGCCCTACGTTCCCTTCGATGTGGAAAAAGCCAAGGCGTATGCACGGCAGGTGAATCACCACCTCAGCTTCATCGAAGTGTCGGCGTACACCGGCGAAGGCATGGAGGCATGGTACAAGTGGTTGCGCCACGCCCTGCATCATGCTCGCCGGGGCGAGGCGGTACATCATCATCATTGAGGGGGGGAGGTAAGTTGGGCTTAGCGCCTCACTTTAGCCGGCTGCCGGGCGATTGCGAAGCCTTTCAGGATTCGTAATCGTAGTGGGCCGTACATGTGTAGTGAAGGGGTGATTTGCCTTGCGACGGCACAGATCATCACCCCTTCACTAAGCCCGAAAAAATGATATGGATAACCAGTGTGGTACGTTTACGAATCCTTTTTGCAGGCTTCGCAAAGGTGCGGACTGCTCGCGCCGAGATTCTATCTCGCGTGCGTATTATGCGGTTTCCAACCGCGTATAAAACACCTGCGAAGATGAGTATTTGGCGGGTATGAACCCGCCGGATAGCGGCACGAGATGGAATCTCGCGCCAGCGGAATCTCGCGCCAGCAGCTTAGTGAAGGGGTGATTTGCCTTGCGACGGCACAGGTCATCACCCCTTCACTAAGCCCGAAAAAATGATATGGATAATCAGTGCGGTACGTTTACGAAACTTTTGGAAGTTTCGCAAACGTACACTCCACCGCCGCAACCATCACTGCTTCACCACGCGCAAGACCTGTTTTCGGTTCCCGCCGGTACACTCCAGCAAATACACGCCGGCATCCAGCCCCGTCAGATCGAGTGGCCAAGCCTCGCCTGCGCGCAGTTCGTCTTTGCGGAAACGCAACAGCACTTTACCCAATACATCCCGCACCAAAACATCCATTTGCATACTTTCCGGCGCCGGCGAGGAGACAAACAGTTCTCCGTTGAATGGATTGGGGGCAATGCTGAGCATCTCGCCGCGGTCGTCCCGCAATTGTGCGAAAACATTGACGAATACACACACCTCGCGGCTGCACACCTCTCCGTTGGGCGTAGTGCGCTGCACCTCCATGCACACCTGATAAATGCCGGTGCCGGCAAAGGTGTAAGTCAAAGGCGCATTGGCGCTGGTCGTTCCCATGTTCGTCCAGGGGGAAGCCACCGTAATGGGGAAGCGTCGGAAACGCCAGCGCACGCCGTCGCAGACGAGCAGGTCGGCGGGTGGCGTAAATCTGTAGGTGAAGGGCGCTGCGGGCGGAGCGGGCAGTACCGCCGTGGCAAAGCCGGCCTGAACAGTGGCGGCAAACGTATCGTCGCAACGGCATCTGATCTGATCCATCGGGCAGGCGCCGCTCGTCCAGGACGTGACGCCAAAGTGATTTTGCGCCACGCAGGCATTGGAGTAGGTCACGTTGTCGCAGCCGCAAACCGGATCGTAAATGGCCAAGCAGGGTAGCGTCAAATCAATTTGCGTGGAATCAATGCAGGGGCTGGCACATTCCGGCAGTTCAATACAATGCCGCACATTGCAACACTCCACATTGAGGGTGTCGTGCATAGCCATTGTGAAACAGACCGAATCGCCGGCCATGGCAGGCGCGCCAATGGGAATGCTGAATGCCAGTTGTCCGCCGGGAGGTACAGGCGTGCCGGGCAGGCTTTGGTTGTAAGCACCGAGGCCGGGCGGCGAGGTGAACACCATATTGAGCTGGTTGATGGTGTAGGGCGATGTGTTGTTGAAATTGCCCTGATACAGCCAGCCGCCGTTGGGCGAACAAACCACTTCCTCTTCAGAGAAATAACCACAGGGCGGGAAACAGGCCAGCACCACTGTGTCGCGGCAGACCACCGAATCTCCCTGCATCCACTTGATTTCCAACAGTGGATTGGCAAATTGCGCCGTGTTGATGCACAGCACGGGCAGGTTGGTGGCGCCCAATGGCAGCGCGCTCCCCAGTGGCGGTATCACATCGAGCATGATGACGGTGGGGCTGTAACCGATGGTGGCCCAACCGGAACCGAGCGTGTTGGCAAAGGTGCTGAAAGTAGCGCCGGGCGTGATGAGGCAGAGGCCCACGCCGTCAAAGTAATTGCCTGAGAAATTGTTGATCAAAGTAACGTTGAAACAACATGGCCCCGTGCCGGTGGGGCCTATGGGCCGCGCAGCCACCTCTATGTCGTCGCAGGGTTCGCAATCCGGTATGGCGATGCAATACAAGGTGTCGAGCGAGCAACACAAGGCCGTGTCCACCGTAGCCGGATCGAAATCGTGGGCCAACATGCGGAAGCAAAGCGTATCTCCAAAAATACTTGTTCCTCCGCCCAGCATCACCGTGTAAGTACGGCACTCGCCGGGTGCAATGGCCGGTGAAGCATTGATGGCCGGCGGCGTAATGGTGACTCCATTCGGGCTGACGGGCTGCAACAAAATATACCCCACACTGAAGGCCGCATCAATGGGATTGCACACCGTGAAGGTGTATTTCACCTCTTTGTTTTCGCAGTAAATGCTGTCGCTGAGCAGATAGAGGCAGTCGGGTTCAAGCGGGCATTCCAACTCCAAAGTATCGGAACAAACAATGTCATACACGTCGTCGTACCAGTCGAAGATGATCTGCTGCGGCGAATTGCTCACATTTTTCAGACAGAATTTGATAAAGTTATTGAGCGCGCCCTGCGGCATGTTGCTCCAGGATGCGCCGGTGAGGAAAAGATTGCCCGGACTGAAGCCCACCGGTGTCAATGACGGGTGCAGCGAACTCAGGTCGAAGTCAAAATCTGCATCCTGTGTATGGATGTTCAAACCCGAAATCGGGCCGGTATAGCTGTTGTTGTAACTCAATGTCCAGCAGCAGGTATCGCCGGAAACGGGCGTTGTAGTCACATCAAACAGATTCTCGCAGCCGCAGTCCATCAGTTCCAAAATCAAAGTATCGCTGGTGGCCGAGCACCCCGCCGCTGTAGTACCGGTGAGGCTGTACGAACCGCTTTGGGTAACGACGAGGCAGGGGCTGTTGGCGCCGGTTATGGGCGCGCCGTTGAAATTCCATTGATAGGATGCCAAACCCGCCGGGCCGCAAATCGTGTCGGGATTGCAGGCTTTGTAACATCCGGTTGGCACCAAACACAAGTCCGGCAACGGGTTCACAATCGCAAAGGCCGAACTGCTGCATCCGGTCAGCGTGTCCACACCGGTAGCGGTGTAAGAACCGGCCTGCAATACCGTGATGGACGTGCCGCTGCCGCCATTGCTCCAGGAATAGACCACGTTGGCTTGCACCGGCGAAATAGTGAGCACAGAGGGCGTACCCTCGCAGGCCGGAGTGGGCACGGCGTTCACCACAAACGAAGGCGATACGGCTACCGTCACCGTTACGGGCGGGGATACTGCCGAACAACCATTGCCGTCGGTCACAGACACCGCATAAGCCGGCGAGAGGCTGCCCGAACAGACCTGTAAAGAAGCGCCGGTTTGCCCCAAAATCGGATTCACCGGATCGAGCCATTGGTAAGAATAGCCCGGCGGCGCCAGGAGCGTGGTGCAGCCCATATCGCAGATCACCAAATTGCCGCTGATGACGGTCGGCGGCGGAGGCAGCACCGTTACCGTGACGGCGGGCGTGGTGTAAGAACAGGGGCCAAGCGTAACCTGCACGCTGTAAGTGCCGCTGCTCGTGACGGTCAGCGTGGGGCCGGTAGAGTTGTCGCTCCACAGGTAGGTGTAGCCCGTTCCGGCGGGGGCCGTCAGCGTCACGCTTTGGCCGGCGCATACCGGCGCGGTAGTGCTGGGCGTGATGACGCCGGAGGGCGTGGGTTGCACTACAATGTTTTGGGTGGAGGAGTTGGTACAACCTTGTGCATCCATGACGGTGAGGGTCACTGTGTAAGGGCCGTCCATGAGGTAGGTTTGCATCGGACTCTGGCTGCCGTTGGAGGCGCCGTTGCCGAAATTCCACAACCAACTGATGACACTGCCGGTAGCCATGCCCATAAATTGCACAGGCTGCCCCGCGCAGGGCGGATTGGGATTGATGGAAATACTCGGCGCGCCCAGTCCCGTCACCATTACATTTTGAGTAATCGTAGCCTGACAGCCGCCCATCAATGTGACGGTGAGCGTTACGGTATAATTGCCCGCAGAGGCATAACTGTAAACCGGATTGACCGCCGTAGAGGTGTTGGTATTGGTACCATCAAAGTCCCAGAAGTAGCCGGAAATGGTTTCGCCCGGCAGGATGCTCGTCAGATTGGTAAAGGTGACCGTAAACGGCACAGGCGAACAACCGATCACAGCGCTGAAATGGGCTGCTACCGGTACGCACACGCTGTCGGTGAAGCCCACCAAGCAGTTGGCCGGCGTTCCGTCTGAGAGGGTGCCCGGCGTAGTACCCAGTAGTTCCACATAAAAACAGCCGGCTTGCGTGTAGGTATGTTGCGCGGCTGCCAGGGTGCCGGAATTGGTATTGCTCCCCGGATCGCCGAAATTCCATCCTGTGAGGGTCACATTGGAGGAAGTAGTGGAAAAATTGACCACGTTGCAATTGGGAAACTGATTGGCCGGAGTGAAAGACAGACTGTGCGGGCCGTTGGGCGTACAGCCGTCTCCGTCGCAAATATCCTGAACAACGGTAATGCTGTTCGACGTAGAGATACAGCCGTTGGGGGCGGTCACCACCACCCAGTAGTTGAAAGTGGCGGCCACATTGGTATTGTTGTGTGTAAAAGTGGTAGCCGTCGGTGAGGAGGCGCCCTGAGATACACCGTTACAGAACCATTCGTAGGTATTGCCGGGCTGAGTCAGTGCTATCAGTGTGGATGATGCCGGTGTGGGCGGATTGATACACAACAAGGTAGGGCTGCCTGATGAGATGGATGCCAAAGGCCCCGGGGCAGGTACCACCTGATACGGCACGGTAATCATACAGCCGTTGGCGTCGATGGTTTTTACGGTATAAGACCCCGGCGTAGAAACGGTAATGGTTTGGTTAGTAGCCATATTGGACCATAGATAGCCGCTGAACCCGCTGCCTGCATCCAAAGTGACGCTGCTACCGGGGCAGAGCACGCCCGTTTGGGTAATGACAGGTACCACCGGCGGATTAAGCGTTACCGGAATGCTGTGCGTTTGCGTGACGCCGCAGAGGGTCACCGCTACCGTAAGCATGGGAGTGCCGGGAGTGTTGTTCCATTGCACGTCAATATTGGGCGTACCCTGACCTGCCACCACGCTGCCCGCTGTAGCCGGCGAGATGGTCCAGTTGAACATGGCATCGGGGTGTTGCGCGGGGCCGGCGGAATACATCTGCGTACTGTTGATGCAGCCAGAAGGCCCGCTGATGGTAAGCGGCCCGGCGATTTGTTTGGCCTGCACGGTCAGTTGTATGGCCGGCGAACTGCACATCGGCTGCCCCGTGAGGCTTTGCGAAAGTGACAAAGTGTATAGCCCCGAACCGCCCCAGGTGACGGTGATGGAGTTGCCGGTACCCGTAGTGGGCGTGCCGCCGGTGACCGTCCAATTCAGTACCGTACCCGAAGCCGATGTATGGCCGAAATAGGTTTGCGTTTCGCCGGGGCATATCAGCAGCGGCCCGGTGATGGAGTCGGGAGCGGGCACATCTAATACCCGAATGACGACCGAGGCGCTGCTGTTGCAATAATCGGCGGCATTGGTCGGCACTGCCGTGACGGTATAAGTACCCGGTATTGTCCAGTTGATGTTGATGGCGCCGGTACCTTGCCCGGAGAAAAGTGCCGCCGGACTGACCGTCCAGTTGTAACTCGTGAAAGGCAAGGCAAAAACGCTGGAGGTGGAATTGACACACACCACGCTGGGCGATGCTTGTACTGTAAACTTAGGTCTGATCTGCACATTCAGCGTGGCCGTGCCGCTGCAATCGGGCGGACTGTGGCCCGGCAAGCCCTGTAAAAACGGGCTGCTGTAATTCACCGTAATCGTGCCTGTCGGCCCCGGCCCCCATTGTATCGTAGCGACATTGGTACCCTGCCCCGAAACGACGGTACCTCCACCCACTTGCCAGTCATAATACACACCGGGCCATTTGGGCAGGGTGTAAGTGGCTGTTTCATTTTGGCAAACTACCGTGGGGCCGCTCACCACCGCCGTGGGCGAGATGATGGGAACAACGGCAGTCACCGGCTCGTCGCAGTAAGTTTGGCTACAGCCCGACACCTGCAAAGTGACCGTTCCGAACGGCCCATTGCCCCATACAACGCAAATCGTATCGTTGCCCTGACCGGTAAAACTCAGCGGTAGCCCGTTGTGGTCCAGCACCGTCCATTGGTAAGAGGCGCAGTTGGCGGCGTCGGTCCAGTATTTGCTGCTGTCTCCGGCGCAAAGGGTAGAAATCCAATAGATATTCGGGCCGGGCAATGAGTCCACCGTGACGGTCATGCACATCGTATCGGTGCAGCAGCAAAGGGGATTGCCGCGCGGGTCCACATTGTCTTTGGTTACATACAAACAGACATCGTAGGTACCGGGCGAGTTGAACTCGTGCGTGGGCGAGAACATAGCCGAAGAGCTGCCGTCGCCGAAATCCCAGTAATAACTGTTGCCGCCGGTGGAAGTATTGGTAAAAGTGACGGAGCCGCCGAGGCATATCGAAGTGGCCGATTTGGTAAATGACGCTGTGGGTTTGGGCAATATGTTGACACAAATATTGCGGGTGATGCCCACATTGAGACTGTCGGTAATGGTAATGCTGATGTTGCCCGTTCCGGCCGGTCCCCAGACGATGTTTACCTCGGCAGGATGGCTGCCCGGCGAAACCACGCCTCCCGATGCACTCCAGTTGTAAGAGAATCCCGGCAGGTTCGGCAGGAAAAAAGTGACCTCCGATTCGGCGCACACATCCACGCAGGCGGGTTGTAAATCGGGGTTGCCCGAACTACTCCTGTTTAAATAGTCGCTCAAATCAATGACCGAACAATCTGGCTTGGGGCACTTGATGGTGAGTTCAATTTTTGCAAAACAAGCGGGATCATCGCAGTTTTCGTACCGATAGCCGAATGTATAAGTGCCGCAGCAATCGGGGCTGTCGGAAATGAGCCGGAGTTCTCCGTTTTCGAGCAGTCGTACGCAGTTGGATTGAAACAGGGGAACGACTAAGGCATTGACCCCCGCCGGTATCGAGTCATTGTCTTTGACGTTGAACGTGAACGGCACGCCGAGTTGGATGCACACGGTGTCGTCCACGGCGCGGAAATTCTGAGCATGTGTCGTTTGGAGAGAAATGAGGCAAAATGCGCAAGTGAAAAAAAACAATGACTGTAAAGGCTTCATGGTATGGTGTGTTTGTTTTGGGAAATAAAAATTTACACAAATTTAACACAAAATACCGAACCGTAGGTTTTTTACATGCCGCCCAAGTTGTTTTTATGACAATACCCCTCACCGAACCAATCCGCCGCTCAGTCGCAGCAATTCCGTTTCGGTGGTTTTGAGGTTGTACAGCGCGTTGAGGCGGGTTTGCGTAGCGTTGATGTAGGAGATTTGAATGGAGCGGTAATCGAAGAAGCTGATGAGGCCGCCGCGGAAGCGTTCTTCGGCAATCTGGATATTGCGCCGGGCATTGTTCACCAGCTGGTTGCTCAGTTCCAGCACGCGTTTTTGATTGTTGTAAGATTCCAGGGCTATGTCTAATTGTGTCAGGAGATTGCGCCTCATGTCGTCCATGCCGAGTTGGGTGTTCAGTTCGGCTATGCGGGCGGTTTGTACATTTCGGCGCCGTGCGCCGCCGTCAAAAAGGTTGTAAGCGGCGCTGAGGTTCACAAAGAGGTTGAAGTTGGTGTTTTGGATGCCGCCGAGGTCTCGCAGTTCGCCGTTGGCAAAAAGGCCGTTGGCAAAAATATTGCGGCTCAGGGTGTAAGAGGCTCCCGAACGCAGGCTCAGCGTGGGCTTGTTGAAACTCTCCTGGAAGCGGGTTTGCACGGCGGCCAATTCTCTGCCGATGCGCAACTGGGCCAGCGCCTGATTGGAGTTGAGCATTCGGGTGCGCAGTTCTTCGGCGTCGTATCGGGTTGTTTCTACCGGCAGGCGGTCGGTCAGCGCGTAGGCAGTTTCGGGGTTGTCTTCACCGATGGCGCGGCGGAGGTTGCGCATGGCATTGGCTACGTTGGTTTGTTGTACCAAATACGCAGTCGAGTCGTTGAGCCAGGCGTCTTGCGTCTGAATGACATCGAACGTGGAAGACTGTCCGAATTCCTGCCGGGTGCGCTGATATTCGAGGCGCTCTCTCGACAAACGCAGCACTTCGGCGCGTACCTGCAATTGTTCCTGTTGGATAACGGCCTGGTAATAACTCAAAATGACGTCTTCAATAGTAGCTTCCACGGCCTGCCGCACATTGCCCTGCGCTTGATTTTCAATCAATTGAAGCTGTTCTTTGCTGATATGCACCCGGTGGCCGCCATACACCACCCATACTGCTTCCACGCCGGGCGTGATGCCTGTGTTGAGGGCAGAAAGGGATTGGAGAAAGGAGGCCGGGTTTTGGTTGTTGTTGTATCCGTTGTTGAGGTTGACGGTGGCGTTCACGTCGGGGTAACGGCCCGCGGCGCCCCAGTCGTTGTTGATTCGGGCAGTTTCTGCGTTGTTGCGGGCCGATTGCAGCGGCAGGTTGCGTTGTATTCCCAGTGCAATGGCCTGTTCGATGCTGAGCGGCGTTTGTGCCTTGGCGGCAATACCGGAAAAAAGGAGCGTGATGGCGACGTAAAAAATGTATTTCATGGATGACCTTTTTCTACAGAGTGAAAAGACTGCCGCAAGCTGCGGAACTCGAAAATGGTGGGCGGTTTTCAGGAGTGAGAGGTGAGTGTGTGAGGGGTGAGCAACCCGAAACCCCGAACCCGAACCCCCGAACCCCAAGCCCGTTCCTGCCGGAACTCCAAAGTTTTTAACGCGAAACTTAGCGAAGGGCGCGAAATTCCGCGAATGCGAGGGAAACCTGAAACCTCGAACCATAAACCGGTCGGCAGTAGCCGCGCCGTGGCGCGGGGTGCCAAGCGCGAGGGAACCCGAAATCAGAAATCAGGAATCAGAAATCAGGAATCAGAAATCAGAAATCCACCCGTTCCAACCCGAAACCTTGAACCCGAAACAACCACGCGCAAAGGTAACATTCCCCCTCAATACGCACTGCGTCGTTTGCCTTCCAGCCAGTCCACATATTGCACATCGCCTATGCGGAGGCGCAGCGGCATCCGAAAAGCGCGCTCCATTTTTACTTCCAATTTGCAAAACAATGCCAGTTCCTGATAATGCCAGGCTTTGGGCTGAGCGGCGGGCTGGAATTTGGCGTTGGGCAGAACAGGAAGTTCCGGCGCAGGTACACGCCAGGACATGCGGGAGACGTGGAGCGGAGGAAGTTGCAAACCAGGGCCGGAAGCGCGTCTGACCGTTTGTGCCGATAAAGCCGCCCCGCCGAGGAGGCAACAGCACAAGGCGATGAGCAGCTTCCGGCGCAGGGCATTCATCGTTTGAATGGTTGATGACGAGCAATATAATCAGCTACATGGTTTTGCCAAAGCTCCCGAAGGCGTCGGGACACAGGGCCGGGCCGCCCCTCGCCGATGCGCAGTTCATCTATTTGCACTACAGGCAGTACGCCTTTGATGGTACTGGTGAGGAAGGCTTCGGCAGCGCGAGGCAATTCGTCCAATGTGAGATCGCGTACCTCGGTGCGAATGCCTGCCTGCTGCGCCAGTTCCAGAACGTGCTTGCGGGTAACTCCGTGCAACACCTGTTCGGCAGGCGTTACCAATACGCCTTCGGCAGTGACAATGAAAAAGTTGGAACGCGCACTTTCGCTCACCAAGCGCCCATCGTGGTACAAGACTTCCGGCGCGCCTGCCTGCTTGAGCAATTCACGGATGTGGATGCCCGTGAGGTAGTTGGTGCTTTTTACCTCCGGCACTTCGCGCAGGTGGCGGTACAGCATCAGCTTGATGCCTTCCTCGTATCGCTCGGGCGCTACGGAAGGCATGGGGTGCTGCATGATGGCCAGATTCGGCTCTGCCGGCGTGTAGCTGTCGTCGGCATACCCGCCGGTGAGCAGCAGCCGGATGGCTGTGTTGCGTTCGCGATTGGCTTCCAGCAGCCTTGCGATGCGTTGGCGCAGTTCCTCTGGGGCAATGGGCACTTCGAGGCCGAGCAGCCGCGCAGAGCGGTAGAAGCGATCTGCGTAGTCATCCCAAAACATGGGCACGCCCTGCCGAACGAGAAAGTAATCGAAAATGCCGTATCCGCGTAGCAGTCCCAGGTCGTCGAGCCGAAACGAAGCCGTGTATTTTTGTCTCAGACCTCCGTTGACATCGTGGTAGCGTATCATCAGAGTTCGTAGTTGGGACCCAGTTCGCTGAGCCTTTTTTCATAAAAATCATTGATGATGCGCACCACTTCCTCGGCGTCATCGGTCATGGGAATGAGGTCCATGTCGCCGGGACTGATGTTGTGTTCTTTTTCGAGCATGACGGTGCGAATCCACTCGCGCATGCCGCCCCAAAACTCGGTGCCGAACAGAATGATCGGCAGGGGGGTGATTTTCTTGGTTTGCACCAGCGTGAGTACCTCAAACAGTTCATCCAGCGTGCCGAAGCCGCCGGGCAGAATGACAAAAGCCTGAGCGTATTTGACAAACATCACTTTGCGCACAAAGAAGTAGCGGAAGTTGAGGTTTTTGTCGGGATCAATAAACTGATTGTGGCTTTGCTCGTGCGGCAGGTTGATGTTGAGGCCCACCGAACGACCGCCGGAGAGCGCCGCGCCTTTGTTGCCTGCTTCCATGATGCCCGGGCCGCCGCCGGTGATGATGCCGTAGCCGGCCTTGGTGAGTACCGATGCGATTTCCACCGCTTTGCGATAGTAAGGATGGTCGGGTTTGGTACGAGCCGATCCGAAGATGGAAACGCAGGGGCCGATCTGATTGAGGGTTTCGAACCCGTCCACAAATTCTGAGATCATTTTGAACATCGTCCAGGAATTTTCTCCTTTCAGATTGCGCCCCCATTGTTTCATGGTAGGCTTGGCGGCAATAATTGGTTGGTCTTCTATCATAACGTTTTGCATTTTACAGAAAGAATTAAACGCCGATTCAGGGTGCTGTGTTTCAAAAGCCGGGGCGGAATTTCAATACAAGGGCCGTAAAACAAGCGCTGCCGGAATTTCGTTTCTATGCCGTGTTGCCCGCGGCAGCCTTCATATTTACACGTCTTATGAATAAAAAATACATACTGGCAGTCATTGGTTTGATGAGCGCGGCGGTCGTCGGTGTGGTGTGGCTGCAAATGGATTTGATCAATACGGCCATCAAGGAAAACGAGGTCAAATTCGACAAAGACGTGTTCGATGCGCTCAATTCGGTGGTCATCCGCTTAGAAGACGAAGAGCAGGCAGAGGCTTATGAATATTATATCAATGGTTATGGCGCGGCGTACTTTGACAACGAGGTGCGCAGCAATCGCGTGCCGGGCGCAAGTGCGGTGCAGGCCAATGCCCTTCAGAACTGGCAATTGCCGGTCAACTCTGAAGAAGAACAATGCGATTGCGCCAAATGCGTGCGCGAACGCAACGATATAAACCGCAGTATGGTGTCTTTTTTAAAACTACAGGGCGGTCAGCAAACTCCCATTGCAGAGCGCATCAAAAAAGACAAACTCCGCGATATCCTCCGCCAGGAATTGGCCAACCGCGGCATCAATACAGGCTACAACTACGGCCTGCTCGCCACCGCCAGCAACGGCTTTGTCATCATGGACGACCGCTATGTGGTAGAAAGCTCCGAGCCGCGCGAAAGCCTGCCGGGCTATAGCAATATTTACAATTCCAAATACCGCGTACACCTGTTTCCCAATGAGACGCCGGCTCCCGGCCTGCTGATGATTCACTTCCCCGCCCGCTCGGAGTTTGTGGGGCGCAGCGTGCTGCCCAATTTTATCGGCGCGCTCATTTTTACGGCCATTATTTTGTTTTCGTTCGGCTACACCATTTTCGTCATTTTTACCCAGAAAAAACTGTCGGAAATGAAGAACGACTTTATCAACAACATGACCCACGAGTTTAAAACCCCCATCGCCACCATCTCTTTGGCCGCCGACTCGATCAACAGCCCCATGATCAGCGGCGATGCAGATAAAGTTCGGCGTTTTGCCAACATAATAAAACAGGAAAATAAGCGTATGAATAGTCAGGTAGAGAAAGTACTGCAAATGGCGCTCATTGATCGCCGCGAGTTCTCTCTCAACCTGTCCGAAGTCAATTTGCATGAGGTCATCGAACAGGCGTTGATCAACTTCGGCATCCGGGTAGAACAACGCCAAGGCCGCCTCGATGGCAAACTCGAAGCAGCCCGGCCGGTTATTCAGGGCGACTTGACACACCTTTCCAATATCGTCAACAATCTCCTCGACAATGCCGAAAAGTACTCGCCCGACAGCCCGGAAATCACCGTTCTGACCCGCGACGTAAAAGGCGGCGTGGAAATAACCGTGCAAGACAAAGGCATGGGGATGAGCAAAGAAGCGCGCAAGCACATCTTCGACAAATTTTATCGCGTGCATACCGGCAACGTCCATGACGTCAAGGGCTTCGGCCTCGGATTGAGCTATGTGAAAGCCATCGTTTCGGCGCACAAGGGTTCTATTGAGGTCAAAAGCGAGCCGGGCAAAGGCAGTAGTTTCATCATTTTCCTTCCTCATCAGGCAGACACCGGCCGGGCGGGGAAATCTCTTCATCCATGAAAAAACGGAACCAATGGCAAACAACAGGATACTCCTGGTAGAAGACGACCAAAACTTCGGCGACGTACTCAAATCCTATCTGGAAATGCACGGGTACGACGTCAAATTAGCCACCGACGGCCTGCAAGGCTCCGAAACCTTTAAAAAAGGCAGATTCGACCTGTGCATCCTCGACGTAATGATGCCCAAAAAAGACGGCTTTACGCTGGGTAAAGAAATCCGCGACAAAGACGCCGAAATGCCCGTCATTTTCCTCACGGCCAAAACCATGAAAGAAGATGTGCTCAAAGGTTTCAAAATCGGCGCCGACGACTACATCACCAAGCCCTTCAACTCGGAAGAACTGCTCTACCGCATTCAGGCCATCCTCAAGCGCTCGCAGCCCAAGGCCGACCTGCGCGACGACATCAAGGAATTCAACATCGGGAAGTATCACTTCAACTACCCGCTTCGCATACTCTCTTACAACATGGGCGGCGCCGGCGAAGAGAAATTCAAACTCTCGCCCAAAGAGGCACAACTCCTGCGCATGTTTGCCCTCAATGCCAACGATGTGCTGCCCCGCGCCACCGCGCTCACCGAAATCTGGGGGCAGGACGATTACTTCACCGCCCGCAGTATGGACGTGTTTGTAACCAAACTGCGCAAGTACCTCCGCTTGGACGAAAACATCGAAATTGTCAACATTCACGGAAATGGTTTTCAACTGCTCATCAAAGCGCAGGAAAAAATTTAAATATTTGTTTTGTTTACTTTGTATTAATCCATACCTTTGCAGCTCTTGCCCTCCGTTTGGGCCAGCAAATTGAATTGTATTAGTAGTGGGGCAAAAATAAAGTGTTCATTTTTCATCGCCCCCTACGCATCAAGATAGTTTTTGGGATTATGATTTCGGCCGGCCGGATACACAAGACGACCGGCTTTTTTTTTGCCTGCACCTGCTATGTACCGCCTTGTTTTTCAACCACTTCTTTTTTTACTTTCGCCCGAAAAAGCGCACGCCGTAGCGCTGGCCCTGCTGGAACTGCTGCTGCACATTCCCGGCGCTGAATCCTTGTTGCGCCGAAGCCTGAACCGAAGTTCTCCCCTCACCGTAGCCGGTATCCGCTTCCCCAATCCGGTAGGAATCGCCGCCGGTTTTGACAAAAACGGAAAACACATCCGGGCATTGGCGGCTCTGGGCTTCGGCTTCATCGAAGTAGGCACCGTAACGCCCCGGCCACAGGCCGGCAACCCGCGCCCGCGCCTCTTTCGCCTGCCCGCCGACCGCGCGCTCATCAACAGGATGGGCTTCAACAATGACGGCTTGGAGGCCCTCATCCGGCAATTGCAGCGGCCCCGCCCGGCCGGCATTGTCATCGGCGGCAACATCGGCAAAAACAAAGACACCCCCAACGAGCAGGCTGCCGATGATTACATCGCTTGTTTTGAGGCGCTTTTTTCCTGGGTGGACTATTTCGCTGTCAATGTGAGTTCGCCCAACACGCCCAACCTCCGGGCGCTCCAAGACCGCGAACCCCTCACGCGCCTGCTGGCCGAGCTGCAACAACGCAATGATAATCAGGCAAATCCAAAACCCATTTTCCTAAAAATAGCCCCCGACCTCACCGATGCGCAATTGGACGACATCGTGGCCATTGTGCGCGAAACGCGCATTGCAGGCATCATCGCCGCCAACACCACCATATCGCGAACCGGACTCAAAACCCCGGCGGAAACGACGGAGCGCATCGGCGCCGGCGGCCTCAGCGGGTACCCGGTACGGGAGCGCTCTACGCAGATCGTCCGCTATCTGAGAGCGCAACTGCCGCCACCGTTTGCCATCATTGGTGTGGGCGGCATTGACGGCCCCGAATCTGCCCGCGAAAAAATAGAGGCCGGCGCCGATTTGGTGCAAGTTTATACCGGCTTCGTTTATGCCGGGCCTACCCTGGCAGCCGACATTGTGGCCAAGCTGAAGTAAGATCCGCATGGTTTTCTGCCGGGCTTCATTATCTTTGGCGCAAAAAATTTTGCCATGCACTTCACGCACAGACTTTTGCCCTTGCTCACAGCGCTCTTTTTGCTGTCGGGCACTGCCATGTACGCTCAGGAAACCTCAAAGTTCACAGACAAACTCTGGTATGGCGGCGGCGTCAACCTCGGTATTTCCGGCAGCAATGGTTTTAATCAATTCGGCTTGGGTATTTCGCCCATGGTAGGTTACAAAATCGGGGAGATGTTTTCTGTCGGCCCCAGAGTTGCCCTGAACTACACGCACATTCGGGTGCGGCTCTTCAACAACGAAATAGCTACGGCCAATCCGCTGTCCTGGTCGGCGGGCGTCTTCGGGCGGGCCAAAATCATACGCACCATTTTTGCCCATGTAGAGTACGAATTGGAAGAACAGGCACTGGCTTTTATTTCCGGGAACGACCTTGTCATTCAACGGCAGCAGCGCAACAACACCTACATCGGCGCCGGCTACAACAGCGGGGGTATCTGGGCTTCCGAAATCATGCTGCTCTACAACGTGACGCCGGTTGTCACCGATTTGCGCTCGCCTTTTGTGGTGCGTTTCGGTTTTACCTACAAATTCTGATTGTTCTCACCACTCATTCCAACGACCATGAAGCGACTTTTGTACTTCTTCCTCTGCCTTGTGCCGGCAGCGCTTTTCGCGCAATCCAACGCCTTGGACTCCGCCTGGATTCGTGAAAACTACACCAAATCAGAGCGTTATGTGCCCATGCGCGACGGCGTTCGGCTGTTCACCACCATCTATGCCCCGAAAGACGCTACCGAAAAGCACCCCATTTTGATGAACCGCACGCCGTACTCCTGCGCCCCTTACGGCGAAGACAATTGGCGCGATATGTGGAACTCGCATTGGAAATATTACCTCCGCGAGGGCTACGTCATCGTCATTCAGGATGTGCGCGGCCGCTGGATGAGCGAGGGCGAGTTTGTGGACGTGCGCCCTTTCAATCCCAATAAAAAAACGCCGCAAGACACCGACGAAGCCTCCGATACCTACGACGCCATCGAATGGTTGCTGGCCAATGTGCCCAACAACAACGGCAGGGTAGGGGCTTTCGGAATTTCTTATCCCGGCTTCTATTCTACCATGGCGGCCCTCAGCGCGCACCCGGCCCTCAAGGCGGTCAGCCCGCAAGCGCCTGTGACCGACTGGTTTATGGGCGACGACTTTCACCACAACGGCGCGTTTTTCCTCATGGACGGCTTCTCGTTTTACTCCGGTTTCGGCAAGCCAAGACCCAAGCCGACGACTGCTCGCCCGGAGGGATTCCCTTTTTCGGTGGAAGACAACTATAAGTTTTATTTGGAAACCGGTGCGCTCAAGTATTTCAAAACTAAGCTCTTAGGTGATTCCATTGCCTTTTGGAACGATCTGATGGAACACCCTAACTTGGACGACTGGTGGAAAGCCCGCAACCCGCGCAACCACGTCACGAACGTACAGCCGGCCATGCTCGTGGTAGGCGGCCTTTTCGATGCCGAAGACTGCTACGGCGCCTGGCGTTTGTACGAAGCCATTGAGCAAAAAAGTCCCCGCACCGACAACCGCATCGTGATGGGACCCTGGGCGCACGGCCAATGGGCAAGGCAGCCGGGCGACCAACTCGGCCATATCCGTTTCGGTTCCAACACGGCCCACTGGTACCTCAATCACATTGAGATGCCGTTTTTCAACTACCACCTCAAAGGAAAGGGCAGCCTCGAAAAATTGGCCGAAGCCACCATTTTTTTCACCGGCGCCAATCGCTGGGAACACCTGCCGCAATGGCCGCCTGTCGCCAAAACCGACCGCCCGATGTACCTGCAAGCCGACGGAAAACTGAATTGGAACAAACCTGCCGCAGCGAACTCCTTCACCGAATACATCAGCGACCCCGCCAAGCCGGTGCCGTATGCCGAGGGCGTACACCTGCGCCGCACCCGCGAGTACATGCTGGACGATCAGCGATTTGCAGCCCGCCGCACCGATGTATTGGTGTTTGAAACGCCTGTGTTGGCCGAAGACCTTACTCTGGCCGGTACCGTCATTGCCGACATCAAAGCCGCCATTTCCACCACCGACGCAGATTTTGTGGTGAAAGTGATTGACGTTTTCCCCGACGACTTCCGCTACGAGGAAGGCAGCGAGTACCCGATGGGCGCCTTCCAAATGCTGGTGCGCGGCGAAGTGATGCGCGGCCGCTACCGCAACAGTTTTGAAAAACCGGAGGCATTCACGCCCAACAAGGTAGAAACCGTGCGCTTCGAGCTGCCCGATGTAGCCCACACTTTCCGCAAAGGCCACCGGCTGATGATACAAATACAAAGCTCGTGGTTTCCTTTGGTGGACCGCAATCCGCAGCAATTTGTCAATATTTACACCTGTGACGACAGCGATTTCAAAAAATCCACCATCCGCATTTTCCACGATGCGAAGCATGCGTCTTCCATTGTATTGCCCGTTTGGAAACCCTGATCATGAAAATAATAGCCGGTTTTCGGCGGGTATGAGGCCCGTTGGAAACCGGCCGCTCTAAACTCTCACATTATGCTTGTCAAAACCTTTGCCGCCGCCGTGCATGGCGTAGATGCCCAAACGATTACCGTCGAGATCAATACCGGCGGCAATGTGGCTGTGGGCAGCCAGTTTTATTTTATGGTAGGACTGCCCGACAGCGCCGTGCGGGAAGGCTCGCAGCGCATGGAGGCCGCGTTGAAAAACTCCGGTTTTAAAATGATGCGCGTGCGTACTGTCGTCAATCTGGCGCCCGCCGACATACGCAAAGAAGGCTCGGCCTACGACCTGCCCATTGCCATCGGCTACATGGCCGCCACCGACCAATTGGTTTGCGACGATCTGGAGCGCTACCTCATCATGGGCGAGTTGTCGCTCGACGGCGGTTTGCGGCCCATCAAAGGAGCGCTGCCCATTGCCATTCAGGCGCGAAAAGAAAAATTCAAAGGCATCATTTTGCCCAAACAAAATGCCCGCGAGGCCGCTTTGGTCAGCGATCTGGAAGTGTATGGCGTGGAAAATCTGAGCGAGGCGGTCGGGTTGCTCAATGGCGACGCGCCCCTGCAACCTGTGGTGGTGAACACCCGCGAGGAGTTTTTCAACAACGTGAGCAACTACGAGGTGGATTTCTCCGACGTCAAAGGCCAAGAAAACATCAAACGCGCGCTCGAACTGGCCGCCGCCGGGGGCCACAACGCCATTCTCATCGGTCCGCCGGGCGCCGGCAAAACCATGCTGGCCCGCCGATTGCCCACCATCATACCGCCCCTGTCGTTGCACGAAGCATTGGAAACCACCAAGATACACTCCGTAGCCGGCATGTTGCCCTCCAACGCGGCCCTCATCACCACGCGGCCATTCAGGGCGCCGCACCACACCATCAGCGACGTGGCATTGGTAGGAGGCGGCACCAATCCCATGCCCGGCGAAATCTCGCTGGCACACAACGGCGTGTTGTTTTTGGATGAATTGCCGGAGTTCAAACGCAGTGTGCTGGAGGTCTTGCGGCAGCCGATGGAGGAGCGCCGCGTGACCATTTCAAGAGCCAAAACCTCGGTGGACTACCCCGCCGGATTTATGCTCATCGCTTCCATGAATCCCTGTCCCTGCGGGTATTACAACCACCCCGAAAAAGAATGTGTGTGCGGCCCCGGCGTGGTGAAGCGCTACCTGAGCAAAATCTCCGGCCCGCTGCTCGACCGCATAGACCTGCATGTGGAAGTAACGCCTGTGAGCTATGACGAATTAGCCTCCCGCGAGCGCCCCTCCGAAACCAGCGCCGACATTGTGCAGCGGGTCATCCGCGCCCGCGAAATTCAGGCCGAACGGTTCAAAGACAGGCCCGATGTGTATTGCAATGCGCACATGCCCAGCCGCATGGTGCAGGAGGTTTGCACTGTCAGTCCGGCGGGAATTGCATTGGTAAAAAAAGCCATGGAAAAACTCCAACTCAGCGCGCGCGCCTTCGACCGCATCCTCAAAGTGGCCCGCACTGCTGCCGATTTGGCCGACAGCCCCGATATCAAAATCGAACATCTGGCGGAAGCCATACATTTCAGGAGCCTGGACAGAGAGGGTTGGGCTGGGTGAGTAGGGCAGGGGTGAGTGTGGCACGGGTGAGTGGGTGAGTGGGTGAGTGAGTGAGTGAGTGAGTGAGTGAGTGAGTGAGTGAGTGAGGGGTGAGTGAGTTAGGGGTGAGAGTGACATAAATCATACCTATTCGATAGAAAAGTCATCGTGTGCCGGTTTCGCATGTAAGTACATTTGTGGCATCAACAACTAATTTATTGCCATGAAAAAACTGATCATTTCTGGAATCTTTATGCTCACGACGAGCATGTTTCTTTTTGCACAATCCGCTTATCAGGTCAAGAGCTTCAAAATGACCGTAGCAGGAACATCCACACTGCACGAATGGGAATCGAAAGTCAATAAAGTGACGGCCAAAGGCGATATTATGGCCGATGTGAACGCCATACAAAGCATCAAAAACCTGAGCGTGGAAGTGGACGCGAAATCCATCATCAGCACCAAAGGCAAAGTGATGGATACCAAAACATGGGAAGCCCTCAAGGCCGATCAGCATCCCAAAATCACTTTCAAACTCTCCAAAGTAGAATCCATCAGCAAAAGCGGCGCCGAGTTTGTGATCAAAACGACCGGTAACCTCAGCATTGCGGGTGTCACTAAAAGTGTGCCGATGGAAGCCAAAGGAAAAATATTGGCCAATGGCGATCTGGAATTCAGCGGATCCAAACTGATTGTTCTTTCTGATTTTGGTATGGAACAGCCCACCGCCCTGATGGGTACCGTGAAGGTAGGCAAAGAAGTCACCGTCAAGTTTTCGGTGGTGATGAGCAGCGCGGCTGTTCAGTAAATATTTTGTGATTATGAATGAATGGTCGCTGTTGCGCAATGATCTGTTGCGTGACGGCGACTGTTTTTTTTACAGAGACCCCATTCATGCTGCAATTCCCCATTTCCCATTTTCAAAAACGATGCGCTCCGGAGATACGGAAAACCCCGTTTCATCTTTTTCAATCATCACATCGGCCAGCGGGTGCAATGCTTTGGTTCCGTCTCCTTTCAGAGCTAAGTGCAGGGCCGGTCGCAGTACATCCGCCAGTCCGCCCGATTCGCACACGATGGGTTGGCCGGGCGAAAACTCGGCGAGTACGGATTGGAATGCTTCGGCCAGCGCCTCCTTCCTGCATTGAATGTAATAGACCTTTTCTGCGCCGGCATGCAGCATCCGATGGCTGTCTCTGGGGCCGTCGGGGCGGCTTTCTTCGTATATTTCGTATTGGCCGGGTACGGCTTTCCAGTGCACAGCGCCCTCTTGTGGGTGAAAGTGCGAAGATATTTTGACGCCCACCACGCCCTTGTTTCGATGGAGGCGGATGACCTCGCAGGCGAAAGTGGTTTTGAATGTTTTCCGGCCTGCGCCGCTGATGAGCAGGAGGTTGTCGAAGGATGTCATAGACGAAATTTTTTATGTAGCTAAGGTACACAGGCTGTTTCAGCCCTTGAGTGATGAAGATCATATTAGGAGAAACCACTTACGGTGATATTTGTGCTTTCATAAACACTAGCGACGTATCGCTGAAGTTTTTAAAAAAGGAATCATGAGCCAAGTAATGACCATCCGGGAAGTATGTCCCACCGCCACACAAGTCCATATACGGCATGGAGTCCGGCGGCTGTGGTTGTCATAGCCATCAAGAAACCGCTCATACTGATTCGGGAGCTTGCTGCGGGAGTAAAGGCGAGTCTTCAGGGGAGGTATGTAGTTGAATCTGTTTTGCTCTTTTAAAAATCAATCGTCATGGCCAATGTATTTTTCATCATCGTTTTGTTGCATCTGCTGGCCGGTTTCGGCTGGGTATTGTACAAAATAGGTTTTCAAAACAAGCCCAAAGATTAGTAGATTTATTTCTAAACTCCTGTTTTTCTTATCTTTAACTTCGGATGCTTGGTATGCCGCCCTGCGCTCGGCATTCGCCTGTAATGTCATTCCGGCCCTATTTCGCAGATGATTAAAATCATACTAAGCCCATAGAAATGTCATTCTTTGGCGGCTTTGGGTGTAGGTACATTTGTGGCATCAACAACCAATATTTAATGAGTTGAAATTTTTCTTTCACCTGTTAAAATCAAAATCATGAAAGCGAGTACACTTCGCCTGTTAGTGGCTCTTTTTGTTCTGGCCATCAGCTTTAAAGCCACCGCGCAACAACCGAAACTGCAATACTTCCGTGGATGGGACAAAGACGCCATCAACGTTTTTGAACCCACCAAAGCCGACGACACGCCTTATGAAGGATTCAAAATCCGCATTGGCGGCAGTTTTACTCAAAACTTCCAGTCGCTCACACACGAAAACAACCCTACTTATGTGCCTGTATCTACTACCAATCCTACCAACCGCAACCTGCTCTATGGCGTGATAAAAGCCGAAGACAGCCTTTCGGTTAACCTTCAGGGTTTCAACTTAGCCATGGCCAACCTCAACTTCGACTTCCAGATTGAAGACGGTATCCGGGTTTGTTTGGAAAACTACATGTCGGCTCGTCACCACAACGAATTTTGGGTAAAAGGCGGCTACATTCAGATAGACAAACTGCCTATGTTCGGCAATCCGCAGTGGTTCTCCGACTACTTCCGCGTGAAGATCGGCCACTTCCAGCCCAACTTCGGCGACATGCAGTTCCGCCGCTCCGACGGTGGCAACACCATGTTCAACCCATTCGTAGAAAACTACATACTTGATGCGTTTGCTACCGAAATCGGCGGTGAAGTGTATGCGTTCCTGCCCGGCGGTTTCATGGGTATGGTGGGTATGAGTTCCGGTTTTATCAATGGCAACATTGAAAAATACCCCTCTACTCCGCAAGGTACCAACAAAGAAGTGACCAAGAAAACGCCGTCTGTGTTCTTCAAACTTGCTTACGACAAGACTTTCGACAACGACTTCCGTTTCCGCCTGTCTGCTTCTATGTACAACAACCCCAGCATCCAGCGCAATACGCTCTATGCAGGTGACCGCACCGGTTCGCAGTACTTCCTGATGATGGACCCGGCACTGACTAATGGCGCAGCTACTACTGCTACGGCTCAGTTCACCTCCGGTCGTTTCAATCCGGGCCTTACCAACCAAATCAATACCGTGATGATCAACCCGTTCATCAAGTTCAAAGGCTTGGAAGTGTTTGGTTCTTACGAGATTGCACAGGGCAGAACTTATGCTGAAGACTTAGATGCCAAGCGCAAGTTCACACAATTGGCAGTGGAAGGCGTGTATCGCTTCCTGCCCAATGAGAGCTTGTTTGTAGGTGCGCGTTATGTGCAGGCTTCCGGTCGTCCGCAAGGCTTTACCGATGACATCAGCATTGACCGTCTGGCGTTTGCTGCCGGCTGGTTCCCGAGCAAAAACCTGCTGTTGAAAGCAGAGGTTGTGAACCAGAACTACAAAGATTTCCCGACTACCGACTACCGCAACGAAGGCAAATTCAACGGCTTCGTTATCCAGGCTGCCATCGGTTTCTAATGAGAAATGTCTGATCCGAATAAAACCTGCAAAGCCCTGGGGTTGTTTCCGACCTCAGGGCTTTCGCCTGAACCTGTTTTTCCCATCTCACGATTGAACTTACGCCTTGCCTTATTGATGTTTTGTCTGTACAAACTATAACAAACATTCATATCATGGCTTTTTTCAAAATCGTTTTGCTCTCTTCTTTTGTGGCCTTCATGGCAGGCCTCGAAACCGCCGAAACCTCCTATTACATAGATGCGGGCAGCAGCCTCAGCATTGCCGGCTCCAGCAATGTCAATAAGTTTACCTGCAATTGCTCTGAGCAGTTTTCCAAAGGCTCCATCCGCTTTGAGTTGCAAGACGGCGGCAAAACACTCCGCTTCTCCCATGCCAGCCTCCACCTCCGTTCCAAGTCGTTGGATTGCGGCAATCCGCAAATGAACAAAGACATGTACAAAACCCTGCGTGCCGACCAACACCCCGGCATTCGTATAGAACTGACCCGCGCCCAATTGCAGGAAGCCGAGCTTGCGACCGGCAAAGACTGGTCGCCCCTCAAGGCTTCTTCTCAACTCACCATTGCCGGCGTCACCCAATCCGTTGTTTTTGATGTAAAAGCCAAACGCATCGCTCCCGACCGCATCCGGCTCACTACCTCCAAAGAGGTGCTGATGACCGATTTCGGCATGGAGCCTCCCACCGCCATGCTCGGCTTGGTGAAGGTGAACAATACCATCCGCATCAATATGGATTTGATTGTGGTGGTGGTGTAGGAGTATGTACAGCGGCGGGGTGTTCAGGTGGTGTCTTCGAAGTTTCGCGGGCGGGAAGGAAAAATCTCCCCCTGAATTGGCGGATTGGGCAAAAAATGGAGGCAATAGCCTTGCCTCGCAACGATATGTATAGTATCTTTACAAAAAATTGAGACAATGACCGTAAGTGCCGGCCAACATCTGACGCTTGATATTTCTCTGGAGCAAATCATGGATGCCCTGATGGAATTACCGGCATCTGAAAAGCTTCAGGTGGCTGAAAAGCTCCGCGCAGCGGCTGCCGGAGAAAAATGGCGGCTCCTTTCCCCGCAGTTGCCCGATATGCCCGACATCAGCATGGACGAAATTGTGGCCGAACTGAAGTCTGTACGAAAAGCCAGAAAGCAGTCGCAATAAGCCCTATGACCATCTTGATAGACTCCAACCTATGGGTAGCTTCGTTCATCAGTTCTTCTATGCGGGAGAGAATTCAGAGGCTTGTCTCGGATGAAAATATTGTCATTTTAGCCGACTCAGAATTGTTGGCAGAATTGGCCGATGTGTTTTCTCGACCGAAATTTTCCAAAATAGCCCGCTCGGAACTGACGGCAGCATTTGTGCAGATTTTAAAGGACCGACTGACGTTTATTGAAACTGAAAGCCAGTTTCAAATATGCAGAGATCCCGATGATGATTATTTGTTGGCTATATGTCACGATGGCAAAGCTGATTACCTGCTGACGGGCGATAATGACCTTTTAACCCTCATTCAATTTGAGCAAACCCGAATAGTCACCCTCAGCGATTTTGAACAGTTATTCTACTCATCACCACCGCTGTCTTAATCTGCACGCTCGCGGCAGCGGGGCTTTGGAAGGAGAAATCTCCCCCATTTTCATGCGACACCTTCCCGCCTCGCCGAAGCTCGGCAGTTAGATGCCACCTGAAAACTTCCGCTAAACAGATAGGGTTTTGCAAACTTTATAAGACCTGAGCACGCGCTGAAAACCCCAAAAACTCTCTACCTTGCACACCTCAAACAAACGCCATGTCGAAACTCGCTCAACAACTCATTGCCGAAAATAAAGCCAAACACGCCCGCGGGGAGGATGCCTCTTATTTGTACCTCGGCCGCTGCGGCCTGACCGAACTGCCCGACCTGTCGGGGATGGAGTGGTTGGAGACTCATCTCAAAATTCAAGTATAATTTTATGGAGAACAATGCCCAGCCATACAGTGCAGACCTTTCGTACCAACAACTTTTGTCGGAAATCAAAGGTAAAATCCGCACGGCACAGATTCGCGCGATGGTATCAGCCAATCGCGAAATGTTGTTTTTGTATTGGGATATCGGCAAGAGTATTTTGGAAAGGCAACAACAGCACGGTTGGGGAAGCAAAGTCGTTGATCAATTGGGCGAAGACCTTCGTGTAGAATATCCTGAAATGGAAGGTCTGTCTAAAAGAAACTTGCTTTATATGCGGCAATTTGCATTGGCTTATCCCGATTTTGAATTTGTGCAAGCGTCACTTGCACAAATTAGCTGGTACCACAACATAACGCTGCTCCAAAAATGCAAAGACGAAATCAAGCGTTTTTGGTATGCCGCCGCAGCACTCGCAAACGGTTGGTCGCGCGATGTGTTGGTGCATCAAATTGAAAGCAAGTTATACGAAAGACAGGGTGGTGCGCCCAGCAATTTTCAACAAACGCTACCTCGCCCCGATTCCGACATGGCACAGCAAACCTTGAAAGACCCCTACATTTTCGACTTTCTGACGCTGGCCAAAGAAGCTCGTGAGAAAGACCTTGAAACATTATTGATGAAGCATATCACTCGCTTTTTGCTGGAGTTAGGTTCGGGTTTTGCATTCATTGGCAACCAATTTCCCATATCCATTGAAGATGATACTTATAAAATAGACCTTCTTTTTTATCATCTGAAACTAAGGTGTTATGTGGCGATTGATTTAAAAATGGGAAAATTCAAGCCGGCCGATGCCGGGCAAATGAATTTTTACCTGTCTGCATTGGACGCTTCGATGAAGTCGCCGATAGACAACCCTTCCATAGGTATCATTCTTTGCAAAGACAAAAAGAATGTAGTAGTTGAATACGCCCTTCGCGACCTCAATAAACCCATCGGTGTTGCATCGTATCTGCTCGCTGACGCTTTGCCCGATAATCTCAAATCAAGCATCCCAACGGTGGAAGATTTTGAGCGAAGACTGAAAGAGGTGGACGAGGGAAAATCCTGATTGGGAAAAAATTGGATTTTATACCCAAAATGAATACACCAGCCATGTCGGAACGCGCTCAATAACTCGTTGCGGGGAATAAAGCTAAGCACGCGTAGCTGTACAGACCTTGAAAGGTTTGCCAAACCTTGCAAGGTCTATACTACTAAAAAAACTCCCTATCTTGCACACCTCAAACAAACGCCATGTCGGAACTCGCTCAACAACTCATTGCCGAAAACAAAGCCAAACACGCCCGCGGGGAGGATGCCTCTTATTTGGACCTCGGCCGCTGCGGCCTGACCAAACTGCCCGACCTGTCGGGGATGGAGTGGTTGGAGACGTTGATTTTGAGCAGCCAGTGGGAGGCGCTTGTTTTTTACCAAAACCGGGAAGTTCACAGAGGAGGAATTTGACGTGGCGCACCGACAGTTTCAGGAGTCGGGCGGACGGCAGCCGCAAATTTTTACCTTTTTCAAAAATGGTGATATCAAAATGGGCAGCATTACCAACGAGGTAAAAACACTGTTGGATTTCAAAGAAAAACTCAGGGCACTGGAGCATTTTTACACTTCTTACGAAAACCTTTCCGATTTGAAGCTCCGCTTCCGCGATCAATTGGATAAAATGGAAAGGTATGAACAGATGGCATTGCCCGGCGCCCCACCTGAGATTTGCTGCCTGAGATTTGACAAATTTCAAAAATTTGTCAAATCTTGCCTGGCCCCTTCCGAGGGTTTGAAGCCGAAAGATGGATTTCAATTGTCTGGATAGCTTTTCACCGCAGTACACAAAACACAAAATCAATCAATACCTCCATTCGCGATTCGCGAATTGCGAATGATGGGCGTCTTTGTTCCCCGGCTTCGGAAAGGTTTAGTCATACTGCCGCTGCGGCCAATCGCTCACCCACCCCTGCCCGCCCCATTTTTTTTGAACGCACTTGACGTATGTTTGTTTCCTCCCTGTCTGAAAAGCATTACCTTTCGGGCGTTTTCCTAACCAACGCATACAACCGCTACAACATGAGCAAAATATCGTTTTTCGACCGCTTCGCCAATCGCCACATCGGCATCAATGAAGGCGAATTGCAGGACATGCTGGCCGTCGTGAAGGCCGACTCTTTGGACCAACTCATCTACGAAACCATCCCCGACAGCATCCGACTGCAACGCCCGCTCAACGTGCCGCCGGCCGAGTCGGAGTTCGAATACCTTCAGGAATTGAAGGCCGTGGCTGCCCAAAACAAGCTTTACAAAACCTACATCGGCATGGGGTACTATGGCACCATCACGCCATCGGTCATTGCCCGCAATATCTTCCAAAACCCCGGCTGGTACACGCAGTACACGCCTTATCAGGCAGAAATTGCTCAGGGCCGTCTGGAGGCTTTGCTCAATTTCCAGACGATGGTGAGCGAACTGACCGGCTTGCCCATCGCCAACGCCTCTCTGCTCGATGAAGGCACTGCCGCCGCCGAGGCCATGCACATGTTTTACGAACAAAAAAACAAACGGGCCAAAGGCGAACCCGCCAACGAGTTTTTGGTCTCCGATCAGGTGTTTCCCCAAACCCTTTCCGTGCTGAAAACCCGCGCCAAACACCTCGGCATCAAAATCGTGGTGCAGCCCGACAACAAGCTGGAAATCAACGATAAAACATTCGGTATCCTGCTCCAATATCCCGGCATGAACGGCGCTGTGGGCGATCATCGCGCTTTGGTAGAGAAGGCCCGCGCCAATGAGGTATATGTCACTGTGGCTGCCGATTTGCTCAGCTTGGCCCTGCTCCGTCCGCCGGGCGAATGGGGCGCCGATGCCGTGGTGGGCAATACCCAGCGTTTCGGGGTGCCGATGGGCTACGGCGGGCCTCATGCTGCTTACTTTGCCACCCGCGACGACTTCAAGCGCGTCATTCCGGGCCGCATCATCGGCGTATCGGTGGACCGGCACGGCAAGCGCGCACTTCGCATGGCCCTGCAAACCCGCGAGCAGCACATCCGCCGCGAAAAGGCCACTTCCAACATCTGTACAGCACAGGCCCTGCTCGCCATCATGGCCGGCATGTACGCAGCGTATCACGGTCCGCAGGGCTTGCGCGCCATCGCCGAACGCGTTCACACTTTGGCCGCCATATTGGCCGACAACCTGCAATCACTGGGGTATCACCTGCCCAATGCCTACTATTTCGATACCATTTTTGTAGAAACAGACGGCAAAATGCAGGAGCAGCTCCGGGAAATTGCCCTGAAACACGAGGTCAATTTTTACTACCCGGCTACCGGCGGCGTGCAGATCAGTCTGGACGAAACCACCTTGCTGAAGGATGTGGAGCAGATCGTGCGCATTTTTGCGGAAGCCAAAGGCGCTGCGCATGCGTTCTCAGTTGCCGAGCCGGCTCAATTGCGCGTTCCCAAGCCTTTGCACCGCGACACGCCCTGTTTGACGCACCCGGTGTTCAGCGCTTACCACACCGAGTCGAAAATGATGCGTTATATCAAGCGTTTGGAAAACAGAGACTTATCTTTGACGCTCTCCATGATTTCGCTCGGTTCCTGCACCATGAAACTCAATGCAGCTACCGAATTGATGCCGGTAAGTTGGCCGGAATTTGCCAACCTGCACCCCTTTGTGCCCGCAGACCAGGCCGGGGGCTATCGCCGGATTTTTGACGATTTGGAAGCCTGGCTCAGCGACATCACCGGTTTTGCAGCCTGCTCTTTGCAACCTAATTCCGGCGCGCAAGGCGAGTATGCAGGGCTGCTCACCATCCGGGCGTACCATGAGGCCAGAGGCGAAAACCACCGCAATGTGGCGCTCATTCCTTCCTCGGCGCACGGCACCAATCCCGCCAGCGCCGTCATGGCCGGCCTCGATGTGGTGGTGGTCAATTGCGACGATCACGGCAACATAGACGTGGACGACCTCCGCGCCAAAGCGGAACAATACCGCGACCGCCTCGCCGCCCTCATGGTGACGTATCCTTCTACGCACGGGGTGTTTGAGTTGCGCATCCACGAAATTTGCGACCTCATCCACGACAACGGCGGCTTGGTGTACATGGACGGCGCCAATATGAATGCGCAGGTGGGCCTCACCAGTCCGGGCAACATCAGCGCCGACGTGTGCCACCTAAATCTGCACAAAACCTTCGCCATTCCGCACGGCGGCGGCGGACCAGGCATGGGGCCGATTTGCGTCAACGAAAAACTCAAGCCCTTCCTGCCTTCACATCCTTTAGTGGGTACCGGCGGCGAACAGGGCATAGATGCCGTGTCGGCAGCGCCCTGGGGCAGCGCCTCCATCCTGCTCATTTCCTACGCGTACATCAAAATGCTGGGACCTGACGGTCTCACCGATTCCACCCGTTACGCCATTCTCAACGCCAATTACATCAAGTCGAGATTGGAAAATGATTACTCCATCCTGTATGTGGGCGATCTGGGCCGCACTGCGCATGAACTGATCGTGGATTTGCGTCCCTTCAAAAACCTGGTTTCTGCCGAAGACGTGGCCAAACGCCTGATTGACTACGGATTCCATGCGCCCACCCTGTCGTTCCCGGTGGCGGGTACCATTATGATAGAACCGACGGAAAGCGAGAGCAAAGACGAGTTGGACCGCTTCTGCGATGCCCTGCTGCAAATTCGCAAAGAAATAGATGAGATTGCCTCCGGCGAAGCTGATGTGCAATCGAATGTGTTGCACAACGCGCCGCACACCGCCGATTTGGTTACTGCCGATGACTGGCCGTATGCCTATTCCCGCGAGAAGGCCGCTTGGCCGCTGCCTTATTTGCGTCAGGGGTACAAGTTCTGGGCTTCGGTGGGCCGCATAGACAATGCCTACGGAGACCGGAATCTGATCTGCACCTGCCCGCCGATAGAGGCGTATGCCGATAGTGAGGCGTAATCAGTTGGGGTTCATGTTCCATTGGTCGCCATAGAGGCGTTCTTCATTGTCCAATTCCGGCATAGGCAAGGCAGTGACGCGCGAGCTGAAGCCGGTTTGGCCGGAAAAAGGCTTGGTGGTAGAGAACACGCCTTTGTGGATGTCGGTGAAATAAACAAACATCATCACCCAGCCTTCGGAGGTGCAGGAGCCGTGTATCATGTTCATGGATTTGACCCTGTACATCTGCGGGTTTTCGATGCGCACGAGGGATTTGTTCAGTACCTTTTTGGCCACTTCGCCCATGATTTTGAGGAGGACATCAATGCGGGTTCTTTTCCCCATTTCCATAAATTCCTGATCGGAGGCGAAGTGATCGAGGAAATATTTGGTGCTGTCTTCCCATTTATCGGGGTGCTGAACGATTTCTGCCAGCCGGGCCAAGTGGTCTTTGGAAACCATGTTGATGTTGTTTTGAGATGAATGAATGCCTTTGTAGCAGGCACTGTACAAAGATAAGGATAAAATGTATGAAATTCCGGTAAGTAAAAAGACAATGCTCGGAGGGGCGTCTATCCTCATGGGTTTACTCTTGAGCGTCCATTACTTTTTGGGGTATTTTTTTTGTAAACTATTTCACCTCGCTTGGGTGGAAGGACTATGGGAGCGCGTTGGGATTGAGTCTCTTGTTGTTGGTTGGAGGAGTGATACTTTTCGGCTATGAACGCTTTGGCAATGCGGCCATTCTTGGGTTTATCGTTGGAAATGTCATTGACAGGGCTATTATTTGTGCGCTGTATAGTAGCTACATTGCTCTGGGGACGATGGTTGTTCCAATAATGAGTTCGCTGATAATGGCGGTTGTGTGGTATAAAAACAGAGAAGTTCAGGACTTGAAAAAACCGTATCTATTGATGGTTTTGGTGCTTGTTCTTCTGATTATTGTTCATCCCAAACTGGTTGAAGGGCCAATGTGGCCTTGGTAGTAAATTCATCATATTCATCCTCACCTCATGCTCCTCCTCCGCAACATCCAAACCATTTTCCAAACAGAAACCGCCCCGCTCCGGGAGCGCGTAGCCGGCGCCGATATGCAGGTTTTGCCCTCAGTGGACGATGCTTTTCTGCTGGTCGAAAACGGCAAAATCCTCTCCTTTGGCCCGATGACACAATGCCCCGACGCGCCCGGCGCGCAGGTGGTGGACGCTGCGGGCCGACTGCTGCTGCCTACCTGGTGCGATTCGCATACGCACCTCGTATTTGCGGCCAGCCGGGAAAATGAATTTGTGGACCGCATACACGGACTGACCTACGAGCAGATAGCTCAACGCGGCGGCGGCATCCTCAACTCGGCCCGGCGCCTGCGCGATACGCCCGAAGAAGTGCTGCTGGAATTGGCCTGGCAACGCCTGCTGGAAGTGCAGCGCTATGGCACCGGGGCCATCGAAATCAAAAGCGGCTACGGACTTTCTGTAGAGGGCGAATTGAAAATGCTGCGCGTCATCCGGGCTTTGCGCGAACGCACGAAAATGCCCGTGAAGGCTACCTTCCTCGGTGCGCACGCCCTGCCCGCCGAGTACAAAACGGACCGCGAAGGCTACCTGCGCCTCATTGAGGAGGAAATGTTGCCCCGCATCGCCGACGAAGGTCTGGCCGACTACATAGACGCTTTTTGCGAGAAAAACTTCTTCAGTCCTGCCGAAACTGCCCGCCTCATCGAAGCCGGGGCGCGCTACGGTCTCAAGGCCAAAATCCACACCAACCAGTTCAACTGTCTCGGCGGTATAGAGGTGTGCGTAGAACGCGGCGCCGTATCGGTGGATCATCTGGAAGTCCTGACCGACGAAGAAATCAACTGCTTGAAAAACAGCGATACGTTGCCAGTTTTGCTGCCCTCGGCCCCGTTTTTCCTCAACGACCATTACCCGCCGGCCCGCCGTATGTTGGACGCGGGTTTGCCCCTCGTTCTGGCCTCCGACTTCAATCCCGGCTCTTCGCCGTCGGGCAAAATGCCGTTTGTCGTTTCTTTGGCCTGCATCAAATTGCGCATGACGCCGGAAGAAGCCGTCAACGCCGCCACGCTCAACGGCGCGGCTGCCATGGAAATATCGCACTCGCACGGCAGCATTGCGGTGGGAAAGTCGGCGAATTTTTTCCTCACCAAGCCGGTTTCCTCTCTGGCCTTTCTACCGTATGCTTTCGGCAGCGATGTGGTGGAGCGGGTGTGGATAGCAGGGGAGGAGGTGTAAGTGCCAAAATTTCAGTCTCAACTGCCAAAAATGTCGAAAACTCGATCCGGCATCCGGTTTGCAGCGTTGTATTCCAAACACTCAAATTGACGCAGCTATGAAACCGCAAATATCCATATCGAAGCAACTGATGGCGCAATACGACCTCGCCAACACCGTACAAGGCGGCATGGCACAGGGCGGCGCGAAAGCATGGCAAGACAAAGCCGGCTTTCACCTTGAGCTACGCACGCCGGGCATCCCCTTGGAAAAAATCCGCATTGAGGCCGTCAACCGGCGGTTCGTCGTCTATTACATGATGGAGGTGCTCAGCGGAGAGGTTGAACTGCCGCATTACTTAGTCAATTTGCCGCTGCTGCCCATCGTGGACGTGGAGCGCATTGCTGCGAAAGTAGAAGAGGGCCAGATTCACATTTTTGCGCCGTTCAACGACTGGGCGAAAGGCTCGCGCATAGAAATCGGGCTGGATGGATAATCACCACATCGGATAGTGCTCCAGCACAATGTCTTCCTGATAAAAAATGCGGGTAGTTTGTTCAAACGTCGGGGTATAGTCCGATACGAAAAAGCGGTGCGCATGGCGGCGCTGCTCGTTGAGGAGCTTGTGTTCTGCCAGTTTGCGCTTTACCTCGGTCGCCACGACATCAGTGGAGTCAAAAATCTCTACCTGGTGATGGTAAAAATTTTCAATCTCGGTTTTGATGAGCGGATAGTGCGTGCAGGCCAGCAGTAAAGCCTCGATGCCCTGCAATTGCTCGTGCCCCAGATAGCTTTCCAATACCACCTGACTGACGTCATTGTGTACGAAGCCCTCCTCGATCATGGGGGCCAGCAGCGGCGTGGCCAATGAGTGCACCTCTAAGCCGGGTTGCAGGTGCAGCAATTGTTGCTCATATATGCCCGATTGTACGGTGGCTTTGGTAGCAATGAGGCCCACTTTTTGAAAGCGCCGGGCGGCCACAGATTCCACGAGTGGGTCCACCACATTGACAAAAAGCCCTTGTCCTTTGAAGAACTCCAGCAACACCCGGTAGGCCGCTGTGGAAGCGGAATTGCAGGCAATGACCACCATTTTGCAATGGCGTTCCAGCAGGAATTTGGCAATGCGAAGGGAGTAGTAACGGATGGCGTCGGCCGATTTTTCGCCGTAAGGCAGGTGCGCCGTATCGCCGAAATAAATGATTTCTTCCTGGGGCAAAGCTCTCATAATAGCATTGGCGACCGTGAGGCCGCCAATGCCGGAGTCAAAAACTCCAATAGGTTGATTGGGCGAATGTTGCATTCCAACAGAGGAAATCAGATGCCGAGCTTGCTTTTTACGAGCGGAGCTACATTTTGAGATTCTTCTGCGAAAAGCAATACGCCCTGATCGAAGATGAACTGGAAACCGTTTTCCTTGGCCACATCCTTGATGGCTTGGTTCACCTTGTCATAGATGGGCTTGAGCAGTTCGTTGCGCTTGTTTTCCAATTGTGCCATCATATTCTGCTCAAATTTGCCGATTTCTTCTTCGGCAGCTTTGAGGCGGGCGCCTTCCGTTTCCTGCTGTTTGGGCGAGAGTTCGCCGCGTTCTACTTTCTGTTGCACAACGGCGTAGTCGGCCTGTAGTTTTTCCAGCATAGACTGGCCTTTCTTCTGTAACTGTTGTTGGAGTGCTTCCAGCGTAGCTTCGGCGCCTTTCACTTCGGGCAGTTCTGCCAGAATCATGGACGAATTGATATAGCCGAATTTCTGAGCCGACATGGTTTGTGTCAGGCCGAACATCAGCAGGAGGGCCAATCCTGTTTTGAGCAAATGCTTCATCATCTCAGTGTACGTTTATTTGAGATTTGGTGAATAAAAAAATGAATGCAAAGGTAATGCGAAATTACTTGAGACGACTCAAAACGTCGTCGGTTTTATCATAAGCCGGGCTGAAAAAGATGATGCCGGCAGCCCCCGACTTGTCGAAAATGAAGTCGTAGCCGCGCTCAGTGGCATAGCTTTCAATGGCTCGATACACCCGTTCCTGTATGGGGCGCACCATTTCCTGGCGGCGGCGGAACAACTCGCCTTCCGGGCCGAAACGCGCTTTTTGGAGGTCGCGCACTTCTTTCTCGCGGTTCATGATTTCGTCTTCGCGCTTGCGGCGGGCATCCTCGCTGAGGAGTACCTGCTCGGCCTGATAGCGATTGTAGAGGCCCTTGATGACATCGTATTCCTGAGCGATTTCCTGACGCCATTTGGAGGCCACGCGATCCAATTCACTTTGTGCATCCTGATATTCTTTGAAACTCTCCAGAATGCGGTTCACGTCCACATACGCAATGCGCTGAGCGGAGGCGGCGGTAGAAAAAGCCAGAGTAAAACCTAAGGCGAGGGCTAAAATTTTTCCGTTGCGGAACAGGCTGTAAAAAGTCATGATGCTTCTCTTTTTTGAGTGAAAATTAGGTCAAAGGTACAAACGCTAAGCATTGTTTTGTGTTGTGTGCGTTGCATTTAGTGCTTTAAACGCCGCGCACGCCTTCTGGGTCACTGCGCAGCCCCCGGTTTAACTAAGGTTTAACGGACTTGAGATGTTCTTAACTATATGGCGTACTTTTGCCCCCCGATTTCCTGACCATTTATACCAAACACAACATCATGCACCGCATCAGTCACGAACGCATCAGCCCGGAACAGGCGCAACACTGGATTGAATCCCGCCTGCCGCTGGAACTGGCAACAGAGGCTACCCAAAGCATCATCGCCTGCCGCAAATACTTAGAGCGTCGCATGGCCGATTCCGACCAGTTGCTCTACGGCATCAACACAGGTTTCGGGTCGCTGTGCAATATCCGTATCTCCGACGATGAAACAGAGCAACTCCAGCACAACTTGGTCAAATCGCACGCCTGTGGCATGGGCGAGGAGGCGCCTGTGGAGATTGTGCGGGCCATGCTTTTTCTCAAAATCAGGAACATGGCTTACGGCCACTCCGGGGTGCGCCTCGAATTGGTGCAGCGCCTCATTGACATGTACAATGCCGATGTTATACCGGTGGTTTACCAACAGGGGTCGCTGGGCGCTTCGGGGGATCTGGCGCCGCTGGCACATCTCAGCCTGCCGCTTATTGGCCTGGGCGAGGTATGGTATCAGGGCCGCAAAAGACCGGCAGAGGAAGTGCTGGCAGAACTGGGTATGGCGCCGCTTCGGCTCCAATCGAAAGAAGGTCTGGCACTGCTCAACGGCACCCAGTTTTCTACGGCCTATGCGCTGTGGGCAGTCAACAAAGCGCAGCAATTGTTTGCTACGGCCAACATGTGCGCGGCCTTGTCGGCAGATGCTTTTCAGTGCCGCTTGTCGCCCTATGATCAAAAATTGCACATCGTCCGCGCTTATGACGGCCAGATACGCACCGCAGCCGCCATTCGACATTGGCTTGCCGGCAGCGAAATAGCTGCACAGGAGAAGGCGCATGTGCAAGACCCCTACGCGTTTCGTTGTGTGCCGCAGGTGCATGGCGCTTCCTGGGAAGCCATAGAGCATGTGCGGCATTTGGTGCAAACCGAAATCAACTCAGTGACCGATAATCCCATGATCTTCCCCGATGCCGACGAAATTCTGTCGGGGGGCAATTTTCATGCGCAGCCCATGGCCCTGGCGTTGGACTACTTGGCCATTGCCGTCAGCGAGCTGGGCGCCATTTCCGAGCGGCGCACTTACCAGCTCATCTCCGGCGCGCGTGGGCTGCCGCCTTTTCTTACCCCCTTGCCCGGCCTCCATTCCGGGTTGATGATACCGCAATACACGGCGGCCTCCATTGCCAGCCAGAACAAGCAACTATGTACGCCCGCCTCCGCCGACTCCATTGTGTCGAGCAACGGGCAGGAAGACCATGTGAGTATGGCGGCCAATGCAGCTACCAAAGCGTGGCGGGTACTGAACAATGTACAATCTATCCTCGCCATAGAGTGGATGACTGCCGCGCAGGCGCTGTATCTGCGGCAGCCGGCACAAAGCTCTCCGGCATTGGAAAAACAAGTTGAGGCTTACAGAAAATTGGTGCCGCCCCTGCGCGAAGACCGGGTGCTCAGCGATGACATGCAGGCTACGGTACAATTTCTGGCAGATGCGAAAATACATGCTGCATGAAAACCATTCTGCGTAGATTGTGTCTAAATAATATCAATGTCTGAACACTAAAAAATAATTCTACTTTTAGATAATGCAAAGGTTACTAACTTTGCGCTGCTTTTTTCAAAGGGTATGTTTTCAAGAGTTGATACCCTTCCGTTACAAAGACGAAGCTGATGAAAAACACAACTTTAAAGTTCCTTCTTTTGCTCGTAACCTGGGGCATTGCATCGGGCGACATTCTGGCCCAAAGCGCGGGCTCTTCGGGCAGCAAATCCATGTATGCCTTGTATGCGATCGGGGCATTGTTGCTCACAGGTATCTGGATGCAGGTATCCGACAAGTTCGCCGGCAAAAAAAGTGCCGGCGGCGCGCAAGACGGCTCGACGGTGTCGCTGCAACAGGGCCACGATATTATATTAAAAGGTGTACCCGCTAAAACGCAGGTTGCCGCACAGGCAAAAACTTACGCTGTTTGCCCGCCCGTTTTCAAAGGCCTCAGCCCGATTCCCAAAATGGAAGTGGAAGTGGGAGCCGAAGTAAAAGCAGGCGATGCGCTGTTTCATGCCAAATCTGCCCCCTCCGTCAAATTTGTGGCCCCGGTCAGCGGTGAAGTAATTGCCATCAATCGCGGCGCCAAACGCGCCATCACCGAAGTGGTCATTCTGGCCGACAAAGAGCAGCAGCACCGCGCCCTCACTCCGCCACAACTCAATTCCTGTTCGCGCCAGGAGCTTCAGGACTTCCTGATGGACAGCGGCGCCTGGGCATTGATTCGCCAACGTCCGTTCCAGATAGTTCCGGCTCCGGGCGATGTTCCCCGCGACATATTCATCTCTACTTTCGATACGGCTCCTCTGGCGCCCGATCTCAACCATGTAGTAGAAGGTAAGGGCGAAGCCTTCCAAAAAGGCTTGGATGTTCTGGCCCGCCTGACCGACGGCAGCGTATGGCTCGGTTTGGATGGACGCGGAAAATCGGCGCCATCGGCTGTATTTGCGCAAGCTAAAGGCGTCAAAAAAGTGAGCTTCAAAGGCAAACACCCCGCCGGCAACGTGGGCGTTCAAATCCACCACATCAATCCCATTAAATCGGGCGAAAAAGTGTGGACGCTGAACGTGCAGGATGTCGTCACCATCGGGGCATTGTTCACCGAAAAGCGCTTCAACGCAGCCCGTTTGGTGGCGCTCAGCGGCGACGAGTGCAAGACGACCGGCTATGTGTCCACACACATCGGCGCCAATATCGGCGACCTGACGACCGGCAATATCAAAGGCGAAAACGTGCGCATCATTTCCGGCGACATTCTCTCCGGCGCCACGACCAACGCAGCCGGCTTCCTGAGTCCTTTCGACGACCAAATCACCATCATCGAAGAAGGCAACGACTTCGAAATGTTCGGCTGGCTGGCTCCTTCCTACGCCCGCCCGACGGTTTCCCGCACTTATCTGGGCAATCTGGTAGCTCCGGGCCGTTCGTTCCATGTCAATACCAATACGCATGGCGAAAAGCGCGCCTTTGTGGTCACCGGCCAATACGAATCGGTGCTGCCGATGGATGTTTTGCCTCAGCACCTGTTCAAAGCCATTCTCGCCGGAGATATTGAACAGATGGAAGGTCTGGGCATTCTCGAATTGAGTGAGGAAGATGTTGCCCTTTGCGAATTTGCCTGCACCTCCAAACAGTCGCTCCAGCAGATACTGCAAGACGGTTTGGAAATGATGCAGGAGCAAATGTAATTCAACGCACTGTTTTCCTTTTTTTGTCAACAACGACCAACGACAACAAGAACAATATGAAAAAGGCACTGCTCAAATTTTTCAGCAGCATTGAACCTGACAAGAAAAAGTCGCCCTTCCTCCATACGCTGTATGACGGCTTCTTTACTTTCGCGCTCACTCCCGACCATGTGACCAAAACCGGCGCTCATATCCGCGACGGCATGGACCTCAAGCGCACCATGGTATTCGTGGTGCTGGCTATGCAATTGTGTTATCTGTTCGGGATGTACAATACCGGGCATCAGCACTTTGCCGCATTGGGTCAGTATGTGGGATTATGGGATGGTTGGCACCTGAAATTGGTACACGGCCTCATCAAACTGCTGCCCATCATCATCGTGGCGCATGTGGTAGGTTTGGGTATTGAGTTCTACTATGCGTACAAAAAAGGCCACGGCATTGAGGAAGGTTTTCTGGTGTCCGGAGCTTTGATTCCGCTCATCATGCCGCCCGATCTCCCCTTGTCCATTCTGGCATTGTCGGTCGCTTTTGCGGTTATCATCGGCAAAGAGGCCTTTGGAGGTACAGGCATGAACATCCTCAACGTTGCATTGCTCTCGCGTGTATTTGTGTTCTTTGCCTATCCCGGCCATATTTCAGGCGATGAAGTCTGGATTTCCGGCCTTGAGAAAGTAAACGGCGCTTATGCAGGTGAGATGTACAGTTGGGCGCATCATTTGTTCGACGGTATTTTCAAAGGCTTGGGTTGGGAAACCTTCGGGGCCGGCGGTGCTGCCGTGATAGATGGTTACACAGGCGCTACGCCCATGGCGCTGGCTGCCAAGGGCGGCTGGGAGGCTGTCACAAAGGTTTATAACCCGTCTGATATGTTCTGGGGTTTGATCCCCGGTTCGGTGGGCGAAACCAACAAGCCGTTCATCATTATCGGCGCGCTTATGCTCATTGCCACCGGTATTGCATCCTGGCGCATCATGGTTTCTATGGTGTTGGGTTTGGCGTTCACCGGTTTGCTGTTCAATGCCTGGGGCGCTACGCCGTTCATGGAAGTGCCCTGGTATTACCACTTCTCTATGGGCAGCTTCCTGTTTGCTATGGCATTTATGGCTACCGACCCTGTGACGGCTTCGAGTACCAATGTGGGCAAATGGGTGTATGGCTTCCTGATCGGGGTAATAGGTCTGATCGTACGGGTATTGAACCCCGCCTATCCCGAAGGCTGGATGTTGGCCATCTTGTTTATGAATGTCTTTGCTCCGCTCATTGATTATGTAGTGGTACAGGGCAATATCAAGCGTCGTACCAAGTCGGCTGCGGCCAAGGCGTAGAATTTTGAAAAAATAATCTTTTATCTGAGCCGGTTTGCGGGCCGAATCAGGCAAATTAAAACATAAGCGTCGTGAATTCAACGGGGTATATTCTCAGATTCGTTTTGGCCATGACTACCATTGCGGCAGTACTGTTGGCCGGTATGTTGTACGTCACCGAGCCGGCTGCGCTCAAGGCCGAGGCAGTATTCAACAAGCGCGCGATTTTGTCGGCGGTGGCCAAGCAATTGCCCAAACCGCTGGCTCAGATGAGCGATGAAGAAGTGTTGGACTTGTTCTCGAAGCAGGTAGAGCAGCATGTCGTCAATATGAAAGGTGAAGAGGTAAGCGGTCAGTTGGCAGAAAAAATCAACCTGGCTCAGGAAAAGAAAAAGCCGGAAGCAGATCGTTTGCTGCCGGTGTTTGTTTACAAAGACGCTCAGGGCAAGCCCTATTACATTCTTTCTGTTCGTGGCAATGGCTTGTGGGACGAGATTTGGGGCAGCATAGCGCTTGATTCAGACATGAATACCATCGCCGGCGTCTCGTTTGATCACAAAGGCGAAACACCCGGTTTGGGCGCCGAGATCAAAGACAGCCCTGCTTTCCCTGCGCAGTTTGTTTCCAAAAAAATATACAATACAGAGGGGCAATTAGTCGCCGTCAATGTACGCAAAGGCGGCATCGTCAACCCCGATCACGAGGTGGATGCCATCTCCGGCGCTACCATTACGGGCAACGGCGTCACGGAAATGATGGTGCGCGGCTTGGGCTACTACGAGCCGTACATTCAAAAAACGCAGGCTGCCGCCAAACAATAACTTTCATCGCAATTCCAATTCATTAAGAATCCAACCTAAAAAAACAGCAGTCATGGCTGATACCGCAACCAAAACGATGTCCGTTCAGGAAAAAGAACCCTGGTTCGGCAAAAAAGAACGCAAATTGCTGACAGACCCCCTGGAAGGCAATAACCCGATCACTGTACAGGTGTTGGGTATCTGCTCGGCATTGGCGGTCACCACGCAGATTTTGCCGGCTTTAGTGATGGCCATAGCGGTTACTTTTGTAACGGCCGCCTCTAATGTCACGGTTTCTGCGCTGCGCAATTACATTCCCAAGCAGGTGCGCATGATTGTGCAGTTGGTTATCATCGCAACGTTGGTTACCATTGTAGAATTGGCTCTCAAAGCATTCAGCTACCCGGTGTGGAAGCAGTTGTCGGTATTCATCGGTCTCATCATCACCAACTGTATCGTGATGGGGCGTCTGGAGGCTTATGCAATGGCCAACAAGCCCTGGAAGTCTTTCCTCGACGGCATCGGCAATGGCCTGGGCTACGGAGCTATCCTCCTCATTGTCGCCTTTTTCCGCGAGTTGTTCGGCAAGGGCACGCTCTTTACAGGTACGCCTATTGCGCTGAACATCATTGGGCCGAGCAATGAACTGACTCATTACTGGATCAATACCGCCGATCCGAATAGTTGGCTCTACGGTTACACCAACAACGGCCTGATGGTATTGCCGGCGGCTGCGTTGTTTTTGGTGGGTATTTTGATCTGGATTCAGCGCTCCTGGAACAAGAGCCTGGTAGATGTATCCTGATCTTATGTCCATCCTGAAGATGAACGTAACTTGCAAAATGACTATAATTTAAAACATTCCGAAATGGAACTCTTCAATATCTTCCTCAAATCTGCCTTCATTGAAAACATGGTACTTGCCTACTTTTTGGGCATGTGCTCTTTTTTGGCAGTTTCCAAAACAGTAAAAACGGCTGTGGGTCTGGGTTTGGCGGTCATCTTTGTATTGGGTGTTACCATGCCCATCAACTGGCTGCTCAATGAGTACCTGCTCACCGAGCGGGGCATTTTTGGCACCGATCTCACTTTCCTGCGCTTCATTTTGTTCATTTCCACTATTGCTGCCATGGTGCAGTTAGTTGAAATGGTGGTAGAAAAGGTGTCTCCCTCTTTGTATAACGCATTGGGTATCTTTCTGCCGCTGATTACCGTGAACTGCGCTATTCTTGGCGGCGCGCTCTTTATGGTGGCTCGTGAATATACCTTGGCAGAATCTACTGTATTTGGCATAGGGGGCGGTTTTGGCTGGTTCCTTGCCATTGTTGCATTGGCTGCCATTCGCGAAAAAATCCGCTATTCCCATGTGCCGCCGGCATTGCGCGGTTTGGGTATGGCTTTTATTCTGACCGGCCTGATGGGCATGGCATTCATGAGCCTGATGGGTATCAATCCCGCAGAATTGATGGCCGCCGGCAAATAATTCACAACTAATCGTATCTCAATTATGATACTGTTATTCAATCCAATCAATATTCTCTGGGCCATCGTTGTGTTTGGCGGAGTTATTCTGGGCTTGGCCTTCATGCTCATCTATGCGCGCAAGAAATTGGTGCCGCAGGGCGACGTAAAAATCATTGTCAACGGTGATGAGGCCAATCCGATGTATGTGAAGCCCGGCTCTTCTTTGCTCTCGGTGCTGTCCGACAAAAATGTGTTTCTGCCTTCTGCCTGTGGCGGCGGCGGTACCTGTGCCATGTGCAAATGCCATGTGGATGCCGGCGGCGGCGATGTATTGCCCACTGAAATGAACCACTTCACGCGCAAAGACGTGGCTGAAAATCTGCGTCTTGCCTGTCAGGTCAAAGTTCGCCAAGACATGCGCATTCGCGTGCCGGAAGAGATTTTCGGCATCAAGAAGTGGGAGTGCGAAGTGGTTTCCAACTACAATGTGGCTACTTTTATCAAAGAGTTTGTGGTGAAATTGCCGGAAGGCGAACACCTGCACTTCGAGTCGGGCGGCTATATTCAGATTGATGTGCCGGCCATTGAGTGCGACTACTCTACCATTGACATTACTTCGCACCCGCGCATGGGCAAGGCTCCGGAAGAGTTCCGCCCCGAGTGGGACAAGTTCAAATTGTGGGGTCTCAAAATGAAAAATGAGGAGCCGATTTTCCGCGCTTACTCTATGGCCAACCACCCCGCCGAGGGCAACATCGTGATGCTCAACATCCGCGTGGCTACGCCGCCTTTTGATCGTGCTACCAACGGCTGGATGAATGTCAATCCTGGGATATGCTCTTCTTATGTGTTCACCCGCAAGCCGGGCGATAAAGTGGTAGTTTCGGGGCCTTACGGCGAGTTCTTCATCAAGCCGACCAAGAAGGAAATGGTTTACATCGGCGGCGGTGCTGGTATGGCGCCTTTGCGTTCGCACCTTTTCCACTTGTTCCATACGCTAAAAACCACCGACCGTAAAGTATCTTTCTGGTACGGGGGTCGTACCCGCCGGGAGTTGTTTTATGTGGAAGACTTCCGGGCTATTGAGCGGGAGTTCCCCAATTTTAAGTTCTTCATCGCATTGGACAATCCACTGCCGGAAGACAACTGGGTAGCCAAAAAAGACATCCACGATACAGAAGGCGAGGGCTTTGTAGGCTTCATTATGCCGGTGTTGTATGAAAAGTATCTGAAAGATCACCCGGAACCGGAAGAAGTGGAATACTACTTCTGCGGCCCGCCGATGATGAACCAGTCGGTCATCAAAACATTGGACGAATTGGGTGTTCCGCAAGAGAATATCTCCTTTGACGACTTCGGTGGATAATCGCTGCTGCAAAGTCAGGAGGCAAAAAAAGCCCGTCGAATGTTGTTCGGCGGGCTTTTTCGTTATGAAACAATTCCATTTTATTCTACCCGCAACGCGGAGGCTGCCAGTACTTCCTCATAATACTGCTCGTACTGCGGCAGTATGATGCTGATGTCGAAGCGGCGGGCTTGCTCCAGAGCGGCATCGCGGAAGCGGCGCAGGGTGTCGTCGTCGTTCAATATTTGTAGCGCATTGCGCGCCATACTTTCCACATCGCCCACTTCGCTGAGATAGCCGGTTTGGCCGTGAATGTTTACCTCCGGGAGGCCGCCGGCGTTGGAAGAAATGACAGGCACTTCGCAGGCCATCGCCTCTAATGCTGCCAGGCCGAAGCTCTCGCTTTCGGAGGGCATGACGAAGAGATCGGACACTGCCAGCAATTCCTCTATGGCATCCTGTTTTCCCAAAAAACGCACCTCATGGCAGAGGTCCATGCGGCGGCAAAGCTCCTCCAAATGGTAGCGTTCCGGGCCGTCGCCGATGAGCAAGAGCTTGGACGGGGTATGCTCGTGTATGCGCCGAAACACTTCGATGACATCCTCTACGCGTTTGAGTTTTCGGAAGTTGGAAGTGTGTACAATGATGCGCTCGCCGTTGGGGGCAATGGCTTTTTTGAAATGGTCTTTGTCGGATTTGGAAAACCTGGCAAAATCAATGAAATTGTAAATTACCCGGATATCTCGCTGAATGTCAAAGTATTCGCAGGTTTCTTGTTTGAGGCTTTCGGAAACTGCCGTAACGCCGTCCGATTTGTTAATGGAAAATTCCACCACAGGAGCAAAGGCTTTGTTACTGCCCACTAATGTAATGTCGGTGCCGTGCAGGGTAGTCACCACCGGAACATAGCGCCCCTGTGTGAGGAGAATTTTTTTGGCAATATAAGCCACGGTAGCATGAGGGATGGCATAATGAACGTGCAGCAAGTCTAAGTTTTCAAACTTCACCACGTCCACCATTTTGCTGGCTAAGGCCGTGTCGTAAGGCGGATATTCAAACAGTGGATAATCTTCGCCTGAAACTTCGTGAAAATACACGTTTTCGTGAAACGTGCTGAGTCTCGGCGGGCGCCGGTAAGTGATGAAGTGTACCTGATGCCCGTGGCGGGCCAGGCCCAGCCCCAGTTCGGTGGCCATGACGCCGCTGCCGCCGTAAGTGGGATAACAAACAATGCCTATTTTCATGGTGCGAGTTGATCTTGCCTTCGATACAGTTTTTAAACCGAAAAGGTTTAAAAACACAAGGGCGCTCTAATGACAGAGACGCCCTTGCGACAGTTTTATTTACTAATTCGAGTTATTGGCCGCGTACTAATTTCAGCGTGTTCACTTTGCCGTCCACCATCACGCGCACCAAATAAATGCCCGCAGGTTGGTTACTCAGGTCAATTGGATAAGCCCCGTTGGAAACGCGCTGGTCTTTGATGACCGATACCTGACGGCCCAGCATATCGTGTATGCTGATAATGGCATCCACAGGCTCGGCGAACGATACCGACAATATAGAAACCCCGCCCGTGGGGTTGGGCGCCAGGCTGATGCCCGTGAGGCGATCAATCGGCTCCACAAGGGCCGTCGGCGTAGCGTCAATATTGATGTCGTCCACACCGATACCTTCTCCCTGAATCGAGCCGTCGGAAGAGAATACAAATCGGATGCGGACATTGGACTGACCAGCCACGCCGGTGAGGGTGTTGTATGCCGTTACCCAGCCAGTGAAGCCGCCGGTGCCGTCCCACCATTGGTTTCCATCATCATTGTACCAGTTTTGGCCGGTACCCGAAGTACCCACTTTGGCCCAAGTTTGGCCGCCGTCAATACTGCGTTCTACCCAGGCCTCATCACAGCAGGCTTCAGAGTCGAACCAGAGGGAGAAACTCAGGAACGGATCCATGCTTACATCTGAAAAATTGAAGCAAGGAGAGACTAAGTAAGATAATTCATTGGTATTGTATGCTCCTGCGAGATTGGTTACCCAGGCATTGATGCCGCTTGCCGCGGAGTTGAGGAGGGCGCCTACGGGTTGACCAAACTGCCAGGAAGATGAGTTGCTGCCGGCTCCGACTTTCCAGCCGCCATTGCCGCTCTCAAAGTTATTGGTATAAGGGAAGTCGGGAATAACGGGCACCAATTCCACATTGACGGTGATGCCTGTTGTGTCATTGCTCAGGGCTTCATCGCCTGCCAGTTCCGTCCATGCGGTGATGTTGTAGCTGCCGTTTTGAGTGAATTGCACCGGCGTAGTGAATGTATAGGTAGCCTGCTGGTTGGCCGGCACATTGAGCGCGCCTACGTTCTCCACCACCGGCGTACCACCATTGACGCTGTACGCCACGTTGAAACCGGTTTGCGCCTGTGTACCGAAGTTGACGATGGTTAAGCGAACCGTACCGTTTTCAACGCCGCAGGAAGAGGCGGCCGTGTATGCTGTTACTGCATTGGAAATATCTGCCGCGGCAGGAATGGAGATGCGCACATCATCCACACCCATGCCTTCGCGCGTTACAGAACCATCCGTGGAGAACACAAAGCGAATGCGCACATTGGCCTGGCCCGCCACGCCGGCGAGGGTGTTGAAGGCCGTTACCCAGCCGTTGAAGCCGCCTGTGCCGTCCCACCATTGACTGCCTGCATCATTGTACCAGTTGAGGCCGGTGCCGGATGCGCCCACTTTGGTCCAGGTTTGGCCGCCGTCAATACTGCGTTCTACCCAAGCCTCATCACAGCAGGCTTCTGAGTCGAACCACATCGAAAAGCTCAGGCGCGGGTCGGTAGTTACGCTGGAGAAGTCGTAGCAAGGCGATACGAGATAAGACAGCTCATTGTTGTTGTACTGGCCGGCCAGGTTGGTTACCCAGGCATTCTGGCCCGATGCAGCAGCATTGAGCATAGGGGCTGCGGGTGGCCCGAATTGCCAGGATGAAGCAGCGCTGCCGATGCCTACGCGCCAGCCGTCCCGGCCGTTTTCGTAGTTGGTAAAGTAGGGCAGGCCTACAATGACAGGCACTAATTCCACATTGACGATGAGCGAAGAGGTATCATTGCTGAGTTGCAGATCGCCCGCAAGCTCTGTCCATAATTGAATATTGTATGTTCCGTTTTGGGTAAAATTGAGCGGCGTGGTGAAGGTATAAGCAGCCTGCTGATTGGGCGGGATGTTGAGTGCGCCTACATTTTCCACTACCGGAGCGCCGCCATTGATGCGGTACGCTACGTTGAAGCCGGTTTGAGCCTGGGTGCCGAGGTTGACGACATTGATGCGTACAGTGCCTGTTTCTGTTCCGCAAGCGGCTGCGGCAGTGTAGGTAGCGCCTTGATTGAGGAGGTCTCTGGCCACGGGCTGCGAAATGAAGATATTGTCAACGCCCATGCCTTCGCGCACCACCGAACCATCGGAAGAGAATACGAAACGAATGCGCACATCCGACTGACCCGCTGTGCCGGTCAGTGTGTTGAATGCAGTGACCCAGCCATTGAATCCGCCCGTGCCGTTCCACCATTGATTCAGGTTGTCATTGTACCAGTTGAGGCCCGTACCGGAGGCGCCCACTTTGGTCCAGGTTTGACCGCCGTTGATGCTCTGCTCTACCCATGCCTCGTCGCAGCAGGCTTCTGAATCAAACCAGAGCGAAAAGAGCAGACGCGGGTCTTGGGTAAGCCCGGAGAAGTCAATACACGGCGATTCCAGATAGGACAACTCGCTGTTGTTGTACTCGCCTTGTAAATTCGTCACCCAGGCGTTCTGGCCCGAAGCTGCCGCATTGAGCAGAGCGCCGGCAGGAACGCCGAATTCCCAACTGGAATTGGTGCCGGCCACACTTGGGCGCCAGCCGCCGTTCCAGGTTTCAAAATCTTCGAGATAGGGCAGGTTGTCTATCACCGGCAGGCTGTTGATGACAACGGTCAGTGTGTCGTTGGCGCGTAGGCTGTCCGACTGCAAATCGGTCCAAATGCGGATGATGTACTCGCCGGGTTCGGAAAAGTCCCAGGTGAGATCGTACAGGAACGTGTCAGTACTGTCTTTTCCCAAAACGCCGGTGTAGAAGCCATCCAATGGAATGTTGACGGGCGCTACCTGACCATTGACGCTGAATTTGATGGGAATAAGCGATTGCGGATTACCGCCGAAATTGCGGATGCGAACACGCATTTCTTCGGTGGCCGAAAGCGCACAACCGGAAATGGGCGAGATCAATTCTGTGACGCCTACGTTGTTGGCCCACAGCGTTCTGAAGGTAAATGGCCCCACGGTAGTGCTGGTGTCGCCGTTGGCGCACAATACAGTGATATAGTACTGATAATCTGTATTTTCCCTAAGGCCGGTGAGTGTGGTCATTCGGCCCGGCGCCAACTTGACATTGCCTGTGCCGAGCGTAAAGCCGGTGGTGTCGTACTCGATGCGATACACGCCCAGCGTATCGGAAGGTACCCAGCCGATGCGGGCTGTGAAGGCGCGTATGTCCAAATTACCGACCGCAGCAGCAGAAAGCGCCGGGCAGGTAGGACAAACCGCCGTAGTGGTAAAAACAACGCCGAGATCAGGATTCGGGCCGTCGCTGAAAATGATGTTGCCGTCGCTGTCGCGCAGGCGATAGGTGACTTCAAACTCGAAGATGCCGGGCGTATATAAAAATGAAATGGGAGCGCCGTTGGTCACGGTGAGCGTCACGGTGCGCGAGAACCCGTCGTTGTCGGCCTCTGTCACGGTGTAAGGAGTGATGACGCCGCCGATATTGACGATGAGCGTGGCCCCGTTCCAACCGTCGCCAAAGGAGTCGAACATTTCCAGCGTGTAGCTACAAGTGGTAGCTTGTGCCTGTGTTGCTGTATTAAATCCAAGCAAAAACAGGAGTAAAAGACCCAGTGTAGAAGCTAATTTCATAGATAGTGTGCTTTTCCGATGAGATTTTCGATTCAGATGAGAGGCTAAAATTAGAAAAAAATCAAAACAGCAAGCCTGTTTTTCAAAACAGGGCGCTTTTTGTCGGGCAAACGACGACGCACCACAGGGTTTCCCCAATGGGCATCACGCTCAAAAGCGGCCGCAGAAACGCGCCGCATCAACGCATGGAAACCCAAAAGAGGTGCATCGGAAACTTGTTGGGATTGATCTCCACATAGTTCCAGTCGTTGAACCAATGGTAGGTTTCCTCCGTCAGCAAATCCGTCACTTTCAGGTTGACGCGCCCTTCTATACCGAGCAATTTTTTGGGCACTTCCACATACCCCGACTGCGTGTATTGCGCATCAAAATTGACGACACACCAGATCACATTGCTGCCGTCGTCGCTCACTTTTACAAAGCTCATCAACGATTCGTTGTCGGCGCGCGTGAAGGTGAGGTTGAAGGTGCGTTGCAGGGCGGGCTGCTCGCGGCGGATGCGGTTGATGGCAGTCATGGCCTCTGTGATGCGGTTGCGGGCGTTCCAGTCGTAGGTGCGCAATTCGTACTTCTCAGAGTCTAAATATTCCTCTTTGCCGTTGGTGTTGCCTTTGTTTTCCATAAACTCGTAAGACGGGCCGTAAACGCCATAGTTGGACGAGAGCGTGGCCGCCATGAGCAGGCGCAGAACGAATACATTGGCGCCGGCATCCATGAGGTGGTAAGGCAGAATGTCGGGCGTATTGGGCCAGAAATTGGGCCGGTAGTAATCGCGCCACTCGGTTTGCGTCAGTTCGGTGAGGTATTCCTCCATTTCGCGGCGGTTGTTGCGCCAGGTGAAATAGGTGTAAGATTGCGAAAAGCCCAGTTTGCCCAGCGCGCCCATGATCTTGGGCCGGGTGAAGGCCTCCGCCAGAAAGATGACGTCGGGATGTTGAGAGTGTACCTCGTTGATGACCCATTCCCAAAAAGCGAAGGGCTTGGTATGCGGGTTGTCCACTCTGAAAATCAGGACGCCGGCATCCACCCAAAACAGGATCACCTTTTTGAGTTCTTCCCAAAGGTTGCGCCAGTCTTCGGTTTCAAAGTTGATGGGCACAATGTCCTGATATTTTTTCGGCGGATTTTCTGCGTAAGCAATGGTGCCGTCGGGCCGCCAGAGGAACCACTCCGGGTGCTCTTTCACCCAGGGATGATCGGGCGAGCATTGCAGGGCCAGGTCGAAAGCTATTTCCAAACCATGCTTTTGTGCCTCGGCGATGAGGTGCTGGTAGTCTTTGAGCGTACCCAATTGTTTATGAATCGCCGTGTGGCCGCCGTCTGTATTGCCGATGGCCCAGGGCGAGCCGGGTTCGTGCGGGCCGGTATCAAGGCTGTTGTTTTTGCCCTTCCGGTTGGAGGTTCCGATGGGATGAATGGGCGGCAGGTACAGCACATCAAAACCCAACTCCTGCAAGCGGGGCAAGATGCGCTCCACGTCTTTGAAGGTGCCGTGATCGCCGGGTTTGGCGGCTGCCGAGCGTGGAAACAGTTCGTACCAGGCGCTGAACACGGCCCGGTCGCGCCCGATGCGCACGCGGAGGTCTTTATCGTACCAGGTTTGGAACTGCTTCATGGGGTGGGCCTGCACCATATCGGCAAATTCCTGACTGAGGACAGCGGCTGTAGCCTCGTCGTAAGCGCCTTTTTTTTCCAATAGTTCGGCGGCTTTGTTCAGGGCGGCGGCTTTGGCTTTCGGGTACCCTTTGGCCGTGCGTTTCAGCAGGTCGGCGCCGATGAGGAGTTCTACCGCCATGTCCTGCCTGTCGGCTTGTTTTTTCAAAAAGCCATTGTGCCAGTTGAGCAGGTGGTCCACCCAGGCTTCCAGTTTGTAGTGGTAAAATCCCTTTTGCGTGACCTGAAAAGCAGCCGTCCACACGTCGTTGGGCTGGGCCTCCATGTATGCCTCCGTCCAGTTTTTATTGCTCTCGTGGCGATAGTGTAGTGAGGCGCGAACGGCGTCGTGGCCGTCTGAAAAAATATCTGCGGTGACCTGCGTCCATTCGTTGACTACCCGCTTGATGAAATGGCGCCCATCGTCAATTTCGGGCTGCACGTTTTGTATAATGACTCGGTTGCGGCGATCTGTCTGCATGATTTTCAAAGGTTTGTTGAATGCGTTCAAAAGATCGGCAGCAATAATAGGGATTTTTGGGGAAATACAAGTCCTATAGTGGCGATTGGCAGGGCAGATTGCTCTTGAGCGACAGCAGACAGCCCCCTTTTTAGCTCTGATCTTTTGGCGGAGTGAAGGAGCGACGTTACGACGGCTCCTTCACTCGGTTTCTATTTACTGCAACTTGAATCGCACCACAAGGCCGCCCGAAGTATCGGTACGCGGGAAGCCGGCTGATGTGCGCGGTATGTTTTGGCGATAGTCGAAGAACAGGCGCAAACCTAATCGCGTATTGATCTGATATTCAGCCGAAGGCGAAATGCTGAGCGCATAATTGCCCCGCACCGGCTCCACTACGCCCTGATCGAGGAGGTGATTGAAGGTCACGTCGTCGCGCAGAGAGAAATTGAAGTTGAAGTCGAGGTCGCGGCTGCGCAATTGGCCGCCGCGCCCGCCTTGCTGTTGGCGTTGTTGTTGCTGGCCCTGTTGGTTGGGGTCAGGCTTTTTCGGATCAGGCTTTTTGGCGCCTTTTTTATTGCTGCCGGTGAGGAAGGGGATGTCCACATCGCGCAGGAGGTAACCAAAGCCAATGGAGATTTCTTTTGACTGCGTCTCGGCCAACTGGTAGCTGATGAAGCTCATGCCCAGCGTGCGCGATTTTTTGTAGTCAATATTGAACGACATGCCGTTTTTGAGCGTGGCATCAATGGCAATGAGCGGCGAAAATGCTTCTTGAATGACCACCTCCGGAATGAGCAGGCGGGCATAGAAGTTGCCGCTGAACGGATCGGTGCCGTTGAGGTTGCGGGTGTCCAACCACAGTGGGTTGGTATCGAAACGATTGACGCTCAGCGTGGATTTGTAGCCATGCGTGAGGCTGAAGTTTTGGAAAATGTCTCTGAAACCCGGCAATTTCGTCAGGCCGTTGTAAGTCAGTCGCCAAGTGGGCAAAGGCAGTGTTTTAAATACGTCCAAGCCAATGGTGCGGGCATCCTGGCCGGTGTAAGCGGCGATGAAAGCGGGCAGCAGTACCTCGTTTTGGATGTTGCCGAAACCGCGTGTGTAGCCTCTCGCTGCCAATGAATCAATTTCATGCTGGCCGGTGCCGAGGCGCTGGGAAACGATGACCCGGTTATGGTCAAATTGCCGGAACAGGCGTCGAATGACGGTAGAATCGGTGCTCATGGGCGTTCCCAATGCAAAGTAGCTCACCGTCATGGAACCCGATTTTTTGGGCACGGCGTGTATGAGGTTGAAGTTGCCGTCCACCAGAGTGTCTTTGAAAAACTCACTGTGACCTTCTGCAAAAGCGCTGTTCAATTCTACCTCAATTCTGAAATCGCGGTAGGGTTCCAGCGTGAGGCGGCCATCGAAACGGCGGCTGTAATCTTGCAGTACTTCGCGGTTTTGGAACACGGAATTGCTGATCCAGCGGCGGTTGTTGCCCACCTCGTGCAGCCAGTCGGAGGAGGTATAATACTGATTTTCGTTCAAAGTGCGTATGCGGGGCTGAAGACCGGCAATGAAATCCCAGCCTGGCCCGTCGAAGCCTTTGCCCATACCCAGCAGTCCCGCCTGTTGCATAAATCCAGGCAATGAGGTAGAGAAATCTTCTGCCAGCGAGAGCCTCACCTTGCGTATCATCAGCAGCGGCCGAATGAGTGCGCGCTCTAATGCGCTGGGCACATCGTCTTTGGGCTTTTTGTCGGCGGTGGCGTTTTTGTCGGCGGTGGCGTTTTTATCGGCAGGCTCTTCACTTTTCGTTCGCGTTCCTTTTTCTTTTTCGTCTGCTTTGGTCTTGGCCGGCGGCACGCCTCGCTCTATGCGTTTGAGGTAGCCGATTTTGGCGTACAGGTTGTCGAAGTTGAAATCGGCGTTGAGTTGGCGGCGCTGTTTGTTTTGAGCCACGTTGCCGAGGCTGTCCACGTTGAGGGCAATGGCCGTCCAGTTGTACTCGGCCTGATACTGTGCGCGCACCTGAATCCAGTCCATAAAGGGAATGGTTTTGGTGGGCAGCGTGTAGTTGAGGCTGAAATTGTGGTTGTAATTTTTGGTACGCCCAAAATCCCGCAGGCTGTTCAAAATGCTGTCGCGGCGGAAACGGGGTATTTCGCTGATGTCTATGTTTTCCTGCATCCAGGTTTCATCGGGTTCGTCCACTACGGCATTGGTACGCGAGGCAAAGTTGAATTTGAGCGACTTGGCCATGTCCCATTGCAGATTGAAGTTGCGGTCCCAGTTGAAACGCTTGTTGTAGAAGGTATTAAAGCGGTCGTCTAAGCCGGTAAATCTGTATCTGGTTTCTGCAAACTGCCGGTTCAGAATGGTGCTGAACGTGACGGAATTGGGAATCGGGTTGAAGTTCAGGGCGGTAATAAACTTCAGATACTTGTCCTTTTTGATCAGGTTCTTGAACGGCTCCAGATACTTCACCGGACGCGAGTAGGTGTAGTCTATCCCCCCGGTACTGCGCTCTTCTGTGTCGAATTCGATGAGCGGATCGCGGCGGTCGGTGACGGTGTGGCTGTAGTTGGCGCTGAAGTTGGCGATGTCCCAGGGTTTGGGTTGGGCATTGCCGGGCGCGCGCTCTTTGCGTACGTTGGTAAAATTGACGGTGCGCAATTGGGTCACATCCAAGGTCAAATTGCGGATGGAGTCGCGGGTTGCCTGATCGGCGGCATTGGCCAATTTTACCTTCAGCGGCACGTCCAAGTCGTAGGGATCGTATTCCGGCCGGCGGGTATTGTTGGAAACCTGTGCGTAGAGCGGCAGGTTGATGCCCCATTTGTTGGGCAGGAATTTGCCAAGTTGCACATTGGTAGAGAAATCGTAGCCATAGATGGCTTCCCGGCTGCGCTCGGCCACTTTCTGGTTGAGCGCGCCAAAGCCAATATCACTGAAATTGCCGGCCACGGTAACCGAGGCCAGGTCTGCAATTTGCAGGTCGGCACGCGCTACGGCAGCGCCGGCGGCTCGTTCATCCAAACCGTTGAGGCGCAATTCATTGATCCAGGTTTCAAAATCAAACGGCCCGGCATTGCCGTCGGGTACGTTGCGCACGCCCACCATGATCTGCTTAGCCAATCCGAAGTTGGGGTTGCCTCGTACTTTGATGCGGTGTGGCAGTGCGCCGGCTATCGCAGCGGGAATGGCCTGCACAAACTCTTCGTCCAAGGGGAAGTCCTGCACATTGCGGGCCTCTTTAAGTTCGCGCAGGAGCGACAAATCGAAGTTGAACTCATTTTCCGGGCGCCAAACCTGCTCTTTGTATGCATTGGTGTTGGGATTGGCAGGCAGCAGGTTCGGGTCCGACATGTACATCGGAATCTCGTATTCGTAATAGTTGTTTTTAAAGTCGCTGCCGATTCGGATGAAGATGGAAAGGTCGCCGGGCTGTATGACGCGGGGTTCCTGCTTGTCTTCGGCGTGTACAAACATTTGCAGTTTTTTGTACATCCGCATATCGAGGTTGATGGTTTTAAACACCGCTACTTCTTCGCCGTCGCAGAGGTTTTGGCCCTGCAATACCAATGACTGCTCATTTTGCAAAGCATTGAACACGCCCAATGAACGCTCGCGCACGATGCCTGCCGGCAGCACATAGTTGAAGGGCAGGCGGCTGATGTTTTCTTCGATGTTGACGGCGTCTATATTGAAAGTCAGGTTGTTGCAGTTGGTGCTCGGCGACAGGTCCTGCTGGTAGCGACGCCATTGGTTGCGCACCAATTCGATGGTGGCAAAACGCAGGGTCACGGGCCGGCCGAAGTCCTTGAGCATCATACGCATGAAGCGGATAGAGCGGAAATCGCGGATGCCGCCGAATGCTTCGGTGTATTCGTTTTGGCCGAGGCTGTTGAGCGGTACGCGGAATCGGTACCATATCCGGCCATTGGCTGCCAGACGGGTATCGGTGATGAAAGGAGTAGCCTCCGTGTCAATTTCGCGGGGATTGCCCCGGTCGTATTTGATGGGCACGCGATACTGGAAGTAAGCCTCCGTTTCGTTGACGGTATTATCCTGGTTGATGTCTTCTGCATCGGGGATGTTGGTGGAAGATGCGAAGGAGTTGAGGCCAAGTTGTCCCGTATTTTCGGGCGAGTTGCCCTGCGGGTTGTTGAAGTCGCGGTAGCGGCGCAGGATGCCGTCGTTGGGGCCGAAGGAGGGGTCGCTGAAGTAGCGGAAGTTGTCGTTGGATGGGTCGAGTTCTATTTTGGCGGCCACAGCGGGGTTCACTGCCCGGATGGCTTCGATGTACTCACTGAAATGCGCCTTTTCACCATCGTCATCCAGACCGTCCAGACCTACATCCTGACGTTTGCGGCTTTCAGAACCTCCTTGCCGGTCGTTGTCGAAAAATCGCGTAATCTGCTGGGCCACAGGCACTATGCCCCATGCGGTGGTGTCCACCTGGCGGTTGGGGTTGAAGGGGCTGGGGAGGCCGTTTTCAAAAAACTTGCGGGAGTCGCGGAGAATATCCTCCGAAATATTGCCGAAATGGAAATACAGGTTGCCCTCCAAAGAGTCCAATACTTCTTGCGGCAATATGCCGTTCTGCGGGTTGGTCGGATCGAGGAAAGGACTGAGCATCCAGAATTCGAGGTACTCAATATTCGCCGTCTGGAAATCCACCGTGTTCAGGGAGCGCATCACACCGCCCCAACGGCTGCGCGGGTCGTTGAGGATCAGCGAGTCGCCCTGAAAAGTGACGCCTCTGGAAAACATTCTTCCGCCGGGCAGGTCGAAGTTGTACGGGCCGCGCTCCTGTGGGTAGAACGAGAGGTCGAAGGTTTGAATATTGGGCAACTGATCGGGCGTGACCTGCACATTGGGGAACACCTCATTTTGGTCCACTAAGCTGGTGTAGGGGTTGTTGGTGTCTCCTGTGTTTCGGGCGCTGAGGTCAATGCGGTACCAGTTCATACGGCCCCGGTTGGCGCCATAAGCCAGGTCATTGATGAGGTTGCCTTCCGGCCAACGGTTATTGCCCTGCGGCACACTGGAGAGGAACCACTGGTTGATGGGTTGCCGCAGGTCGAGGCCGGCGGAGGTGCCTTCAAAATCGTCTATATAAACGATGCCGTTTTTATCCTGACGGTTTTGGTTGATGGCGCGCGCATGGCCGGGATCGAGCAGGGCGCCTTCCGCCATGAAGTTGAAGGTGGACGGCGCTTTGGTTTGTACCAGGGGCAGTTTGTCGGCCAATTTGGTAATAAACGGCGCATCGGTGCTGTAATTGATGTCGAATCCGTAAATCCGGTTGTTGATCGGGTCGTCGCCGATGTTCACTTTAGGTGTAAACGGCCGTTCAAACAACTGCATAAATGTGGCGCCGATATTGAGTTTCTTGCTGATCTCATAATCGGCCCGAATCCCCATCATGGTTTTGGATTGCAACCCGAATACCGTGTTATCTTCATACGACACATTCACCGGCACGCCCGACTGCAAGAGGGCGTCGTTGAGAATGCGCACCCGGCCTATATTGTAGTCAATTTCGTAATCCTGGCCTTCGATGAGCAATTGCCCGCCGGCCGTCACACTCACCGAACCGGGCGGAATATTAAAAGCGCCGAGCGATATTTCGGAAGACACACTCGACTTATAGGTGCCCTTGATGATGAACCGGTTCTTCTCGGCAAATTCCCTGGCCAAAAACAGCGTACTGTCATACAATGCCTGATAAACCAATGAATCGCGCAGCGCCGGCTCGGTTATTTGCGCCGCCAATGAACGCCCGAAAGGTTCGAGTACCGGGAACATGATGCGCCCATTGCGGGTGTTGATGGTCACGCCGGGCACAAAGTCGAAAATGCCGTCGGGTTGCGGGTCGCCCTGTATGTTGAGTTTATCGAGTTGGAACACGCGCAACAGCGGGCGGCCTTCGAGGTTGGAAAAAGGCAGAAATCGCTTGATGCCTCTGCCGGGGTCTTCGTAATACACATCGAGACGAAACTCTTTGGGGTCCACCTGATAAGCGCCGATGGGATAGACGTTTTTCATCATCAGGTCCCAGGTGGGCAAGTCGGTGCGCTGCACAGTGCTTTTCAGCATTTTGGCAAACAGGACCTGCGGCACGGAGTCGAGGGTGGCGGTGGGCACGTTTTCGGGACGGTCGCCTACAAAGTAGAGCTTGCCGTTGTAGGAATAGGAATAGGTGACGGCTACCACCTGATCGGGCTGGATGTTGACCCCCAAAGAGATGAAGCCCAGCTCATTATTTACTGTATATTCCGAAGGCTTGAGCTTGCGGGCAAACACTTTTTCAAAATCCTGCGCCTGCACTAAGTTGAAATTCGGGCCTTGCAGCGCAGCCACCACGTTGTCTATCTGGCGCATGCTTCGGTCTGCATTGAGGCGCGCATAGAGGTCGTTGGCGTCGTTGGAGGGCAGCCCGCGCGTGCCGGTGATGTCGCGATAGACAGGTGTGGCAGGGGCGTTTACCTTGTTGGGACTGACGAGGGTGGAAGGCTCGCCCAAGTCGGCGAAAGCCACAATTTCGCGCACCTCGTCCACTTCGTTGCGGTTGTTGGTCACCCATACCTCCATGGTTTCGAGCTTGAACAGCGAGCGCACCTGCGGGAGGTTGGAGAGGTTGTCTTCAAAGGTTTCCTGATTGAAGAACGACAGGAAGAAGTGGCGGTTTTCGTCGTACTCGTCGGCGCGTACCTCAAATTCCACCAACTGGCTGCCGCCTTCCACTTTGAGGTTTTGCTTTTGTGAGTTTTGCTGCGAAATGACGGAGGTGAGGCGCAGGCGGCCAAATTGCAATTCGGTTTTGAGACCAAACAAGCTCTGCGCGCCCTGAATGAGCGTGCCGCGCAGGGGTAGGCTCACGTTGCCGGCTTCAATTTTTTTGATAATAGCGTCTTCGCTGAAGGGGTCGGTGAGGGCGTCTGTGTTGTAGTTGATCTTGATCTGGTTGTCGAAATTGAACGTGGAGTTGGTGTTGTAGTTGGTAGAGAGGTTGAGCTTGGAGCCGATTTTACCGGTCACGTTCATCTGGATGGCCATGTCAAAATCAAAGCCGCCCGTGGTGCGCTGTCGTTCCAGCAGGATGGGATTTTCGAGGCGCTGAATATCAAAACCGAAAGTAAGGTCAATATTGCCCTGCGGTTTGATGTCCACCTCGGTGCCACCGAAAAGCCTGTCTATCAGGCTGTTTTGCACGTCAATTTTGGCGATGGGGTCGAGGGAGTTGATTTTTCCGTCGGTGTTGGCGCCGGACAGGAAGTCGAAATAATTTTTTTCGTCCTGCTTGCGGCGGTAGTCCAGATACTCCTCGAAAGACATGGTAGTGGAAGGGCGGTAGTACTCTTCGCCGATGCGCTCGGTGAGGATGTACTGGCCGGTGATCGGGTCGAATTCAACGTCCTGTTTCACCTCCTTGGGGTCTTTGAGATCAAAAGGATTGGCATTGCGGTCTCGCAGGAAGTCGCCGAAACGCGGCCTCAGAGGCGGCAGGGTATCGGCGGCGGGCGGCGCGGCGGTCAATGCGCGGCGGAACGGATTATCAAGCCGGATGCTGCGATCTTCGGGCCAAAAAGCGGCGGAGAGCAGGGCAACGGCAACAAGGCTGAGAGGTATAAGACGCTTCATGAGAGTGTCTGTCTGCTTTTTTTCAAAATGTGTACTAAAAACGATGCTTGCACCGCCAGCCCGCAAGCCGACGGAACTTTAACACAAAATCATTTTGCTGAGCTGTTTTCTTTTTGGGATGCGGCATTGATACGCCTAAGATAACTGTCTCAAAGCCAATTTGATAAGCTCCTCTACATTGTTGGCGGAGGGCTTTTCTTTGAGTACTGCGTTGAGGGCTTTTTGCACCTGTACACGCGCAAAACCCAGCGCAACCAATGCAGATAACGCTTCCTCGCGTGTGGTATTGTCTTGCGGAAGCAAAGACAGGGGCGCATCGCCGGAGCTTTTGACCATTTTGTCTTTGAGGTCGAGAATGATGCGTTTGGCGGTTTTGGGGCCTATGCCTTTTACCTTGCTGAACGCCTGCTCGTTTTCGCCGATGATGGCCGAGCGGATGTCGTCGGGCGTCATGGCAGAGAGCAAGAGTTGCGCCGTGGTCGGCCCTACGCCGGACACCGAAATGAGGTGCTGAAACAGGCTGCGCTCGCTCTCTTCGGCAAAGCCATAGAGCGTGTGGCTGTCTTCGCGGATGAGCAAATGGGTATGAATTTTGACGCGCTCCAACTTTTCGATTTGCGCGTAGGTGTGCAGGCTGATGAGAACGTGGTAGCCCAAACCGCCGGTTTCTACAATGATATATGTCGGCGTTTTATAGGTAATTTCCCCTTTGATGTAACTAATCATGTGCAATGCTGAAAATGAGGGCGCAAAGATAGGGATTTTACATGGGACACAATTATCAGTATTCCCCAATGACCTTTATCATTGGTAAACAAGGCTCTGAATCGCCAATATTGCAGTCCATTCAATGACAATACCTTATGAAATCCTCACACGTCATGGATCGCCGGCTCGTAGTGGCAGGCGCCATTTTGATCCAACTTGCCCTGGGCGCCATCTATTCATGGTCTGTTTTTACCAAAATCCTCACCGATGCGGAAGGTATCTATCGCTTCACCGCTACCCAAACCGCCTGGATTTTCTCAGCCGGCCTGACCACTTTCGCGGCTGTGATGGTGCTGGCCGGAAAGCGGCTGCCGAGCGTGGGGCCGCGTAAACTCACGGTTTACGGGGGCTTGTTGCTGGGCTTAGGCTATGTGCTGGGCGGCTTTTTCGGGTCTTCGTTTTGGGGTCAGTTCCTCACCATCGGTGTGATGGCGGGCGCAGGCATCGGCATGGCTTATGTGGTGCCTATTGCGGTGGGGGTGAAGTGGTTTCCCGACAAAAAAGGTCTCATCACGGGCTTGGCAGTAGCTGGTTTTGGCTTTGGCGCCACGATCTGGGTCAAGCTGGCCGGTTCCTGGTTCGGCGGGCTGCTCAATTACCTCCAAATCGGAGAGTTGCCCAATGTCCAAAGCGTTTTTCTGCTGTACGGCATTATTTTCGCGGCATTTGTACTCATCGGCAGTTTGGTCATGGTCAATCCGCCGGAAGGCTGGCTGCCCGCCGGCTGGAAACCAACTGCCGGACCGGCCGGCTCAAGCGGTGATGAAGGCTTCACTCCCGCCGCCATGATGGGTACACGGCAGTTTTACTCCATCTGGAGTGTGTTTGCTTTTTCAGCCATTGCCGGCCTCATGGTCATTTATTGCATCCAATTGTTCGGCATGGACGCGCTCACTTTCCGGGGGCAGGAAAACGCCATAGCCATCACGGGTACCGCTATGGCCTGGTATGCTATTTTCAACGGGCTGGGGCGCATTGCCTGGGGTATGATCTCCGACCGCATCGGGCGCAGGCCCGCCATTATTATTATGTCGGCGTTTCAGGGGGTGGTCATGCTGGCGCTGTATCACGGGTTCATCACCTTCGGTTTGGCTACGGGTCTGATCGTGGGCGCTTCCTTGGTGGGGTTCAACTATGGGGGCATTTTTGCGCTGTTTCCGGCCATTACCGCCGACTATTTCGGCAACAAGCAGGTAGGCGCCAATTACGGCTGGGTGTTCACGGCTTATGGTCTGGCCGGCCTGATGGGGCCACTGTTGGCGGGCGTTTTTAAAGACAATGCCGCCGACGGAGGTTCGCCCGTCGTATGGATGGCGCCGTTTATCATCGCGGGGGCTGCCTGCCTCATTGGTGCGGTGGTGATGGTGTTCACACATCCGCCAAAGAAACCGGCTGCATTGGTTCAGCCTGCGTCCTTAGCTGATGTTGCGCAAAGGCAGGAACCGAGTTTGGAGAAAGTCTGATGCGCGCGGGCGTTACTGAATGATCTGGAATTAGATTTTGCGATTGTCTACATTCAGACTTCTTTGATAATGACATATTTATGACCTTGCAGTCTGCTGGAAATGCCCGTACTTTGTCGTTTCAAACCGACAATAAAAAGTCACCATGCAACCCGTCAAAGACTTGTTTTCGGAAGGTGCTGAACAATACGCGCAATTCCGGCCATCCTACCCGCTCGAACTGTACGAATTTCTCTACGCACACCTCGATCACTTCGGCTTAGCCTGGGATGTGGGTACGGGGCCGGGGCAAGTGGCCTGCGCATTGTCCACCCGATTTGAGCAAGTCATTGCCACCGACATCAGCGCGCCGCAAATAGCCAATGCCGAGCGCCGTCCCAACATCCGCTACATCGTTTGTCGCGCCGAGCAAACGCCTTTCCCCGACGCCTCCTTCGACCTCATCACCGCCGGGCAGGCTGCACACTGGTTCGATCCTGTTCCATTTTACAAAGAAGCTCGTCGTACGGCCAAACCCGGCGCCGTCATTGCCGTTTGGGGCTACGATCTCCTCGAAATAGGACCTCATGTGGATGAACTCATCACCGCCTACCACCGCGATGTGTTGGGCCAATACTGGGACTACGAGCGCCGGTATGTGGACGACCGCTACGCCGATTTCCCATTCCCCTTTGAAGACATTCCTTGTCCGGGCTTTACCATGCGCATGAACTGGACGCTGACGCAGTTGGAAGGCTACCTTAACACTTGGTCGGCACTGCGCAACTACCGTCGCCAAACGGGCCGTGACCCACTGCCGGCCCTCATTGCCCACATTGCGGAGCATTGGCCCGCGGGGGAGGTGCATGAAGTGCGTTTTCCTGTTTTTGTGCGCGTGGGGAGGGTGGCGTAGGGGGCAGATGGAGCAAAGCGACATCCCGGATAGCCTGTTTCGATAAAATCGGAAAGGAACGAATCGGGAGGGCGTTTTACCGGGCGCTGCTTTTTAACATCGGCTTAACGAGCAGAAATGCGACTTGGGCGTTGTATGGGAAACCAAAATACAAGAAGAACATGTCCAAATCCATTATTGTACTCGTTGCGGCACTGCTCGTCTCCATCTCCATGCCGGCACAAAGCCTGAAAGACCTCGCCAACAAAGCCAAAAACACGCTCACCGGCGGCGCCCCGCTTTCGGAGGCAGAAATAGGCGATGCGCTCAAAGAGGCATTAGACAAAGGCGCCGGCGATGCGGTCAGCTTCCTCTCCGCCCCCGACGGGTATTACAAAACAGCTTACAAAATCCTGCTGCCGGAAGAGGCGCAGCAGGTTACCGCCAAGCTCAAAGCAGTACCGGGCTTTGAAAACGTAGAGGCCCAACTCATTGAAAAAATGAACCGTGCAGCGGAATCGGCTGCCGCCAAAGCCAAACCTATTCTGGTGGACGCCATCCGCCAAATGACCATCCGCGATGCCATGAACCTGCTGATGGGCGAAAAAGATGCCGCCACGCGCTACCTCGAACGCACCACTTCAGAGCAGCTTTATCTCGCCTTCAAACCCGTCATCGTACAGGCTTTAGACGAAGTGAATGCCCGCGAATACTGGCGCAGCGCCGTCACGGCCTACAACCGCATTCCTTTAGTAAAGAAAACCAATCCTGAATTGGACGACCACGTCACCCGTACCGCGTTGGCCGGTATGTTCTCGCTGGTAGAAAAAAAGGAGGCCGAAATTCGTGCCAACCCCGCTGCCCGCAGTTCGGAATTGCTGAAGAAAGTCTTTGCCCGGCAGGATAAGTAGTAACGAACTGAACGAATCTTCCAATCAAAACAGGCTGCCTGATCTCATTCAGACAGCCTGTTTTTTTGCCCTACTCACTCACCCCTCACATACTCACCCCCTCACCCCTCACATACTCACCCCCTCACCCCTCACATACTCACCCCTACTGAGGCGTCACCCATTCCCCATCGGCCAATTTGAACCACTGCGTATCAACGGGGTATTTAAACTCGGCTTTGGTTTCATAAATACGAATGGTGAGCGTGCGCTTATCGTCGTACAGTTGGATGTATTGCGGGGTCGTTTCCTGAATGACGTAAGAAGCGAAAACCCCTTCATTTTGGAACTCCGTGAAGGTATTGTCGGCATCCAAAGCGAAAGTGGAAAACTTACCCTCTATGCTCTGTTTGGCCTCCCAGACGGCGTACCCGTTGTGCTGAGACATCACCCAATCCAGCAATGGCTCGTTGCCGGGGCCGACCTGCTCCAGGCCTGCATTGGTGTCTGATTCAGACTGCTCGCCGCCGCCCGGCAAGAGTGCCAGAATGAAGATGAGCAGGATCACAGCGCCGCCGCCGATGCCCATATAGAGCCATTTTTTGTCTATGCCGCCTGTTTTTGCGGGCGTAGGAGCAGCATAAACCGGCGTCGAAGCCTTGTTTTTGGCAATGTACTCCGGTGTGAGTTGAGGCAATAGCCGGAGGATGGCATCGTTGACTTTGGCGCGCTCCAAGTTGGCGTCGTCGTCATCCATCGTGCCGCGAATGATGCCGTCTTCTATGTTTTTAAGGCGGCTGCGGAGCATCACGAGCGAGTCAATAATTTCGGCGTTGTTTTCTTTGACGTACTTGTACAGTTCGTCCAAAGATTTTTCTGTTTCGCCCTCGGAGATCATCTCACGAATCTGGTCAATAAGAGTCATGGCATACAATGGGTTGTGATGAGGCTCAAAGGTAGTGTTTTTTGTCGCAATATGAGAAAGCCGCGGTTGGTTTGCAGAACAGATTGCGTAAAATAAGGCACAGTTTTCAGGCAGCACACAATTTGACAAAATCTCGAAGATTTGTCAAATTTTCGCCTCGCCATCCAGGGAGTCCTTTCCTGGGATCGGTGTCGAAATAAAGCACACATTTTTATAATGAATAAATGAGGTGCAGCTTCAGCTATACACACGGTAGCCGGCATGGCAAGGCGTAGTTTTTGTTCACGGTTTAAAGATCGTCGGCACTGCCGGAAAAATGCCTATTTTAGCGCCTTCAAAAAAATACCCGATATGAAACGTATCATTTTTTCTGTCTGGATGCTCATTTTTATCGCAGCAACTGCCGCGGCTCAAGCGCCCATCACGTTGGAACAAATATGGCAGGGCGGTACGCTCAATGCCCGTTCGCTGCCAGGCTTCAACTTCCTCAAAGACGGGCGACATTATACCCGCTTGGAAAAGGGCAAGATCAATCAGTATGATATTCGAACCGGAGAGGTCGTGGCCACCATCCTTGATGTGTCGGCGCTCAGCGCATCGGCAGGCTACACTGGTACGATAGACAGCTATACCTTCAGCGAAGACGAGCAAAAAATACTCATCACCACCGAAACAGAGTACATCTACCGCCATTCCACGCGCTCCAAAGTATCTGTTTATGACCGCGCCACGAAGCAACTGACGCCTGTTTTTAGTCAGAAAAAAGTGATGTACCCCGAATTCAATCCGCAGGGTACCGCCGTGGCTTTTGTATCGGCCAACAACCTTTATTATCAGGATTTGCTGAAAGGCAAAGTCACACAGGTAACCAAAGACGGGCGCTTTAATGCCGTCATCAACGGCGCCGCCGACTGGGTGTATGAAGAGGAGTTTACGCTTTCGCAGAGCTATCAGTGGTCGCCCGACGGCAAGCGCATCGCTTTTTTGCGTTTCGATGAGAGCGCGGTGAAGGAGTTTACCATGACCAATTATCTCAAAGAATTATACCCGCAGTATGAAACCTTCAAGTATCCCAAAGTAGGCGAAACCAACTCCACAGTGACGGTTTTTGTACACGATGTAAAAAGTCGAAAAAACAGGTTGGTACAAACCGGCGCCGAAGCAGACTCGTACATTCCCCGCATCAAATGGACCGCCGACCCGGCGCAACTCTGCGTTTATCACCTCAATCGCCACCAAAACAAGCTGCGCCTCCTGCTGGCCGATGCGCGCACAGGCAAAACCTCCCTGCTGATGGAAGAAACCAACCAGTACTACATCGAAGAAGGGGTGCTGGATGATTTGTATTTTTTTAAAGACAACAAACGCTTCCTGTGGAGCAGCGAAAAAAGCGGCTGGCGGCACGTCTATTTGCACGACATGAGCGGCAAGGAGATCATGCCGGTGACGCAGGGCGAGTGGGAAGTGTCGCAGGTGTATGGCGTGGACGAAGCGCGGCAGCTCGTTTATTTGCAGGCAGCGCGTCGTTCGGCGGCCGAGCGCCAGGTGCTTTCGGTGAGCTTGGAGGGCAAACGCGAGCAAAAATTGGCCGATCAGGGCGGTTGGAACAGCGCGCAATTCAGCAGCACTTTCGATTACTATGTGGTCACGCACTCCTCCATCAACACGCCGCCGTCTTTTGCGGTGTTCGACAGCGAGGGGCGCTTGGTGCGGCCCATCGAAGACAATGCAGGATTGCGCAAAAAGCAGCAAGAGCATGAGGTGAATGAGGTCGAATTTTTCAATTTTACGACCGGCGAGGGGGTAGAATTAGGCGGCTGGATGATACGCCCGCGCAAAATGGAAACCGGCAGGCGCTACCCCGTTCTTATGTATGTGTATGGAGGTCCGGGCAGTCAGCAGGCCAACAATATGTGGAAAGGCGCCAATTACTGGTGGTTCCAGATGCTGGCCCAGCAAGGCATTATTGTGGCTTGTGTGGACAACCGGGGCACCGGCGGCAGGGGCGAACAGTTTAAAAAAATGACCTACCTACAACTCGGAAAATATGAAACCATAGACCAAATTGCCGCTGCCAAACACCTTGGCTCATTGCCGTATGTGGACGCCGGGCGCATCGGTATTTTCGGCTGGAGCTATGGCGGGTACATGTCTTCGCTGTGTATTCTCAAAGGCGCGGATGTGTTCAAGGCTGCCATTGCCGTGGCTCCCGTGACCAACTGGAAATGGTACGACACCGTTTACACAGAACGCTACATGCGCACCGATAAGGAAAATTCTTCCGGCTATGAAGACAATTCGCCCGTCAATTTCGCCGACCGCCTCAAGGGCAAATACCTGCTTATACACGGCATGGCCGACGACAACGTACACTTTCAGCACACCGCCGAAATGGCGAACGCCCTCATAAACGCCAATAAACAGTTCGACACCTATTTCTATCCCAACCGCAATCACGGCATCTATGGCGGCAATACGCGCATTCACCTGTATTCCAAAATGACGGAGTTTTTGAAGGAGAATTTGTAAAACAAAAAATTCACACGATGGCCAAAATATTGATCGTGGACGACGAAGCCGCTATCCGGCGCACCCTCCGCGAAATCCTACAGTTTGAAAAATACGACGTGGACGAAGCTGCCGACGGTCTCGAAGGCTTGGTGAAAGTGAAACAAAAAAGCTACGACGTCATTTTGTTGGACATCAAAATGCCCAAAATGGACGGCATGGAGGCCCTGGAGCGCATTCAGGAGTTGTCCCCCGATACACCGGTCATTATGATTTCCGGGCACGGCACCATTGAAACAGCGGTGGAAGCTGTAAAAAAAGGCGCTTTCGACTTCCTCTCCAAACCGCCCGACCTCAACCGTCTGCTCATCACGGTGCGCAATGCCTTAGATAAATCGAGCCTCATCGGCGAAACCAAAACGCTGAAACGGGCCGTCTCCAAATCCAAAGTGCAGGAAATCATCGGGCAGTCGCCGGCCATACAGCACATCAAAAACACCATCGAACGCGTGGCACCCACCGATGCCCGCGTGTTGGTCACAGGGCCTAACGGTTCGGGCAAGGAACTGATCGCGCGTTGGCTGCACGAACTCAGCGCCCGCTCGGCACAGCCCATCGTGGAGGTCAATTGCGCAGCCATTCCCTCCGAACTCATTGAAAGCGAATTGTTTGGCCACGAAAAAGGCTCCTTTACCTCGGCGGTCAAACAGCGCATCGGCAAGTTTGAGCAGGCGCACGGCGGCACCCTGTTTCTCGATGAAATCGGCGACATGAGCCTCTCGGCACAGGCCAAAGTGTTGCGTGCTCTACAAGAAAACCGCATCACGCGGGTAGGTGGCGAAAAAGACATCTCGGTGGACGTGCGCATCGTGGCGGCTACCAACAAAGACCTGCGCCGGGAAATCGAAAAAGGCAATTTTCGCGAAGACCTCTATCACCGGCTGGCTGTTATCATCATAGAGTCGCCGGCCCTCAACGACCGCCGCGAAGACATTCCGCTGCTGGCCGATCACTTCCTGCGCATCGTGTGCAACGAGTACGGCACAGCCCTCAAACGCATCAGCCCGGAGGCCATTCGCGCATTGCAAAATTTCAATTGGACGGGCAATATCCGCGAGCTTCGCAATGTGGTGGAGCGCCTGATTATTCTGGGCGGCAATCCCATTTCGGAGGAGGATGTCAACATGTATGTGTAATCTGCCTTCGGCAGTTCATCGCCAACGGAGAGGGAGGGGAAATCTGCTGCGCAGTTTATCTTCTTTGAAGTAATCTGCTGCGCAGTTCATTGCCAACGGAGAGGGGAATCTGCCTTCGGCAGTTTATCGCCAACGGAGAGGGAGGGGTAATCTGCTGCGCAGTTTATCTACGAATGGAACGTGGAACCTTGAACCATAAAAACACACGCCAATGAAAATGCTCCACATCTTATGTCTCGGCTTAGTCCTTGCAGCTTGCGGCCGGGAAGCCGAACCTCTGGAAACCGTGTCTTACACAGACGAATATGGCTACACGGAGAAATATTCGGTCAAGCGCTTTGAGCGCAGCAAAGAAGGTTTGTACCAAAAAAGCGACGCGCAGGGCCGGTTGGTGGAGGAGGCCAACTACCTCAACGACACCCTGAACGGGCTGCGGGTCTTATATTATGAAAATGGAGACACCATGAGCGTGGAGCACTACGCCAACGGCATGTTTGAAGGGGCCTTCCGGTCTTACCACGAAAACGGGCGTTTGGAGTTGGAGGGGCGCTATGAAAACAATGCCATGACCGGCATCTGGAAGCGATACTACCCCGACGGCCAACTCATGGAGGAAGTGACCTTTAAAGACAACAGCGAAAACGGCCCCTTCACGGAATACCATCCCAACGGCCAACTCAAGGCTGTGGGCGAGTACTTAGACGGCGACAATGAACACGGAGAACTGAAAATTTACGACGAAAACGGCACGCTGCTTCGCACCATGATGTGCAACTACGGGCGCTGCAAAACGGTGCAATAACTCACTCCAATTTTACATAGTCCACTGCATTTACAGGGCGGCCTTTGTGCCAGAGTTCGAAGTGCAGGTGCGGGCCGGAGGTCTTAGTGCCTGTATTGCCGATGATGGCGATGGCTTCGCCGGCTTTGACGAAGGCCCCGTTTTTCTTGAGCAGGGCCGAGTTGTGTTTGTAAAAAGTGATGACGTTGTTGGCGTGTTGTATGCCGATGGTATTGCCGGTTTCCAGCGTCCAGTCGGAAAAAAACACATACCCGTCCATAGCCGATTTTATGGCTGTATTTTGGGGCGCCACCACGTCGGTGCCGTAGTGTTTTTTATCGGCATCGAAGCCGGCGCTGATTTTTCCTTTGATAGGCGGCGAGAAGAACATCTGCTCTAAGGGTACATCGCGGGGCGAGAAATTGGAGGTGCGGGGTTCCTGAGCGGCGCGACCCAGCTCGTTGAGGGCCACCTCTCGGCGCAAGTCTTCGTCCACAACAGGGATTTCGGGCGGGTTGGCGGCGAGGCTGTCGGCTGCGTTGGATGGTTTCGCCTTGGGCACATCCTTTTCTGTTTGGACATCGCCGGAAAGCATGCGCCGCACATTGTCGGTGTAGGTTCTGAATGCAGACAGTTCTTTTTCCATTTCCTCCACCTGCTTGTTGAGGCGAATCATCTCGCGGTCGTTGGAGGTGCTGCCGTAACCCGGCACATAGCGTTTGAGCGGCGTAAAGAAAATGAGCGCCCCTACGGCCAGGGCCAGCAGCACTCCCACCGTGCTGAGGAAAATATAGACATTGAGCAGGCTGAGTTTGTAGGAGCCAACTTCCTGAAAAGTCTCGTCGTTCATCACTACCAATCGGTAGGTGTTGCGCAGTTTCCCCAGCCACTCGAAGCTTTTTTCTTTAATAGAGGCCATGCCTGTTAATTGTAATTCAACAAATACTAAGATTTGCGTTTTGTGGTTTGATGAGTTGACAAAAAACGGATAATTTTGCCCGCTAATTGTGCGGTCCCGCCTTCAGACCACGTCAGGTCTTGTGCAAAGGTACAACAATAGGGCTTAGCGTCACTTTAAATTTCACCGTGTTGAGAACGATTCTTAAACTCTCCGGACTTTCCCTTTCGCTGGTATTGATTACTGCCTGTACTACTCAGAAAAGTCGTAATGACATGACTTTTTTGGAGAAATTTCATACCAACACCAATGCCCGCTACAACGGCTATTTTAATGCCAAAGAACTGATGAAAGTCAGCACGGCGGCGCTGGAACAGCAACACAAAGACAACTACAACGAGGTGTTGCCGATGTACAAATATTTGGAAGCCGACAACCCGCAGGCCGTTGCACCCGATCTGGATATCGCCATGAAAAAGGTGTCCATTGTAGTCAACCTGTACCGCCGCAGCAAATGGACCGACGATTGCTACCTTCTGGTGGGGCAGGCTCAATATCTGAAACAGGACTATGAGTCGGCTGAGTCCACCTTCCGTTTCCTTACAGGCGAATTTGACCCCAACGCACCCGTTGCTAAAAAGGCCCGCACCAGTTCGCGCAGCAGCTCATCCAAAGAATCTGCCGCACCGAAGCTGACGTCCAAGCAAAAGCAAAAGTTGGCCAAACAAAAAGCCAAGGAGCGCAAAAAGTACAATCGCGAGATACAGCTCAGCCGCAAAAAAGCCGCTGCTGCCAAAGCGAAAGGCAAAACCCCGCCGCCGCCACCTACCAAACCCGGCCAGCAAGACCCCAAAGAAGCTGAAAAAAAGGCGGCTGCCGAAGCTGCTCAAAAAGCCAAAGAAGCTGCCCACAAGGCCAAGCCAGACAAAGGCGGGCATCGCTCGGCATTTCAGGCCGCCGAGCTCTGGTTAGCCAAAACGCTCATTGAAAGAGACAACCACGAGGCGGCTGTTCGCATACTGAACAGGCTGTTGGAAAACCCAAAAACTTATGATGATGTCCGTAAAGAGGCCGTAGCCGTAGAGGCTTATGCGTTTGCCTCCCAAAAACAGTATGATCGCGCATTGCCCTTACTGGAACAAACCATTGAAAATACTGCCGACAAAAAGCAACGCACTCGCTATACCTACATCGCCGGCCAGTTGCACCAGCGGGCCGGCCGCTACTCGGATGCCGTAGCTGCCTACGAGCAGGTGCTCAAGCAAAGTGCCGATTATGAAATGTCGTTCAATGCAGGCTTGAACATAGCGTTGAGCAGTGCGGCCGCTTCGGGCGATCCGGGCGCGGCGGTGGCAAGCCTCGAAAAAATGCTCAAGGATGTTAAAAATGAGGAGTTTAAAGACCAGATTTACTTTGCGTTGGCTCAAATAGCACTCAAGGCCGGCAACAAAGAAGAAGGCATCAAAAACTTAGAACTGGCGCTTCAGAACAACAAGAACAACGGCGCCCAAAAAGCAGAAGCCTATTTCACGCTGGCCGGGCTGTATTTTGAGGACGAATCATTTGTGAAAGCTAAAAAATACTACGACAGTACCCTGATGGTGATGCCTGTTGCGGACGTACGCCGCTTGGACGCAGAACGCATGGCCGAAAATCTGGCCGATGTAGCCAAGTACCTCGAAGTCATCAACGCACAAGACAGCCTCCTTGCACTGGCGGCGCTCAGCCCTAAAGAGCGGGCCGATATGGCTGCCCAAATCAAGGCAGAACGCGATGAAAAACGACGCGCAGCAGCTCAGTCCGCCGCCGCCGATGCCAATAATGCCGGCAAGAAGTTTGATAAAAATGCACCCTTCGATGCGGGTTTGAAAGGCCCCGGAGCAACGGTAACTACCGCCAGTACGTTTTTTGCCTACAACGACCGGGAAGTTCGGCAAGGCCAGCGCGATTTTCAGCGCCAATGGGGCAACCGCCCCTTGGAAGACAACTGGCGCCGCTCGGCTAAAGGTTTCAGCAGCGAAGCGGAGAATGCTGGTCCGGAAAATGCGGCTTCTACGGCATCGGAAACAACCAGTGCCGGGCCACTCACCGATGCAGAGATCAAAGAACTGCTGGGCAATTTCCCGTCCACAGAGGAAGAGGTGGCCCAAGTGCATCTCAAGCTCAAAGAGGCTATGTTTAACCTCGGCAAGTTGTATCGCGACAAGCTCAATCGCCTCGACAAGTCGGTGGAAATTTTGGAAAGGCTCAATCAGCGCTTCCCGGCCAACAACTACGAGTTGGAGTCCTGGTATCTGCTGTACCTGCTGTTCACCGACATGAACAACAGCCCCAAGGCCAAGGAATACGCCGACAAAATCATCAATAAGTATCCGACCTCCGTTTACGGCAAGGTGCTGCAAGACCCGGGCTATGTGCAGGAACTTGCCGACGAGCGCCGCCGCCTCAATATTTTTTACGATCAGGCATACGCCAAATTCCAGAACGAGCAGTACCAGCAAGCATTTGACCAGTGCCAGCAGGCAAAAGAAAAGTTCGGCGCGGGCAATCCGCTTCAGCCTAAGTTTGCCCTCCTCAGCGCCATGTGCATGGGCAATTTACAAGGCAAAAACGCCTACGTCGCAGGTCTCAACGAGGTCATGTCCAAGTATCCCAATACGCCCGAACAAACCCGCGCCCGCGAAATGCTCCGCCTCATCAGCGGCGCCTCGGCGGCATTGCCGGGCGGACAAACCGACGCAATACTTCCCGAAGGTGAACTCTACAAAGACGAACCGGACGACCTTCACTATGTCATTATCTATTTGGACAAAACTGCGCCCATAGACAAATCGCGCAACCAACTCTCCGACTACAACCAGAAGTACCACGATTTGGACAAACTCCGCATTGCCAACGTGTTCCTCGGCGCGTCCAATGAGATTCCGGTATTGGTGCTCCGCCGTTTTAAAGACAAAAAGGAATCTATGCGCTATATTCAGGGCGCAGAAAAGAATGCGCAGGATTTTCTCAATAAGTCGGAGTACGGTTTCACATTATTGTCTATTTCTCAAAACAACTACCGCAATCTGCTCCGCGACAAGCGCACAGAGGTGTATCAGGAGTTTTTTAATCAGTTTTACAAGCCGGGGAGATAAAAATTCATCCGCTTCGCAACTGCCCGCTGCCCCGATACACGCGCTCCTCCACCATCTGGAAGACCCGCCGGGGTTTTTGCAGCCGCCATTCTATGTTGTTGAACGCCTCGCCGAAATGCACGAAAAACTGTAGCCTCGTGTCCTCCATTTCATCGGCGACGTGTTGCAGTGTATTCACAAAACAAATCCAGCCGCCCTCGTCCGCAGCTTCCTCCTGCCATTCTTCGTAATAGCAGTCGTCGGAGCCGTGGAAATTGAGCACGTTTTCACAAATGAGAATGAACTTGTGAATGCCCTCCGGCAGCATCAGGTCCACGACTTTGCGCTTGAGGTACATCACGTCGTTGTGCAGGGTGTCGTTCCACTCGCCAATAAACTCCATGATGGCGTAGCCTTCCACATAATCGGCGTACAAGAGCTTCATATACAAGGTAGAAGAGCCGAACGCGTCCCAGTCCGGATGGATGTAATGGTTGTAAACGGCGTGCGTGTAGTGCATGCGGTCTTTGTCTTGCCGGTAAAACGGGGATCGCTCGTCTTCATCGGCTATGTAGGCAGCCTGCCAGCGGTGGTGCGGCGTCAGATCGTGCATCTTATTGAAATCACATTTTTGCTTTCAAAACCATATAAATGCTTATTGGAATCGCGAGTAACCCCATTACCAGGGTATAAATGATGGTGCCAAGCACATACACCAGCACCGACTTGAGAAATGCCGGCAGCCACTTTTGATCGAAAGCGCTGCGCAGGGCCAACGTGTAGTATGCCACACTGGCCAGCATACTTACCCACATCATGGAAGACATTTTAACTGAAGTCAACGCAACGGCCAGCAAAAACGGCGTCATCAACAGCGTGGCCTGGGTGTTGAAATAGGCATTCGTCACTAAATGTTCGGCATAGTTCAACCGCGACTTCCGGAACAACAGTCGGGTAATCCATGCAAAAATGGGTATGAACAGGATGGAAATGAGCTGATAATACTGTCTCATCAGGGCGTATATCTGATTCGTCGCCATTTCGGCCTCCGGGGTGTGCCCTTGGTGCATCATGCTGTCCATTTCCGCCATTTGCCGGTCATACACCCCCATTCCGATAAAAACGATGGTCACGAGGGCCGTGCCTACCAGCGTATATCGCAGCGGAGAGGCATACTGCACCGTGCTGCCGCCGATGTAGTCATGCACTACTTTGCCGGGATTTTTCAGCAGCATCCAGAACGTGTGCAGCAGACCCCGGTCTGTATTGGTAATCAGGCTGATAAGTTCTGAAAAAAGCGCCCGAAGCGTGATGCGCCGGGTGATGAGTCTCTGGCCGCATTGGCTGCAATAGACGCCCGACAAGGGCGCGGCGCAGGTTTTGCATTCGGTTGGTTCCTGTGTTGTTTCCATGATGGCAGTAGTTTCGGCCAAAGGTATGAGTTTTCGACATTACCTTTGCTACATGATCAAAATAGCCCTCACCGGCCCGGAATCCAGCGGCAAAACCACTCTGGCGCAGTATGTGGCTGCGCGTTTCGGCGCCCCTTTGGTGCAGGAATATGCCCGCCTGTATTTAGACTCCATAGCTCGCCCTTACGATGCCGGAGACCTGCCGCTCATCGCGCGCGGGCAGTTCAACTGGGAGCAGGCTATGGCTGCCTCCAACCCGCCCCTGCTCATCTGCGATACGGACATGTTTGTGCTCCAAATCTGGTCGGAATTCAAATACGGCCATTGCTCGCCGCTCATTTTGCAATACCTGCGCGAGGCCCGCTACACCGCCCACATCCTTTGTCGCCCCGACATCCCCTGGACGTTCGATCCGCTGCGCGAGCACCCCGAACAACGCGAAGTTTTATTCGGATTGTACCTCAAGGCATTGCAACAGGCCGGGGCAATGTTCATCATAGCGGAGGGGGCAGAGGAGCAGCGGAGGCAGGCGGCAGAGGATTTTGTGAGGGAGATGCAAAAACATCTGTAAACTATTTGTAAAATTTGCCGATCAAAGCAGCGCTGGAACGATTGGCCTCGTTTCTTTCATGCACCTTTGTTGCAAAATACCGCCTGTTATGCAGTTTCGATCTCTGTCATTTTGGTTTTTGCCCGCCGTTTTGGCGCTGTGGCTGTTTTCCGGCTGCGATGAAGATATTGAGCCTTTCAGCGGCGTGGGCAAAAGACCGGTTTACATTCCGTTGGCTCAACTCAGCGACATCAAAAGCCTGCCTCCCCGCCCCATAGTGCTGAGCGGCTCTATTTTCCTGCGCGACAGCTTCTTTTTTATGCTCGAACAGCGCCAGGGCATCCATGTTTTCAACGTGGCAGACCCGGGCAATCCGGTCGCCGTCGCCTTCTGGCAAATTCCGGCCATCGGCGATTTCAGCATGTCCGGCAATCGCCTTTTTGTGGATAGTTGGCGCGACTTGGTCACCATAGATATTTCCGACATTCACAACATCCGCAGCATAGACCGCCAAACCGGCCTCTTCGACCCGCTGCTTTATCCGCCGCTTTTCAACGGCATTTTTGAATGTGTGGACGAAAGCAAAGGCGCCGTCGCCGGCTGGGAAGATGCCTTCCTCACCGAGGCCCGCTGCCGAACGTTTAATTAAATCAATAATATAACTATGAAAACCAATCACTTATCCACCGCTCTTCTCAGCCTCGGCCTCTTTTTGCTCGCCGCAGCCTGCTCCAAAGAATCTGCCGATATCAGCAATGATCCCGGCCAGGCAGGCTCCATTACACGTTTTGCGGTTCACAACGGGTTCATGTATGCGCTCAACCCCAATCAGGTGCGCACTTTCAGCCTCGAAAACCCCGACAAGCCGCAGTTGGTACACACCCTGACTACCGACTACGGTCTGGAAACCATCATCATTTACGACAACACCATTTTCCTCGGCTCGCGCACGGCACTGTACATTTTAGACATCGCCAATCCCGCCGCGCCGTCCATCCTCTCGCAAACCCAACGTGGAGAATTCCTTTTCGGCGGCTGCGATCCGGTGGTAGTCAAAGACAATTTTGCCTATTCCACCATCAAAATTATTGAAAACGTATGCGGACGTTTCGCCTCCCAAAGCGCGCTGATGGTGTACGATGTCAGCAATCGCAATGCCCCTGCCAATGTAGGCGTCCACTTTATGAGCCTGCCCAATGGTCTGGGATACAAAGACAATTACCTCTTTGTGTGCGACGAAGGAACCGACCGGCTGGAAGTGTTCGACATTTCCGACCCGATGAACACCCGAACCACCTCCTTCTCTGTAGCCGTGGCCGATCCCGTTGACCTCATTGTGAAAGGCGACAAAATGATCGTGTCTTCCAAAACGGAGTTCCGCTTTTTCGACATCAGCAATATCGCCGACATCCGCCCGCTGGGCCGCATCTCCAAGTAACGCAGCATGATTCGCGCATTGATTTTGTTGGCAGTACTCTTGCCGGTTGGCTCGCTCCAGGCGCAAGACAGCCTGGCCCCGCAGGCATCCCGCATTCCCCGGTTGACGCTGAAAACCAACGTCACCACGCTGCTCAATACGGCCAAAACATCGGCCATGCTTACTGCCGACTTGCGGTTGGCGCCCCGTTGGAGTGTGGATATAGGCGCGGGTTCTTTTCTTTTTTCCTCTTTTTTTGCCGACGATCCGGGCGAGCACTACTACGGCCTCCGGGCGCGGGCGGGTATGAAGTACTTTTTTTCGCTGCGGCCCGAAGCCTCCTGGTATGCAGGTTTCGAAGCCAAATACAACGACATACAACACGCCTACTGGGAACGGCTGCTGAGGCAGGGCGGCCAGTTTGAGCAGGTTTTCCTCGTTGACAGAAGTGTAAAGAGCACTGGGGCCGCTTTGCGAATCGGAGCGCAATTTTATTTCAATGCAGACAGGCGCCTCCTGCTGGATGTTTACACCGGCATTGGTTTTATGGCCAATCATGTGGCTGAAAGCAACCGCCCGCCGGATGCGGAGCCTATAACGCGCGGTCTGTTTTCTGCCGATGATTTCATGTATCTGAACGGGCGGCATACCATAGCCGACTACTTGCTGGGCATGCACATCGGGTATTCGTTTTGGTAGGTTTCTAACTTTTATAATACTCCGCAAAAAACTCCGGTAGCAGGCGAAGCGCCGCCAACTCGCGGTAAGCTATACGCGCCTCTGTGGCAGGAATACCGAAGTACAGTTTGCCGCCGTCCAAATCTTTCGACACCCCGGCTTTCGCCGAAATAATGGCCTTGTCTCCGATGCAGATGTTCTGGGCTACCCCCGCCTGGCCGTACAAAATGACCTCATTGCCAATCGTTGTATTGCCTCCAATGCCTACCTGCGCAGCAATGAGGCAACGCTTGCCGATGCGCACATCGTGGCCCACGTGTACCTGACTGTCCAATTTGGTGCCCTCTCCGATGGTCGTATCGCTTGATACGCCTTTATTGACGGTGCAACCCGCGCCAATTTCCACATCGTCTTCAATGACCACGCGGCCGCAAGAGCGCCATTTGATGAAACCTTCGGCAGTTTTTTTGTAATAAAAAGCCTCCGTGCCGATGAGCGCGCCCGGCTGAATGAGTACCCGGTCTCCGATGATGGTATGCTCGGCAATGACGGCATTGGCCCCGATGTGGCAGTTACGCCCTATGTGTACATGCGGTCCTATGACGGCGTTCGGCTCGATGTGCGTACCCTCGCCGATTTCGGCTGTAGGGCTGATGTTGGCCGTCAGGGGGAGCAAGGGGCGGTATTCCAGCGCCAATTGGTTGTACGCATCAAAAGGCTTTTCGCACAGCAGCAGCGTTTTGCCGGAAGGCGCGGCGGTGCGTTCGTTGAGCAAAACAACGGTAGCCGCCGAGCGCAATGCCTTTTCAAAATATTTGGCCACGTCCACAAAAGTGATGTCGCCGGGCGCTACATGGTGTACTTCGTTCAGCCCGGTAGCCAAGGCATCTGCATCGCCGATGATTTCTGCGTTCAATCGGGCTGCCAGCTCTCTTACCGGCACGGGGTGTGGAAACTTCATGTCCTTTTTTTGCGGCAAAGGTACTCGTATCGGCGCTGAATCGCTCTTTTTATAGCTGTAAAATCAATCAAAGCAAAACTTCAAAGTAGAGGTCTTTTTTGTACCTTTGCGGCATGGAAACAACGAACGAAAACAAAGACCTGCAAGCTAAAGCAGGCGACTATGATGCCAGTAATATTCAGGCCCTCGAAGGTCTGGAAGCCGTGCGCAAAAGACCAGGGATGTACATCGGCAGCACCGACTCCAAAGGTCTGCACCACTTGGTATGGGAAGTTATTGACAACTCCATAGACGAGCACCTGGCAGGTTATTGCGACCTCATCGAAACCACCATACACACCGACAACTCCATCACGGTGCGGGACAATGGCCGGGGTATTCCCACCGGTATGCACGAGAAACTGCAAAAGTCGGCGCTGGAGGTGGTACTCACGGTGCTGCACGCCGGGGGCAAGTTTGACAAAAATACCTACAAAGTATCCGGCGGTCTGCACGGCGTGGGCGTGTCTTGCGTCAACGCGCTGTCCGACTACCTGCGCGCCGAGGTACACCGCGAAGGTAAGGTCTTTGAGCAGGAGTACTCCAAAGGTATTCCGCAAACAACGGTGAGCGTCATTGGAGAATCGGGCCGCACGGGAACCACCATTACTTTCCGTCCCGATGCCACCATTTTTGAAGCAACGGAATACAAATACGATATCCTCGCCGCTCGCATGCGCGAAATGGCCTTCCTCAATAAAGGCATCCGCATGACCCTGACCGACGAGCGCGAAACCGGCCCCGACGGCCAATACAAAACCGAGGAATTTCATTCGGAGGGCGGTTTGGTGGAGTTTTTGGAATACATAGACAACTCCAAACACCGCATCACAGAAAGCCCGATTCAGGTGTCTGCCTCTGCCGATGACGTGGTGGTGGATGTGGCCTTCCAGTACAACAGCTCCTACTCGGAGAATGTATATTCCTTCGTCAACAACATCAACACCCGCGAGGGCGGCACGCACGTCAACGGCTTCCGCATGGCGGTCACGCGTTTGCTGCGTCAATACGGCGAAGAAAAGGACCTCTTCAAAAAGATCAAAGTAAAGCCCTCCGCCGAAGACTTCCGCGAAGGATTGTCGGCCATCGTGTCCGTAAAAGTGCCTGAGCCTCAGTTCAAAGGACAAACCAAAGGCGAATTGGGCAATGCCGAAGTGACGGGCATCGTGTCGCGCATTGTAGGCGAGGCCATGGGGCATTTTTTGGAAGAAAATCCGAAAGAGGCCCGCAAGATCGTAGAAAAAGTAGTGCTGGCCGCCACCGCCCGTGAAGCCGCCCGCAAGGCCCGCGAAATGGTGCAGCGCAAAAACGTGCTCACTGGCAGCGGATTGCCCGGCAAATTGGCCGACTGTTCCTCCAAAGACCCCGCCGAATCTGAACTCTTCTTAGTGGAGGGCGATTCGGCAGGCGGTACCGCCAAGCAGGGCCGCGACCGCGTGTTTCAGGCCATTCTGCCGCTGCGGGGCAAAATCCTCAACGTGGAAAAAGCGCTGGAACACAAAATTTACGAAAACGAAGAAATCAAAAATATCTTCACCGCATTGGGCGTCAGCATCACCGAAGACGAAAACGGAGAGCGCCGCCTTAATCTGGAAAAACTGCGCTACCACAAAATCGTCATCATGTGCGACGCCGACGTGGACGGCAGCCACATTACCACTCTCATTCTCACCTTCTTCTTCCGCTACATGCACGACCTCGTGAAGCAGGGCTACGTTTACATCGCCTCGCCGCCACTGTATCAGGTAAAAGGAACCAAAGGGCAATTCCGCTACTGCTGGAACGAAATTGAACGCAAACAGGCTCAGGAGGAACTGGCTCGCGGCGGCAACCCCGATTCCGTTAAAGTGCAGCGATACAAGGGTTTGGGCGAGATGAATGCCGAGCAGCTTTGGGAAACCACCATGGACCCCACCCGCCGCTTCCTCCGTTTGGTCAATATTGAAGACGCCCGCGAAGCAGACCGCGTATTCTCCATGCTCATGGGAGATGAAGTACCGCCGCGCCGCGCCTTTATTGAGGCCAACGCCAAATACGCCAAGGTGGATGCCTGATGTTGCAGGTGTAATGGGATATTGGAAAGATCACCGAGGCAGGTGATAAAAATCAGCGCCCTTTGTGCATCGGGCTACATAATTTTGCAGCGTAAAAGCCGCTTCTCAGGGCACTTTCCTACCTTTTGTTGATGTACTTTGAAGCAATGTTCGCATTGCAGAAGGGGCTTGTTTTTTTGATTTTTTCACCCATAATCATCATAACCAATGACCAAAACCATGTCATCCGTTACACTCCCAAAAGACTATTCGGATACCGTTCGCCACGAACGGCTCATCCAATGGGTTCAGAAAATGGCCGCACACTGCCAACCAGACCAAATCTACTGGTGCGACGGCTCCGAGGAAGAATATAAGTTGTTTTGCAATATGCTGGTGGACAAAGGCACTTTCATTCGCCTCAACGAAGAAAAGCGCCCCAACAGCTTCGCCTGCTTTTCCGATCCCAGCGATGTGGCCCGCGTAGAAGACCGCACCTTTATCTGTAGCCGCTTGCGCGAAGACGCAGGCCCTACCAACAACTGGATGGACCCCCGCGAAATGAAACCGCTGCTCAACGGCCTGTTCGAGGGCTGTATGCGCGGCCGTACCATGTATGTGGTGCCTTACTGCATGGGGCCGCTCGGTTCGCCGCTCTCCCATATCGGCGTGGAGCTGAGCGATTCCGAGTATGTGGTGGTCAATATGAAAATCATGACCCGCATGGGCAAAGCCGTTATTGACCAATTGGGCGAAGACGGTGATTTTGTAGAATGTCTCCACTCGGTGGGCGCCCCGCTCCAGCCCGGTCAGGAAGACGCCACATGGCCCTGCAATCCTACCGTAAAATACATCGTACACTTCCCCGAAGAGCGCTCTATTGTTTCTTATGGCAGCGGCTACGGCGGCAATGCCCTTTTGGGCAAAAAGTGCTTCGCATTGCGCATTGCCAGCGCCATGGCTGCTGAAGAAGACTGGCTGGCCGAACACATGCTCATCCTCGGCGTAGAATCGCCGGAAGGTGAAAAGACTTATGTGGCGGCGGCTTTCCCCAGCGCCTGCGGCAAAACCAACTTCGCCATGCTCATTCCGCCTCAGGCCATGGACGGCTGGAAAGTGACCACCGTGGGCGACGACATTGCCTGGATCAAACCCGGCTCCGACGGCAAGCTCTACGCCATCAACCCCGAAGCGGGCTATTTTGGCGTGGCGCCGGGTACCAACTACAAGAGCAACCCCAACTGCATGGAAACCATCAAATCCAACTGCATTTTTACCAATGTAGGCGTCACAGCCGACGGCGATGTGTGGTGGGAAGGCATGAGCAAGGAGGTTCCCGCCGGCGTCATCAACTGGCAGGGCCAGGTACACGATCCGGCATCGGGCAAACCGGTGGCGCATCCCAACGCCCGCTTTACAGCGCCGGCCTCGCAGTGCCCTTCCCTTGATTCCGATTGGGAAAACCCCAACGGCGTGCCCGTAAGCGCGTTCATTTTCGGTGGTCGCCGCAGTACGACGGTGCCTTTGGTGTATCAGTCGTTCAACTGGAATTTCGGGGTGTATATGGCTGCTACAATGGGTTCTGAAATGACGGCAGCCGCTTTCGGCGAGTTGGGCAAAGTGCGTCGCGACCCCTTCGCCATGCTGCCTTTCATCGGCTACAACATGGCCGAATATTTCAACCACTGGCTGGAATTCGGTCGCAACCTGCCCAATGCTCCCCGCATTTTCGGGGTCAACTGGTTCCGCAAAGACGAAGAGGGCAACTTCCTGTGGCCGGGCTTCGGCGAAAACATGCGCGTACTCAAGTGGGTGGTGGATCGCGTGCGCGGTCGGGCTGCCGCTGTGGAGTGCCCCATCGGTTGGATGCCGCGTTATAGAGACATGGAATGGAGCGGTCTGAAATTCGATAAAGAAGATTTCAAAAAACTGATGACGATAGACCGCGAGGCATGGAAAAAAGAGTTGTTGGCACACGAAGAGCTTTTCTCGCAGTTGTACGACAAACTGCCCAAGGAGTTCTTCTTCATGCGCGAACTCCTGCTGTCTTCCTTGTGGCGTTCGCCCGAATACTGGGGACAGGCGGGAGAAAGGGAGTAAATGTTTATACTTACGTTGATAAATACATGCGGCGCAGCACCTCTTTTGGGTACTGCGCCGCTCATTTTTTAGGAGGAATACAAGAAATTACTTCCTCACAACCAAACGCTGAGCCATCGTACCGTACCTCACCACATATACCCCGGCAGGCCAGTTTTGGGTGGACAATTCCAGTTCGCTGCCGGCGGGTATTTCCTGATGCAGCAACTGCCCCCGCAAGTCAAACACCATCAAAGGCAGTTGGAGATTGGGTGCGGTATTTTTCAATCGTATATAGGCCATGTCGGCAGTCGGGTTGGGAAAAATCAGCATTTGCGGCAACGCGGCTTCTGGTTCTTCCGTAGCTGTACTGTTGTTGTTGGCGTTGAACGTGGGCGCCTGCTGAATGAAACTGCCCGTGCCGTTGGGTACTCTGGCGTAACTCACGTCGGCAATCTGAGCGCCGAAATGCACCGAATCCATCAGCACGGTGTCTGCCCTGTACAGCGAGACGATTTCCCCGTCGCCCGACAACTTAAAATTGCAATGCGTAGGCCCTTGCATGCCGTTTTCATCGGCCCAGAAGATGAGATAGCCGTTGGCCTCTATGCTCACGCCGTCGGGGATGCGGTATTTGGTCGGGTTGTCGGATTTATCGGAAAGGAAATAGCCGCTGAGGTTCACCGCCTCGTTGGAGTTGTTGTACAGTTCAAACCAGTCGTCGTATTGGCCGGCAGGGTCGGTAACGGTAGAAACGTTGGAGGCCATGACTTCATTGATGACCACCGGGCCATTGAGGGCGAGGGAACGAACTTTGTAAATAAACAGGTCATGCTCGGCGCCTACAGGCAGGTAACTCACCGATTTGGCAGGGTTATTGGCCACCGCCTCGATGTAAAACCGCACCCAGGAACCGGCAGGGTAGGCGGGGATGGCAGCGCCGTAAACGCCGTCGCCCGCAGCGCCGTCGTTGTGCTGGCCGTCGTCGAACATGATGACCTGCGTGAAATTGCCCGTGAGGCCGGCAGCGTGGTAGAGGCGCACCTGAAATAAGCCGGTGGTAAAGCTCACCTGAGCGGTCACGTTGGCCTGCTCGCCGGAAGCGGGCGCCGTCCACTCCTGCCCGGAAATGTTGCGATAAGCCGCATTGTGAATGGTAGGCGCAGGCTGTGCTACTTCGGTATTGGCCAGCAAGGCATTGCGCCGGTTGTTGACAAAGTTTTTCAGCACGGTCAGTTCGCTGATGAACTGATTGTAAGTATAAAGTTTTTTGGGATCGGCCTGCACCAGCGCGTCAATCTGAGCGCGGTAGTTGTCAATGATGGCATTGGCTTTGGCCGGTTCGAACTGCTCGGTGATGATGGTGCGCAAATGAGCCAGATAGCGCTGCCGCCATTCGGGCACCTGCATCATTCTGTTAAGTAGGGGGTAGTTCACTTTATTGGCATTATAAAACGGACTCCAGCTCACGGCATTGGTTGTCATCACGCTGTTGCCGTCGTATTCGAGGGGCGTCATGCGGCCGGTTTCCGGCTCGTAATAAACGTAGTAATCCATTTTGCCTTTATACACATAGCTGTCGTCGTCGGAATAGGCGATTTCGGAAGCTAAGAACCACAGCGTGCGGTCAATGTCGAGATAATTGGGCAGCACGGAGGGCAGGTTGGCGATGGTAGTCTGGTTGAGTGCCTGACAGGCGGCCACCAGATAGCTCCAGGGATTGTCCACATCGCTGCTTTTCAGGGTATAATACTGTTTGTAGAGGGTGGTATCTGCGCCGAGGTAGTTGAGTGCCGCCGTGCCGTCGCCCCAACCGCCGCCAGGTCCGCCAGGGCCACCGCCGGTTCCCGCAGGCCGGTCGGCCCGCCAGTTGATGCCGTCGTTGCTGAGGAACCATTCTTCGAGATAGTCTTTGTTGAGTTGCTGCACATTGGGGTACAGGCCCCAATCCTGGCCATTGATATTGAGCCTTACAAAATTGGACTTGGCAGCCGGTACATGGCGTCGAATTCGGTTTTGGTAATACACCTCGCGCAGGAAGGAGGGGTCCTGGAAGGCATTATTCAGGTTGAGGGTTTTGTAGCCCATAATCTTCTGATCCTCATGTATGTAATGCGTGGAGAGGTTGAACGATTTTTTCTGAGAAGCGGAGGCCCCCATGTAAGAAGTTTGCCCTTTGAACCGCACGCCAACGCTGTCGTAAGTGACGCCGTCCACTTCCATTTCCGCCGGAATATCGGTTTGGGAGGCGTAATTTTGAGTCATCAGGGTCCAGTAATTGGCTTGCGGAAACCGGAGATAAATGGTTCTGATGGTAGCAGAATCGTACAGCCCTGTGGAGGCCTGGTCTCCGGTGATGAGCATGCGCCCGTCGTTGGAAATGCGCATGGAGGAGGGGAGGGATTGCGCGAAAGCGCCTGAAAACAGGACGCCGGCAATAAAAACGGTGAGGAAAAAACGTGGTGTCATCGGCATGATTTTATGAAAGTATGATGATAATTGTGTCGGTGTGTCGCGCCATGGCGCGGGGTGCTAAGCGCGAGAGAACGCCGGAATCTTGAACCCGGAAACAGTGTGCGGTATGCGGTCGGCGGTGCTAAGCGTGGGGAACCTCGAACGCGAAACTTTGAACGCGAAACTTTAAACCCGGAACCTTGAACCTGAAACCCGAAACTCTGAACGCGAATCAACACGAAGGACGCGAAATTCCGCGAACGAGAGGGAACCCCGGAACGCTGAACGCGAATCAACGCGAAACACGCGAAATTCCGCGAACGAGAGGGAACCCCGGAACCTGAAACGCGAAACTTTGAACGCGAAACCCGAAACAAAGCCCGTTCCTGCCGGAACTCCAAATGCTTGGGTACAAAACAGCTTCCCAAGTTGCCGCAGCAACAGGCTTTAACAATTGCTTAACATTAAAAGATGTACCCGGGGTATTGTTTTTATGACGCCGGGGAGACGAATATGCTGTACCCGCACAGGCCACGAAAACAGCAAGACAGGGAGGTGTGCGCGGCATTACGCGTAGGCCGGCAGCGGGGGTGAAGTTCTTTGGATAGACTCAACCTGTGAAAAAGTTTTTTTATGGCACAGTTGATTTTATTTCAAACTTACATTAGCTTTGCACAGTCGAAACCAGAATGGACTCCTGTGAAAAAACTGAACGCAGGAAGTTTCTATTGAGGTTGGAATGAAGGTAACCGGGCAGAAGTGCGCCGGATAGGCGGAGGGGTGGATGCGTACATAGCGGATATTAACGCCACGACGACTAAGTAAAACACGCAATGCGGGTTTTGTATGGTCCTTATGGCGTCAATACAACCAGCGTCGGGTGCGTTGGCGCAATAGGCGCAATAGGGATGATTTCGACAAGCGGGAGTTAGGCGTAATGCTACCAGCGACCGTTCAAACAGCAACCTACAAACAAAAACTTATCTTTGTGCATTCAAATAATCAATGGCGGACGAAATAAAAAAACTGAAATTCAAGGAAAATACTGACCTTCAAATTGAAGTAGTATCGTTGCAGAATTTAACCAAGTCGAAAAAAGAACTTTTAGTAATTCCGCACCGCACGAATTTCTACCATATTTTTCTGCTTGAAAATTGCCAACCAACACATTTAGTAGATTTTGAACCGATAAAAATTGAACCTTATTCTTTCCTTTTCATTAATAAAGACCGAGTGCATCAGTTTGACCAGTTATTGAATTATGAAGGAAAACTCATCGTGTTTACAGAAGATTTTTTTTGCACTACGGAAACCGACATTAAATTTTTAAGAAGTAGTATTTTATTTAATGACCTTGCAGACCAACCGACCATAAAATTGGATAAAAGCGATTTTGAAAAGTACATCAGCATTTGCGAAAACATCACAGAAGAATTGCTTTTGCCTACTGACAATGCACAACATACTTTATTAAAAAATCTACTTCATAACTTTCTTTTGCTTGCCGAAAGGGAAAAACGCAAAAAAGGTTTTGCAGAAATAAAAAAGAGTGCTGACCTTGATTATACCTTGCTTTTTCGAGATTTATTGGAAACAAACTTTACCAAATTAAAAGCAGTTAACGATTACGCCCAACTCATTTTTATATCTGAAAAACGACTTGGACAAGCCACATCAAAAATTTTGGGCAAATCGCCTAAAGAAATTATCACCGACAGAATTTTATTAGAAGCCAAACGCCTTTTGGTTCACACCAATTTATCTATTAAAGAAATTGGGCAGGAACTGGGCTTTGAAGACCCAGCCTATTTTGTTCGCTATTTCAAAAAAAATACAGAAACTACGCCTGTTGAGTTTAGAGAAACTTACCTCAAAAACTAAATTCCCAAAAGTGCCATACAAAGTCCGATTTGTCCATTGTGCAAAAGTTGAAAGCAGCCCAACTTTGCACCATTGTTTAATCATTTAAAAATTAAGAAAATGGACAAGAACAGAGAAGCGATTGCGGCATTTTACAAAAAAGCCCTCACAGTAAACACTGAAACTACCCCTACTGCCGTACTTTCGGAAGTGTTAGCCGATGATTTTATTTCTTATGGTTCGGTGGAAAGCAAAGGAAAACCGCAACTTATCGGACAAGTAGAGTTCTTTTGGAAACTGATTCCCGACCTCAAATGGGAGCCGCAGGACATTGCCAATGACGGCAACAAATACGTGGTGCGCAGTTTGGTAAGCGGAACGCCCAATGGCGATTTTATGGGAACACCAACCGATGGTACAAAATCTTTCAAAATTATGTCTATTGATTTTCACACCGTTATTGGTGGCAAACTGACTTCGGTGCATCATTTGGAAGATTGGGGAACAGCAATGAAACAATTAAAAGGGTAACATTTAAACGGGTGTAATTCAAAATGTCGCTAGGAAAAATAGTATTACCTTGCGTTAAGAACT
>ERZ761609.96-NODE-96-length-123498-cov-14.472979_pt1 | contig 123498 bp, 108 predicted proteins | sample MGYA00511163_ERZ761609 | MGnify/ENA primary metagenome ERZ761609 (study PRJEB28899, sample SAMN02445070) | bioreactor sludge metagenome | biome: EBPR sludge | place: Australia: Brisbane, Thorneside Wastewater Treatment Plant | collected 2011-12-16 ... | reverse complement strand
CCGTAACATGCCCCCTTTCCTTTTAAAAATCCAATAGATAATTTTATTGACTTTTATCGATTTTTTGAATAAATAAACCTATCTTTCATTCTAAAAATAAAATTATAAGATGAAACTCCCGACGGCACGACAATTACAATATTTTCTGGCTGTGGCCGACCATTTGTCGTTCAGTCGCGCGGCTGAGTCATGTCACATCACACAATCTACGCTGAGCAACGGTTTGCTCGAACTTGAAACCCTGCTGGGCAATCGTTTGTTTATCAGGGACACGCGGCGCGTTTCGCTGACTCCCGTCGGACAGGACTTGATTGCACCGTCCAGAGCTATTCTTGAAGAATTGAAAAATCTGGTTTATTTGACCCGCCGTCATCATGAGCCGTTATCCACGCATTTGATCCTTGGCATTATCCCAACCATTGCGCCTTATATCTTGCCTCGTTTTTTACCTGCCCAGCAGCAGGAATTTCCTGATCTTGATCTCCAACTTAAAGAAGACCTGACAATGCGGCAGTTGGACAATCTGGAAAAAGGGATGATTGATGTCGTTTTAATGGCTTTTCCCTACGAAACAGAAAAGATGCAGACCGTGGTTTTATGGAGCGAGCCCTTTTATCTGGCTCGGGCAGACAATACGGAGCAAAGCTCAAAAAAAGTTAAACCACTAACTCTGGATGATCTGAAAAAGGAAACCATTTTATTGCTGGAAGACGGTCATTGTTTGCGTGATCATGTTATTTCTGCTTGCCAACTTTCGCCACGCTCCAAATCATCCGGTATGGAAAAGACGTTGGGGGCGACGAGTCTTCAAACCTTGATCCAAATGGTTCAACATGGTTACGGGGCGACTTTATTGCCGTATATGGCGACACTTCCCGATCTTTTGCCGTCAGGCATCCGCATTGTTCCCTTCTCTGCACCCCAACCTAGCCGCCAGATTGGCTTGGTCTGGAGAAAAGACGACCCCAGAGCGGAGGAATTTCGCTTATTGGGACGTTTTATAAAAAGGGTCTGCGCCCCCTTAATGTGTTGATTTATTAAGCCTATGCTCTAGTATCTGTGGTGACTATATTCTTTGAGGTTTTGTGATGAAAAAGATTCTCCCCCTTGCCTTGACAGCGGCTTTGCTCTCGTCATGTTCCTTTATTCCGTCCTATACACAGCCCAGCGTCGAAGTTCCTGCCAGATGGAATAGTGAGATTCAAAATGAAGGGCAAATTGAAATCCCTGCGCAATGGTGGACCTTGTATCAAGATGACACGTTAAATTCCCTGATGGATGATGCGTTAACCCAAAACCTTGATTTGCGTGCAGGGTTCGAACGGGTTAATCAAGCCCGCTCTGCTCTGCGCATTGCCGGTGCAAGTTTGCTTCCGTCTGCGAGCGCGTCTTTGGGGGCCAGCAAATCTAGAACCAATCCGGCTTCAGGATCGTCTTATACAACGGATAATCTGTCTGCTGGACTCGCTATTTCCTATGATCTTGATCTGTTTGGTGGAAACCGCGCCACAATCGAGGCTGCACGTGCATCTTTATATGGGCAACAATATGAGCAGGAAGCTTTGAAACTGGTTGCTTTGGGTGATGTCGCCAGTGCTTACTTTAACTTATTGACGACCCGCGAGCGGGTGCGTATTGCCGAAGATAATTTAAAAAATTCGCGTGAAGTTTTACGCATTATTCGGGTGCGGGTTGAAACCGGGCTTGATTCCGATCTGGAATTATCCCAACAGCAAGTGGCCGTTTCCTCCAGTGAGGCCTCTTTGGCAACTTTGAAGCAAACAGAATCCATCTATCAAAATGCACTTGCTCTTCTTTTGGGGCGTGCGCCGCAAACATTCAGCATTACCAATACAAAAAATGTTTCGGAATTTCCTGTGCCATCAATCGCATTGGAACAACCATCAACCCTGCTTGAACGTCGCCCCGATGTTCACCGCATGGAACAGTCTTTACTGGCTGCCAATGCCAATATCGGCGCGGCGCGGGCTGCATTTTTTCCATCAATCAATCTGGGGGGTACTGGCAGTGCGGCGATTGCATCTTTGGGTGACCCTGCCACTACGGTACTGGCTTTGGCCTCCTCTTTGAGTGCTCCTATCTTTTCCGGCGGTCGATTGGAAGGTGGATTGGATCAAGCCACGTCCCAGCAACGGGAGTTGGTTGAGCTCTATCGCAAAACTGTTCTGGTCGCCTTTAAAGAAGTTGAGGATGCTTTGGCATCGACAAAAGCTGCGGCCGAACGTGAAGTTGCCTTGAAATCCGCGATGAATAGTGCCCGTCGTGCCTATGACATTTCCCGCAAGCGTTATGAAGTCGGTACGATTGATTTCCAGACTTTGCTGGATACCCAATCTTCCCTTTTGAGTGCAGAAGATACTTATGCTCAAGCCCTTGAATCCAAATTGACAGCCTCGGTTGATCTGGTCAAAGCCTTGGGTGGAGGTTGGAAAAATAATGTTCTGGGCAAGCCTGATGCCGAGCCTCCAGAATCCGAGCCAAAGTCCTGATTTGATTTTTTCCAAAAAATGTCATAAAAGAGCGGCATGACTTACAAGGTTGCCGCTCTTTATCGTTTTGTTGCCATGACCGACCTGCCTGTTCACCAGCAGGCCTTGAATGATATCGGGGCGCAATTTGACCTGTGTGGAACTTTGTTGATTGCCCATGAAGGTATTAACGGAACAATTGCCAGCAGCAATGGTGGCGTTGATGCCGTTCTGGACTATCTTGAAACCCATTTTGAAGTTTCAAAAGGTGAAGTCAAATTTTCGGACTCCTCTCGCCGTCCGTTTTTGCGTCTTAAAGTGCGCATCAAGCCTGAAATTGTGACATTGCGTCAGCCGCAAGCTGACCCAACCAAACAGGTTGGAACTTATGTCGATCCCCAAAACTGGAATGAGTTGATTGCTGATCCTGACGTTTTATTGATTGATACGCGCAATGATTACGAAACAAAAATCGGAATCTTTGACGGCGCGATTGATCCTAAAATCAAAATCTTCACCGAATTCGTTGACTATGTCCGAAAAAATCTTGATCCAGCCAAGCATAAAAAAGTGGCCATGTTCTGTACGGGCGGTATTCGTTGCGAGAAAGCATCCAGTTTTATGCTTTCAGAAGGGTTCGAGACTGTTTATCACCTCAAAGGTGGCATTCTGAAATATCTAGAAGATGTCCCCGTTGAACAGAGCAAATGGAATGGAGAATGCTTCGTTTTTGATCGCCGTGTTGGTGTTGGGCACGGCCTTGAAGAAGGGACTGCCAAGCTTTGCCATGGTTGTCGTGAAACATTAATGTCAAATGATTTGATGAGTGAACAATACGAGTTCGGGGTTTCTTGCCCACATTGTTTTGATTCCTTAAGTGGTGATGAAATTTCTGCCCGTCGCATGCGCCACGAGCAGATGATGAAAAGAAAATCTTCCCTGTCATCCTGAACTCCAGTGAAGGATCTCTCTTTCCCATCGTGCTTTCCCATCGTGAGGAGCGCCGTGACAATGGGGAATAAGAGAGGTTCCTAATGCGCATAACTTATAAAATCCATAACTAATAATTTGCAAAATCGTAATTTCGATACGCACCGTAAAGAATCTTTGCTTTCCCCCTTAAAAAAGACTATATTCGTTAGGAATTCATTAACAATATGGGGGTTTATCATGGCCACTTCATCATCATATGTTCGTCGTTTTATGGCTGCAGCCGCGACGGTTGCTTTCATGGGGGGGGCAGCGTCTGCTTCTTTTGCTGCGGAATGTCTGCCTGGTATTTATAATGCTCAAGCTGGCGTTAAATGGGGCGATTGTTATTATACCGCAGAAATTAACAAGGCCATGAAAGACTACGGTCAAAAAAGCCTGATTGTTGGTGATAATATTTATGCGGGAAAAGATGGCAATGGGGTTTTGAAGGATTATTTGCGCGTCAATCGGTTTACTGCAAGTGATGATGGTTCTTTGGGGTTCAATGTTGAAGGTAATAACCCAAGTAATCAACCTTCTACTGAATGGCGCGTGGCTGCTGTTATCAAGAATGTTAGGCTTTATGATAGCAACAAGTTTGTTGTCCCAAGTGAGGAAATTGTTGGGCGCAGAAATGCCGAAGGAATACGTAAGACTGGTGATCGTGTCATGTTAAGTGGAGAGTATAACGGTAAATACATGGTTGTTGTTAGAAGTGCAGATAAGCCAAGTATTGGGAATTTTATGGGATCCGACAACACTTCAGGGGTTTCCATGGCGGCCTATACTAATTTGGACTACACGGATTTGGGTAAGTCGATCATAAAGTCCCAGAGAAGTGCCAGTCTTGTTGGTCCTATTCTGGCGCAAAAGTAGTTATTACTAGAATGTAGCCCCGTCCATTTGTGGAAGTGCTGCGGATGCTGCGTACAATTTTGTTTGATTAGAGATTGTTGATTGTGCATCGAGGGGGTTTGTCGCGTTTCCGGCTCTGATGAATTCGCCTTTTAAAGGCTCTGCCTGTACGGTATGCTTGCCGAAACTTTCATTGTTACTGTATGAAGGGCTGATTGATTGCGGATGCGGTAACTCTGCCGACTGGGTCTGCATGCTGGGTTGTGAGTTAATTGGTTTAGATACTGATTCAGCATTTACTCTAAAGAATTGTTTACTTTTCTCGATCTTTGCAATATTTGTTGATCCCTCTTTGTAATCTGATTGGGCGCTTAGATTTGTATTCTCATATTCATTAACTTTCTCTTGGCGTTTTTGAAGATCTTGTATAGTTTCCTTCATCCAAGGTTTTGAATCTAGTTCCTGCATCCTTTTTTTATCAGCTTCGCTAAGTTTCTCACCACGGCGTTGTTTTTCAAGAAGATCAAGATATTCTTGAGTCCCTTTACGACGTTTTTGGGCTTCGTCTTTGGAGATTTTATATTTGTCAACCAACTCTTGTTCAAAAGACTCTGCGTTAGCTGGGTCTTGTAAATATTTCCACATTGAATGGATTTGTTCGCCGGAAACTTGCAATCCTGCAACAGTGTGCATTTGTTTATCCCAACGCTCTTGCCATTCTTTTAGTTGTTCGTCGTGGATGTCTTCAAGAGCTTCCGCTGTGTCTTGAGCCCTTTCCCTCTCGCGTTTTCTGGCGCGTTGTTCAGGGGTCAGGTCTTCATCGTCCGCGTCCAGTGAGGCAAACGCCATTTGTGTCCGGCTTTGAAGCCGTTCGATTTGTGCCCCGTTAATCATCACATCATTGGCAAAAGCCATTGCATCCATCGCATGGTTTGATGCAATCGCTTCCATCACCGGATTATGCATGATGCCATAGGTTATAAGAGCCTCGCCTGTTGTCAGATCTTCCGGTGCGATTTCATGCATGGAATCATGAAGGGAATGAAGATCTTCAGGCTTATAATTGTCCGTCAGGTGACGAACGCCATCTGCGAAGTTGTTTAAATCTTTTGTGGAAAATTGGTTTGGGTCAATAGCAATCTCAGGGGCAATCGCATATGCCGCGCCGTTGCTTTGCGCAGTTCTCTCTTGCGGCGTTGCCGTTGTTGTTTGCTTCATAGACACTTAAACTCTCCCCCCCGGGATTAGGCTATTTAACTTTTGTAGTTCCTATATAAGAATATTGTTGATCCTTATATACAGGTTCATTATATCGGGAGAATGTTTAAGAAATATGTAAAAAGAAAACAATTTGAATAAAATTTATTTCAAATTCGATCGATCTCGAATTTGAGCCAAATTGTGGTCAGAACAGGCACAAATCGGGGGGAGTGAAGAAGAGCCTGTATTATTCTATAATATATCAATAGTTGATACATTGCAATTGAATAACAAAAAAAGAGAGCCCTATTTAAATGGCACAAGGTCAAGGTAGACGCGGTGTCCGTATGATCCAGACGGGTTAAGACGCGCCGTGGATAATACTTTTGCCGATTGTTTTAATTGCAACACCAGATGAGATCCGTTTTTATCTGTATTGGCACGGAAGGATTTGACCATTGGTGATGATTTCAGTGTCAGGCTTTCTGTTGCTTTCCATTGGTTTCCCGGCAAATCAATAACCAACAAACCCTCGCCATTATCCAAATCATAACGCATTTCTGTGCGCTTGGTTGTATCAAGAACGATGCGGGTCACTTCGCCTTTTTGTTCTCCGATCCTGACGCTGGTTACAGCGGCAACAGATTCACTTGCTTTCATAGTTGCAGGCGATGGAGACTTTTCTTTTTCAAGAGGTTTGGGCGCAGGCTTTTCAATCGGTGTTGTCACCTTTGTGATTTTCACCGATTCACTTTTGGGAACAGATTTTATTGCATCAGGCTTTGTTACATTAAGAGGCCTATTGGGTGCGTATGTTGCGTCGATACGGTCAAGTTCCAAAGACAATGCCTTGAAATGATTTTCTATGACTTCAACTTTTTTTAAAGTCGGCTGCGCGTCTGAAATTTGTGTTTCTAATGTCCCCACCCGGAATTCGAGAGCGGATAAACGATCACCGTCCAGAATATTTTTTTCAACCGGCACAACAGGATTGGCAGGCATGGTTTTATCGCCATCAAGAGTTGGCGGGGATTGGCAGGCCACCAGAGCCAATGAAGATGCCGTAAGAATGAAGAATTTCAGGTTTCGCATGGAGTTCAGGTTGGATTGAGAATCAGACCCCGTCAATCCATGCCCTTTTTATCAACGACCTTATCCACAAGATGAGTGCTTGTTTTATTTCGATATTACCCGTTCGTACACAGCAAGGGTCTTTTGAGCCATTGTGGAAAAGGTGAAGTCTTGTTCATAGCTCAACCGCCCTTTATAGCCCATCTCAATCAATGCTTCTTTATCGGACAGAATTGCGCGTAATTCCTTGAGCAAATAATCATCCGATTCAGGTGGAACAAGGATGCCGGTTTGCCGATGGTTAATCAATTCCGCAACACCGCCGACATCTGTGGCAATTACCGGCAAGGCCGAGCGCATGGCCTCGATAATAGTCAGTGGCAAGCCTTCCCACTTGCTAATCAAGGCAAAAAGATCCGCTTGTTCCATTAAATCTGGAATATCCGATCGTTCCCCGAGAAAACGTACGCGATCCGCCATGCCCATGTGGCGTGCAAGATTGCGCAGATCCAGATCATCACCGCCCCCCACAAAGTCAAGCGTCCAGTCACAATCAAGGCAGCCCCATAAAGCCCGTAGCAAACGAGCATGATCCTTTTGAGCCCCCACACGTGCAACCATCAATATTTTGACAGGTTTGCCCGTTGGATGGCGTGCCTGCAAAGGGGGTAAAAACGGCATGCCGTTGTGGATGGCTGTTATTTTACGAGACGGAGCAATTTTATATTTTAGCGCAAGATGACGATCATATTCGCTCACAGTAATAATCTGCTGGCCAAAAAACGCAGCGGTTTTTTCAAGAACCTTATAAATGATTCTGTGTGTCTTCGGGACGCCCTCAGTAAACGCCCAGCCATGCGCGGTAAAGACAGAGGGAATTCCGAGTGACCAAGCCGCCAAGCGTCCCAAAAGACCCGCTTTTGACGAATGGCAGGTTAGCAAATCAGGACGAATTATTTTTAGTGCTTTTCGGATTTGAAAAAAAGCTTTAGCGTCTTTTAGCGGATGGATGCTGCGTTGGAGGTCTGCGATTTCATAAAAAGGAATTCCCTGGGTTTCCATCGCATCCGAGATCTTTCCAGAAAATCCCGACAACAAAGACACGTCATGCCCCTGTGCTTTCATCCACAAGCATAGATCGCGAACATGAACCTGCGCCCCGCCAAATTCATCCATTCGTGTAATTAAATAGCTAATCTTCATTTTTAAGTTTCGACTTTATCGGTTTATCTTTAATATAAAGGAATATCGTATTTCGAGACCAACAGAAAGACTTGGATATGCCTTCTCTCCACAAAATTGCGTTGCTTGGTGGCAGCGGCTTTATTGGTTCCCGTCTGACGTCGGATTTACTCTACCAAGGGCATGACGTGACCATTGCCGATATTGCCCCCAGCCCATCTTATCCTGATTTGCGCATCAATGCGGATGTTCGCGAGTATGAATCTCTGTTGGCAGCCTGTTCCGAATGCGACACGATTATCAATCTAGCGGCAGCTCACCGTGATAATGTGCGCCCTATTTCCCTTTATTATGACACCAACGTGACTGGTGCGCGCATGACCTGCGCCGTGGCTGAAAAACTCGGGATCAACCGAATTGTCTTTACCAGTTCGGTTGCGGTTTATGGTCACCAACACGGTGAGCCCGACGAAACGGCATCCCATATGCCGATCAATCCTTATGGCGAAACAAAATCCCAAGCCGAAAATGTTTTTCGTGAATGGTTTGAAAAATCTCCTGAAACACGCTCTTTGGTTATTGTCCGACCTTCAGTTGTATTTGGCCCTACCAATCGCGGCAATGTCCATACTTTAATGGATCAAATTGTCAAAGGTCGGTTTCTGATGGTCGGGGACGGAGAAAATAAAAAATCCATGGCCTATGTCGGGAATGTTTCTGCGTTTTTAACCCATGCTCTTTCTTTCGGGAATGGCTATCATGTTTTTAACTATGCGGATAAACCAGACATGACGATGAACCGTTTGGTGAATTTGATTTGCGAGCGCACCAATCGCCCCTCTGTTACACGGATCAAAATGCCGAAAATTCTTGGATTGGGGGCAGGTCTGGCTTTTGATGTTGTCTCCAGATTTACAGGAAAAACTTTGCCCATCAGTCGTATTCGCGTAGAAAAATTTTGTGCCAATACAGCTTTTAAGGCTGATCGTGTTCGCCAAAGCGGGTTCACGCCGCCAACAGCAATTGAGGATGCTTTGATCCAGACCATTGATGCCGAATTCAAACAACAATCAGGTGAGTCTATTGTGCCGCCTTTGAAAGCAGCCCGATAAATTTTTTCGCATGGATGGTTAATGCGGCATGAGACAACCACAGCACAGCCCATGCCCATCCCAAGACTCCGTGTGGAACACCTAATTTTACTCCCAAAACTCCGATCGCTCCCAAAATTGCCGACCAGCAAAGAATTATATACACTGTGGACGCGACTCCAAATCCGGCGTGAATAAAATGGTGGTGAAAGTGGCGACGATCAGGCGCAAATGGCGGCTTGTGATCCCGAAGACGCGCAACCAGCAAGCCAAATGCATCGATAATAGGAAGGGCAATCACCCATGCGACAGAGACAGGTTCAATAACTTGATGGGGTGTTTGCGACAGGGTAATGGCAAACCACGCGATCATCACCCCTATTCCCATGCTACCTGCATCACCCAGAAAAACTTTGGCATGTTTTCTCCATGGGCTGCGGGCGTTGTAAAACAGAAAACCCAAAAGGCCTGCGCAAAAAATTGCAATTTCAAAAACCGTTTCCGTTTCGCCATGCCAGAACGCCGACAGGCCAAACCATAAGAAAACAATCAAGGCATTTCCTCCGGCCAGTCCATCCAGTCCATCCATCATATTGACAGCATTGATAATATAAACAACGCAAGCGATCGAAAATGGAATCGACATCCAGCCTAACCCCATCTGGCCAAAACCAAGAATATTTCCCAGACTTGTAATTTGTGCGCCTCCACCGATTACAAGAATTGCTGCGACCAGAAAATGGGTTGCAAATTTGATCCGTGCATCAATCTCCCGCGCATCATCAATCACACCCACCAACAAAATGATGCCCAATGATACGATCAAAGCCCAAGGAATGGTCGTGGATAAAAAAATTCCGGAACCAAATAATATTGCGATAAAAATAGTAAATATTGCTATTCCTCCAACTGGAGGAACTGGTTCATCATGCTGTTTTCGTCCGCCTGGTGCATCGACAACACCCAATTTTAGCGCAAGCTGTCTTGCCAAGGCAACAACGATCACAGTCACCAAAAACGCGGCCACAGAAACGCCTATCCAAATATGTGGCGTAATATTCAGGAGGTCATGGGAGGCTGATGTCAACATTCAAAGGCGCTTTTTATTAACGATTGCCCTTAACCCGAACACGTCCATCTTTTTCAATTTCCGGCTGAGCTTGCCCACGAATGCTCATAATCCCGGTCGAATATGCGGCAGGAACAAGAGCTTCCCATTCCATTTTTCCTTTTGCTACTTCAAACCGAACCAATGTCCCATCAATTTTTGTTAAATCATCAAGAAGTTGTTGAATACGGAACGTGTATTCGGACACTTCATTCCTGGATAAATCTCGCGCATCGTTCAATAACTTTACGCTGGTGGCTTCGGTTTGATCTTTCACTGTTTGCAGGTTTCGATCCAGAAAGTTTATCATGATATATTGAACAGCGATAAACGCCATCAATACTAACGATACAGCGAGACCGGAAAACAGAAGTATGCGCGCCGTTGCGCGAGAGAGCTGTTCTGTTCTTAATTGACGGTTTCGCCATGGAACGATGTCTGCAATCTGATCGTTAATCGTGATGAAATTTGCGTCCATGCTCTGAATTTTTGGAAGGATACTTCTTGATGCTCCCAGATAGATTTGCATCCGGCTTGTTTCCTGATCCCAGCGCAAAGCTCCTGCTGCGCCCTCTTTTTCGTAGATATAAACCGTTTGTTTATCCCAGAACTCGCTATTTCCCGGAAGAGCAGAGGCCAAAGGACACCAGCTATCAGGGTTTGAAACCATCACAGATGATGGGCATGCCAGATACCAGATGCGGTCTTCCTCAATCGAATACACATAATGGACTTTTTCCGTCGCGCATGCTTGAGAGGCCGCATTCCAGACGGATTCATCTTCCATTCCCGGAACATAAGGCAACGAACCACCAACCAATTCGGATGGCAAAAAAGGATCAAGACTTTCAATAAATTTTTTACGCTCACCGGCTAGTTTAGCCGCCATACTCGGTTGAGGTTTGCTTTGAACCCGAATTTCTTCTTCGCCTTCATCAGATGGTGTGCCGTCCTCCATTTTCGAAGAGGAGATATTTGGTCTCTTTTTTTCTTTTTTAGGCCCCAAATTGAATGCCATTACATTTTTCCTTCCATCAAGCCACCCATCATACTATCCATACTCATATTCATGACAGTCAGCGCATAAATCGCACTTCCAAAGCCAATCGCCAGATAAACGCCCGTCAGCAGAAATGCCAGCCAGACAATCAATTTGTGCTTCAATCTTCCTGCCTGAGACCGGAGCTCGGCAATTGATTCCATGATTGTAGCAACCTGAGAGAGATCCGACAAGGTCGCGAGTTCCATGCGCTCAGATCTATTCAAAGGCTCACGATCCAGTGCCGCTCCCAGACCAATCCCACGGGATAATTCTTCATTGGCAGCATCCCAGTACCCTGCAACTTCAGGTGAGTTTGACGCTTCGGAAGACTGCTGTAAAGCCTCGTTAATCGGGACATTACTGCGCAACATACGCGAGGCCGCCGACATCGAGTCAGCAAAGCTAAGATCGCGCATGTACCCGCCAATCAAAGGGATTTTTCTGACAATTCGTTGGGTTGGCCAATCGCGTTTCCCACGATTGATAAAAAAGGAAAACACGCACCACGCCATAAATCCGGCAAAACCAAAGGCAATCCAAATCAGAATATCCCATGTCAGTTCCAAATTATGAGTCACCCGAGTGTATTTTTCAAGATCAGGGCCTTCTTTCGGGGCATTGTCCTTGAACCAATTCAAAACCGTGTCTTTTCCCCAAAACAAAGACTGAACAATGGTCACGACATCAAACGCCAACCACCCCATCGTCCCCATAATTGCGCCTTTGTTTTTACGCTTTTGGGTAATTGAATGGATTGCGTAAGGAATTCCTTCTGTCAGCTTTCCTGCGCGTTCACTGGCCGAAATAATAGCCAAAGTCGATCGATCAAAAATCTGCAATGCTTTAAGTGCATCCATTAAACCAAGTCCGCGGGCCAGAGCTTCTCGAGCCGGCGCCAGAATATTCTGACGGGTCGGGTTTGTTTCTGCTTCGATAATCTTCCAAAGTGCCACGCCAGGGGATGTCGAAGTTGCGCGGAACATAATGCCCCGCAACAATTGCACTTGCCACCAGCTTGACCGCGCCAAAAGTCTTTCCAATGGTGTTCTGGTATGTGCCCGAATGGTCAGAACATGCCCGCCTTTTTTTTGAACAGCGTCACGTACATCATTTTCTGATGGCAAATACATTGTTTCGGTCGCGGTTTTGGCACCCGACCTTGTTTCATAGGCAATCTGGACAATCCATTGCTGCATGACGGGACTCTTACGACTCCAGATAGTTCAGTGCTGATTTCGGGTCAACCAAACCATTGGTGACAAGATCAATCAGACCATTACGGCGTGTATGAACAATCACACCCTCTTCTTCTACAATACTATTTACGTTTTGCATCAATGCCCGATAAACTTTATCCCGATCAGCAGGCCCCAATGTAATCAACAAAGCATCCAGCAACAATGTACGGCCAGAAATACCTGTCCGGTTACACAGATCGCAACCGCTGGTATTACGGCGACGAATGATTTCAGTTGATTCAATGCCCAGCTGGTAAATTTCATCTTCGTTCAATGCGTCTCCGGCTCGACCTTGGTGAGCACAACCCTGACACAACGTTTTAACCAGACGTTGGTTGATAATGGCACGAACCTGTTGCGCCAATGTAAATGTCGATGCGCGTTCACGCTCAGACGGCATCAATGATTTAAGACGTTCAAATGTTTGTAAAGCTGTATCTGCGTGAACTGTCGAAATCACGGTGTGCCCCGATTCAGCAGCCTTCAGAGCCGTTTCCACTGTATCACTATCCCGCAACTCTCCAATCACAATATAGTCAGGATCGTGACGCATGGCAGCGCGAATCAAGTCAGAGAATTCTCCACCCCGCATGCCCGGGCGCACTTGCCACTGTGTTGCGTAACGCAATTCATATTCAATCGGGTCTTCAATCGTCAAAACGTGGCGGCGACGGCGATCAATATACTGGATACAGGCATACAAGGTCGTTGTTTTACCCGAACCTGTAGGCCCAGACAGCATAACCAATCCACCGCCCCCCTTGATTTCAGGAGAAAGTGATTGCGCCAGATAATTCCCAACATCTTCATGCCGTTTAAACAATTCGTCAAAACCTTTGAGCGATGCGCGGTCAAGAAGACGCAAAGTTATTTTCTCACCATCCTGGGCATGTGGACCCGCAGCCACACGAACATCGATCACACGACCTTGCCATGTAAAACTGAACCGTCCATCCTTTGGCGTAACACGGTCACCAAAGTTCATGGCAGAATCACGTTTAATTAATGTCGTCAAACGCGCCATACTTTCAGATGGCAATAAGTGAACGGGAACAAGATCACCATCAATACGGTATCTGATCCAGTTTGGATTTGAGATGTTATTATCCTGCAAGATATGAATATCCGAAACACGCATTTGCAAAGCCTCTGCAAGCATATCCCTCATAAACTGGTTCAAAAGCAGTCCGTTATCCGTATCATTGAGCCATAGCGCCAAAGTCTTTTCACATCGATCAGCAGACAGATCATGAACCGCACGCATGGTCTGAAGGAGCTCCCCCCGATCCCATATTTCGGCTTCAATCCTTTCGACCATTAAACCCGATCTGTTTGCGGTAGAAACCAACGCTTCGATTTGACGCTCATTCAATTCATTCAAAGGTGCAATTTTTAAAATTCCATCATGCAGCCCGATCAAGTGAATACTCAGAGGCAACCATGATTGAACAGGAAGCAATGAGCGCAGTTGATCGCCGTTTGCATAATCCCGAATCCCGACAATTTCGGTTTCTTCATCAATAGCAGACGGTGCACCCGCCATATCCATCAATTGATCGAGCGAACGTGTTACACCTTGTTCCATCAGAATAACGCGTTCTCGCTGAACCATATCAAGATAACGTTCCCGACCTTCTCTTGACCTCAACCGTCTACGATCCGTCCATTGGCGACGCTCCACCCCATCCGGCGGAACATGAAGCGTGTCCTGACGACGTTCCGAACTTACGCGAACATCTACATCCTCTGGTAAGGATAGATCATCACGATTGAACTTTTCGGAATCATTTATTTTATCCATTGCTCATGCCATTAATTTGTCGTTGTTTCAGTCGTCGCTGTCGTACTTGATGATGAAGATGAAGAGGATGATGACGAAGAAGTTGGCGTTGTCCGGCTGGCAGAAGACAAAGATCTGTCAAACAACAAGCGAACACGGTCATTTCCACTAAGAAACTCGATGCCATTTTCAACAATATCAACTTTCCATTCTACACCACCCAGAACAATGCCTTGATTATCTGTAATGACACGGCTTCCGCCCGGGCCGTTGATAATTGCTTTTTTCGATGAATGAGATGTAATCACAAACCCTTCCAGAGCCTGCCGTTTATCAGCTGGTTTTGCCTCAACGGCAGGAGATCCTGCATTCGAAACAACAACTGCTTTGGTATCGCGATTTATCGCAGCTTCTGCTTTTCCTCTTACTGGAATAACCAAGACGCCACGCGCCCCATCATGATTGATTCGAATGTCTTCAATCAACTCGCCAGCACGTACTGGTGACCACGCAAGAGTCAAAGGACACGCTTCAACAGGAGCTAAAACACTTCCTGCAACGCAACCTGTGTGTGTGATCGCGAGACCGGTGTCAGAACTTGCCAAGGATATATCTTTTAATTGCAGCGCAGAATCACCAACATTAACCAAAGACAATGTCATCGAGGCTTCATTGGTAATTTCACCAAAATCCATTTCTTCTTGTGAAGAAATCAGCAAACCAGCTCCAGGAACAGCTTCGGGGAAAATACTTGCTTTTTCAACTGCTTGAGGATCATACGACCCCTTCAAATTTACGCTGGCTACGCGAGCAGGACCATCGTGTTCAACAATCAAAACGCCATCGGATTGTCCTTTTGAAACAGGAGACCATGTTATCGTCGCGATACAGGCCTGCCCAACATCAAGTGTCGAGCAATCTGTCGACAAAACATATCCGGATTGATCCGAAGCTTCGATTGATACTTTTTTAATTTTAACGGGCTCGGATGTTACATTTCTGAAAATTATAGACTTTACCAATGGGCGGCTGGAATCCAACGTTCCAAAATCCAACTCATTCGGGATAGCTTCCACATCACTTAACAACGTATCAGTATCATTTTCACCAGATTCGACACTTCCTGTCATCGAGGCCGTCACAATACGGGATCGTCCATTGTGACGTAACAGCATTTCAACCCGCCAGTTACCGATTTTTAAACCTTTGACAGAAACAACGATTGCGCATTCCGCACCAGATGCAAGAGCCTCTTTCCCGCTACACTCGTTCAATGACACTTCGGAATTTACGGTTGATGACGGGTATAAGTTTACCTGTCCAATCTGAATATCCTTTGACGATGCGTTTCTAAATTTTACAACAACCTGTGACGCAGAACCGACTGTAATTTCTCCGGCCTTGACTTCTTTTTCTACAGCAGAGATTCCGTCACCGGACGCTGTTCCCGAACCACGCGCAGCCGGATCGCCCAAAGCATTTGCATGGGATACCGATGGCGAAAGCAGCAAAAAGAGAGCCGGCACTATCGCCAAAAATCCGTATGATTTTAAAATTTTACGAGCTTTTTTCATCAAATAATCCTCATTAACGTCCCAGAATATCGTAATTCACAATAACGGATGGATTCGATTGCGCATTTTGTGGAACAGAGTCCGGCATGTTCACTTCGACTGCAGGCGCAGAATGCTCAATAGGAGCGACTTCATAAGGCGGAGGAATTCCCTCCTCTTCATTCCGAGCAGAATTCACAACAGAAGCCATCGATGTTTTATCAATAATTTCATCAAATCCAGCGACTTTCTTGACTTCAGGCTGAATTTTTGCTTTTGGCGTCGGAGTTTCTACCACAGATACCGGATTTTCCGGCAATTCCGGCGACGTTGACAGCTGTGTCTGGGGAGCCTGAGCAACAGGAGGAACAACAGAGGTAACTGGTTCAGAAGCAAGAGGTGTCAAGGTCGGTGGTATCACCATTGTCTGTTCTATTCTGGGTGGAATTTCCCCCTTTTTGGGTGTTCCGGATTGCTCGGATGTAAAAACAACAACACGAGGCCGTAACAAGAATACAAGCTCGGTATTCGATGCTTGCGCTGCGCGAGAAAGAGGAAGTGACGGTTCACTTAACCCAATCCCTTCCTTATCCAAGGCATCGGTCTCTCGAACCAAACCAGCAATCAACAGCAAATCACCCGGGCGAATTCGCACTTGCGTTTCCAACTCACGCTCTGTTGTTTGTGGCAACTGGACAACAGCATCAGGATTGTCATCAAATGTATCGATCCGGCGAACCTCTTGAAGAAGAATGCTGATATTCCCATACACGGTTGAGTTATCCCAGTTCGATCCGATATTCAAAGTAAAACCGCTATCCACCGAATCTGTTGTTGTAGAAACTGTTGTCGATCCACCATCTGTTGTCGTCCGAGATAATGAAGCAACATAGTTCTGGGTATCCGCCACACGCAATTTAGCAGAAGATCCAGAAAGAACTGTGATTTGAGGTTGGGACACTGTCCGTACCGCTCCATAAGAAGATACGAACTGAAAAACATCATTCACATCAAAATCAACCACACCGGTCGTTGGCAACCCAATACTAATCGGGCTTCCCACATTCGGATCTGCAGAACCGCTCAGATTAACACCAAACTTGAAACGTCCGATTTTGTCGAACGTAGACCACTTAATTCCTGTTGTATTTCCTGAATCCAGAGACACTTCCCAAACGTATGTCTCAAACACAACCAAAGCCGTGTTGGAGCGTAAGCGTTGAAAATATCGACGAGCCACCTCCGAAGTTCTCTGGCTGGCACGATAAACAATCGTCCGCGTCCCCGTGTCGGTAATAGGGGCTGCTCCTGTAATACTGCCAATCGCCCCAGAAACGCTGGTCATCAATCCGGACATGCCGTCTGAACTTACGATTGGCGGAATAGAAACCGTGAAAATCTGGGTATCTTTTACAACCAGCATCCCATTTTGGTATGAGCAATACATATCACCCAGTGAACAAATTTCACGAACAACAGAATCCAATGGCCCTTGCAAATTTGTAATCGTAATAATCTTATTCAGGCTATCCTCTGTCTCAAAGGCAATCGGAACATTTGTTCCGTCCAGAACCAATTGAAGCGCGCCCGCCAAAGTTTCTCCACGCAATTCGTATGGACCTACAATTGTCGATGGAAGAGGATCCCCCTCCTCAGACTGAGGCATCAAAACATCATCACCTAATGGAAGATAAATGACAGGGTCGGAATTTTCGTTTATGGCCTTTGACCTTTCTTCCGCCACCTTTGGTGCCGGAATCGACACGTTACGCGCCTTGGGGCCAACCGCATCAGCACACCCCGAGAGCATAGAGCCCGCAGCCAGACACAACGCCAAGGTGGAAATAAATCCACTTCTTACCATTTTATTCTTTGAAGTTGATGACATCAGCCCTAACCTTTTCATCATATTTTTAAGCCCACTCTAAATTTATTCCTTACGGATACTTCGACCTAGCGCAGTTTTTCACCCTGCCCCAACGCACGCTCGACCATCTTTACCAAGCGATCCCTATGAACCGGCTTCATAAGGACGGCACTAATATTCCATTTACTTGCTTCATTCAGCAAATCAGGGTTTTGATCCCCCGTCACCATAATCATCGGCATCTTAACATCTCGCCCACGGACAATTTTAATAAATTCAAACCCATCAATCGGAGTCATGCGAATATCCAGAACTATCAAGCAAATCTGGGAAGTCAACAACCCCTGCGCTGTCGACCCATCCGTTGCCTCGACCACTTCATAGCCAGCCTCATTCAAATATCTTACAATTTGCATTCTCACGAAGTCATTATCTTCAACGACCAAAATTTTTTTAGTTTGCGGCATAGTTAGGATCAGAACTTTTCAAGAATAAGGTAAACGAATCAAGGCCCGCGGAATACGGGCGCAAATGGGAGGGTAAAACAAAGATTCACCTTATGCAATCATGGACTTAACTTATACCCAAAAGCGTTGTATGCTTTTTTACAACAAGCGGAATATGTTATGGATATAATCGAACCTTACCTACCAGCCCTCTTTTTCCTGTCAGCCACACTTGTTTTGATTGCTCTTTCAATTATAGATTTTAGAACTTGGATTCTTCCCGATTGGCTCAATCTCACACTTGGATTGTTGGGCATCGCCTTTCATTTCAGTGTTGATTTTATCTTTATGCCGCCTTCAGGCCTGATATTCGGGGCGCTAACCGGAGCAGGGATACTGTATGTCATCAGGCTTGGAGGAAATTATTATTACAAACAGGACACTTTGGGATTAGGCGATGTCAAGCTTTTGGGAGCTGCCGGTTTATGGCTTGGCGTCGAAGGTGTCGTTATGGCAATGACTGTCGGGGCTTTTGCAGGTCTTGTCCATGGAATCCTTGTGGCCGTTATTCGCGGCATTCGTGAAAAATCCAGCCCTAACCTTCATCGGCTTATGATTCCAGCAGGCCCAGGATTCTGTGTTGGAATTGCATGTGTCGGATTATGGCAATACGCGGAATTCGTTATGGAATAGGTTGTCTTCTTGATAACTTCAGACAATTTTACCACTAGCTATAGACAATGCACATATAAGTGAGTCATAAGCGTTTTTTATGAGCTCTATTCCCACTGGAAAAATTTCCGTTACGCATTTATGCGATGTTTCGCCCCTGACGCCAGAGGATGTTACGATAATCCTTGATCGTGCCTTGTTTTTTAAGACCGCCCTTCAGAATAAAAATGTTCCCCAAACCCTGAATGGGAAAGTCATCCTGACTTTATTTACCGAGAATTCCACGCGTACCAGAAATTCTTTCGAAATGGCTGCGCTGCGCTTGGGTGCGAGACTTTTGAATTGGGATGAAAAAATATCCTCGGCCAAAAAAGGAGAAACCTTCAGCGATACGCTGCGTTACCTTAACGGGTATCGCCCCGATGCAATTGTGATGCGCCACCATGAATATAATGCGCCCAATTATGTAGCGGGACTGGTTGACTGCCCTGTCATCAATGCCGGAGATAGTTACCGCGAGCATCCGACACAAGCTTTGCTAGACGCTTTTACTATTCGTGAATGCAAAGGAAAAATCGAAGGCCTGACGGTTGCCATTATCGGTGATCTGGCTCATAGCCGTGTTGCAAATTCCGATGTTAGTCTGTTGACTAAAATGGGAGCAACCATTCATTTGATCGCACCTGTTCATTTGCAGCCACAAAAAATCCCAGATGGTGTCAAAATTTTTGACACTATCGAAGACGGATTGGTCGGATGTGATGTTGTTATAACGTTGCGGATACAAAAAGAGCGCATGGATGCTTCAGCTATTCCTAATGATGTTGCTTATTTTTACGCTTATGGTCTGACACAAGAACGGTTGGCGTTGGCAAAACCGGATGCAATTGTAATGCATCCAGGCCCCATGAACAGAGGCGTTGAAATTGCCGATGACGTTGCAGACGATCCCAAACAAAGCGTGATTTTTCAACAAGGAGCCAATGGTGTGCCCGTCCGCATGGCTGTTCTTGATTTATTGGTGTCGGTATGATTGAAGCCATTATAAGCCATATTCAACTGAACGGCTTAATCGGTTTTTCGTGCGGGTATTTGCTCGGCTCTATTCCTTTTGGATTGGTGTTGTGTGCTGCTTTCGGTTATGGAGATATTCGAAAAATTGGATCGGGGAATATCGGCGCGACCAATGTCTTGCGTACCGGCAATAAGCTTTTGGCTGTTTCGACTGTTATACTGGACAGTAGCAAAGGTTTGATTGCAGTTCTGGTTGCAGCCGCTCTTCTTGATTCACACGCCATGTTTGGTGCGGCTTTGGGTGCGATTATCGGTCATAATTTTCCGGTGTGGTTAAAGTTCAAAGGTGGGAAAGGTGTTGCAACGACACTTGGCACGTTTCTGGCTTTGTCATGGCCGGTCGGTCTGGCGTGTTGCGCGGCGTGGTTGGTGACGGCTCTTGTCAGCCGCATCTCGTCCCTCTCGGCTTTGGTTGCTCTGGCTGTTGCACCAATCTTTGTGGTTGTGATTGGTGATACAAAGCAATTGTATCTGATCGGGATCATTTCGATGCTGGGGTGGTTGCGTCATCGTACCAATATCGAACGCCTTATCAAAGGTACGGAACCAAAAATCGGCAATAAAAAGGATGCCACCGCATGAATTTTTCGGCGGAACAGATCAATTGGCTTCGCCTATCCCGTACCGAGGGTGTCGGCTCTATTACTTTTCACCGGTTGATGAACAAATACGGGTCAGCTACCCATGCTATTGATGCTTTGCCCCATATTGTTAAAACAAAATCCGTGACTGTTGCCTCACGCGCCGATGCTGAGCAGGAGATTGAAGCCCTGTTAAAAATCGGCGGGCACATGATTTTCGCTGGAGATGAAAGCTACCCGCTTTCTCTTTCATCAATTGAAGATGCCCCCCCTGTTTTAAGTGTGATTGGGACTATCGCACTGTTACAAAAACAGTCTGTGGCTTTGGTCGGAAGCCGGAATGCTTCACTCAACGGACGTAAACTTGCGGCGCGCATTGCAAGAGATCTGGGAGAGGCCGATTTTACAGTGACCTCCGGTCTGGCGCGCGGCATTGATACGTCTGCTCATGAAGGATCTTTGCAAAAAGGAACTATTGCCGTTGTGGCGGGCGGGGTCGATGTTATTTATCCAAAAGAAAACACGGCATTGTACAAGAAAATCTGCGAACATGGCATTGTGGTTTCAGAATGTGCATTGGGAACTCAACCAATTGCCCAACATTTTCCGAAACGCAACCGGATCGTATCAGGATTGTCCGAAGGCACTGTCGTGGTCGAAGCAAATTTCAGATCGGGATCGCTGATTACGGCTCGGATGGCTGCAGAACAAGGGCGCGATGTTATGGCCGTTCCAGGCTCCCCCATGGATCCACGGGCAGAAGGTCCCAATGCCCTGATCCGCGATGGCGCGACTTTGGTCAGGAATGCCGCAGATATTCTTGAAGTTGTTCAGTCTTTCCTAAGAACCGCACCTGCCTACCAAACCAAATTACTCTCCCCTGCCGGACTGTCGGAATGCGCAGAAATTATAGAGTTTCCTGTCAAAAATATTCGTGAAATCATATTGCCAGAATTGTCAACAACTCCCGTTGGAGTTGACGAAATCATCAGGACATGTAATTTGAAGAGTGCGGAAGTGCAAGGAACACTTCTGGAAATGGAATTGGAGGGGTCTGTTTTGCGGCTTCCGGGTAACAAAGTTTGTTTGGCATAATACCAATGGGTTTCAAATGAGATATTTTATTTTTACTTTGTTGTTTATTTTTACTGCCCTTCCTGCATTTTCTGCCGAAGGTGCAAAAGAGTCTGCTTATGACCGCGTAATCCGCACCGGTGTCTTGCGTTGTGGGTATATTCTGCTTCCTCCTGAAACTATAAAAGATATGAACACCGGAAAGCTCTCGGGGATTGCCTTTGATTTAACCGAAGAAGTTGCCAAAAGATTAGGTGTAAAAGTTAACTGGATTGAAGAGGTTAATTTTTCTACAATGACTGAAGGATTGAATAGCAATAGGTATGATGCCGTTTGTTTTTCTCTATACCGCTATTCTCTCGGCGCTAAGTTTGCGGATTTTTCTGTTCCGCTATTCTACAGCAAAACAGGTATATATGTACGGGAAGATGACCATCGTTTTGACAAAGACTTTTCTTTGATCAATAGCGAAGACATTACGATTGCAACCGTTGATGGAGAAATGTCCCATTTTATTGCTCAGGATGATTTCCCAAACGCCAAAACTCTTTCAATGCCGCAATCTACCGATCTATCCCAAATGATGGTTTCTGTAGAAACTAAAAAAGCAGACGTTACTTTCCTCAACGGTATTGTGGCGAAAGGCTATATGGATGCTAACCTTGGAAAAATTCGGGATATTTCCGGAGATGCTCCGCTACGTGTTTATTCCCACGGTCTGATGTTTGCAAAAGGGCAATATGATTTGGTCAAAACTATTGATTTGATCCTGTCTGAAATGCACGATCATGGCGCTATTGATAAAATTCTGGATCGGTACGATCCTTCTGGCACGACCTATTTTAGAACATACAAATCTTATAAGGTTCAAAAATGAAAAAAATCCTTATGTCTGTTCTTTTTCTGTGTCTGGGGATGACCTTTTCCTTCTCTTCTATCGCTGCACAAAATGAAAAAGAAACAGCTTATGACCGTGTGATCCGCACCGATGTCTTGCGTTGTGGGTATTTGCTGTATCCGCCCCTTTTGACAAAAGACATCAATACAGGTGCTATCAGCGGAATCTCGCACGATATACTGGAGGAAATAGGCAAACGCCTGTCCATAAAAATCGAATGGGAGGAAGAAGCCGGAACTGATGTTATTCTTCAGGGTATGCCATCCCGTTATGATATGACTTGCTTTCCTTTATATGCCAGTAGCGGGAGGGCTCGCGTTACATTTTTCTCTACTCCCCTGTTTTTTTCTGCAACCTATCTTGTGACAAAAGACAACGATACCAGATTTGATAAAAACCCCATCTTGCTTAACGATGCCCAATATACTATCGCCACTTTGGATGGCGAAATAACCAGTATTCTAGCCGCTCAACGCTTTCCTATGGCTGTTCAACATGCGATACCCCAATCCCAAGGATATAGTTTTGTTCTCAAGGATGTTGCCATCGGAAAAGCCGATGCCACAATTTCCGATAAAGTCAGTGTTGATTTGTATAACAAGGAGAATGAAGATCATTTGAAAATTATCGAACCTCCGTTTTTAATCAACGAAATTTCATTTCCGATTCCCCAAGACATCCGGTTCAAATCCATGTTGGATATTACTTTGAACGAAATGCAATCTGACGGGTGGATTGAAAATTTACTTAAAACAAAATACCCCGATTATTGGGAACAGATTATTCCCGCCGCAAAGCGGTTCGAGTAGAAAAAAGTGAGGATATGAATAAATGACCGCAGCGAATGTTGTAATTGTTGAGTCTCCGGCTAAAGCCAAGACAATCAATAAATATCTGGGTAATGACTATTATGTTTTGGCCTCCTTCGGTCATGTTCGTGATCTGGTTGCAAAAGACGGTGCTGTGAACCCCGAAGATGATTTTTCGATGCGATGGGAATTATCCGACCGCGCGGCCAAAACCATCAAAGATATTTCTGCTGCGGTTAAAGATGCCAACACTGTTTATCTATGTACTGACCCCGATCGTGAGGGAGAAGCTATTTCATGGCATATCCAGCAAATTCTGGAGGAAAAAAAATTACTGGTTGGAAAACAAGTCCGGCGCGTGACGTTTAACGAGATCACCAAAAACGCGATCAAAGCTGCATTCGACAAACCCCGCGAACTTGATAAACCGCTTATTGATGCTTATCTGGCGCGGCGTGCGCTTGACTTTCTGGTTGGTTTTACGCTCTCTCCCGTTTTATGGCGCAAACTCCCGGGCTCTAAATCAGCAGGTCGGGTTCAATCTGTCGCCTTGCGTTTGATTTGCGAACGCGAGTCAGAAATTGAAGCGTTTAATGCGCAGGAATACTGGTCGATCCATGCGCGGATGCAGACAGAAGACGGCGCAACCTTTATGGCGCGTCTTACCCATTTGGCAGGCAATAAACTCGACAAGCTTGATATTCCTTCCCAAGCCGATGCAGACGCTGCGGTTAAACGTATTCTGAATAAAAAACTAGCCGTTCAAAAAGTCGAGAAGAAACAGGTTCGTCGCAATCCCTATCCGCCGTTCATTACATCTTCCCTGCAAATGGAAGCCTCTCGGAAGTTAAGGTTATCTGCCAGCCAAACCATGCGTTTGGCACAGCAGCTTTATGAAGGTTTTGACATTGGCGGCGAAACGGTTGGTCTGATTACCTATATGCGTACCGATGGGATTACTTTGTCTGATGATGCGATTGCACAATGCCGCACACAAATTTCCAGTGATTACGGTCAAAAATATTTACCCGATGCGCCGCGTCTATATAAAAGCAAGGCTAAGAATGCACAAGAAGCGCATGAAGCCATTCGCCCCACAGATTTAAGTCGCCGTCCACAAGACATCGCCCGTTATCTGGATGATCGTCAGGCCGCGCTTTATGAATTGATTTGGAAACGGACTCTCGCTTCACAAATGGAGAGTGCTGTTCTCGATCAGGTCAGTGCCGATTTATCCGATGGGACGGATGATGCCATTTTGCGGGCAACTGGTTCTGTGATTGCTTTTGACGGCTTTCTTACTCTTTATAAAGAAGATGAAGATGACGAACCGATTGATGGGGCAGAAAACGAGGAAACCCGTTTGCTTCCGCCCCTCAAGGAAGGTATGCCGCTTCGCACGCAAGATGTTTTGCCGGAACAGCATTTTACCCAGCCCCCGCCACGATATTCCGAGGCTTCTCTGGTTAAAAAGCTTGAAGAAAAAGGCATTGGTCGTCCATCAACTTACGCGTCGATTATTCAAGTTCTACAAGACAGAAATTATGTGACGCTTGATAAACGACGTTTCACCCCCGAAGATCGCGGTCGGTTGGTCACGACTTTCTTGAAAAAATTCTTCGAAAAATATGTCGATTACGATTTTACAGCCAATCTTGAAGACGAATTGGATGCCATTTCCAGCGGGCAAGTTTTCTGGAAGGAAGCTTTGCGTCAATTCTGGGGTGGATTTAAAACTGCCATTGACGGAACAAAAGACCTAACCATTACGTTGGTTCTTGATGCGTTGGATGAAGAGCTTGGCCCTCACTTTTTCCCTGTATCCGAAGAAAATCCTGATCCGCGCAAATGCCCCGCGTGCGAAGCCGGACGATTATCTCTTAAGGTCGGGAAATATGGTGCTTTTATCGGATGTTCTCAATACCCTGACTGTAAACACACACGGCCTTTGGTTGTGCAAAGCGGCGATGCTCTGGATGAAGCCAATTCGGGGGCCGCGCTTGGCAACGAGCCAAAAATTTTGGGCAATGATCCCGGAACAGGGCGGACAATTTCTATGCGCAAAGGCCCTTATGGCCCTTATGTCCAGATTGATTTACCTGAAGACAGTGTCGACAAAAAAGACAAGCCAAAACGTCAGGGAATTCCTCGGAATTTGCCATTAGATCAAGTGACTTTGGAAGCAGCACTCAAGCTTTTGTCTTTACCCCGTTTGATCGGATTGCATCCTGAGACAGGTGAGAAGATGGAAGCCGGTATCGGGCGGTTTGGCCCTTACATCAAATATATGAGCCGATTTAAATCCATTCCCAAAGACGATGATGTCCTGACCATCGGTATGAACCGCGCTGTCGAGTTATGTTCCCAAATCGGCGAGAAAAAAGTTCGTCCGACCAAAAAAACAGCCGAGAAAAAAACTGTGGCGAAAAAAACAACCACCAAGAAAGCTCCTGCTAAAAAGGCTATTACAAAAAAAGCTCCGGCCAAAAAAACCACAGCGGTCAAAAAAGCAGCTCCCAAAAAGGGAACTGCTAAAAAATCCGAAGAGTAAGGTTTTATTATTCTAGCGCACCAATTGCAGCAAAGAAGAGGACATTCTCTTGCCTTGAGCTGCAGATGCGATGGATAAATCCGTCAGAAGTTTTGAATTGGTAAAATCGGTTTGGGCTTTTCCAATGTCTGCGTCTTGCAATGCAGACTGCGCCGCTATCGTGTTTTCAATTTCCGTGTCGACAACATCGCCCCGTGTTGAAAATCCCAACTGAAGCGATCCGACTTGAGATCTAAAACTCGACAAATTATTGATTGCTGTATCCAGTTCATTTGATGTTGATGCGGCCGACCCTTGTGTTGACAATGCGTTCGGGTTTGCGCCAAAACCTGCGGTTAATCCCAAACCTGCAGACGACAAATCAACAGATGACAAATCTACGTTTAAAGTATCGGTTGCCGATGATCCCGATTGGAAATTTTGGTTGAATGATCCATTCACCAAGTTTTGTCCGTTAAAATTAGTCGTTGTGCCAAGGTTATTCAATTCACCCAACAGACTTTGATATTCCTGATTGATCGCCGTTTGAGCACTGGGATCAAGAGATCCAGAATTGGCCTGCGTTGCCAAGGATTTCATACGCCCGAGAATATTTCCCGCCTGTTCCAATGCGCCATCTGCCGTTTGCAGCAAGGCTGTCCCTTGTACTAAATTGGTTGCGGATTGTTTGAGCGAAGAAACATCTGAAGATAAAATTGTTGCGATTGCAAGGCTCGCTGCATCATCCGATGCTTTGTTAATTTTTTTGCCACTCGCCAAAGCCGAGCCTGCGTTATGTTGTGCGCGGTCATTACGATTAATTAAATTTGTTGAAGATATTCCGGCCGTTGAATTGTATACGGAAACCATACCCTTACCTGCTCCATTCCATGATTTTTCTGCTCTTTTCCGAACAGGTCAAAATCAGATTTGCGGAGCCTTTCTGGCTTCGTTATTTACCCATAATCATTGTAGCACAAGGTCATTGCCAGAGTCTTAAGGATTTTATTGATTTTAAAACAATGAGTTATACCATAACTTGCGCTTTTTGGTCTGTTCGGTTAAAAAATGGCCATGACAATAGACCCGACACCCACCATGGGAAACCGTATGATTTTGCCCCTCCCCACAGAGGCCAACGGCAAGATGTTGCTTCATTCCTGTTGTGCGCCGTGTTCGGGTGAAGTCATCGAAGCGATGGCGGCATCTGGCATTGATATAACCATTTATTTTTACAATCCGAATATTCATCCGCGCGAAGAATATGATTTACGCAAGGAAGAAAATATTCGTTATGCCGAAAAACTCGGCCTGCCGTTTATTGATGCCGATTATGATTCATCGAATTGGTTCGAGCGGGTGCGCGGTTTGGAATGGGAACCCGAAAAAGGCAAGCGTTGTACCGAATGTTTTGACATGCGGTTTGAACGGACTGCGCTTTATGCTTTTGAACATGGCTTTCCGATGTTCACATCCTGTCTGGGCATTTCCCGATGGAAAGATTTTAACCAAATCAACGGATGCGGAAATCGTGCCGCAGACCGTTATGACGGTATCTCCTATTGGGATTTTAACTGGCGTAAAAATGGTGGATCAAAACGTATGCTCGATATTTCAAAGCGCGAGAATTTTTACCAGCAAGAATATTGCGGTTGTGTTTATTCCCTAAGAGACACCAATAAATGGCGGATGTCCAAAGGCCGTGAGAAAATCGAACTGGGTGTGCATTATTACGGGACAGAGACTGAGGTCTGATTTACGCCACCTGCGCTTCTAGCCAAATTTCTTCCTGTTGTTCTAAAGCTGCAATGACGCGGTCATATTCAGCCTTAACCGTGGTTGATTTGGAAACATCCAGATAAAAATCAGGCGTTAGCATTGCGGATTCCAATGTTTCTTTCTCTTTTGTCAGGCGTTCGATTTCTTTTTCTGCCTTTTCAGCTTTCTTTTTCAATTCACTAAGATTTTTGGGCGAAATATCGGCTTTAGGAGATGTGTCATTTACCACAGATGATTTGGATTCTTTCTGAGCCGCTTTCTTTTCAGCCGCGCGTTCTTCGCGGCGCGATTGAATAGTATAGTTGCGGTAGTCTTCGAGATCACCATCAAAATTGACGCATTTTCCGTCTTTCACCAATAACAGGCGGTCGGCCACACGTTCAACCATATTGGGGTCGTGGCTGACAATCACCACCGCGCCTTCGTAATTGTTGAGTGCCTGAACCAGAGCTTCACGCGCATCAATGTCCAAGTGGTTGGTCGGTTCATCAAGCAAGAGCATGTGGGGCGCATCAAAGCTCATCAACGCAAACAGCAAACGGGCTTTTTCTCCACCGCTGAGTGCCGAGATTTTATTATCGGCCAAGTCCCGCGGAAAACCAAATGCGCCGAGTTTCGCGCGGACTTTATGTTCCGGCACATCGGTTGCCGATTTTTGCATGAGGCGCAGCATTTCCAAAAACGGAGTGCTATCCATGTCCAGTTCATCGGTTTGGTGTTGCGAGAAATATCCGATGCGCAATTTTCCCGAACGGAATAATTCACCCGACATCACATCGAGTTTTCCGGCAATCAATTTCATCATGGTTGATTTGCCGTTGCCGTTTGCGCCGAGCAATGCAATACGGTCTTCATGATCGATGCTTTCATATACGCCGCGCAAAATCGGTTTGCCTTCGGCATATCCGACATCGGCTTTTTGAATCGAAATCATCGGTGACGGAATTTTTTCTGGATTGGGAAAGTTAAATTTAATCGCGCGATCAGCAATGACAGCATCCACCAAATCCATTCTTTCCATGGCTTTCATGCGACTTTGTGCCTGTGCTGCCTTACTGGCCTTGGCTTTAAAGCGATCAATAAAGACCTGCATATGGGCGCGTTCAGTTTGTTGCTTTTCAAACATTTTTTGTTGAAGTCCGGTGCGCAGAGCGCGTTCTTTTTCAAATGCGTCATAATTTCCACCAAACATTGTCAATTTCTGGCGGTCAACATGAATGATATGGTCAACGCATTTGTTGAGCAATTCTCGGTCGTGCGAGATCACCATCAAGGTATGCGGGTAAGAAAGTAAATAATTTTCCAGCCACATGATGGCTTCTAAATCCAGGTGGTTGGTCGGTTCATCGAGCAACAGAAAATCAGGTTCGACAAATAAAACCGAAGCCAACATTACTCGCATTTGCCACCCGCCACTGAACGATGAAAACGGTTCATTCAATTGGGATTCTTTAAAACCCAACCCCGTTAACAATGTGGCCGCTTTGGCGGGGGCGGAATAAGCATCCATATCAGCCAAGGCTTGATAAATATCGGCAATCTTATTCGGGTCAGTTTCGGTTTCGGCATCGTGCCAAAGTTTGGCCATTTCGGTATTAGCGGCCAGCACTACATCGATCAAGGCATCGTCGGTTTCCGGAATATCTTGCCGCACCATGGCCAATTTTTGATTGGTGGACAGGCTGATCCCGCCGCCGTCACTCGGCAAATCCCCCGTAATGAGCTTAAACAGCGTAGATTTTCCTGCCCCGTTCAGACCCACCACGCCCACGCGCCAGCCATCTGTGACGTTGATACTGCAATCATCCAGAATGATACGGGCACCAATGCGATAGGTCAGGTTGGAAATGGTCAGCATAATCTCTCTTTTCGGTTGGGGGTTTTATGCCACACAAACCCCCGCCAGGGGAAGGGAAAAGCCTGTACGCAGCGGATATGTACGAAAATTAATTGACATAAGTATTAATGGTGTGTATTTTTTGTAAAAACACATGGCGAGATAATGCTCCAAAGAAATCCCCCCTCTCCTTTGCAACAAGCATATAATGCTTTCAATGATGCTTTAATCAAAGGTGGTCACCGATCTGTTATCAAAGATGGTCGAATCTATCCTGATATGGAGTTCATCCTATCTATGCGGGATGAATTTTTAAGACAATGTTCTCCAGATGAATACAAATTAAAACTCAAAGCCGCAGATAGATATGTCACGAGCATCAGCGATGTCACAGCTCCTATTATCACCACAACACAAGATGCGAGTGAGGTAAATACTGCTCTATTGATGACATGGCAAGGAAATGATCCCGCCGATTATATTCGATGGTTGGGAATTCGTGAGAGCTTCAAAGCCAGTGGAGTCCCCGTTGTTTCATGTCACACCACGTCCGATCGATCTGTTTGGATTCGCGATACGAATTTTGTTTTAGGAAGTACCGCCTTCATCCCTGACCCTCAAAGAAATTGCCAGTTGGATTATTCAATGAATGTAGATGGCACGATTCATGTTGACCAAATGAGCGATAATCTGGTTGTTGATCGCGTTGATGAGCACGCTGCTCTCCTAAAAAAACTTGGGCTCGATATTGTTCCTATGACCGGTATGTATTTTGAAGGTGCTGATTTGATGCCAGATTCCCAAACAAACATTCTATTTTGGGGATATAATCACTTTTTGTATGAAGACGATCAAGAGCAGATGGCGACGGCAGTCACAAGAGCTATGGGTCAGCGTATTAAAATCCGTCCTGTTAAAATAAATTCTTCTGCACACCCACATCTAGATCTTGGAATATCACCTCAATTACCTAGCGGACATTTCTTGATTGATGGATATATTGGCCATGATGATAATGATTTCAACAGCGGATATTGTGCTCTACATCGTGTTTTAAGAAACGAGCGAGTAATCACGTTGCCGCATCATCATTGTCGAAAGGATCTCGTAACAAACCTGACCGTTGTAGGTAGTACCGCCTTTATGACTTCTTGCTCAGCTGATTTAAGAAAGCGCTTAGAAGATTTGGGCAATAGTGTGAACGCTCCAGAAGAACAGCATTATCGTACCCCATCTAATTATTTGTATAACCCAGGTATCCTAAGACATATCGGCGGCCATTATGGAGGGGGAGTCCATTGCGTGACAAAAGAAATTCCTCTTGCTCTTGCAAAAAAGTATCTTTTTTCTCTCGAATAATTTTTAGATAGATGTTTCTTTTAGCGATTTTTTCTGACAAGTGATTTCCTGTTTTTCTACTGCAGAAGGAACTAATAATGAACGAAGTTTCTTCGTCATGCTCCGATTTATTCGGAGTCTCCATAGTTTTTAAATGGATCACCCGAACGAGTCAGATGATAACGGGGTCTATGTTTGTGTAAGCAAAGAGACAACCTAAATCGTATATTTATTCTTCGGTCGGGTTGTCTTCCGGTGTGTCGGTTGTGACCCCGCCCCCTTCGTTTTCTTCGGCGGCGATTTGTTCTACCAATTCTTCTTCGGCATCATCTTCTTCGTCTTGTTTGAGCCATGCAACTGAGACAACTTTTTCATTGTCTGCTACACGGAAGAGTGTAACCCCTTGCGCCGCGCGTCCGGTGAAGCGAATTCCGGTGACCGGCATCCGGATCATCTGTCCTTGGTCGGTCACCAACATAATCTGGTGTTCATCGGTGACGGGGAACGTTCCTGCGACTGCGCCGCCGTTTTTGTCGGTCAGGGTGATATTGGTAATCCCTTGACCACCGCGCCCTGTCACACGATATTCGTAAGCCGAGGTGCGTTTACCAAAGCCTCCTGTTGTTGCAGTCAACAAGAATTGTTCGCGGTCTTGCAGGTCTTTGAATCGGTCTTCAGTCAAGGTTGCGTCTGCCCCTTCTTCGAATTCAACACCTTCTTCATCGGCTCCGCGCAAGGCAGAGGCCATTTTCAGATAAGCATTGCGTTCGTCCGGTGTGGCATCAACATGTTTTAAAATCAACATTGATATGACTTCGTCACCTTTTTGCAATTTGACACCGCGCACGCCGGTCGATGTTCGACCAGAGAACACACGTAAATCTTCGACTTCAAAACGGATGGCGCGACCCAAACGGGTTGCCAGAACCACATCTTCATCATCACGACAGATTTTAACATCAATCAGTTTTTCATCTGCTTCCAGTTTCATGGCAATCAAGCCATTAGAGCGGATGTTGCGGAAGTCGGACAATTTATTCCGTCTGACAGAACCGCCATTGGTGGCAAACAAAATATCCAGTTCAGACCACAAGTCTTCATCTTCCGGTAATCGCAAAATGACCGAGATATTTTCATCTTTGTCCAGTGGCAGCATATTGATGAAGGCTTTGCCTCTGGCTTGCGGTGCGCCCAATGGTAATTGATACACTTTCATACGGTGAACAATGCCTTTTGAGGTGAAGAACAAAATCGGTGTATGGGTCGACGCAACGAACAAGTCGGATACGAAATCTTCGTCTTTCATATCAATCGCCGAGCGGCCTTTGCCGCCGCGTTTTTGGGCTCGGTAGGTCACAAGCGGAGTCCGTTTGACATAGCCGGTATGGGTGATGGTCACAACCATATCTTCACGTTGGATCAAATCTTCAACATCGGTTTCAAATCCGCTATCAATGATTTCTGTACGGCGCGGTGTTGCGTATTTGGCTTTAACTTCAATCAATTCATTACGCATGACTTCATAGAGTTTTTCGCGTGAGCCCAAAATAGACAATAATTCTTTAATCGCATCGGTAATTTCCTGCAATTCCGATCCGATTTTATCGCGTTCCAGACCAGTCAAGCGATGCAAGCGCAAATCGAGAATGGCTTTGGCCTGAACTTCTGACATCTGGTACGTGCCGTTTTCATCGACAAAATATTCAGGGTCATCAATCAGTGCGATCAGCGGCGAGATATCACCGGCTACCCAACGTTTGGCCAGCAATTGTTCACGGGCAATGGCCGGATCTTTGGCATTGCGGATCAGGGCAATGATTTCATCGATATTGGCAACCGCCACAGCCAAACCAGCCAAAACGTGGGCGCGGTCGCGGGCTTTGTTCAGATCAAAAATCGTGCGGCGTGTAATGACTTCTTCACGGAATTTTACGAAGGCCGAAATGATCTGGCGCAACAGCAATGTTTGCGGGCGGCCATGGTGAAGCGCCAACATATTACAAGCAAACGATGATTGTAACGCTGTATATTTGAACAACTGGTTTAACACCACGTCAGCATTAGCATCGCGTTTTAATTCAACAACAACACGCACGCCATCGCGGTCGGATTCATCACGGATTTCCGAGATGCCTTCGACGATTTTTTCACGAGCGACTTCACCCAGGCGTTCAAGCAACTGGCTTTTATTAACCTGATACGGAATTTCGTGAACGATAATCGCTTCGCGTTTATCGCGGATGGTTTCAATCGAGGTTTTGGAACGCACAGGCATTGATCCGCGCCCCGTGGTATAGGCTGAATATGCCCCAGCGCGACCAAGAATTTGTCCACCCGTTGGAAAATCAGGGGCAGGTATGAAGGTCATTAATTCTTCGTTGGTAATATCCGGATTCTCCATACAGGCCAAACAGCCATCAATGACTTCACCCAGATTATGGGGAGGAATATTGGTCGCCATCCCCACAGCAATCCCACCCGCACCATTGACCAGCAAATTCGGAACTCGTGTCGGGAGGACAATCGGTTCGGAAACAGATTCATCATAGTTGGGACGAAAATCAACTGTGTCTTTATCAATATCCTGAAGCAGCGCATCGGCTGCTTTTGATAGACGCGCTTCGGTATAACGCATCGCCGCAGCCGGGTCTCCATCCATAGACCCGAAGTTCCCTTGCCCATCGATCAATGGAAGACGCATCGAAAAATCTTGTGCCATACGAACCAAGGATTCATAAATCGCACTATCACCGTGAGGGTGATATTTCCCCATCACGTCCCCAACAATCCGCGCGGATTTTTTGTAGGATTTATCCGAGTGGTAACCTCCCTCTTGCATCGCATACAAAATCCGGCGGTGAACAGGTTTCAAACCATCCCGCACATCCGGCAACGCACGCGATACGATTACGCTCATCGCGTAATCGAGGTATGATTTTTTCATCTCTTCCGAGAGGGAAATCTGAGGGAAGGTATAGGTTGGCGCGGTATTATCCGACATCAAAAAACTCGCTTGCTATTTCATGAGAAAACTATGGTTTTTTGTAGCAAAAATACGCCCCCTCAGCAAGCTGAAAGGCCATGTTTTACAGGTTTTTTCGAAGGATATTTACCAGTTCCGGACGATCGGCAATCTATTTGCCCAACATATCCATAGAAGGTTCAGAATGGGGCTGTCCGCCGACTTCATCAAACTTTGCCGCAGCAATAGCCTTATTGATTTCACGTTCCATTTCGATACCGAATTTTTCGCCGTATTCCCGTCCTTTTGCCTCAGCAGACCGGCCTTCATTCGAACCAAAATAAGCGATCATGGCTTTTAATTCGGCAATCGTGTAGGTTTTGGCCGCAATTGCGATGGATTTTTCTTCAAGATCATCAAAATTAACATTTAACTCTATATATTTCTTGAAATCTTCCTGCTCATGCCGAGGCAAAGATCGAGCGACATTGTCAATATTCTGCAAGACCGATTCCTTGACACGTTTAATATCATGAAGCTCTCTGGAAAGCTGCAATCGTTCTTGTGCGTCATCGACCTGCGGGACATCACTGTCCTGGAGCGGACTTTGAGGCTCGGGAACAAAAACCTTATCCGCCCAAGAGGGCGAGGATAAAGATGTACAAAGAAAAAGAGTCAAGATTCCATATCTGAAAAATCCGGCCATATTTATCATCTCCATCTCTTTTTCTATGCTTTTTCTTAGTTAATCAAACATTCTTCGCCAATTCCTAAAACGGAATGTCATCTGCTAATTCGTCGACTGCTGCTGCGGTGCTGCCACCATAGGAGGAACCAGAAGAATAACCACCGCCAGACGGCGAGGATTCACCGTAACTGTCATTGGCAACGTTATTGCTTGAACTGCCTCCTTTTGAGTCCAACATGGTCAATTCTCCACGGTATGGGCGCAAAACAACTTCGGTTGTGTATTGGTCACGACCATCTTTATCTGTCCATTTGCGCGTTTCTAACTGGCCTTCGATAAAAACTTTCGAGCCTTTGTGCAGATAGTTACGCGCCACATTTACTAAAGCCGAATTGAAAATTACAACTTTGTGCCATTGGGTGCGCTCTTTGCGCTCTCCACTGGCTTTGTCTTTCCAGCTTTCGGATGTTGCTACAGAAAAACTAGCCACTTCATCTCCACTGGTCATACTGCGAACTTCAGGATCGTTGCCCAAATTCCCAATCAACATTACTTTATTCAAACTTCCGGCCATGACTGTCTCGTCCTTTTTCACTCAATATAAAATTTCTGGATGGCGTTACTATAGCTATCCACGAGATTTTGTCGAATCCCCAGACACATCCATCCCCATATTTTCGCTAACAAAAAACAGATAAACAACAATACGAACCTTATTCGAAATATGAAAAACAAACTTCGCGCAGCCAATCAACTTCTTCGGAATACAAATAGGGCGAAATCGTTTCAAAAACATGAGAATGATAAGATTCTAGCCATTTTTTTTCCGCATCGGTTATCAGTGCCCAATCCACCCCACGTAAATCGAACGGAACGACCGTAATCGTTTCCCAATATAACGTGCCGTCTTCGTTTTCCTGACACAGCATCAGATTTTCATGGCGAATGCCGAAATGATCTTCGCGGTAATAACCAGGTTCATTGGACAGCAGCATTCCCGATTTAAAAACCTCCCCCGTACTGCGCGGGGCAATATAGGTGGCCTCTTCATGAACCGCCAAGAAGCATCCGACTCCATGACCCGTGCCATGTGCATAATCTTTTCCGTCCTCTTGCAAAGATGCTCGTGCCAGCTTGTCAAGACTTGCGCCATCCAAGGTATCATCCATCACCGCACTGGCCACGGCGATATGGCCTTTTAAAACACGCGTAAAACAATTCTTTGTTTCCTGATCTATTTTTCCAATCACAATAGTGCGCGTGATATCGGTTGTTCCATATTCATATTGCCCGCCGCTATCGACAAGGTAAAGATTATCGCCCGTTATTCTTTGATTGCTTTCAGGGGTTGCGTGATAATGAATAATCGCACCGTTGGATGCCCAACCGCTGATCGTGCCGAAACTATTGCCGCGATAGCTGGCATGGCCTTGCCTGAATTCTTCCAATTTTTTTTCAAGATCTATTTCGGTCAGGTCAATTTTTTTGAAATCCTGACAATCCAACCAATGCAAAAATTTTGTGACAGCTATTCCATCCCGAATATGAGCTTGTTTGATGGCACGTTGTTCGGATTGGGTCTTGATTGATTTTGGCAACACGCACGGGTCTTTGCCATCAACCTTTTCAATACCGCTTTCTTTTAAAACGGTTTCCGCCACCATGGGCGAGCGTTGTGGGTCAATTTGCACCGGAGAGGTTGATTTTTTTAAATCCGTTTCAAAATCATCAGGAGAGCATATCCGAATATCTTTTCCAAGTCGGGTCACCACATCTTGCGGGATTTTCCGTGCGTCCACGTACCAATTTGCGTGTCCGTCTTTATGCAAGATCAAACTGGACAGCACCAGCGGGTTATAGTCTATGTCGCTGCCCCTGACATTCAAAAGCCAGCAGATTGAATCCGATTGCGTTATCACCACGCTTGATATTTTTTCTGTCTTTAAATCTTCTGCAATTTTTTGGCGTTTTTCCAATGAGGTTGCGCCAGCAATATTATCAGGAAATAACTCAACTTGTCCCAAAGGTGCCGATGGGCGATCTGTCCAGATCGCATCAATCGGGTTTTGTGTAACGGGTTTGAGTTTTATACCGCTTTCCGAAGTTTTCTTTTCAATCATCTCGATTTGCTGACGGGTCATTAAGCGCGGATCATACCCGATCACCGAGCCTGATTTTGCATTTGCCGCCAGCCAGTCGCCAATCGGGCATTTGGTAAAATCTTCAATAGAATACAAAGTTTGATCGACCTGTTTTCTGATTTGTATTTCATAGATGCCATGAGTCATGGCCACGGCTTTGTCAGTTAACACAACGGCGTAGCCCGCCGATCCGGTAAATCCCGTCAACCACGCCAGACGTTCTGCATTTTGGGGGAGATATTCACTTAAAAATTCATCGGCATGCGGAACAACCAGCCCGTTCAGATTTTGATCTTTGAGGGTTGCCCGTAAAGAGGTTAGTTTTTCCGATGAAGAATTCGGCATTAGAGTTTACCTTTCTTTCCGACTTGCTTGTAGAAAACGTGGAATTAAAACAACGTCAACAACGGCCAAAACCATCATCACCCCACCCAGTATTTTATTGATGCTGTCTTCTGCCAAATCAAAGATTGTTGCCACGCCGCCCAAATCAAGAAAAACAGCCAAGCCCGCAATAAACACAACCGCAGCAGAAATGCGGATAATCCTGATGACCCATTCAAATTGCTGATCGATCGTTTTTTCCGACATAAAAACTCCTTTAATTTTACATCTCTTCATTCTTTCAGGGAGTTTAGCAAAAACAATGCTTTGTGTCTTTGGTTGTTCATGTTTAAATAGAAAATATTTTTGAAATTTTCTTCTATTTTGCAATCCATGTCACAACAAGCTCATTTCATAGTTCTGGGGAACGAAAAAGGCGGTTCAGGCAAATCAACCACCGCCATGCATGTCGCTATCGGCTTGCTGCGTTTGGGATATCGCGTTGGCACGATTGATCTGGATGCCCGTCAAGGAACTTTTACCCGTTATATGGCCAATCGTTTCGAGTATATCGGTCGCCATAAACTTCCTCTTCCGTCCCCTGTTCATTTCCCGATTGAAAAATCCAAAGCCGCCACCGTCGAAGAGCAAGAACGGGAAGATCACGATTTCTTTATGATGGCCACCGAAGAATTGCGCCATGCTACCGATTTTATCGTCATTGATACGCCCGGGTCAGACACTTATCTGGGGCAGTTGGCGCATTTTTATGCTGATAGCCTTATCACACCAATGAATGACTCGTTTGTTGATCTGGATGTTCTAGCACGGATTGATACTGGCACAAAGGCCATTAAAGCCCCTTCTATTTACACTAAAATGGTGATGGAGCAGCGGGAAAACAAGAAAAACCGTGACGGAAAAACTCTGGACTGGATTGTGATGCGCAATCGCCTGTCTTCTCTGGATGCCAAAAATAAGCGTGAGGTCGGCGATTTATTGGAGATTATAGCAAAAGAGTTCGGCTTTCGCCTGTCTACTGGTTTCGGCGAACGCGTTATTTTTCGTGAGTTATTCCTCAAAGGCATGACTTTGCTGGATATGAAAGAAGATCCCGAGCATAAAATGACCATGTCCGCCATTTCAGCCCGTCAGGAAGTCCGCGACCTATTACGCTGCATTGCTCCGGAACACCTAAAAGGTTATCCTGACAAGAAATAACCGCACTCTTTCTATTCATTTATTAATCTTTTCAGGCATAATATAGCCTATGCGTTCGTCTTTTTTGACCATTCTCGCCGTTTTTGCTGTTTTCACGCCAAGTTTTACCCCCAGCTTTGCGGCGGATGATTTTTTGCCTCGTGGATACCTTCCTTCCGACAAAGAACTTCCTCCGGCTACACCTGAGCAAATCGATGAAGCTTTGGTGGTTACCCTTCAATGCAAAAATTCTTTGTCATCCCGCATCTATTACGATTGTGATTGTTCGGGAATGAAGTTCCTTGAATTGAGACAACAATACGGCGATTCCGCCAATGCCACGTCCTTATTGATTCAAGCACAAAGAGCCTGCCCCAATTCTGCCGATGTCGCCGGATTAAGTCTGAAACAATGCGAAACCTGGGCCAAAGCCGGACGCCCGTATAATTACAAAGAATTCTGTTCCTGTTTTGCTTCGGAATTTGCACGGCTATATGAACACAATACAACCGACAATGAAATGGTGCGAGAATCCCAGATGACTCATGCCTATTCATTATGCGATGGTGGACGGGATTTGAACGAGCGTTTGGCCAAACAAACCATTGTCGAACAATTCAAGAAAAGCGGTCTGTTTAAACTGCTTTTCCCTGGTGCCAATCCAGATTCCAAATAAAGGTCAAAGATTGTCCTCAATTACACGCTTGTCATACCAGTACGGATGGTCACGTCATAGGCCAGTGCTTTTGGCAAAATATGAGTTTTGTAAAAATCCAGAAATTTTGATTTAGCAGGATCGGCTTTTTCTATTTTTTCCAGCATGACTGCTCCCGCAATTGTTCCTGCCATATTGAGGAAAGGAACCGCAACAGCAGCAACATGATCGGGCTTTTCTTTTGCAGAAATAAGAGTTTGAGCGGCGTCTTCAAGTTTTGAAATCATTTCAAGAATAAGGGGGTCTTGTGATGTTTTCAAATCTGCAATCCAGTTACCAAACGCCATTCCGTTATCGCGCAACACTTTGCGGAAGGCCAGATCATTGGCCTGAATTCCGTTTGTGCCTTCGTAAATCGGTAGAATTCTTGCATCACGGTAATATTGAGCAGCACCTGTTTCTTCGATAAAGCCCATACCGCCATGAACCTGCACGCCAATGGATGCGACTTCGACCGCCAAATCCGTACACCATGATTTGACAATCGGAGTCAGTAAATCGACACGGTCTTGTGCGCCGCCTTCGCTTGCAACGGCTTTATCCAGATAGAAAGCCGATTCATAAGCCAAGGCACGTCCCGCCAGAGTCAAGGATTGCATCGTGAGCAACATACGACGCACATCAGGATGCCTATCAATCGAGGTGGAGGCGCCTCCTGAAAGTGCTTTTCCTTGCTTGCGTTCCGAGGCATAGGCCAGCGCTGCCTGTGTTGCCCGTTCTGCCAAAGCCACGCCTTGCAAGCCAACAGACAATCGCGCATTGTTCATCATGGTGAACATATATTTGATGCCCTGATTTTCTTCACCGATCAGGTAGCCCAAGGCTCCGCCGTCATCACCAAATTGCATGGTACAGGTCGGCGAGGCATGAATACCGAGTTTATGTTCAACCCCAACGCATTTCACATCGTTTCGTTTCGAAAATAATCCATCAGAATTTGCAAGGAATTTCGGGACGATAAAGAGTGATATTCCCTTTACACCTTCAGGAGCATCCGGCAGACGTGCCAGTACCAAATGAATAATATTGTCCGACATATCATGGTCGCCATAGGTGATGAAAATCTTTTGACCAGAAATTAAATATGTTCCATCACCTGTGCGTTCAGCCTTGGAACGGATCATTGCCAGATCAGACCCTGCCCCGGGTTCGGTCAGGTTCATTGTTCCCGTCCATTCGCCCGAGATTAGGCGCGGCAGATAAAAATCTTTTTGGTCTTGTGTGCCATGGGTGGTGATGGCTTCGACTGCGCCTTGATTGAGCAATGGGCATAATCCAAAAGACAGGCTGGAAGATTGCCACATTTCCTGAATGGGGAAAGACATCAGCCACGGTAAACCCTGTCCGCCGAATTCAGGGTCAAACGGAACGGCGTTCCAGCCGCCTTCGACATATTGTTTATAGACATCCCGAAACCCTTTGGCGGTTTTGACTGCGCCATCTGTACAAACCGCGCCTTCGCGGTCGCTTGACTCGTTTAACGGTGCAATTGCTCCGGTTGCCAGTTTTCCGGCTTCTTCCAAAATGGCATCAATCATGTCCAAATCCAGATCATCACGGGACAGGCCGGATAAGGGAGTCACTTTTTCTAGCAAAAGCTTCATGTCAGAGATCGGGGGGATATAGTCAGGCATTGATTATTTTCCTTAAGTCATTGATTTTCCAAATCATAGCATATTTTGTCCTGACTGGCACAGAGATTGCAATGTCTTTATCCAGAGGGATTATTTTTTATGTTTACAGGACAAAACAGCACCGTTTCCAGTGATCTGTCCGCCTTAAAAACAAAGGCGGGGGCAAAAATTGCCTCTGCCATCCAGTCCGCCAGTGCTAAAACCGGCGTTGACTTTTCCTATCTTCTTCAGCAAGCCCAAGTCGAGAGCTCGTTTAAGGCCGATGCAAAGGCCCAAACGAGCTCTGCGACCGGTCTTTACCAGTTTATTGATTCAACCTGGCTGAACATGGTCAATAAATATGGTGACAAATATGGCCTGTCAAAATATGCCGACCAGATCAGTTCAAACGGCAAAGTTGCCGACAAATCGGTTAAAGCAGAAATTCTTAATCTGCGAAATAATGCCGAAATCTGTTCGTTGATGGCCGGAGAACTCGCCTCCGAGAACAAAAACTATCTGGAAAGCTGTGTCGGCGGCGACATTGGATCGACCGAGCTTTATATGGCGCATTTTATGGGACCAAACGGCGCATCAAAATTTTTGACTGCGTTACGCAGCAACCCGACCTCCAGTGCCGCCGATGCATTCCCTCAGGCGGCGGCAGCGAATAAGAATGTGTTCTATAACAAGTCGGGGCAGGAAAAATCTTTGGCCGAGGTTTATGCGTTCTTTGACAATAAATTCCAGATTGAAAGCGAGCCCACTTCCAGTTGTAGCGCAGACATAGACAGTGCCACCCAAAATGTTCTGGCAGCCAATGCCCAACAAACATACGATCATGTGTATAATGAATCCAAGAAATCATGGGTCAGAGTCAAATCATCCCATGTTGCTCCACTGGCTTCGTCATGGACTCCGACTGATAATCTCGGCGGGATTGCCGGATTGACCAACGGATTTATTTCTCCGATTGATATTCTTGATCTTCTCAAAACCGATCATAGCCGCACAGGGCGTTATAACAGTTAGTTTCCCAAAAGTTCTAGGTTTCTGATGCACGTTTCAAACGATCATTAATCGCGATGCCGATTCCCGTATTCGGAATATCCATGACGGCGATGCGCGTATGTTCAGGTTTGTCCAAGGCGCGGATATAGGAAAACAAATTGGCGGCGGCCTCTAACAAATCCCCTGTTTCCGAGAGATTGCGAATCTGGTTCGGGGGGAGATCGCCCGCTTTCCCACCACCTTTGATCCCCATAAATTTAGTCGAGCCAAAAGCGAGTAAAGCTTCACCTTTTTCAAGATCAATGACTTTGAGGCGAATAGGAATATTGGGCGCATAATGGCGGAGCATTTGCCCAGGGGAGCGTGGTTTATCTGCGGCAGACAATTCATAGGTCACAGACAAACCGATACAGTCTGAAATGTCTTCTGCTGTGAGAGCCCCTGCCCTGACGATGACAGTCTCAGCACCCGTTAAATCAACAACAGTTGATTCCAGTCCGAATTGCGTTGCACCGCCTGCCAAAATCAATGGGACTGCACCCCCCAGACTATCTGCTACATGGTGTGGGGCGGTTGGGCTAAGTGTCCCTGATGCATTGGCACTAGGGGCTGCGATAGGAACACCGGATTTTTTAATCAAGGCCAAAGCAACGGCGTGATCGGGTATACGCAAAGCCACTGTTTTTAATCCCGCACAGGCCAGATCAGAAATCCTTGCGGTTTGTGATTTTGGTAAAATGATGGTCAAAGGCCCCGGCCAGAATTTATCAGCCAGAGCCAAGGCTCGGTCATCAAAATCAGCCTCCCCCAAGAGCATTTCCAAATTTGCACCGTGAGAAATGAGCGGATTAAAACTTGGACGGCCTTTGGCTGCGAATAGTTTTGCGACGGCTTCGCCATTGGTTGCATCTGCCCCGAGGCCATACACCGTTTCTGTCGGGAAGGCCACCAGATCACCCGCACGAATAAGATCGGCAGCTTCTTTTATAACGTCGGGGGTCGGGGCAGCAATTTTTGTCATAGAGGGGTTATATTATTTTATGACGTATAAGAAAACAGGAATAGTGACAAACAAGCCGCGCACATATTCAGTTTTCACCGGAATCCAGTCTTTAATCGGGAAAGAGCACGATACGATAGCACTGCCCGATTTCATGGTCAGGAATTGCGGAACCAGTTTTTCCATGTGATACGGTGACAAGTAGCACATAACAATATCAAGACCGGACAAATCTTTTTCAAAAAAGTTTTCACGCAAGACAGATATGTCTTTTTGAAAAAAAGTTCTGATTTTTGACAGGGCAAACGGGAAAGGAGAGATTTCATAGCCTGTAATGGTTGATTGCGGGAATTTTCCGAGCAGTGCGAACAAACACCCACCCCAACCACAGCCCAAATCAGCAATGAGATATTTATGAGCTCCGTCAAATGAAAGCGGGATCATGGACAGGGCTTTGGTTCTGACGTGACGTAAAACCGGTGTGGGGGAAATGCGGGATTTTTTTTCAAAGATCAACGAAACGCCGATCAAGGTCATGACAAACAGCATGACAGCTCCGTAAATTCCCCCAAATGCTGTCATCTTTCCTGCCTTTATGTTTTTTAATGTTGATTTCATTCTACTATTTTTCGCAGGTTTATGCACCAGATAGAGATGATTTTATTTACTATTTATATAATATGAAAACTTATTATATGTGACGGGTCGTTGTGAAACACTTGCTTTTATTAGAAAAATTCAGGTAGAACCAAGAAACCCCAAGGAAAATTGATATGACCGGAAAAGTCTTTACCGTTGCCCAGCACAAGGGCGGAGCAGGAAAAACCACCCTATCCGCGCAGCTCGCCGCTGCACTCGACCAGACAGGAGGCAAAGTCCTGATTATCGATGTTGACCCGCAAGGGTCTTTGACCGAATGGCATAAAATGCGATCGCAGACTTTGGGACGCAAAAACAAGATCACTTTATTCCAGACCCAAGGTTGGAAAATGATGCGCGAATTACCCCGCATCCAACGTGAATTCGATTACATCATTATTGATACGCCCCCCCATGCCGAAAGCGAGTCCAGCATTGCTATTCGTCTGGCTGATCTGGTGTTGATGCCCATGCAGCCTTCGCCGCTTGATGTCTGGGCGTGTGCGCCGACCATTAAAATTATCGTTCAGGAAAAGAAACCGTTGATGTTGGTGATGAACCGCGTTCCTGCCAAATCCCGTTTGAACGAAACGATCAAAGATAAATTGGACGGCATGAATATTCAGGTTGCGCGGGCGACGCTCGGCAATCGGGTCGCGTTTGCGTCTTCGATCATGCAAGGCTTGGGCGTCGGTGAATTCGATGCGCGCGGAATGGCCTCTTTGGAAATGGCAGCCTTGCTCAAGGAAATCAAAAAACACAAAGCGTTTAAAGATATCAGCAAAGCGGCTTAGCTTCTTATCGTTATCCCGTTGCAGGCCGTAACCCATTTTTGTCTGGATTGCTTCGCTGACACTCAATGATGAAAATCTAGGCCGCCTCTTGTCGGCTTTTGGGACTTTGAGTTGCCATGGTTTCTGCATGATATTCGCGCAGTTTTTCCATCATATAATCTGCAATTTCCTGAGAAATAGAATCCTTATCCAAGGCATAAGCAATCTGGGCTTTCACAAAACCGACTTCGTGTCCGCAGTCCAGCCGCTCCCCTTCAAAAACAAACCCGTAGAAAGGTTGGTCATGAATCAAATGAACCATGGCATCGGTTAATTGGATTTCTCCGCCTGCTCCGGTTTCATGGCGATCAAGATAGGCAAAGATTTCTGGCTGTAAGATATAACGTCCGAAAATAGCCATATCCGATGGAGCATTTTCGGCTTTTGGTTTTTCAACCAAACCTTTAATGCCAACCATGTTTCCATCGCGGGAAAAAAGATCAAGTATGCCGTATTTTGAGACATCCTGCGGGTCAACAATACAAGTCGCAACAACATTACCGCCAGATTGATTGTAAGCATCCATCATTTGAGCCAGACAACTTTGAGGGTGGCGGACGGTATCATCGGGAAGAATAATGGCAAAAGGTTCGTCACCAACCAGATCTTTGGCACACCAAATAGCATGCCCCAGACCAAGAGCAATGTCTTGCGAAGCTGTTTTGATCGCACCATCAGGAACCGAGGACTCCTGAACTTTTTGCATGTGCTCGATTTTATTACGTTTTTCCAGCATTTCCATCAGTGCATCCGGACATTCAAAATGGCGCAGCAAAACATCTTTTCCCGCGCTCATGACAAAAATAAATTCTTCAATACCAGCTTGGCGAGCTTCTTCAATGGCCATCTGGATCAAAGGACGGTCGACAATCGTCAACATTTCTTTGGGCATAGCTTTGGTTGCGGGCAATAATCTGGTACCAAGTCCTGCAACAGGTAAAACGGCCTTGCGGACTGGTCTGATTTTTTCTGACATTCTTAAACGCTCCCGATGAATTTTCTGAACACCGCTCTTATGACACAAAGCAATAGAAAAGTCTATCTTTTATGTCAAATAAAAAATAGACCCTGCAAGCAAATGCTTGCCTTTTAAAAGTGCTCCTTAAATAAGCGTCCTGTCCTTGCATTTCAAGAGGGGAAGCGATAAAGAAAGGCATTAATCATAATATTTTTGCTGCAAAGCATTAAAAATCTTGAATTGCAGGCGGCTTTCGCTAAGGTAAGCCGCGAATGACCCAAAAACCTCTGAAAGGGAACAGAATGGCTATAAAACCAAATACAGAAAGCTATGAACGCGACCGTTTGATCGAAGAAAGCGGTTTCAGAGAATATGACGCACGCTGGCTGTTTCCCGAACAACTGAACCTTCGGGGCATTCAGGCTCTGGGGATGAGCATTGGAACAATTATGCATGAACGCGGTATTACCCCGCCAACAATTGCCGTGGGGCACGATTATCGCTCTTACAGTGCCTCTATTAAAAATGCCTTGATCGTTGGACTCATGGCGGCAGGATGTCAGGTTCGCGATATTGGATTGGCTCTGTCTCCCGTTGCATATTTTGCACAGTTTGAACTGGACTGCCCCGCTGTGGCCATGGTCACAGCCAGCCATAATGAAAACGGCTGGACAGGTGTTAAAATGGGTATTGATCGTCCATTGACCTTTGGCCCAGATGAAATGTCCCGCTTGAAAGAGATCGTTAAAACCGAAAGTTATCAGTTACAAGCCGGAGGATCTTACGAATATATCGGTGACATGAAACAGCGTTATATCGCAGACCTGACCAAAGATGGAAAAATATCGCGTAAACTCAAGGCCGTTGTCGCGTGCGGCAATGGAACAGCAGGGGCTTACGCACCGGAAGCTTTGCGTGCCATTGGGGTTGATGTTGTCGAAATGGATTGCGAACTGGATTACACCTTCCCTCATTACAACCCTAACCCTGAAGATCTTGAAATGCTCCACGCTTTGAGCAAAAAAGTTATCGAGACCGGCGCAGACATCGGTTTGGGTTTTGACGGCGACGGTGATCGTTGTGGTGTAGTCGATAACACAGGAGAAGAAATCTTTGCCGATAAAATGGGTGTCATTCTGGCACGCGATTTAGCCAAACAATATGATAAGCCTTGTTTTGTTGTGGATGTAAAATCAACCGGACTATATCACTCCGACCCTGTTCTCAAAGAACTGGGCGCAAAAACAGATTATTGGAAGACCGGACACTCCTATATGAAACGTCGTGTGAATGAGATAGGTGCTTTGGTCGGATTTGAAAAAAGTGGTCACTATTTCTTTAATCAACCACTAGGGCGGGGCTATGATGATGGGGTTTTAACCGCCGTCACCATTTGTCGCTTGATGGATCGTAATGCCGACCAATCCATATCGGATTTAAAAAATGATCTGCCCAAAACATGGGGAACACCAACCATGTCGCCATTTTGTCCCGATGACAAAAAATACGGCGTAGTCGATGATGCAATCAAATATTATCAGAGTATAAAAGAATCCGATCAAACATTGATGGGACAAAAAATCGTGGATTTGGTAACGGTCAATGGGGTGCGCTTCACTTTGGAAGACGGCACATGGGGATTGATCCGCGCATCTTCAAACAAGCCATCTTTGGTGGTTGTGGTGGAAAGCCCCGCGTCCGAAGATCAAATGTTCAACATGTTTGAATTGATTGACTCCATGCTGACAACGAAATTCCCTGAGGTCGGCGAGTATGACCAAAAAATATCTCGCACGTCAAAAGCGGCATAATATTATAAAATAAAAGCCCTAATTACAGGGCTTTTATTTTGTTTAGAATGTTTTGGTAAGTTTCAAGACTGGCTGCCACAACCGGATTATTGGCCTCGGCAACATCACGTCCATACGCATCCATATAACGATGAATATCTTCTTCGCGACACGTGCCTTCTTGCCGCTCGAAGACGTGACAGTCTTCACCAGTCAGATTGGCCATGGCATGAATATCCCCTTTAGGGATAAAAATATCTTCACCAGCCTGAAGAGTGATAACAGTATCATTCAGAACAACGGTCAGCTCACCTTTGACGACACGCCATGTTTCTTGCCGCAAATCATGGGATTGCAAAGATAAAATATTAGCCGGATTGACGATAATCAGCTTTTCACAAAATTCCAGATCATTCGCCATACCAACATCGGTTACTTTATAAGACCCCCATGGGCGGGTATCTTCATCGCCAATTTTATAGGCTTCCATATGACTGGACATTTCTATTCCTTTTATGCTCTCGAATTGAATTGAACCGGGGCGATCCTGTCACATTTGGACACGCAAGATCAAGATAAAAATCCTGTAAAGGAACAATCAAACATCCGTCCATGTGATCCCCCATTTATCAGCCAGATAGTTGCCGACTTGGTTAATTTCTGTGGTGGTTAACACACGGTTGTAAATCAGCATCTCTCCAATATCTCCGTAGAAACTGGTTGATGATGCACCGATTGTTGTAAGTGTGTCGGCGTATGTTGGGTCTGTTGCATTTGATCCGTTTGGAACGCCATTACTATAAAGCGCGCTTCCAGCCGTAGACGTTACCGCCGTCAAAATGCTTGGGCTGACAACCGATAAGGCATTTGTCCCCGTCAGGCGAACCGCAGCCCCCGTTTTGACAATTTGTGGTTTTTCTGTTGACTCTAATCGGTGAGAGAATGAATTCCCAGCTCCACCAAAATAATGTTTATTAGCGGCATTATCTTTCGGCAGTGACACAATAAAAGACGTATAACCCGTGGTGTAATTGATCGGATTCGCCAAAGCGTAATTGGCAATCCCTGCACTACTAAAGGAAAGCGTATTCAGGCCGTTGATGGTGGCCGCTCCTGTGCTTGCTTGTGCCGCCCCTGTGCCTTGTGTAATATTGTTGTACGTTCCAGACAGATCATCCACTTGGGAAACAGACCCACCGGACTCTGTAATTGTAGACGTGTCAGACGCATCAATCATCAAGGACAACCCTGTTAGATTGGTCGGCTGGAAGGCAAGGGACGATCCTTTTTGTGCTGCCAAGATAGCCTCGTAAATAGCGGCGTGGCCGTCATCATTCGGGTGAACATCAGCAGGATTCAAAAGAGCTGTCCCGCCATTGTCCAGCATGTAATTATAAAGATCAGCAAAGAACAGATCGTAATCAATCGCAATCCTGCGACACGCATCGTTATAAGATTTGTGGATATAGGCGTTTGAACCTGTAAATCCAGCCGATCCGATTAAATAGCGCGTATCATCTATATAGGGCAACGAACACATGACGATATGGTCGGCGTCGTACCCGCCCGATAAGAGGCCGTCTATAACCTCGCGCATATCGTTTTCAAAATTTACAGCGTTCATGGTCGCCGGAGCAGCCGTATAGCGCATGTCATTAAAGCCATACATCATCACCAGCATGTCCCGCTTGTTTGTGCTGAGAACATCGGTCGCGTATCGATCCCGCCCGTTTCCTGAGCGTGGAAATCCACTGCTATCATTGGAGTTTTGAAGAACTGTTCCGCCTGACCCTTTATTTAAAACCGCCGAATTGATCGACGTAGACAGTCTATTCATCCAGTTATACTGTGCTGCGGTTGCTCCTGATCCAGCGGCAATACTATCCCCGAAAGACACGTAGCTTGTGTCCACAGGAAGAAGTGTATCAAGTGTAGAGAACGGCGTATAGGTCATACCCCATTTTGTCGATAGATAAGCCCCGACTTGGTTAATCTCATCAATACTCAAAGCGCGGTTATAAATAATAACCTCACCGATTGTTCCATTAAATCTTGAAATCCCTGTGGGATATTGCCCAATGTCCAGCCCTGTTAATGTCACATCCAAGCCACCATCGTGAGGTTCTAATACCCCATCAAACAACGGCAAGAGGCTGTTGGCTTTGCGCCGCATCCCCATGATATGCCCGTTATTGTCGTAGGTAATTGCTCGTTGCGGCTGTGCCGTTCCAGAGGCTACCGTAATCAACGTTCCAACATTCGCCGCAATCCCATAACGACCGCCTCCCGCATCACGCCCATAGATAATACGCAAATCAGCCCCGTTGGTGTCCCGCGCATTGACCACAAAAACAGTGGAGTTAGCGGCGGGTATACTGTAAAGCGCACTTGGTAAAATAAGATGGTCGTTCGCTCCGTCAAAATCCAGAACATTTCTTCCGTTAATTGTGCGTGTTCCTGTAATCGGTTGAGACGCGCCTGTGCCTTGCGTTGCACCAGACGTATTCCCTGATTTATCCGCAATGGCAGACACCGCCCCTGCGCTTTGTGTGATGGTTGAGGTGTCGCTTGGGTCTTGCCAATACGCCAAACCGGATAACGAGGATGGTATTAAAACATTGGGTGTATTGAGAATATGTCCGTGACTGAAGCCAAGGCCTAATTTGATTTTCATGTGATCCTCATTCAAAAAAGAAAATAAAAAAGCCCGAAACCTAAGGGGCTCGGGCAAAAGATAAAAAAATAGCGTTTATGAATAAATTCCTATCACGGAAGATGAACAAAGTCAATAAAAAAGGAGCCGATTGGCTCCCTTTTGGAAAAGTAATGCTTTAAAAAGTTATCCGACGCGTTTGCGGAGTGTCTTGGCGGCGTCAACCATGTGACGCAAGGCAGGTTCGACTTCCGCCCACCCACGGGTTTTTAAACCACAATCCGGATTAACCCATATTTGGGAAGGATCAAGCACAGTGGCTGCTTTCTCCAACAGAATAACCATTTCTTCCTGAGTGGGAATTCGCGGTGAGTGAATGTCATAAACACCAGGTCCGATTTCATTCGGATAATCGAAATTCACGAAGGCTTCCAGCAATTCCATTTGTGAACGACTGGTCTCGATCGAAATGGCATCAGCATCAAGATCGGCAATCGAGTCAATAATGTCGTTAAACTCGGAATAACACATATGGGTGTGGATTTGTGTTTCATCAGCAACGCAAGAGGCCGACAAACGAAAACTATCAACCGCCCAATCCAGATAATCATTCCAATCGGCACGGCGTAATGGCAAACCTTCACGAATAGCAGGTTCGTCAATCTGGATCACTTTAATGCCAGCGGCTTCAAGATCACGGACTTCGTCACGAATAGCCAGAGCAATTTGTTTACAAGTCTCAGAGCGCGGCTGGTCATCACGAACAAACGACCAGAACAACATGGTAATTGGGCCGGTCAACATGCCTTTTACCGGACGCGTGGTCAAAGATTGGGCATAGGCCGACCATTCGACCGTCATCGGTGTCGGGCGGGATACGTCACCGAAAATAATTGGTGGCTTGACGTATCGGGAACCATAAGATTGAACCCAGCCATTCTGCGAAAATGTATAGCCTTGTAACTGCTCGCCAAAATATTCGACCATATCATTGCGTTCCGGTTCACCGTGAACAAGGACATCCATGTCCAGATCTTCCTGAAAACGGATCACCCGTTCAATTTCCTGCCGCATGGTTTGTTCGTAAGCAGCAAGGTCAATCGTCCCCTTTTTAAAACTGGCACGAGTCTCACGAATTTCCTTGGTCTGTGGAAAAGACCCGATAGATGTGGTTGGAAAAGACGGTAAAGAAAGAGCCGTATGCTGCGCTGAGCGTCGATGGCTGAACTCAGATTTTCGGGTAAACATAGTGGGCTCAAGAGACGTCATGCGTTGCTTGACGCCATCATTATGGATGCGTGAGGACGTGGCGCGGTCTTTGGCGACAATATCGCTGAGAGATAAATCGGATTCGATTGCAGCCTCTCCACTATTGAGCCCTAAAGTTAAAGAATGAACTTCTCCCAGTTTTTGTTTGGCATATGCCAACCAACTTTTAAGCTGGTCATCCATCCGCGATTCAAAATCAAGATCATTCGGACAATGGATCATAGAACAGCTTGGCGCAATCCAGATATTGGCGAGCCCTAATTTATCACTGGCCTGTTGGGCAATCTTAAGAGCCTGCCGCAAATTGGCTTTCCAGATATTTCGCCCGTCAACCAACCCCAGAGAAAGAATTTTGTCCTTAGGAAAATGTTTCAAGATGGAATCGAGTTGTTCCGGTGCGCGTTTCAAATCAACATGCAACGCATCAAAGGGCAGAGAGAGCGTCAAAGATTCATTGTCACGTAAACCACAAAAATAAGTGGTCAAACAGATTTTAACGCCATTTTGAGCCAAAGCATCACAAGATGTCTGCACAGCAGATTTCTGCTCATTACTTAAATCCATCACCAGAATAGGTTCGTCAATTTGCACCCATTCAACACCCATGGATTTCAGACGCGCCAGAATTTCCGCATAAACAGGTAAGATCTTTGGCAGTAAATCAAGCGGGTTGCTGCCATCTTTCGCTTTACCTAATGTTAAATAAGTAACAGGACCAACCAGAACAGGACGTACGGTAACGCCGAGCGCCTGAGCTTCGGACGTTTCATCAAATATTTTATCCGATGAGATTTTAAAAGTCGTATCTGTGTCGAATTCAGGAACGATATAATGGTAATTGGTATCAAACCATTTAGTCATTTCCATGGCGGTCACGGAATCATTGCCGCGTGCCATCGCAAAATAGGTCGGCAGATCAACCTTCTCACCATTGAAGTTATAACGGGACGGAATAACACCCAACAAAGCAGACATATCCAGAACTTGATCGTAGAAAGAAAAATCATTGACCGGAATCATATCCAGACCGGCATCTTTTTGTATTTGCCAATTTGTACGGCGAATATCGGTACCAACTTTGACCAATTCGGCTTCAGTTATCTCGCCCTTCCAATAACTTTCGGTGGCTTTCTTTAACTCGCGCCGTGCGCCGATGCGCGGAAAACCCAGATTGGTAGCAAGAACCATAATTTTAATCTCCTGTATAAATCAAAGAACTCTATTGAAATCTTTACGGCCTGATTCCCGCTTGTTGACAAGCGCGAATAATCATATCCGATTGGTTGAGTGTATAGAAATGGAAATGCGTTACGCCGATAGTCCGAAGCTCGGCAATTTGCGTCGCTAATAGATGAACCCCCGCATTTTCGCTGGAAGATGTAAACATTTTCTTAACTGAATCGGGAACATGCGCCTGACATTTTTCGGCAAATCCGCATATTTTTTGAAGATCGTGAATAGGCAACAATCCGGGAACAATCTGTGTGTAAATTCCGGCTTGTCCGGTTTTGGTCAAAAAATTCTGGAAAACGGAAGTTTCAAAAAAGAATTGTGTGATGGCACGCGCAGCCCCCGCATCACATTTCTTTTGTAACGCGATAATATCGGCGGCCAAAGACGGAGCATCAGGATGTTTTTCGGGATAAGCCCCGACCGAAATATCAAACGGGTGGCGTTCCAACAAAGCTTCGACAAATTCACTGGTATATTCGAAATAATCGGGCTCGCCATAATCTGAAAAACTTTGCCCATCGGGAAGATCCCCGCGCAGAGCAACAAGATGGCGGATATTATTTTCCCATAACTTATCGGCATACGCGAATAACTCGGCCTTGGGTGTCCCGAAATAACTCAAATGCGCTCCGACTGTGAGCCCCAATTCTTTTTGGAGAAAAAGCGCAGTCTCGAACGTCCCCGATTTGGTACTACCCCCCGCACCGAAAGTCACCGTGACAAATTTTGGCCGTAAAACCGCCAATTTTGTAGCCTCTACCAATAAGGAGTCACGACCCGCGTCGTTTTTAGGCGGAAAAAATTCAAAAGAAAGCGAGATAGGCTGAGGATCAATCATCATCACAACACTTTATCACACTATTGAATACACAAAACCTTTGATTTGTGTATTCATAGCCCGTAAAACACTAAAAATAATGAGACACCCGATAGAAACAGGCAATATTATGACAATCATAGAGACTCGACACGACCATATTCTGATCCTCGATTTCGGATCACAAGTCACCCAACTAATCGCAAGACGGGTTCGGGAAAGCGGTGTCTATTGTGAAATCTGGCCGTTCAATATTGCAACCGAACAAAAAATCAAAGACTACGCGCCGCGCGGGATTATCCTGTCGGGCGGACCTTGCAGCGTCACAGATAAAGACAGCCCACGCTCCCCTGATTGTGTTTTTGATATGGGCTTTCCGGTTTTGGGCATTTGTTACGGTCAACAAACCATGTGTCAACAAATGGGAGGCTTGGTTGAAGGCTCGGATCATAAGGAATTCGGACGTGCCTATGTTGAGATCACAAAACAATGCGATTTGTTCGACGGTGTTTGGGAAATGGGACAAAAAGAAATGGTCTGGATGTCCCACGGTGACCGCGTCACAAAATTGCCTGAAGGCTTCGAGATTGTCGGTATTTCCGAAGGCGCACCGTGCGCCGCAGTTGCCAATGAAAATAAAAAAATGTACGGCGTACAATTCCACCCCGAAGTCGTGCACACTCCGCATGGCGCAGCACTGATTAAAAACTTCACCCATAAAATTTGCGGCTGTCAAGGCGATTGGACAATGAATGCCTTTCGTCAGGAAGCCATCGCAAAAATCCGCGCCCAAGTCGGCGACAAAAAAGTTATCTGCGGATTATCAGGCGGCGTGGATTCGTCTGTTGCCGCGATCCTGATCCATGAAGCCATCGGCGATCAACTGACCTGTATTTATGTTGATACCGGCTTGATGCGCTCGGGCGAAAGCGAACAAGTGGTCAGCTTGTTTAAAGATCATTACAATATTCCGCTGATCCACGAAAACGCATCCGATTTATTTCTGGGTAAACTCGCGGGCGTGTCCGACCCCGAACAAAAACGCAAAATCATCGGCGGCCTGTTTATCGAAGTTTTTGAAGACTGTGCGGGACGTATTGGTGGCGCGGATTTTCTGGCACAAGGCACACTCTATCCTGATGTGATTGAATCGGTCTCCTTTATCGGGGGGCCATCGGTCACGATCAAATCCCACCACAATGTCGGCGGCCTGCCAGAGCGTATGAATATGCAACTGGTTGAACCGTTGCGCGAACTCTTTAAAGACGAAGTCCGAGCATTGGGGCGTGAACTGGGCATGAACGAAGACTTTATCCGTCGTCATCCGTTCCCGGGGCCTGGTCTAGCTATTCGTATTCCGGGCGACATCACCCGCGAAAAATTGGATGTGCTGCGCAACGCCGACAAAATTTATATCGAAGAAATCAAAAACGCAGGCCTCTATGACACAATCTGGCAAGCCTTTGCCGTTTTACTGCCTGTCAAAACTGTCGGCGTGATGGGCGATGACCGCACCTATGATAATGTCTGCGCGCTGCGCGCTGTGACCTCGACCGACGGCATGACGGCGGATTATTTCCCTTACGACCATGCCTTTTTGGGACGTGTCGCCAACCGCATCATCAACGAAGTCCGTGGCATCAATCGAGTTGTCTATGACATCACCTCTAAACCCCCCGGCACCATCGAGTGGGAGTAACAGCAAATTTAATTTGTTAATTAAATCATGATGTTAGAGGCTTTGTTTCCTCCCTGTCGCCATTCCGACTCACACCCCCCACCTCCTTGTCATCCCGGCGCAGGCCGGAATCCATCTTTTTCTGAATTGCCTTAGAATCCGCCCTTAAACAACAGAATTGATGACAGAACAAAAATGGCGGCCTTTCATGAACCGGAGCTCAGAAAACCGCCATTTGCAGCCCATAGACATAAGCTTTATGAACGAACACTAAGCAACTTTGCGCAATTCCGTCATAAACCGTGCCATTTTCTCCAGCAAAGCCTGCACATCAACAACCGTCCGACTGGACAGCATGTCGGTCAGTCCTGTGACTTGGCCAGCAGCCTCGCTCACAATCCCTATTTCCTGTGCCAAATCACTCATGCTCGATGAAACAGAGGTTGTTCCCGTCGAAGCCCGCTGCGCGCTAGCCGCAATTTCGCGCGACGCCGCACTTTGTTCTTCAACAGCAGCAGAGATATTCGAGGTATATTGATTAATTTCCTCAATCACATGAGTAATTTCTTCAAACGACTTGGCCGAAACATCGGTCGCATCTTGAATAGCCGAGATTTGCTTTCTGATTTCATCGGTCGCCTGCGTAGTCTGTTCGGCCAAGGCCTTAACCTCATTCGCAACAACAGCGAAACCTTTACCGGCTTCACCCGCACGGGCAGCCTCGATAGTAGCATTCAACGCCAACAAATTTGTCTGCTTTGCAATATCATCAATCAACAAAACAACTTGTCCGATACGCTGTGCCGTTTCAACCATATCAACCACAGTTCCCTTTGCTTTCTGGGCATCAGTTGCCGCCTGCATAGAGATTTGGGATGCCTTGCTGACCTGATGGCTAATCTCGGAAATCGATGCTGACATTTCTTCGGAAGCCGAAGAAATTGTATCGACCGACATAGCCATTTCCCCAGCTCCGGAATTGGCAATTTCTGTTTTCTGATTGGCAGCACGAACGGTATTATCCATATTGGACGCCGTCAATTTCAAAGCATCAACAGAGTCGGTCACATCACGAACAACTTGAGACAAGGATGAATCAACATCATTGGCCACTGCGGTAAAATGATTCATCTTATCTCCAACACTGGTCAGAGCTTTATTAATTGTTTCACTCCCTTGAGCCAAAGCACCACGCATCCCGTTAGGCAGAATTTTTCTAAAATATTTATTCTCGCTAACCGCTTGCATACACGCCGTCGATTCACGGACAAAAGAATCCATATAATCAACCATATCGTTAATACCATATAACAATCGGCCAACTTCACCATGATCGCGAATATTCATGATCCGCACAGAAAAATCTCCGGCACTCAGTTTCTCGCATGCATCAATCGCTGCTTTAAGGGAAACCTGCGCTTTGGAAATCAAAAAGAATCCAAACAAGCACAAAATATTTCCCACAACAAGAATCCCCGTGTCTATAGAGAAAAACCCCTCATGCATAGAAACAGAGAAAATACCGATCAGTAAAATAACAAAGAGGCCGCCCAAAACTGCCTTAGCTTTGGAGAGAGAAGATAAATTCATCATAAGATGACCCTTTCTGTTTCAACAAGTCGAGTAAATGGTTATGAGAGGCCACCATTCCGTCTTTGCGGCTGGAATGGGAATTTTCAATCCTTAAAAGATCTTTATAGATAGGACGAATCACCTCATCAAGCGTCCGTCGTTCAGGAACGCGGCGATTGGAGTGATAACCATTGATATTCCCTGATCCATCCAAACTCGGCGTCACATGCGCCAAAACCCAGTAATGGTCGCCATTTGTTGCGCGGTTCACAACATAAGCAAAAATCTCGCGACCAGCTTGAATGTTATCCCACAACAATTTGAACACACAACGCGGCATATCCGGATGGCGCAGAATACTATGGGGAGCTCCTATCAAAGACTTTTCTTCAAAAATACCAACTCGCATAAAAACACGATTAGCATATTGGATATGGCCTTTTAAATCTGTTTTACTGACAATAATCTCATCTTTGTCAAAGAATCTCTCATGTCCGGTCAAGCTTTGCTCCGACATATATCACCTCGAATAAAAAATAACGTTTAAATTTAGATTACGCAGACAAGGACAAAATTCGAAGACCTTTTATGACACATCATAATACATAACAATCAGACAGAATAACTATTTTTTCATTGAGCCTTGTTTAAACCGCAGCAATAATGAATATATATTATATTGAGTAATACTAACAGATATTTAACCCGCCAACAAGTCGACAATATGCCATGCCCCAGTATTCAATAAAGCATTCAAATAAATTTTCTATATTCACAGCATTGTCTATCACTTCATGTTTGCTGTGTGTTTTCCTTACCCCGAAACAATCCATCGCGCAGACCGATATATTCTCGAAACAAGGACAAGCAATTGGCGGAATGAAGAAAATGGTCATCACACCCAATCAGGATTCAGAGAGAAAAGAGCTAGAGCAAAAACTGAACACTCCGCCTCCTGAAGCGGAAGCCAAACCGGAACAAAAAGAAAATCCATACCCTGCCCTAAAAATAGAAGAGACGCTGATTAAACCCGAACAACTCAAACCATGGGAAAATTTGTCACTGGCAGCGACTGCCAACTCGCCACAAGAAATCAACAATCTTATTTTGGAAATAGAAACCCATCGCGGAAACATTCCTCCACAAGGCCTTTTGCTGTCTGCAAAAGCACTGGCTGATGCAGGCGACATGGACAAAGCAACCCTCTATCTGTTGGTCGCTCAACTGCGTCTGGAATTTGACACCAATCGCTGGCCGGGAACAAAAGACCCCCAACAAACTAAAACCGAAGATCTTAATGCAAAAAAATCTTCTGACCAGACCCTGCCGACATCCACAACAAAAACGATAGACAATCCGCATGCTTACACGCAAAGCCTGTCTGCAACAATCAGTCCGGAAATTTTTGAATGGGTCATCAAAGACCCACAAAAACTCAAAGCTCTTTTGGAACAAGCCAAAGAATGGGATGCTGCTTCACCATACGCTTATAAAACAGGATACAAAGTGACTGAGTCTGTCCCATTTGAAGACTGGCAAAACCTTCTGATAGAAACCCGTGAAAGTTATTTCGTGCGCATGAATAGCCTGCAACAAGCGTTGGAAAAATACTCCAAACAAAAATAAACCGGATTAGAAAGCCCCTGCTTTGAGCGACGCAATATCCCGTACGACCAAAGAAAACTCCTGAGAAATTTTCACGCACAATCCGGCATCACGCTCGCCGCTTTCTGCTTTGGTTTGAAGCTCGGCTGCCAAATTGCCCAAAGCCATAGCGCCCGCCGACCGCGCAGCACCTTTGAGCGAATGGGCAACCTCCTTGAGTGCAACGTAATCTCCGGACTCGTTGACTTTTTTCATTGTTTCGATCAACGGCAACATCATTTTTGGAAACTGCGCCAACATATCAATAGCCGATTGATTAAGCTCGCCCATTTGTTCCTTCAAAACGTCAAGATCAAGCGAGAAATATCCCAGATCATCTTCGTCATCATTTTTTTCATGCAGAATTTTATCGTATAATTTTTTTCTCTCTAAAGACTGAAATGTTTTAGGCAACTCCTGACGCGCCTTATCAATGGGCACACCCCAGCGGATCAACATCTGGCGCAAAACCCCCAGCGAAACAGGCTTGAGCAAACATTCATCAAATCCCAAAGGCATATAGGAACGATACCCTGCCAATTGAATATCTGCTGTCAAAAGGACAACTGGCAAATGCTGCGAATCATCTTCATTGGATCTGATATTTTTAATCAACCCATACCCGTCCATACGCGGCATATGAAGATCAGTCAGCACAAGATGATAACGGTGTGCTTCCATCAAGGCGAGTGCCTCGGCACCATTCGCGGCATAATCAGCATCCGCACCGAGAATTTCGAATTGACGCCTGAACATCTCTCGTACAGAATCGGTATCTTCAACCACCAGAATTTTTCCATTCCCATCGGAACAATCTGAAATTTGATGAGCCGCCACTTTAGCAACAGCCTCGCCCAATCCCCGACGGCTGGCAGGCTTTTCAAGATACACAGCTCCTAAAGACTGTAAGGATTGACGCATTCCGGAATCATCCCGCGCTGTATACATGACCAAACCGGACTGCGGCCAACGATCTGCCACATAACGGATAACATCTAGCCCCAACAGCCCGTCCGATAAACTCTGGTCAGACATGACCACATCAAAAGGTCGATAGGCAAGAATGGATTTAGCTTCTCCCGCCGACTTGCAACTTTCAACTCGCGCGCCCATAGAAGACAGAGTCGAAACAATTTCGCGCGCAGCTTGCGGGTGATCTTCAACCGACAAAACAGTCAAACCTGCCAAATCAGGAAAAGGCTCTCCTGAAATATCTTCATCCATTTCAGCCATCGGAATATTAAACCAGAAATTTGTGCCTTGACCAACTTCACTTGTAACACCGATCTTACCCCCCATCAACTCGACCAGCTTCCTGCAAATCGACAACCCCAACCCCGTCCCACCGAATTCGCGCGAAGTCGAACTATCCGCCTGCGTAAACGGTGCAAAAAGTTTCTTTTGAACATCGTCACTGATTCCGATCCCCGTATCAGAGACTTCGAATAATAAACGCAATGGATTTTGTTCGGTGACACTCACCCGCAAAGTTACATGCCCCTGCGCGGTAAATTTCACGGCATTCCCCGCAAGGTTAATCAGGATTTGCCTCAATCTTTTCGGGTCGCCGATCACAACAGGAGGAACATCCAAGGCAACATCGTCCAACAATTGAACATCTTTTTGTGCAATTTTTGGCTCCAACGCTTCCAATACACCACGAACCAATGTCCGGACAGGAATCTCGAACCGATCCAGAATCATTTTATCAGCATCAATTTTGGCAACATCCAGAATATCATCCAGAATTTCAAGAACACCCGATGCCGACATCATGGCCTGCTCGATCATGTTTTTTATTCTATCCGTAGGCTGCTCTAATAGCATCAATTCCAGAAATCCGAACACAGATTGCATGGGTGTCCGCATCTCGTGACTCATTGTCGCGAGTAAATTGGACTTCATTTGGACAAATCCGTCCTTTTCTTCTGTTTTTTTAGGCTCAATCATGCCATTGCTCGTACTTGGTCTTGAAAAAAATGCTAAGGCACTCTATCACAAAAGAGTTAACGGATTTTTCATCAAAAATTATCTAAAGGAATATTATGTCATATAAAGTTGCTGTCGTCGGTGCGAGTGGAAATGTCGGGCATGAAATGCTGACAATTCTTCACGAACGGAATTTTCCGGTCTCTGAAATTCATGCTGTGGCCTCGGCTCGCTCGGCAGGAAAAGAAGTCTCATTCGGCGATAAAAACATCAAGATCGAGGATCTGGCAAAATTCGACTTCAAAGGCATCGATATTGTTCTCTCATCCCCGGGTGCGACAATCTCGGCAGAATTTGCCCCTCGGGCAGCCGCAGCCGGAGCAGTCGTCATCGACAACACATCACATTTCCGCATGGACCCTGACGTACCTTTGGTTGTCCCTGAGGTAAACCCAAAAGCCATTGCCGATTATAAAAAGAAACGCATTATTGCCAACCCGAATTGCTCAACCATTCAAATGGTTGTGGCTCTTAAACCATTACACGATGCAGCCAAAATCAAACGGGTTGTTGTCTCGACCTATCAATCTGTCTCTGGTGCAGGAAAAGAAGCCATGGATGAATTGTTCAACCAGACCCGTTCCATTTTTATGAATGCAACCCCTGAACCCAAACAATTCAAAAAACAAATATCCTTCAACGCCATTCCACAAATTGACGTCTTTATGGATGACCGCCGCACCAAAGAAGAATGGAAGATGGATGTCGAAACCAAGAAAATTCTGGGGCGCGACATAAAAGTCTGCGCCAACTGCGTTCGTGTGCCAATGTTTATCGGCCATGCAGAAATGGTCAATGTTGAGTTTGAACGCGAACTTTCGGCCTTGGATGCTTTGGCTATTCTACAAAAGACCAAAGGCATTTCTGTCATCGACCTTGAATCCGAAATGGAGTTCGTAACACCGGTTGAAATTCAAGGCGAAGACGATGTCTTTGTATCACGGATGCGCGATGACTCGACCGTTGATTTTGGCCTGAATTTCTGGTGCGTAGCCGATAATCTTAGAAAAGGCGCAGCCCTCAACGCCGTCCAGATTGCCGAGCTTTTAATTCGCGATTACCTGAAAAAGTAAAAGATAACACCATTTGCATAATATATTTGCATTTTTTATAACTCTGCTTTAAATTCCCGAAAAAGCACAGGAGGGTAAATATGCCAAAAAAATGGACAAAAGACGACCAAGCCAAATTACAAGAACTGGAAAAGCTAGTCGTAGCCATAGAAAATCCGCTTCAACAAAGATTCTTAATCCGGAAACGCATCAGCACACTCGCCTTAATCGTTTTGAACGAGGGATCTCCGGATGATTTCGCGAAATTCCTGCCTTGGTTGCTAAACCCCACATTATTTGACCCTAATGATCAAGAAATCGTCCTCTGTGCAGCGATCCGCTCTCAAAGCCCAACCGTTCATCAAGCCTTACTCCCTCTTTTGTCCGACACCATGAAAACCATCAGCATCGGTGACACACACGCAGACTCTTTTCTTTTTCCTGCTTTTGCTTTGGCACGCTGTAACAATCTGGAATTGATTGAAACCTCCCAACCATATTTCCTCGAAGCCCTGAAACGTTCAACAGGACTGCCCACAAACTTTGGTAATTTGGCCTGCGCTTGGCTGGATATTGGGAGCGATCCAGAAACCCTGATTGCCCCATTAAAAACCATTTTAGACAGCCAATCTGATAATGAAAAACTGACAGCTCATCTGTGCAGCTTAGGATTTATAAAACTTCTCAATCACCCGTGCATAACAGAATGTGAAGCCCTGAAAAAAATGACCATCCCTTTTGCCGGTCAAATTTTTGACAAACCCTCTGTTTCTGTTTCTCTTAACAACCCTTTGTTACTTGTTCATATATCGGAAAACAAAACATATGTTGCATGGCAAGGGGATCTTGAAGCAGTAACGTCCTTTCAATTTTCATACCCGCTTCCTATAAATCCCGCTTTTGTTACCGCAGTCAGCAAAGAAGAAATAATCAGTGGAATTCACGCTTTACTTGAACAAATAACAACCAGAAATGACACGGCAACTCAAGCCACGGCACAGGTCGCCTTTGAAATTTTAAATTCCGCTTCCTTGCCAGAGTCCCCTCAGCAATTTGCACTTGGATAAACAGCAAAATTATATATATTAGGCCTGTTGTAAAAGTCTTTCCGAGTGCTTTCCCCGTGAAAACGGTGACCTGTAAGACCTTAATTTTCTAGAGTCCCACTTTCGCGAGAAAAACCGAAGAAGAAAGAAAAAATGTCTGCAGGATTTCTAGCCCTCCTCGATGACGTAGCTGCCATCATGGCCAAAGCCGCCGCCAACACAAAAATCGTAGCAGGAACTCTGGATGACATCGCCGCAATGACAGGGGCGGGTGCAAAAGGAGCCTCTGCCGTGGTCATTGATGACATTCCGGTTAATGCCCAAGCCCTCACCGAATTTGAAATAGATGCCAAACGGGAAATCCCGATTATCAAGGCCATTGAAAAAGGATCCCTGATAAATAAAGCCATCGCTATTCCTTTGGCAATGGTGGTCAACACCTTCACCCCCGCCCTTCTCACTCCGATTTTAGCAATCGGAGGAGTCTATCTGGGCTATGAAGGCGCAGAAAAAGTCATCCACGCGCTACAACAAAAATTCGGAAAATCACACGATCCCCATCACGACCGTTCGAAAACGGCAAAAACCCAGAAAGAATTTGAAAACCAATTGGTCAAAGGAGCCATCCGCACCGATCTGGTTATGTCGATTGAAATAATTTTTATTGCCATGTCCAGCATGAAAGAGCTCATGCCACAAGCGGGCTGGGTCATGCTTTTATCGACCCTTGCCATCGTGGGATTTATCGTCACCAAAGGCATATACAGCCTTGTAAAAGGATTGATCCGTTTGGACGATTTAGCCCTTCACTTAGACGCAACGGCCAAAGACAATAAAGCCGGACACTACAAGCGAAGAACCGCCGCGCTGATTATCCGCTACTCCCCTTTATTGATGAAAACCATGTCGATTGTGGGTGCCGCAGCCATGCTGTTTATCAGTGGTGAACTTGTGGCCATGCAATTGACAGTCATCGCAGATGTAATCCACCATCTCGAACTTTCGATCCTGACAGGCGCCCTTCACTTGATAGCCTATTCTTTTGTTGGGCTGTTAATCGGAAGTTTGCTAATCGGTCTTATTTCGATGACACAGCAGTTGATAAAACATCTGACAATGAAAAACCCGATGTTAGGAGGAGACTAACATCGGGCTTCAATATGGTCGGTCTATGGTGTCTTGGTGTAAGATGAATAAATCACCTTATATTTCATAGTCTCATAAAAATATGGCGAAATTTTGGTTATTATTTGCCATAATTACACTTTTTCTGCCTTTTTTCATTTCACCTATCATCATTTCAAACCATCACCGTCATGCCGTTTCAAGGTGGTAGTTATTGTAACCATTTGATATACAACAAATAAAAATCAGCGTTTTTACCTGTGTAGATACTGTGCAGGAATCTTCTGCACGAAATTATAAAATCAGGCTCTCCAATATACCAAAAAACGAGGGAAAAGGATGCTCGGTTTTTGGCTTCCAAACCCTCCGGGGTCAGCTCCCGCGTGGTAAAAAGAAGGTGTGCATGGTAGGTAGTTTCTGGGGTCGTGCTCGTCTCCCTCACAAAGGCTATCTTATCGAACTCGATCTCCCTGTTTTCTTCCCTGTAGTTTTTCTCCCTCCCTTGCTTTCTCTATCCTGCCAGCGACCATTGCGAGCGACAGCAAGGCAATCCAGAAAAAGATGGATTCTGGACTGACTCGAGGATGACGGGAGGCAGAAGGATTAAGCTTTATGGAGTTTTCCACCCGTGAGCGGTGCGGTGCAGCCCGTGGTTTTGGGGAAAGAGATTGGTAAGTCCAAGCGATGACGCACAGCCATATAGGCGAATCCTTCAGCCTCTAATGCGTCCCCGTTCCAGCCCAGATCATCGACTTTATAAACCTGTGTGTTTAATGCGTTTTTTAACCCATCTATGATCGCCGGATTCATCCGCCCACCGCCCGTGACGTACCATGCCTTTGCCGGTTGCGGAAACAAATCTGCGCCACGGACAATCGTGCGAATGGTGAATTCTGTCAGCGTTGCAGCCGCGTCCATCAACGGAAAATTCGAGATTGTGGTAACATCCCATGCATCACGATCCAGAGATTTTGGTGCAGGCGCATCAAAGAACGGATGGGCGAGCCATCGCGCCAGAACGTCCTGGTCTGCCCTGCCTTGACGAGCCCAGCCTGCGTCACGGTCGAAGCGTTCTCCCGTTGTTTTCAGAATTAGGTCATCAATCAGCGCGTTACCGGGGCCGCAGTCAAAGGCAAGGATATCGTCTTCGTCCTCACCAATCCATGTTACATTCGATACGCCGCCGATATTGAGGATTGCCACGGGATTCTTCAAATTGGAAACACGGGCGCGGGCATAATGATAAACGGGGATAAGCGGTGCACCCTGCCCTCCCTGTTGAACATCATTGGTGCGGAAATCATTGACAACATCAATGCCCAGCTCATTGGCCAGCAATTTTCCGTTGCCCAGTTGCCATGTCAATCCGTTTCCCGGATCGTGGGTGATGGTTTGACCATGAAAACCGATCAGGTCAATATCAGTTTTATCCAGAGATTCTTGGGTCAGAAATTCCCGAACCGCCACAGCGTGAAACAGGGTCAGGTCACATTCGGCTTGGTCGGTCTGGTCGTTACCAGTGCGCGCGCCAAAGCATTGACGGATGGATTGTCGCAGATCTTCGGGATATTCTTTATAGGCAAAACCTAAAGGCACAACGACCCCTTGGCCGTCGGTTTCAATCAAGGCGACATCAACCCCGTCCAGCGATGTGCCGGACATCAGGCCGATGGCCTTATATAATCTGGGAAAAGTCGTTGGCAAATCCATACCCATTTGCTACCATAAATCTCTTCAAAAACAAAGCAGTGTGAATTATGACCCAGTATAAATCGGATTTTTTGAATATTGTTGCAGAGCGCGGATTTATCCATCAATGCTCGAATTTCGATGCGTTGGATGCCATTTTGGCTTCGGGTCAGCAAAGTGCCTATTGCGGGTTTGATCCCACAGGCAAAAGTTTGCATATCGGGCATCTTGTTCCCGTGATGATGATGTATTGGTTTCAGAAATGCGGTCACAAACCCTATACGCTGGTCGGTGGAGCAACTGCCATGATCGGCGACCCTTCTTTTAAAGATAAAACCCGTCCGGTTTTGACCGTTGACGATATTCAAGTCAATGTTGATAGCATCAAACACTGTTATGCCCAATTTATCACCTATGGGACGGACGGTAACAAAGCAGAGATGCTCAATAATGCCGACTGGATTTTGAAACTCAATTACATGGAGTTTCTGCGCGATTACGGAACATGCTTTACCGTCAACCGGATGTTGTCCTTTGACTCAGTCAAGCTGCGTCTGGATCGTGAACAACCCCTCACTTTCCTTGAATTCAATTACATGATACTTCAGGGTTATGATTTTATGCATTTGTATCAGGACAAAAAGATCATCCTGCAAATAGGCGGGTCAGACCAATGGGGTAACATGATTAACGGTGTTGATCTGGCGCATAAGAAACTGGGCAAAGAATTATTTGTTCTGACATGTCCTTTGCTGACGACGGCTTCGGGAGCCAAAATGGGTAAAACCGAAGGCGGCGCCGTGTGGTTGCGCGGGGATATGACCAGCCCTTATGATTACTGGCAATACTGGCGCAATACCGAAGATGCCGATGTCGGCAAATTCCTCAAGCTGTTTACCACATTGCCTTTGGATGAGATTGCCAAGCTGGAACTATTGGATGGCGCGGACATTAACGAAGCCAAAAAAGTTCTGGCGTTTGAAGCCACCAAGCTTTGCCACGGAGAACAAGCTGCGCTTGATGCGGCTGAAACGGCGCGTAAAACTTTCGAGCAAGGCGGTGTGGGTGATGACCTCCCGTTTATCACAGTAACCGAGAGCGTTTTAAAAACAGGCATGACCATGATTGATGCTTTGCGCGAGACAGGTTTGGTCACCAGTAATGGCGAGGCCAAGCGTTTAATCCAAGGTGGCGGCGCAAAAATCAATGATGCATCTGTTTCCGATGGTGGTCAGTTGGTGACTTTGTCGGATATGACCGATGACGGATATATCAAATTGTCATCGGGCAAAAAGAAGCATGCCTTGATTAAACTTACTTAAGGCATAGGTTTTTCATTCCTATTGATTATAGGATTTTTTCTTCTTCGGGGGCGATGTCTTGGCGGGTTCGTCTTCAAAATCCGTGTCGCCCTCAAACAAAATCGAACGCAAGAATCCAGGGGTTAAAACCGACAACGGATTGATAAACACGGTCGGGTCTTCATTCGACCCTTTCATCGTGTAAGTTGCAGCAATCAAACCTCCGCTTGATCCACCCAATAATTTTCCAAGCAACGGAATTTTTGCAACAAGGCTATTGACCTCGGACATCGGAACGGCTGTTCCTTCCAGATTGGTCATGCTGGTTGTCTGATTGATATTTCCACCAAATGTTAATCCGATGGATGATCCGGACGTTCTTCCGTTTTTCAAGACGATAACTCGCTCCCCTTTATGATTCTTCCATTCAAAATCAGTTCTGAGTCTGGTAAAACCAATTCCTTTATTTTGAAGGAGTTCCGATAGTCCGGATAAGGAAAATAAATTTACCAACTTGGCCAAAATCGGCGCTTTGACAATTGTAAAATCTGTGATCTGGCCTTTGCCAACCATATCGTTTATTTTTCCGCCTTTTATTTGATGGGCTTTAATCAGCAAACCCCCACCAACCATCTGATCGTATAAATCAAGTGCGTATAGCGTTTCACCTGCGTTATTCGAGGTAATATCCAGTTCCATACGGTTTTGGACATTCGGCTTTAAAGACGCAGTTACGCTTCCCTTTGGTGTTTTTCCGGTTAGATTCAGAAACTCGACCTCATCTTTTTTGTTGGTCTTGATCTTAACATTCGGAGAAATTAAAAACCGGTCGTCTTCTTCACCACTGATAATTTTATCGACATTCAAAATCGCATTGACTGCAACACCTGAACTCTCTTCCGTCGATATTAACTCCTTATTTTTACGTCCACTAATAAACGGGCGGCCATCAAATCTTTTTCCTTTTATTATTATATCCAAAATATTTTTTTCCTTGATCGTCAAATCAAGATTAAAATCATTGGTTTTTCCAATTTTCACACGCGAAAATTTTGCACCAACAACATCCCATTCTTTCCCCAATTTTCCAAATTTTACTTCTCCGGAACCAGATGTTCCGTCCGTGATTTCTATCTGAATATCTTTAACCGATTGAATATCATGGTCGCGGACAATGGCTTTGGCGGTTGCCTTCCCAGCCACTCCAGATTTTTTTAGATAATCCAACGGATGAATAAAAAATTTAGCAGGAGTCAAATCTGCCGTGATATCAATATCCACCTGCCCCACGGTTGGTTCCAGATAGTCGATTTCAAGCGGTACATTTCCCGATACAAATTCACTCAGGTTCACTCCAAAATGTTGGCGCAATTTTTCATCTGATACTAATTTTGCTTTTATTTTGCTGCTGTACGGGGCATTTTGCGGGTTAATATACTCCGAATAAGTCACATCGATATTGCGACCATCCAGCATGCCGTTTCCTGAAATCTCGAACGATCCTCCTTCTACCTTCAAGGCAAAAGGCCCTCCGGACATATCAAGGCCACGAACGATTTTAGGCAACAAAACATTATTTAATGTCGCGTCCACTTTTACAATCACGTCATCTGCTGGTAAATCCAAAAGCGCAGGGAATGTGACCGCAACTTTTATATCCCCCGTCCCTTTAACCTCGTTCGGTTTCAAGCCTATTTTTTGAGTAAGATTGATTGGGTCTTTATCGATATAGTCCAAAACTGTTGACAAAGACCCTGTCAATTCTGCATCAATATTAACATCCCCAATGGTGGTCGGGTGGGTTAAATGTGTGATTTGAACACGACCATTCTTTATTTTTAAACCCGCAATATTTCCGGATTCAACCAGAATGTCCAAAATATCATTCTTGAGCGTTGCTGTCCCTTTTGCGTTTTCAGCCGGAATCATTGGGGTACGATAATCCGCTTTCAGATTTTCGTATGACATGCTCGCTTGAATTTGTTCTGCAGGAATATCGGTTAAATCTTTCAGGTTGATAGGTAGTGTTAATTCCAGATTTCTTACGGTTGCACCTGAAAGCTTTGTCGTCATCCATTCACCCAGAGCGGTTTCTTTTTGCGTGGGAGGCCACAGGCTATGAATTTGCGCAAAATCCAATGACGGAATTGTCACGGTCAAAGGAAAATATTCCCCCTGATCATCCATATTTCTGACACCGGACAAGGAGATTGTTGTCCCATTAATATCCAGATGGGTTTCGCTGATTTTCAGTTGTTGAGCCGTCCGATCCATAGAGATATTGGCGGATAAATTGCTGAATGTCAGCGGTGCTTCATATAATCTATCAAGGCTTAAGTCTCCTTTTTCGGAGGACAAAGAAATGTTCATTTTTTCAGGTGTCCAGTCCATATCCAGCACGCCAGAGACTTCACCATCAATGATGAATTTTTGATCCAATAGCGATGCCACAGGTGATGACATTCTAGCCAAAGTCGCAAAATTTATATTTTTAATTTTTCCTTTCATTAAAACCTGATCCCGATGACGAACCAAATTCAAAGAAAGTCTAGATGCTTTAGGAGTTTCTGCTTCTCTATTTTCCTGATAGGACAAGGACAGATCAAAACTATCTTCCTGACGATCAAGATCAAACATGACATCAGGAATTTGCCAACTCATTCCTGATATTTGATCGTCCACTACAACACGAGCATCACGCACAGAAACCCGTTGAAGATGAGCCAAAGGTTGAAGTTGAGGATAGTCAGGAAGATTTCCTCCTTTAAAGAAACTGTTTCCTATATCTTTCAAGGTCACATCTGCGGTTTTTTCATTTGTTACATCATCAGAAATTTTTGGAGTGCTTTTGGTTACCAGTAAATGCAGGCCATTTTCTTTTGTCCGCACCAATTTCAGAGTTGGGTTGCTGACAATAATTGCTTCCGGTTCTATCGCGCCAATCAAGAACGGAAGTTTAGATAATTGAACGCCTAATTGTGGAATTTCAAGAACAGTTTGGTTGTTCTCGATCAATTTTACTCCGCTGATACCCAGAATAATCGGTCCATCATATTCAGGCCATTCAGCAACAATACTTTGGAACGTCATATTGGTTTCTGAATTTTCCTCGACTAACGCATCCTTCACATATTCGGCAGCAAATGTGATGTCGACCGGCCCATTTGAAAATTTCCACAGCATAAACACCATGGCGGATAGCCCCAGAAATAGGACAATACCAATGATTTCGCATGCTAAGAAAATGGGTTTGCGAAGAAAATTCAAAACAGCCTTCATTGTTTCCAAACACTTGGTTATATTATACTTGATTATTCTAACAGATATTCCAAGCCGAATCTTTTACACGATTGATAGAACGCAAAAGACACACAATTTTTTATAAGAAAATAACATAAGGAAAAATAACAATGCCCCAGATTGATGCCGGAGATAAAGCCCCCTATTTTTCTGCCCCCGGAGATAGCGGTGAGACCATATCGATCAAGGATTATGCCGGACAAACATTCGTTTTATACTTTTATCCCAAGGATGATACGCCCGGATGCACCAAGGAAGCCTGCCACTTTTCAGAGAGCCTGTCCAAATTCAATGCGCTGGATGTACCTGTTATCGGCGTATCCAAAGACAGTGTTGAAAAACATAAAAAGTTCAAGGAAAAATATGGTCTGAATTTTCCGTTACTGTCCGATGAGAGTGGAGAACTTTGTGATGACTATGGTACGTGGGTTGAAAAATCCATGTATGGACGAAAATATATGGGGATTGACCGTGCAACTTTCGTGATTGATGCGAAAGGAATCATTTCCGCTGCGTGGAGAAAGGTTAAAGTAACCGGACACATTGAAGAGGTTCTAAAATTCCTTAAAAACCAATAATCAAGAGATGGTTTCACCAAGAGCTTTTACTGGAAGAAGGTGCTCTACTTCACGATAGAGGGTGATAAGTGCCTTTTCATCTCCGCGCAAATAATTTAAATCGGTGGTTATCACTGGAAATTTGATAACATTCGAAGCAGAAATAGGGTCATTTGCCGTTTCTTTTTTGTCACTGGACACAAGCACAACATCCAAAGATCTTGTGCGCAAGCGCATCGGTTTGTCATTCACAAAATCAACTGTAAAGCCGCAGCAATCAAGCTTTCTAACAAGATCATCTCCACGCACTTTAAAGCTTGCATGTCCATCGTGAGCTGCGATTTCTGACAATGTCCAGATCATTTCAAGTTGCTCAGTAATATTTACTTGCATGGCACACACCCTCTATTTGAATTTCTTTTGACTATATTTATTTTATGTCGAGTTAGGCAGCCTTTTTGGCTTTTTCCTGTGTAACAGAGGGCAAAATCCCCTGCAATGCGACGGTTTGACCTACTTCACGGATATTCAAATAATCGTGCATATGTTCAACCATTACATCCATGTGATCGTTATAAAAATGATTGGCTCCGTCCATCACACGGTAGTCAATCGCAATCCCCTTCTGGGCATTCAAGCGCTCAACAACCTTTTCAACCATTGGCTCAGGTACAATATTGTCTTTATTTCCTTGAAGAATGAGTCCTGATTGCGGGCAAGGTGCCAGAAAGCTGAAATCAATTTCATTGGCTGGTGGAGACACTGCAATAAAGCCTTTGATTTCAGGGCGACGCATTAAAAGCTGCATACTGATCCATGCACCGAAGGCAAAGCCGCCAACCCAAACGTAAGGGGCGTTCGGATTGATTGATTGCATCCAGTCCAGTGCGGCTGCAGCATCGGACAATTCTCCTTCGCCCTTATCAAAAAGACCTTGGCTTTCACCCACTCCACGGAAGTTAAACCGTAGCGTCGAAAAACCGTGCTCTTTGAACGTATTAAACATTGTATATGGAATGCGGTGATTCATTGTTCCACCACGCTCTGGCGCAGGGTGCAGAATCAATGCTAATGGAGCATTCTCGACTTTGGAATGGTGATAACGCGCTTCCAGACGCCCGGCAGGGCCGTTAATAATAATTCCTGGCATGTGTTCCCGTATAAAGCGTTTATGGTTATTTTTTGAAGATATAGAACATTTTCTGGTGGTAAGTCCAATAGTTTCTCATAACACATTGATTTTGCTGTGGATATTTTGTATTTCAAGTCTTGATGATGACAAATCTATTTTTTGACCATAATGCAACAACTCCGATCCGCCCCAATGCCTTGGCTTTGGCGGCTTCAGTCATGGGAGAAGTCGGCAATGCCGCATCTGTTCACTCTTTTGGTCGCGCAGCCAACAAGCATGTTGAAACAGCTCGACGCCAGATTGCTGAAACACTTGATGTTTCCCCCCAACAAATCATTTTTAACTCCGGCGCTTCCGAAGGCAACAATACCATTCTGAAAGGATTTTCGGGGCAACGGATTTTAATTTCTGCAATCGAGCATCCGTCGATTATTGAATGCGGTGTTGCGGCAGAAAAAATTCCTGTCACAGAAGACGGCGTTATTGATGTGGTTGCGTTTCAGGATTTATTAAATCATCCGACTCCTCCGGCTCTGGTTTCCGTGATGCTGGTCAATAATGAAACCGGCGTTATTCAGCCCGTTGCAGAAATAGCCCGCATGGCCAAAGCCGTTGGCGCTATGGTTCATTGTGATGCCGTTCAGGCCTATGGTCGCATTCCGTTTACCCGCGAAAGTCTAGGCGTTGATTTTCTGACCATCTCTTCACACAAAATCGGTGGAACACACGGTGTTGGTGCGTTAATCGGTGCAGCAGGACTTCAAGTCCCGCGTTTGATCGAAGGTGGTGGACAAGAGCGCCGTCAACGTGGCGGCACTGTGAATGTCGCCGGAATTTCCGCATTTGGTGTGGCCGCCGTTGAGGCCTGTGCATCACTGGATTCTTATCAAAACCTTTCTGTCTGGCGCGACCGGATCGAACTGCATGTTCAGCAATCATCAAACCGTGTGCGCATTCTGGGACAGCATGCTCCGCGCGTTGCCAACACGTCCATGATCGTTGTGACAAGCGCAAGCGGTGAAACCCTGCTGATGGCTTTTGATCTGGAAGGGATTGCCCTGAGTGCCGGATCAGCCTGTTCCAGCGGATCAACAAAAATGTCTTACACTTTGACTGCGATGGGAATTGAACCAAGTCCGCAACTTGCATCTTTGCGCATGTCTTTGGGATATACCACCAGCGAAAAAGACGTTGAGCACTTTATCAAGGTGTGGGACAAGCTTAGCGCACGTTTATTCAAGGATTAAATTGATATGCCACAAATACATTTTATTCAGGTGAATGGTTCTATTCAAACCATCGATGCTCCGGTCGGATTGTCGGTGATGGAGATTGCCGTCAAACATAATATGGACAAAATCGAAGGGGCTTGCGGAGGGTCGCTCGCTTGTGCCACCTGCCATGTTTATGTCCATCCTGATTGGTGGGACAAAGTGATGCCCGAAGAGGGTGAAATGTCCGAAGCAGAGGACGATATGCTCGACCTTGCCTTTAACCTGACAAAATTGTCCAGATTATCCTGCCAGATTATCGTCACAGACGATCTGGACGGATTGATCGTGGCATTGCCAGGCAGCAAACCCGATTGGGTTTAATATTTATGGCAAATAGTTGATTTCTTCCATCAAACACATTATAGTTCCCACCATGAATTCACTAGGATTTGATAAGAAGCCTTCCGATACCCGCGTGGTCGTTGCTATGTCGGGCGGTGTTGACTCGTCTGTTGCGGCTTCTTTGCTCCACGAGCAAGGCTATGACGTCGTCGGGATCACGCTCCAGCTTTATGATTACGGCGAAGCTGTTGCCCGCAAGGGGGCTTGTTGCGCCGGAAAAGACATTTATGATGCCAAACGCGTCGCCGAAGAGCGTGGATTTCCCCATTATGTTTTAAATTATCAGGACAATTTCAAGCAATCCGTCATTGATGATTTTGTTGACAGCTATCTGAAGGGTGAGACCCCTATTCCTTGCGTTAAATGCAATCAGACCGTCAAATTCAAAGATCTGTTACAAGTCGCACGTGACCTTGATGCCGATTGTATGGTGACCGGTCATTACGTTCAACGCATTGTGAATGAGATCGGCCAGTCCGAGCTTCACCGTGCGGTTGATCCGACCAAAGATCAGAGTTATTTCCTGTTTGCAACCACGCAAGACCAGCTTGATTTCCTGCGCTTTCCTTTAGGCGGTTGGACAAAAGATATGACTCGTACCCATGCGGATCGTTTGGGATTGGTCAACGCCGATAAGCCAGACTCTCAGGATATTTGTTTTGTTCCCAACGGGGATTATACCGCTGTGGTTAAAAAAATAGCCCCCGAGGCCAAGCGTCACGGGCAGATCATTCATCTTGACGGACGCGTTTTGGGCGAGCATGAAGGCATTCTTCATTACACAGTCGGGCAACGCAAAGGGTTGGGTATTGGAGGAGGATTTACTGATAATAACGAGCCCTTATATGTGGTTGCCGTGGACGCGCAATCCGCCCAAGTGATTGTCGGCCCCAAGGAAGCCTTGGCGCGGGATATTGTCCTGTTGAAAAATGGCAATTGGTTGATTGACCCGTCTTTTTCCAGCCCGATTTCTATCGATGTAAAATTACGGTCTACGACCCGCGCCGTTCCTGCTACGTTGATTTGTCAAGCCGATAGGGTTGCAGCCATTACCCTGCATGATCCGCAATATGGTGTATCCCCCGGACAAGCCGCCGTGTGCTATCAAGGCGGTCGCGTTATTGGTGGCGGGTGGATCACCGAAACCCAGTTGTCCCACATAAAAAAGGCTGCCTGACCCCAATATGGCCATAAACACGATGGTGGGGTGCCAATATCTCGATCAAAAGCGTTGAAAGTGCCTTGACAACGTGCCCATAATTTCGCATATAGGGCTTCATTTTTTACCATGGCGGTGTAGCTCAGTGGTAGAGCAGAGGAATCATAATCCTTTGGTCGGGGGTTCAAATCCCTCTACCGCCACCATTTATTTCCCAATCATATCAAATTGTTATCGCATTTTAAGGCAGATCAAATCTTGCCCCGTTTTTCGCTGGGGTACCCTATAACGTCTGTGGTTTGCCATCATCGCGCATGACGATGTAAATCGCCGGAATGACCAGCAATGTCAGGATGGTCGAAGACGCAAGACCAAAGAGCAGCGAGATTGCCAGCCCTTGGAAAATCGGGTCTGCCAAAATGACGATTGCGCCAATCATGGCCGCCAATGCGGTCAGCAGGATCGGACGGGCGCGGATTGATCCGGCTTCGATCAACACATCCCGCAAGTTTTGCGAATGCGTGCGACGTTCACGGATAAAATCAACCAGCAGGATCGAGTTACGGACGATAATCCCCGCCAACGCAATAAAGCCGATCATCGAGGTTGCGGTAAAGGCCGCACCGAAAATCCAATGCCCGAATAAAATCCCGATCAGAGTCAAAGGAACCGGTGTCAGAATAACCAACGGTAATGTATAAGAGCGGAATTGCGCCACCACCAAGACATAGATGCCCAATAAAGCCACCATAAAGGCGATCCCCATATCTCGGAACGTCACATAGGTGATTTCCCATTCCCCATCCCAGAGCAGCGTAACCTGTTGTTCATCAATCGGTTGACCATGATATTTAATGATCGGTTTTTGAGTTGCCCCCCAGTCGATTTTATCCAGAGCATCACCAATGGCAAACATTCCATAGATTGGGGCTTCGTATTCGCCCGCCAGTTCTGCTTGCACCATTTCGGCAAAATGACCGTCGCGGCGATAAATCGGGAATGATCCCTGTTCGTTGTCACCATGAACGACATTGCCCAATTCGACCACTGCTTTGCTCCCCGGACTCTGGTTGGCAGGAACAGGAATAGATGCCAAATATTCATTCCATGTCATTTTTGATTTGGGCAAACGAATAGCGATTTCAAGTGGATTGCGTTCTTCACCACGATGCGAATATCCGACCACTGTTCCCTTCATCAGATAAGATAAAGTGTCATAGACATCTTGTTGTTCGACCCCAAAATATTCCAGCTGATCCTGATCAATTGACACACGCCAATTCGGACGGCGTTCGCCGATACTGTTATCGATATCGACCACGAACGGTATAGATTTAAAGGCTTGTTCGACTTTTTCCATGGCTGCACGACGCGAGGCTGCATCTGGACCATAGATTTCAGCCAGTACTGTTGCCATGACGGGTGGCCCGGGCGGAACTTCGACCAATTTCCATGACAAATTTTCTGTGATTCCAAATCCATCAAGCCGTTTGCGTATATCAAGAGCAATTTCGTGACTTGTTCTGCTCCGTTCGTCTTTGGACGTGAGGTTGATTTGCAGCTCGCCTTGCTCCGGTGCGCTTCTAACAAAATAATGACGCACCAATCCGTTAAAGTTAAAGGGAGCGGCTGTTCCTGCATAGGACTGTAAATTCGTTATTTCTGGCAGACCTGATATTCGTTCTGCCAGACGAATCATGGTTCGTTGCGTATCTTCCAAGGTTGCTCCTTCGGGCAGATCCAATACAATTGAAAGTTCGGATTTATTATCAAATGGCAGAAGTTTGACCACAACCGATTTTGTTGCAAATAAAACCAAAGAGGCCAGCGTTGCCGCGCCGACAATATATAAAAAAAATCTGGCTTTCTTTTTTGTTTGAATGACCGGCGTGACTAAGCGATTAAAAATACGGCCTATTTTATCATGCGCAGGATCAATATGTTGTGTGGATGGCATGTAATTTGATAACACTCGCATCAACCAAGGAGCCAAAGTTACAGCCACCACAAACGAAATCATCATTGCGATAGACGCATTGACAGGAATAGGTGCCATATATGGCCCCATCAGCCCGCCAACAAACAGCATGGGCAGCAACGCCACAACAACAGTCAAGGTCGCCAGAATCGTCGGATTTCCAACTTCCGATACGGCATCAATCGTGGATTGAATTTTACTGCGGCCATCTTTCATCGCCCAGTGACGCGAGATATTTTCAACCATAACCACAGCATCATCCACCAGAATCCCGATTGAAAAAATCAATGCAAATAAACTGACGCGGTTAATGGTGTAACCCATCAACCAAGAGGCAAATAATGTCAGCATAATTGTGGTCGGAATCACAACAAAGGTCACAGCACCTTCTACCCAACCGATTGCCCAGCCAATGAGCAGTACGATACTCACGGTTGCCAAGGCCAAATGGAACAAAAGTTCATTGGCTTTATCATTGGCTGTTTCGCCATAGTTTCGGGTTACATCAATATTGACATCATCAGGAATCACTATGCCTTTTAACCTTTTTATCTTTTCGATCACTTCATTCGAGATCACGACAGCATTTGATCCGGCACGTTTTCCGATTGCCAATGTCACAGCAGGTTTTTGGATTAAATTTTCTTCTCCATTTTTTTCCAACATTGTCACCCGAACCAAAGCGGGTCGTGGCGAAATGGTTACATGAGCAACATCACCCACATAAACAGGGCGGCCATCGCGCGTGGTCAACAGCAATTGTTCAATATCTGGAATGGGTTGCAATGTTTGTCCGGCCTTCAAATTTTTATGGATGCCATCTTTCTGGATGTATCCTGCATCAAATGACCTGTTGGCTTGTCTGATTTTATCAACCAGCTGTTGCAAAGTCAGACCATAGGATGCCAGCCTTTCAGGGTCAGGTTCGACACGAATTTCATCGGCATTACCGCCCGAAATATAAGTGAGACCAATATCATCAATTTTAATGATTTCACGTCTGAGTTTTTCTGCAATATCGTGAAGTGTGGCATCCGTCCAACGATCTGATACTTCATCTTTCGGAGACAAGGTCAGCGTGACAATCGCCACATCATTGATGCCACGACCAACAATCAACGGCTCGGGTATGTCCATCGGCATCTGATCGTAATTGGCGCGAATTTTTTCATGAATTCTAAGAATGGCATCATCGGAATCTGTTCCGACATTAAATCTGGCTGTAACCATGACACGATCATCTTGTGTCTGGCTATAAACATGTTCGACATCCCTCACACTTTTGACAATAGCTTCCAAAGGTTTTGTCACTAGCTCAACCGCATCGGGGGCTTTCAATCCATCCGCCTGAACTGAAATATCAATCATCGGAACACTGATTTGAGGTTCTTCTTCCCTAGGGATTGAAACCAGAGCCATTACCCCCAGTATGACAGATGTCAAAAGAAACAGGGGCGTTAAGGGGGATGTGATTGATAATTTGGTCAAAAATCCTGATATGCCGAGCTTCATTGTGATCTCCTTACGGGGCAATCACGATGTCGCCATCGTGCAAACCTGAAAGAATATCAACCATTTTTATACCGTCTTGATTAAAGCTGTGGCCTCTTTGAACCGGAACATCAAGTATTTGTCCATCTGTTGATTTTAACTGCACATAGTCAATGCCGGATTTAGTAACCAGATAGTTTTCAGGAACTCCGATTGTCATCCTGTCGCTGGTTGAAATCCATGCTCGAACCCGCTCGCCTATGAAATAGTTTTCTAAACCATCCACATGGGCATCCGCCATCACCCGCCCGTTTTCAATTTCAGGGTACACCAACGTGATCGTGCCTTCTTTGTAAGATTGGTTTCCCATTTCATTTCCATTCAAGATAATTTTATCGCCCATCTTCATAAACCGCGCATGGCGTTCCGGCAATTGAAGGCGCAAAATATAAGAGTCGGCAGCAATTGTTGCTATATTTTCTCCCGCCATGACAACGGATCCGGTTGTGAATGGAACTTGCAAAACACGTCCCTTCGAGGGCGAGAGGATTTTCCCTTCCGTGACCTGTTGTTCAACCAATTCCCGTTGTGATTTTACTGATTTCAAGTCATTTGCACGGCTGCTTGCAGCGGCTTTTGCCGCATCCACTTCCGATTTTGAAACTGACCCACTACCAATCAATGATTGAACACGACGAAAATCTGCGTCTGCTTTGACCGACTGTGCCGTTAATCCCGAAACTTGAGCATCAAGTGCCTGAATTTGTAGTGCCAGCTTTTCATCCCCGACAATTGCAATTTCCTGACCGGCCGTGACAACATCCCCTTCTTTGACATTCAGTCCAACAATCGTTCCGCCGATTCTGGCACGAGCGGGTACTTGGTCGACGCTTTCAACCGTTGCAAAAACAACTTTCAAGTCTGGCGTGTTTTTTGCCTGAACCATATAGTCTTGAGCTGCAAAGGATGGAGAGATTCCAAATACAGTCATTAAAAATACAAGCAATATGGATGATTTCATTACGGAGTCTCCAGTTTTCTATTTTTTTATTCTTCGTTTGGGCATAATACAAAAATTCTTATAAAGAGCCTGAATCACATCTTCAGACGCGGAGTGAGTCAACGAATAATATATTGTCTGGGCATCGCGGCGTGTGCATACCAGATTGGACAAACGCAAGATCTGCAAATGTTGTGACACAGTGGATGCCCGCATATCAAGGAATTCAGCCAGCTCATTGACTGATGCTTCCCCCTCTGCCAAATGACAAACAATCATCAGTCTTTTCGGGTTTGACAATATTTTTAATAATTCCGCAGCTTTTTCAGCCGATTTTTTCATGGTCATTACATTTATCTTCATAGTTGCGTAGATACAATAATAATGGTATATAGTCAATGCATAACTAAACAATTAAAAGAGATTGTTCATGTTGGAACATGATGCACATCTACAAATATAAAAAGGACTAATTCAAATGAAGATGAATGTTGATCGCGCCATTATGGCTTTTGCTGGATGTATGATTTTGCTTAGCCTTGCCTTGTCCCAGATTTTTAGCCCCTATTGGCTGCTGCTGACGGCTTTTGTCGGTCTGAATATTTTGCAGGCTGCATTTACCGGATTTTGTCCTGCTGCGATGTTCCTCGCCAAGCTCGGTGTCCCTGCGGGATGTGCCTTTGAAAAGAAATAAGATTTTTAATTTATGTCACAGCAAAATTTTGTTGCGGAAACACGGAAGAGGACATTTGCCTGATTGGCGCAGGTAATTCCCAATCATACAGGGTAAGGACTTCGGATAATTTTGTGTTGAGGATTTGTGCCGGAACAATGTCCCTTTCCTTCATAATTTTTTTTATCGACTGCATGCCGTAGGTAAAACTTTTGCTTCCAACCCGCGCGTAAAGACCGAGAACTTCCTCATTTACGTTTGTTCCGTAAGCCGCCCACACAAAATCAACGGGTGGAGAAACAGTTGCTGCTTCTGCACCATCTTTATAACTATCACCAATATAAATTGCATTTTCTGCAGGAACGTCACAATCAAATAGAATTTGTGCCATGTGATCTGCTGATGGTTTATACGTCCTGTCTTCCCAGACATGAGTCTTTCCTTTTGCTCTTGTGATAAAATCATTTTCTACTTCACTTAAATATGATTTTGATTCCTGAATTCCAGGTTGACAATATATTTTGTCAAAAAAATCGAGAACCTCGCAAGTATACTGAAGATCTCCCCGTTTGCAGGCCTTTACTCCTAGATACCAAAGATTCCTGTATACAGCGACCTGTTCACAATCCGTTTCTATGACGCAACGCACGCCTTGTCTTTGCCAAAATTTCAAGGCATTTAAAACACCTTCATAAAATGTGACAGTCTTTGCGTTATCATCCAGCCAGTTTTTTTTAATACCCGCATTCTCTTTACTCAATGCGTTCTGGTGTAATTGTGGATCAGATTCGATTATTGCATCCACCAGCGCAGCCCCATCATTAAATCGATGCTGACCATGCGCCTCACGAACCAGAGTATCCACTATTTCGAGGGAAATATCATTGGCTCTTGAAAATTCATCCATTAGCCGTCCCAGACATATTTCCCACCGTCCGAGGGCATCGAATAACGTATTATCAAGATCAAGAACAACTAATTTTTTAACAGAATTCATTTTTCTATTTTCCGTTTATTATTTGTATCAAAGTTATTTTTTTCGTGGCGCATCTTTCTCCATTCGGAGACATTCCGGTTATGGTCAGCCAGCGTTTTGGCAAAAACATGCCCGCCTGAGCCATCTGCAACAAAATAGATAAAATCATTTTTTTCGGGGTTCAAAACAGCCAGAATTGCGGCTTTTCCGGGATTGGCTATCGGTGTCGGGGGAAGGCCTGCGTTTTTATAGGTGTTATAGGGCGAGTCAATTTCCAAATCTTTGGATAGCAATCGCCGCCCCAAAGGCCCTTGGCCTTCATTTTTTGGCCGTCCTTTTGTTAGGGCATAGATAACGGTCGGATCAGATTGAAGTGGAATTCCGTTTTTCAGGCGATTCACAAATACACCCGCAATCGTTTTTTGTTCTGACACGATGCCTGTTTCTTTTTCAACAATTGACGCCAATGTCACAGCTTCTTCCCATGTCGAAAATGGTAAATCCGCATCACGATGATCCCAATATTGCTGACGAATTTCTGCAAGCGCTTGTTTCATCTGATCAATTTTTTCCTGTCGGGATTCTCCCAATATGAAATGATAGGTGTCGGGTAATAGACTTCCTTCGGCTGGAATGTCTGTTACGTCTCCATCCAGTCCTTGCGTTTGTTCAAGGATATGAACCACTTCAAATGACGTGAGCCCTTCAGCAATCGTGACTTTACGCTGGACGACTTTTCCGGCAATTAGTTGTTCCTGAATATCCTTAATACTGGCTCGTGCCGGAATTTCATACTCGCCTGCCTTAAGCGTCGCCTCTGCGCCTTTGATTTTTAGCGCGGCCAAAAACAGCCATTGATTGGAGATCATTTTTTTTTGCTCCAGATCAGCGGCAATCTGGCGTGATCCTTGGCCTTTGGCGATTTCAAACGTCTGAATTTGTGCGCTTTGGCTTGGCTGTTTATACTGCACAACAGCATAAACCGCTCCGACTGCGACCAAAATCAAGGCCGACAACAGAAGGGAAAGCATTCTCTTCATGCCAGGCTTACTCGACTGCTCTCAAAACCAAGGACGCGTTGGTCCCGCCAAAGCCAAACGAGTTCGAAAGCACTGTGCGGATTTTCTTTTCCTTGGCGGTGTTTGGAATAAGGTCGATGCCTTTACAAGATTCGGACACGTTTTCAAGATTCAGCGTTGGTGGCATAATTCCGGTTTGAATGGCTTTAACCGAATAGATCGCCTCGACTGCTCCGGCTGCTCCTAACAAATGGCCGATGGCCGATTTGGTTGACGACATCGAGATATTATCCAAAGCCGATCCGAACAAGCGTTTAACTGCTCCGCATTCTATGCCGTCCCCCATCGGGGTCGATGTTCCGTGCGCATTGATATAATCAATGTCTTCAGGGTTTATGCCCGCGCGTTTGAGCGCAGCGCGCATGGCACGAAACCCACCATCTCCATTTTCAGCCGGTGATGTGATGTGATAAGCATCACCGGAGAGACCGTAACCGACGACTTCCGCATAAATTTTTGCGCCACGCTTTTTCGCGTGTTCATATTCTTCAAGGATGACAATCCCTGCACCTTCGGCAATCACAAAACCATCGCGGCCTTCATCAAACGGGCGCGATCCCGCTTCTGGGTTATCATTATAGGACGTCGAAAGGGCTCGGCATGCGGCAAAAGAGGCCATACCCATGCGGTTTACTCCGGCTTCTGCACCGCCAGCCACCATGACATCAGCATCATCAAACGCAATCAGACGCGCCGCATCACCGATAGCATGAGAGCCTGATGCACACGCGGTTACAACCGCATGATTGGGTCCTTTGAATCCGTGTTTAATTGAAATGTGCCCCGAAGCCAGATTGATTAACATTGAGGGCACTGCAAACGGAGACACGCGACGAGGGCCTTTTTGAATCAATGTTTCGGCCGTTTCATATACGCTTTGCAAGCCTCCGATTCCTGATCCAATCATGACACCAGTCCGTTCGCGGTCTTCGTCCGTTTGGGGAAACCACCCCGAATCAGTAACCGCGTCATCCGCAGCCTTCATGCCATAGAAAATAAATGTATCGGCTTTTTTCTGTTCTTTGGGCGACATCGTTTCGTCAGCATCAAAGCCATCAACATAGCCTTCGCTCTTACAAGGAACGAGTCCGGCTATCTGCGAAGTGATATCGGATACATCAAAACGGGTAATTTTACGCAACCCGCTTTTTCCTGCCGTCAAGGCATTCCAGTTCTTCTCCACGCCTACGCCTAGTGGAGATACGATTCCCATTCCGGTTATAACGACACGTCTCATCATCATCGGCTCAAATCATCTAGAATTGTTTTTTATATTAAAGCAAAACAAAAGGGCCGCGCCAAGAATAAAATCTATGGCGAAGACGGCCCTTTTGAAATTTACATCTTAAATTAAGCAGCTTTTTGGCTGATGAAGCTTACTGCATCACCAAATGTCTGGATTTTTTCAGCTGCATCATCTGGAATTTCGATGTTGAAAGCTTCTTCGAAAGCCATAACCAACTCGACAGTATCCAGCGAGTCTGCTCCCAGATCGTCAATGAAGCTGGCGCCCTCGACTACTTTGCTTTCGTCTACGCTAAGGTGCTCAACGACGATTTTTCTTACGCGGTCTGCAATATCGCTCATAATTTCTAGTTCCCGTATTTTGTTAAAATTTCCATTTTCAGAACGGTTGGAACATAAACGCCCTTTTTCCATTTTGCAAGTGGCAAGCTGTGGACTTATCCACAATCGTTTTTTATGTAATCTACTATTTCCGGCCAGCTCACAAAAACCCGTTCAACACCAACGGTTTTAAGGTTTTTTGTCATAGACTCGGCATTATGACTGACGGCCGTTATTCCTAATACTCTCATTCCTGCTGCCAAACCTGCCCTTGCGCCAGAGGGGCTATCTTCAATGACAATTGTCTTTTCAGGTGCGACTTTCATCGCATTAGCCGCATGCAAAAATAAATCCGGCGCCGGTTTGCCACGCGAAACCTGACTCTTGGTATAAATTCTGTCTTCCGTGAATAAATCCATCAAGCCTATTTTCCTGATAGAGGTCAAAACATTGGTGCGTTCGCCATTTGATCCAACGCACACTTTGTATGACTTACTTAAAAGTTTTGCGGCTTCGACGGATCCTGGAACCGGTCGCATTGAGCGTTCCGTTTCTAAAAGCGCGGATTGAACAAACATACTGGTAAAATTATCAGGTAATTTTTTTCCACTTTCGTTTTCTACTTTTTCCCTGACATCCGACATCGCCATACCGGCCAGATGTTCATGGCAAAATTCCGCCGTGTATTGAGAAAAACCAAGTTTCAACAAAATATTTGCGGTTGCCGTGTTGTTGATTTCTTCAGAATCACAAAGTGTCCCATCGTTATCAAAGATAATCAGTTCGGTTGGCATCGGTTATTCCTCGATTAAAATTTTTGGAGAGGGACGTTGGGCATTTTCAAGACCAGATAAGATAAGGCCAGCAATATCGCCAAAGCTTTTGGCTTGCGCCGATGTCGGATCAGCGGTGGTTACAGGTGTTCCCAAATCCGAGAGTTCACGGATGCGGGCATGAAGAGGAATTTCTCCCAAAAACGGCACGCTGAGCCTTGTTGCTTCGTCCCTTGCACCGCCATGCCCAAAAATATCTTCGCGGTGACCACATTCTGGACACATAAAATAAGACATGTTTTCAACAATGCCTAAAATAGGCACAGCAACTTTCCTGAACATTTCCAAACCTTTTCTGGCATCAATCAATGCTATGTCTTGCGGCGTTGAGACGATCACGCCACCCGATAACGGGACGCGTTGCGCCAAGGTTAAATGAATATCTCCTGTTCCTGGCGGCATATCGATTACCAACACATCCAGCCCATCCCATACCACATCACGAATCATTTGTAACAAGGCTGATTGTGCCATCGGACCTCGCCAAATCATGGGGGCGTCTTCATCCACCATCAATCCCATCGACATAATTTTCAGGCCGTGGGCATCAATTGGCAACAACCTGCCATCGTGATCCTGTTGGGCTTTCATTTTTGAAATGCCTGCCAGTCTCGGGATTGACGGACCGTAAATATCGGCATCCAGCAATCCGACTTTTCTTCCGGTCTCGGCAATCGCCAACGCCAGATTGATTGCAACTGTCGACTTTCCTACTCCGCCCTTACCCGATGACACAGCAATAATATCTTTCACATCAGGAATTTTTTGCGTAGGAACTTCAGTCGTAACACGTGGTTTTGCGGACGGCTTTTGAGATGTCATTACAATTGTGGCTTTTGTGATGCCTGTTATTTTTTCAAGCTCGACTTTTATTTTTTGCTGTAACTCATTAGCAAGATTATCTTTTCTATCATTTTCCCCGATCATCTCGATCACAACGACTGCCTGACCCGTTTTTGTAATCTGGACATCTTCTAGTCTGAAAGCGTCTTCATCTTTCAACATGAATTGGACAGTTTGGTGGACAAATTCCCGTAAGTCACCATAATCCGGCTTTGGGATCGATTTTTTTGATTTCAAAAAGGAAAACATTGGGTAAACTCCGGTTTCAGAGTTGTTTTTAACTTAAAAAGCTTTAATGTCTAGAGAATATTGCCTATTCACTAAGGAGCTTTATTTATGTCCTGGAACGATGACCATAACAACCAAGATGAGTCACCCCGCAAAAATCCGTGGGGGAAGCCTCAGAATGACCGACCAAGTCAGAATAACCGACCCAATTGGGGACAAGGCTCGAAAGGTGATGATGATCTGAATTTTGACCAGATATTAAGAAAAATCCGTCAAAATTTTGGAGGCTTGCTGCCAGATTCCAACGGCGGGATGGGACGACTTGTCGCTCTGTTTGTTGCCATTGCTGCTGTTTTGTGGCTTTTAAGCGGGATTTACTTTGTTCAGCCCAATGAAAATGGCGTTGTTCTGACTTTCGGTGAGTATACCCGCACAGACGAAACTCCCGGGATCAAATGGAAAGTTCCATGGCCGTTTCAAACGGTCGAGATCGTCGATGTGACCACCGAACGCCGTATCCATATCGGGTATAGTGTCGGCGAGAATAATATGGGGAAAGTTTCCTTGAATTCTTCGCATCAGGAAAGTTTAATGCTGACGCGAGACGAAAATATTGTCGATATTAACTTCGTTGTCTTGTGGCGCATTCAAAGTGCCAAGGATTATTTGTACTCTATTCGTGATCCTGAAGACACGATCAATATGGTAGCAGCCAGCACGATGCGCGAGATTATTGGTCAAACCAATATCCAGCCTGCACTGACTGATGCGCGAACAAAAATCCAATCCGATGCAAGAAATCTGATGCAAAAGCTTCTGGATGAATATCATGCGGGTGTGACGATCAATAATGTACAGCTGCAAAAAGTTGATCCACCAGCGGCTATTGTTGATGCCTTTAACGCGGTTCAACGGGCGCGGCAGAAAAAAGAAGAATTGAGAAACCTTGCTGAAGCTTATCGTAATGATATTATTCCGCGTGCCAAAGGTGATTCAGAAAAACTTCGTCAGGATGCTGATGCGTATAAGCAAGAAGTCGTTAGTCGTGCCACTGGTGATGCTAAGCGTTTTTCGAATGTTTACGCGGCTTATAAAAACTCCAAAGATGTCACGGTCGAGCGGATGTATTTAGAAACCATGGAGAGTGTTCTTAAAAATGCGAAAACCGTTGTTCTGGGGAATGAAAACAGCGATGTTCTTCCATTCCTACCTATCGGAGATTCCCGTGCGGTTAAAAACACAACCAGTTCGACAACTCCGGATAACAAAGAGTAAAAGGGATTTTAATGATGAGTGATGGAAAAATTCTGGGACTGTTAATTGCAGCTGTGGTTGCTTTTATCCTGATTAATTCTTCGATCTTTACCGTTACCGAAGGCAAGCAAGTTATTATCTTGCGATTTGGTGATCCAAAAGAGCAAATCACAGACCCAGGGCTGCATTTTAAAATGCCGTTGATCGACAATATCCGCGCCTTTGAAAAACGCATCCTGAATGTTGACCCCCCATCAGAAGAAGTTCTATTGGCCGATCAGAAACGTCTGGTTGTCGATTCTTTTGCGCGTTACCGCATTACCGATATGCTGGTCTTTCTAAAAACCCTGAACACCGAAGCTTCGGCTCAACAACGCCTTCATACGGTTATTAACTCTGCACTACGCTCGACTATGGGTAAAGCGACGTTGCAAGATATTTTATCGGAAAAACGAGATTCCTTGATGGAAGGTATTCAAACTATCGTCAATGAAGAGGCCAAACGATTTGGTATTGAAGTTGTTGATGTACGGATTGTGCGGGCTGATTTGCCTGAACAGGTTACACAAGCCACGTTCGACCGGATGAGATCCGAACGTGAACGCGAAGCAAGAGAAGCCCGCGCCGAGGGCGAGCAGCTTTCTACTGAAATCCGTTCCAAAGCCGATAAAGAGCGGACGATTCTTTTGGCTGAAGCCAAACGGGATTCTGAAATTGCTCGTGGTGAGGGAGATCGCAAGGCCATTGATATTTACGGTCAAGCCTTTGGTGAAGATCCTGAATTCTATGCGTTTTATCGTTCACTCGAAGCGTATAGAAATTCTTTATCCAATTCAGAAACAACTTTGATGATTTCACCGGAAAATGATTTCCTGAAATTCTTCAAAGACAAAATGAAATAATTTCGTTATCATGAGATAAAAACAAAACGGTTTATGCTTTGTAGCAATATAGATACCGTTTAAGAATGGGTTGAACCATTTCTTGTTTATAGCTTATCCAGTCTTCTGGCATTTGGAACGCATTGGACAAAAGAAGTGCGCCGGATTTCATATCAGATTTTAGTTTTGGCGCTAGCTTATGCAGGACAGGAATCGGAAGAAATGTGACGATCACTTGTGCGTCACTGAAATCATATTCGAAAAAATTCTCTCTTAAAAATATGGTATTTTTCTGACCCGATATTTTCTTTTTCAGGACAGCTTGCCAAAATGGTATGGGAGAGAGTTCCAATCCCACCACGGTTGCATCCGGTATTGATTTTGCGATTTTCAACACCAAATCTCCCGAACCACATCCCGGATCAACAATTTTTAATTTTGTGTTTTGAGGCGCAGAGTCTAGAATCTCATCCAGAATGGCTTGGCGCATAGAATCAGAGCTGTGTGATGTGCTGACCCCCAATTTGTGGCGGTAATATTCAAAGTTCAACATAAATAAAATGATGATCGTCAGAACCAGCAACGCAACGAGATAAATAACCATGTATTGTTTTTTCCTTGGTACGTTGTTATGCGCTGCCGATTAAAATACCGGCGACAAGGACAAGAGCCCCACCCAAAATAACCTGCACCATTGCCGAAACAATTGGCGTGTCCATATATTTCCAACGTATCCACGAAATCGCGATCAATTCCAGAGCCACCAGAACAGCCGCAACAAGTGTTGCCGTCCAGAAATCGGAAATCAGGTAAGGCAGCGTATGTCCTAACCCGCCGAGTGTCGTCATTAATCCGCAAACCACACCACGCAGCCATGGGCTTCCCCGCCCTGTGATTGCGCCGTCATCGGACATGGCCTCGGTCAACCCCATACTGATCCCAGCGCCTAATGACGCTGCAAGACCTACCAGAAATGCATCATGGGAGTTATGCGTTGCAAAGGCTGCTGCAAAAATCGGTGCGAGAGTCGACACCGATCCATCAATCAATCCTGCCAAACCAGGTTGAACAACTTGCAGGACAAACAGGCGACGGGAAATTTCACTTTCTTCCAGCTTATCGGCATCAGAGACATTCTTGCGTTCAATCTCGATGGCTCGGGCTTCATGTCCACGCTCTGCCAGAGCCAAATCACCCAGCAATTTGCGGATTTCAACATCCTGCGCTTGCGCGGCGGCTTTTGAATAATAAGTAGAGGCTTCGATTTCCATCAACTCTGCTTGCTGGCGGACTTCATCAATGCGCATATTTTCCATCAACCACAACGGATTGCGGCGCATAAATCCGCGCACGTCTTGACGGGTAATGTATGGAAGACGACCGCCAAAACGTTTTTGAAACAGTCCAAGCAGCATATTTTTATGCTCTTGTTCTTCTGCCGCCATTTCTTCAAACATCTGTGCCGTTGACGGGTATTCGTTGCGCAGGCGATTGGCAAAGCTCATATAAATTTGTGAGTCTTCTTCTTCACTCGTGATAGCCAGTGCCAGAACTTCCTGTTCGGTTAGGTCAGTTATTCTTTTCATGACGCGGCCTCGGTTAACTGGTTCATAATTATTCTTCTGGCAGGCGGAAAATATTTTCCGATAGACAGCAATGTTCTTCGTGCCATTTTTGCCAGTGGTGTTGATTTTGTATAAAGCCCCACCAAGGCGTTTGTACCCAGATACATCGGTAATGTGGTTTGGCAATGGGTTGTGTGATAACGAAGCAAAACGTCTTCTGCGCCAAAATCCAGTCCCAATTCATAGGCGGCTTTTATTTCACTGGCCAGTGTGTATGCGCCGCGTAAGCCAAAATTAAATCCGTGTGCGGTCACGGGGTGCATTCCAACGGCGGCATCGCCAATCAAGGCATAGCGGTTAGCATAGAATTTATCGGCATAGGTTCCAACCAAGGGATAAGGAAATAATTCCGTATCCAGTGTCATTTTGCCGAAGCGGCCTTCCATTCGTTTTGTAATTTCTTGTCCGAATTCTTGCGGAGTTTGATCCAACACCAGATGGGCATCCTTGGTGGCAATCGTAATCACAACCGAACAATAGCGTCCTTTCAAGGGCAATACAGCCAATGTCCGGTCATAAAAGAAACATTCATAGGCCGTGTTATCGTGGTCACGATCCAGTTTGACTTTGCACACAACACATGTTCTACCAAAATCCTGCATAGCCGTTGGAATGCCCATCATACGACGGGTCGCAGAAAAACGGCTATCTGCTGCGACAATCAATTTGGCAGAAATTTTCTTGCCCGATTTTAGGGCTACTGTTCCCGATACTGCCTTTGTTTCAACATTTAAGACTTCGACATCGGTCATTATTTTTACATTTTTATACGGCTTGGTAACTTCATACGCAGCACGGCGAATATGGTGGTTCGATATCATAAAGCCTAGATTTTCTTTTCCCGATTTCTGGTGGTCAAAAAATAACGGGTTTTCAAGATTACCATCCAGCACTTTGGCGTCTTTAATCAATGAAATATTCTTGTCATCTATTCGATCCCACATACCGGTTTGGGACATGATTTTGTGTGACAGGTGTGTCAAGGCAATTTCGCGGCCATCGTAAGACGGTTTGGCAAGAATTTTTTCGCTTTGCTTTTCTATCAGGAGGATATTCATTCCCGTGTCTGCCAGAATTCTTGCAAAACTCAGACCCGCAGGCCCCGCTCCAATAATTACAATGTCGTGATCCATTTTTTGTCCTTACGTCTTGTGGAAAGTTACCACAGCAAACTGAAATCGGAAAGACAAAGGGGGATAGCTATCCCCCTTTGTTTACAAAGAAATTCTTATTTTCGAATGAGACTTAACCTCATTTAGAGGCTCTTATTTATTCCAGCGTTTGGCTGCTTCTACCATGCGTGCGCCAAATAATTGTGCAGTTTTAATATCGCCCGCATTCGGGGATTGATCCGGAGCTACATTATCGGATTGTGTCATGACACCCAAATAAGATCCGATACGGTTGATGCTTTCGCTGTTGCCGCTTTTTCCAGCTTCACTTGTACTGGTATTGGCTTCGGGTTGAGGAATCCAGATCATTCCATGTTGCGCCGCAAGAATTGCCATTTGGAACAGGCTGTTCAGTTTATCGCCGCTCATACTTAAAGAATTTGTGAATCCACCTGCCAGCTTATCTTTCCATCCTTTGGTAAACCAGATTTTTGATGTGGCATCCATAAACATTTTGAAAGGCCCTGATACCGAGCCCATATAGGTCGGGGCGCCAAAAATAATAGCCTCCGATTTATTCAGCAAATCCCAGTCTGCATCAAGAATTGTTCCATCTGCGCCGACCTTAATCATGTTTACGTTTGCGCCCGCATTTGTTACACCTTCGCCAATCGCCAGAGCGACGACTTCTGTGTGGCCATAGCCTGAATGATATACAACAGAAACTGTCGTCATGTGATTTTCCTTCTTCTGAATAAGTTGTCCGTTATTGGTTGGTTGCAGGTTGGATGTTGGCTTCGGCCTCAATGGCAATTTCAACATCGTCCGATACTCCAGGAAGGGCGTAGGTTATCCCGAAATCAGACCGTTTTACAATGCCTGTTGCGCTGAATCCTGCTGTTTTTAAATTGCTGATCGGATTTTCTCCTATTTTGTTCAGTTTAACATCTAATGTCACAGGTTTTGTTATGCCCAGCAAAGTCAAGTTTCCTTCTACCTTGGCTGTCTCTGATCCGGTGATGTCTACTTTATGACTCGCGAATGTGGCGGTCGGAAATTTTTCAACATTAAAAAATTTATCAGCTTTCAAATGTTCGTTAAACAAGTCGATTCCCGTTACTATGCTGGCGGTGTTGATTGTAACGTTGACACTCGATGCCGCAGGGTTTGATTCATCCAGTAATACTGTGCCAGATACAGTTGCAAATTTTCCAGACGGGTTAGAAAAGCCAAAATGATTGGCCTTCCAAAATAAATTGGTGTGAAACGGGTCAAATGTATAGGTTTCGGTGGCAGCCTGCGCTTGTGATATTCCGCCGAAAGATAGAGCGACCACTGCGGTCGAAAGCAAAAATCCGGTGTTCATTTTGAAAGTCTCCTTATGTTGTCGCCTGTGTATTGGGCTCGGAGTCATATAAAAGCTTTATGTCCTTTGGAAAGGGGAGCAAAGCATTTGGTGGTTGTTCCTTAATTCTTGAACTCCCCCTTTAAGTAAGGTATATGTTTTTATTATGTCAATAAATATCCTCCGTATTATTTTTTGTGAGCGTGCCGTTATTAACGGTGCGGCGATTGACATTGAAACTCTTGGAATGGCGTTAGCTCATCCTTTTTTGGTTCTGCAAGATCCCCAAAGTTTGAGAATTATCTCCGAACTCCACGGCACTTGGAGTGCTAAAAACACAAACGATCAACCAAAGGCCTCGAAAACACTAGAATTACGCATCGCTCAAGAAGGGCGAGGGGAAGAATCTATCGCTCTGTGCCAAGCATTTGCAAAAAGCTATCCGGATATTTTCCCAGTAAACCGCATGTGTACTTTGTCAGGAAACAACCAGTTTAAATTGGCTGTACGCCAAACCGTACTGCTTGAAAATCTATCCGAGCCCATTTTACAGGTATGGAATAGACTCTCTTGTTTAAGCAAAGATATTGACAGCTTAAAATTGCCCTATATGCGCTATGCGCCAAAATCCCTTGTAAACTGCCAAAAAACCATGAAAGCCTTGATAAAAGGATCGGGGCTTGCCGATACAGATTCGCTTCAACTTACTCTTGGAGATTCCGGATGGTCGCGATTTAAATGTGAGGATTTCTATCTGAGTTAGCACTAATCAGTTTTCTGTTATTGCAACTGACCTGCTTTTTAGAAAATGGTGCCGGCAGCAAGATTTGAACTCGCGACCTTCGGTTTACAAAACCGCTGCACTACCACTGTGCTATGCCGGCATTCCATGTCAAAAGACTATGATTATTTAAATATTATGAAAAACGAAAGATGTCAATCAGAATTTTAAAGGTTTTGGCATCATACATATTTTTTTTCGTTTGAAAAGTCTTTCCTTAATGCAGTCCGTTCTGGCTTTTCATGAAGAAATTTGTTAATTATTTCAGCATAGAATTCCTTTATTGGCAATTCTGCTTTGTTTTTCATAGTTCAACGGGCGGTCTACGTGTCAGAAAACGCAAATACTGGTTATAATAACGCGATTGGCTGGGCTATTCTTGGCTTTGTTATTTTCGGACTTTTCATTCTCTTGTGGTATTTCCAACAAGACAATATTCGCAATGGGGTTCGCTGGCTTCGTGTTGGAGAAATGCAGGTTTCAAGTTTTTTTGTCGGCGATGATTATGTTATCAAAAATGAAGACCGTCCCATTGGCAAGCTGGGTGCCATCCGCGATGCAGTCAAGGACATCAAAAAAGAAGATCTGACATCTGCCCATATGGATATTATTGCTCTGGCAGCTTTGTCACCTTTGCGTATTTTTTTTAGCGCAATATTGATTTTCCTTGCTTTTTGGTCATACTCATACGGACCGAAGTGTCATTACCGCACCACCCTTGATCTTGGTCGTCTGATCAAAAGACAGGCCGCTAACTTTCCAATTATTTCTCCCTTTGTTTCGTTTAATCCATCGAACCAGCCTCCCCGTCCACCTGGATCGCCCGTCCCAGCAGAGCTCCCTCCTTTCGCCGAGGCCTTGGGCCCTGAAGAATGGCTGGCATATCATGATATTCCTGCCCCTGATGGAAAAGTGGACGCCAATGCTGCGGCTCGTTCTTTTATGCAGCAACTCGGTTCTCCTTGGCGTGGCCCGATGCATTTACCTCCTTATCGTCAGATTCTGTTGGCTGCTTTTTGTCTGAAATCCATCCGCAAACGGCGCGAATGCGACCTTATGCTGGGTGATCTTGCCAAGAGCTGGTCAAATGAACGTGGACTGAAGTTAAAATCCAGCCTCGTTCGTGAAGCACGAAAAATTTTAAGAAATCGTGATATTTCCGGAAAAGTTCTTTCAAAATGCAACCAGCATGCCTATGAAAATACGGCTCTCTTGCGCGGATTATTGACGGCTCGTGAAGAAGGCGGCGTATTGGCTCCATCCCAATTTTTGTGGTTGCGTGCTTATGACCGCTCCCTTTGGTATCCATTGAATAATCTGGGTCGTCAAGCTTTCCACATGGAGGCCATCGGAGCCATGTGCCATTACAAAGCAGAAAAACTGGCTCAACGTCCGATACCAAGACCTAAAATGGAAGATGCCGTCAGTTCAATTTCAGACTACATGTCTTCAGACACCGCAAGGCCTATCCCGCCGCTCGATTACAGTAAATCCAAAAAACGTGCGATCAAAAAAGTCAGAGGAAGTTAAAAGGAAACAGTCATGAGCGAAAAATTAATCCCTACTGCCAAAGTTGTTGACGGAATCCTGATCCTCTCTTTGCCTGATGCCCTGTCCCCCGTTGTCTGGCAAATGGAAATTGGTCAAAGCAAATCTTCAGCTCTGGAAGTCAGACCTCATGAAGATGGTAATATTTTTTCTTTGATCCTCAAAACTCCCAAGCAAGATATTCTGGAAATTGCACGATACAACTCACGCGATCATGCCGTCCGTGCCTTGATGACCGTTTCATCTGCCATGGAAAAAGCGCAAGGGCAAATCCGCTTGGCTTCTTTAGCTTCCAATTCGTCCGGTCGTCAGTATGGAACTCCATATGATTATTCAGTGCCTGCACTTCGTGCCACGAGTCAAGACTACGGCCGTTTAAAAACTTACGTAATCAAACCCATGGCCTACATATCTTCGGCTCTGGTGCTTTTTATTATTCTGTTCCTTATTACATCGTCTTTGATTTCAATGTTTGCCGGAATAGACCGTACATCAAGTTCATCCGTTCCTTCTGCTGGTGGCTCTACACAAAACACCCCCATATCAGCCGAAGATTTTCTGGAAGGGAGATAGCCGCACATGGCCCTCGACTCAAAATATGAACTCGCCCATAAATCCCTCCTGCGGGACTCCCGTCCATTGGGGGTTCGTATTTCCTCTTGGCTTGAACGCCCATCTCACTCCTTCACTATTTTCTTCTTAATGGGTATGGGATTTCATTACAACGCAACTATGACCCAATGGGCTGACATTGTCCTTCTTCTTGGCTTTCTCTATCTTATATGGTTGCGCGGCAGAGACAAAAGTCTGGCTTTTAAATTGCCGTTAGGCGCAAAATACAAAGATAAAAATAGCCGAAGTCATGAAGCAGAAGGAATCCTTTATCTCGGTAATACAGATCCACAACGCGAAGAAGTCTGGTTCAGCAATTCGGATGCCAGAACGCACATCCTTTACCTTGGAACAACCGGTTCGGGTAAAACCGAAGGGTTGAAGTCCATGGCAGGAAATGCTTTGGCCTGGGGGTCTGGTTTTGTCTATATTGATGGTAAAGCCGATACTGATTTATGGTCATCTTTGTCGTCTTTGGTGCGTCGTTTCGGACGGGATGATGACCTTCTTGTTTTGAACTATATGACCGGTAACTCTGACCGGAAAGCACCATCCAATACCATGAACCCGTTTTCCAGCGGCTCTGCTTCTTACCTGACCCAATTGTTGGTGAGTTTAATGCCAGATGCCGAAGGTGACAACGCAATGTGGAAAGAGCGTGCGGTATCCTTGATCGGTTCTTTGCTTCCGGTTTTGACGTGGCGACGGGATCATCTGGACATTCCTTTAAGTGTCGGTATCATCCGTATGAATTTAACATTAGGCAGCATCGTCAAATTATCACGTGACGAGCTTATTCCAGAGCATTTACGTCAAGGTCTAAAAGGTTACCTCGAAACTTTGCCTGGTTTTGTTGACGCTGCTTTTGATGATGAAGGTCGCGACAAACCAATGGGGCCGGATCAACCAATGATCGATACCACCACGGCAAAAACCCAACACGGCTATCTGTCGATGCAGTTTACCCGTTCCTTGCAATCCTTAGCCGATGATTACGGATATATCTTTGACTCGCTCGCTGCTGATGTTGACATGCTTGATGTCGTGTTGAACCGTCGTATCCTGATTGTTTTGATCCCTGCCCTTGAAAAATCTGCCGATGAAACAGCGAACCTTGGTAAAATTGTTGCCGCTACCCTTAAAGGGATGATGGGTGCTTCACTTGGAGCTACTGTGGAAGGTGACAGTGCTACTGTGATTGAAAACAAGCCTACCAATTCAGCAACACCCTTTATGACTATTTTCGATGAAGTCGGTTATTATGCGGCGCAAGGTATGGCTGTTATGGCGGCGCAGGCTCGTTCCCTTGGCTTTTCGATGGTTTTTTCTGCACAGGATTTACCTGCTCTTGAAAAACGCATTAAAGAAGAAGCCAGATCGATTGCAGCGAACTGTAACATCAAAATTTTTGGGAAACTTGAAGACCCAACCCAAACCAAAGAATTTTTTGAAAAAACGGTAGGATCTTCATTCGTAACCGAAGTTTCCGGATTTGCAACACAAGCCGGTAGTATGTCCCACTCCTATTCGGACAACATGCAGGCCAGCGTTCAAACGCGTGGTCGGGCTCAATATGATGCTGTTCGTGGATTTAAGGAAGGCCAAGCTATTATTGCATTTGGCGAACGGGTTGTGGATGTCCGATTCTTCTACTCAAATCCAGGACACGCCAAAGCGATGCGCGTTACACGCTATGTTGCCTTGCCTCCGGTTGATGAAACTGTCCTTAAACACACACCGTCTATCACCAAACTGCGTGATTTGATGGTCAAAAAAGGCTGGACGGCCATGAAAGCAGAAGTCGCCATCCCGACATCACCAGAAATCAAAGCTTTGGTTGCAGCTACTCGATTAGCGGATACTGTTAATTCCCATCACCTTGAACGTGGAATTCTGGGATTGGTTGAAATTTACGGCCTGTCCCATTCTCTGGATCAAGCAGAAGAGCCTGTGGCGATGTCTTCCGGCTCGACCTCAGCCCAATCTTCTGCACCAAAAACCGATAGCAATGGCAATCCAATGAGCTTTTTCGGCAATACTCCACAAGAGCAAGAAAGTGAAGTTTCGGACGATGATAACGAGATTCCAACCGGATCATCATGGCAGGATTTCGTTGACCGCGCAGAAGCAGAGGTCGACCTTGATGAAGAATCCAAAACAGTTCTGGAAGACGCAGCACGTAAAGCCCGCGAGTCCATTTTCCGTTCCGATGAAGAAAAAGTCCATACGGTCGTAAAACCGCCTGAGGAAGAAGAAAAATAATGAAACAATATAATCCGCAAAATGGTAGTGCCATCATCTATGTCTTTGTCGGAGTCATTCTGTTCGCAATTCTGGCGATAACATTTTCACGCGGGATGCGACAAACCACAGGGGATGTCGATAGCAAGACGGCCAAGGTTGGCGCAACAGAAATCATTGAATACGCAAAAGCTATTGATCGTTCAGTCAACAGAATGTTATTGAACCAAATATCAGAAGCCGATATCGGATTTACCAACAGCACAACGACTTTGAGTGGGACAGGCGCGGCTCTCTACACTGGCAACCCGAATTGTGCCACGGCTACTTGTCAGGTCTTCGATCCCACTGGTGGTAAAATCAATCCACGCCCCGTGTCATCTTCGTATGTTCTTGACAATGCAACGATGGGCGCTCTGAACCCCATGTCCGGAGGGATTTTTCCCAATGTTGTCATTATTGATTCTTTGGGAACAGCAAATCCTGATCTGGTTCTTTCTTTTTATGGCTTAAAGCCAGCAGTTTGTGCGGCTATTAATGATGCTTTTAACATACAAAATCCAAGCGGACTGCCTCCAACCGAAGATGCCACTGCTGCTGGTGATATGTTTACCGGTGACTTTATATCCGCAACAACTGTTGGTGATGGCGTAGCTGATTTGGCTGGCAAAACAGATTTTTGCTATAAATTCTCAGGCTCGAGCCCTACTCTTTACGTCTATCAGCATGTTTTGATTATTCGTTAGGATTACATCCGGTCAGGAATTTTTATTCCGACAAGATCCAGAAGCAATTCCAGTTGGCACAACACCATGTGTGATATTTCTAACCAACCTTGCTTTTTGACCTCGTCAGATTCCGAAAGTATATGTGTGTTGCCGTAAAAGGAACTGAAAGCTTGTGCCAATTTATAAGTGTGGTCACACAAAACATGAGGCGTATAATTCCGCGCAGCAATATCGATGACCTGTGGCAGTTCAATCAAGGTTAAAATCACATTGCGTCCGGCATCGTCCGGTTTGATTGTGATTTGTGGATTTTGTTTATAGCCCGCTTTATCAAGCAATGATTTGATACGAACCGCTTGATATAAAAGATAAGGTCCTGTTTTCCCTTCAAAACTTGTCATGCGATCCAGATCAAAAATATAATCGGCGGAAAAGCTGTTTTGCAAGTCAGCAAATTTGATCGCAGCGATTGCGACTTTCGATGCAATATCATCTTTTTCGTCTTGCGACAGGTCTTGTGCGGCTTGGGCTTCTTCCAAACGCTGCATGGCTTTTTCATGCCCCATGGCGATTAAATCTTCAAGTTTCAAGACCCCGCCAGAGCGTGTTTTAAAGGGCTTACCGTCCGAACCATTCATCGTACCATAACCCAAATGAGTGAGTTCTAAAGATTCAGGGGCGATTCCCGTTAATTTGGCGGCGCGAAAAACCTGTTCAAAATGAAGGGATTGGCGTTTATCAACAATATATAAAATACGTGACGGATTATAATTCTTGATCCGTTCGACAATCGTTGCCAAGTCGGTCGTCCCATATAAAACCCCGCCATCCCGTTTGTATAAAATAAGCGGCGGGTATTCTTTGTTATCATCATTTTTTTTAATATGAACAACTGTCGCGCCATCATCTTTGACTGCATAACTGCGTTTGGTCAGGTCATCCACCATCGGTGAGATCAGGTCATGGACATCAGTTTCCCCTTTCCACAAATCAAAATGCACATTGAGCGCAGAAAAATTGCGTTTCATTGATTGCAGAGAAATCGTGACGAAATGTTTCCAAAGAGCATGGTATCCAGGCCGCTTATTTTGCAAATCGACTGTTGCCGCGCGAGATAATTCAAGGCGTGTTTCATCGGTTTTGCACAAAGCCGATACACGCGGGTAAATTTCTTCCAGATCATCCATCGTGACAGGCGATTCTGATGGATACTCTCCAGTAAAAGATTCATCAAAATAAACCCAGTCAGGATGCACAAGTTGCAGTTCGGAAATCATCATTCCCATCTGGGTTCCCCAGTCACCCATGTGAATATCTCCGATAGTATTATGACCGGAAAATTTTAAAATACGGCGGATAGAATCTCCGATAATGCTTGATCGCAAATGCCCGACATGCATGGGCTTTGCAACATTAGGCCCGCCGTAATCCAATAGAATGGTTTCACTCTTTGATATTTTATCAACACCACATCTTTGATCGGCACTGATGGATGAAATATATTTTCCCAGTTCAAGATCGGTCAAGGTCAGGTTAATAAATCCAGGGCCTGCGATTTCGACTTTTGAAAACATAAGGTTGGCTTGTAATTTCGGTACAATGGATTCGGCGACAGCGCGTGGATTTTTCTTGGCTGCTTTGGCAGCCGCCATTGCTCCGTTACATTGAAACTGTGCCAAATCTGGGCGGTCAGACACACCAACACGCCCGAATGCTTTATCCAATCCCTCGGATTCAAAGGCTTGTCCGACAATGTCAGAAAGTTTATTTAACAATGATGTCATTTTTACCCTTTTATTTACTCCCCACAAAACCACGAAAAACACAAGGACTTACAAATTTTTCCTCGTGCATTTCCCTCTACTCATTTAGTCCTATAATGAAACTATCTAGTGTTTCCCCATATTCCAATAAGGGATCTGTATCATGAGAAAATCCAAAATGATTATAGTATGAAATAGCACCCTCATTCTCTTTCACAACATTCCATTGGATATAACAGCATTCCTTTTCTGTTGCTCTCTTGTGCATTTCTCTCATCAGAGCTTTTGCAATTCCATTATTCCTAGATAATGGATCAACATACATTCCCTTGAATGACAAAAATGGTGCTGCTTTATATGGGGAAGCTCCAAAAAAATACAAAACCATACCAACATATTGTCCATTGCTTTGGGCAATGAGTCCCTTCAGAATCGTATCTGGAGCGCATAACATATTTTTAAATTTTTCAAAATCACTCTCTATGAATTTCTCTGTTCCTTGCTCCTTACATAAGGACTGAAACATATCCCACGCAACCTTCACATTCTCAGCATCTATGTTCTTAATATAAACAGTCATAAATCATATTTTCTAACCAGATTACGCATCAATATTAGTTGCTTTAAGAGCGTTTTGTTGAATGAAGTCGCGGCGTGGTTCAACAACATCGCCCATCAGTGTCGAGAAAATATCGTTGGCTTCGACTGCGTCATCAATTTTCACCTGCAATAAAGTACGGGCTTCGGGATCAAGTGTTGTTTCCCACAATTGTTCAGGGTTCATTTCCCCAAGACCTTTGTATCGCTGAATTTGCAAGCCTTTCCGCGCATATTCCAAAACAGAGTTGAACAAATTCATAGGCCCTGTCACCGTTGCAACTTCTTTTCCTTTGGCTGCAAGCTTTCCTGCGCCGGAGAAATTCTCGTTGACCCACGACATTAAACCTTGAACACGAACAGCATCAGGAGAATTGATTGATTCCGATCCAAGACGAATGGTTTCGGTCACACCGCGCATCGTGCGCATCAATTTATAGCCTTCCCCTTCTTCAAACGAAACAGACCAGCCTTTTTCATTGAGCGATGCCATTTCATTCAAGCGAAGTGTCAGGATTTTTGCAACTTGAGTTCCCTTTTCTTCATCTTTTAGTGCAGAGGAATCATATACTCCACTGACAGCTGCTTGTTCAACCAGATAAGGATTGCCGACACGAACATTCAAATTATGCATTGCCATTTTTATCGAACGGGCTTTTTGAACCAAATCAAGAAAGTCACGTCCTGCGCGTGCAACCCCTCTGTGATCTGTAAATATCATTTCTTCGGATGCGGCTTCAAGCAAGTAGTATTCCAAAGCAGGATCGTCTTTCAAATATAATTCACCGGAATTTCCACGTTTCACCTTATAAAGAGGAGGCTGGGCAATAAATAAATATCCCCGTGAAATAATTTCCGGCATATAGCGATAAAAGAACGTCAACAGCAAAGTCCGAATGTGGGATCCGTCAACGTCCGCATCAGTCATGATAATAATTTTGTGATAACGGATTTTATCGACATTAAGTTCGTCGTGAATTCCAGTTCCCAAAGCGGTAATCAGCGTTCCCAATTCTTGCGACCCTAAAATTTTATCAAGGCGAGCACGTTCAACGTTGAGGATTTTACCACGCAATGGAAGAATGGCCTGATTTTTACGGTTACGACCTTGCTTAGCCGATCCACCAGCTGAGTCCCCTTCCACGATAAATATTTCGGATTGAGCCGGGTCTTTTTCTTGACAATCCGCCAATTTACCCGGCAGGTTGGAAATATCCATCACGCCCTTGCGCCGCGAAAGTTCTCGCGCTCTACGCGCTGCCTCGCGAGCAGAAGCGGCATCGATCATTTTCGAAATAATTTTTTTGGCTTCGGCCGGATGCTCTTCCAACCATGTTCCAACGCCGTCCACAATGGCTTGTTCCACCACCGGACGAACTTCGGATGACACTAATTTATCTTTGGTTTGTGAAGAGAATTTCGGATCCGGCACTTTGACGGACAAAACACAGGTCAAACCTTCGCGCATATCCTCGCCAGAAACGTTTAAATCTTTGGCTTTTTTTGTCAGGCCATTTTCTTCGGCATACTTGGTAATCAAGCGCGTTAAGGCACCACGAAAGCCAGCCAAGTGAGTCCCGCCATCCCGTTGTGGAATGTTATTGGTAAAGCACAACATGGTTTCGTGATAGGAATCCGTCCATTCCATTGCTGCTTCGACAGTGATGCTGCCATTGCTGAAATTTACGGGCACTGACGGAAGAAATATGGCGGTTTTGTTGCGATTCAGATATCGAACAAAGCTTTCTATTCCACCTTCATAATGCAGGCGCGATTCAAGTGGCTCTTCTCCGCGCTCATCACGCAGCAAAATGTTGACACCAGAATTCAGGAAAGCCAATTCACGCAGGCGATCCTGCAAGGTAGAAAATTCAAATTCGGTAATTGCAAAAACATCGGGAGACGGCAAGAAAGTAATTTCAGTGCCATTGCGCCCCGCATGTGGCTTTACCTGCTTAAGAGGAGATTCAACCTCACCGTTTTTGAAGCGAACGAACCATTCATAGCCTTCGCGCCAAATACGCAAATCCAAATGGTTGGACAATGCATTAACAACTGAAACACCCACACCGTGAAGCCCACCCGAAACCTTGTAGGAATTCTGGTCAAACTTTCCACCAGCGTGAAGCTTAGTCATGATGACTTCGGCTGCCGATACGCCTTCTTCGGAGTGAATTCCGACAGGAATACCACGACCATTATCACGCACAGTTACCGATCCATCCGCATTGATCTGAACCAGAATTTCGTCGCAATGTCCCGCCAAAGTTTCGTCAATCGCATTGTCCACGACTTCATACACCATGTGATGCAACCCTGTGCCATCATCGGTATCCCCGATATACATTCCAGGGCGCTTGCGAACAGCATCTAGGCCGCGCAAAACCTTAATGGAATCAGCTCCATAGGCGGGGGAAATATTTTCGCTTTTTGCGGCGTTTTCTGACATCTGATTTTCATCCTTCAGCAGCTTTAAAAACATTGATTTTCTGCTATTTTTAATAGAATAATTGTTATAGCACAGACCATTCCAAAGACCAAAGGAAAAGCCAGAAAACACTCAATTTTCAGTGCTGTTTTTTTGTCACAAAATGACCGGATTCTATGGCGCAAAAAGAAGCCGCTTGCCCTATTCCCGAAAACACTTCATCTTCTGTTCCGGTCATCCAGACTTGCCCGCCGATATGGGATAATAAGTCATATAACGCCCCTCTCCGACCTTGATCGAGATGCGCTGCCACTTCATCAAGCAACAAGATTGGTGGACTGCCCCGTTCTGCGTTTACCAAATCGGCATGTGCCAAAACAATGCCGATCAAAAGGGCTTTTTGCTCCCCTGTCGAACAATCATAAGCCGGCATATTTTTTTCGCGATAAGATACTGTAAAATCCGTGCGGTGAATGCCCGCCGCTGCACCACCCGTTACGGCATCTTCGTCACGCATTTTCAACAAAAGAATTTTGTAGGCCTCTTCTGTTTCCAAAGCTGATTTTTTATGCATTTCCTGCTCCAAAAATCCATTTAGTCCGAGATCAGAAACCGGAAAATCTTTGGATGGGCGATGGTTACAAACCTGCTGCAAACGGTCAACAAAATCAATCCGCGCCGCCGCCACCGCCACGCCGCTTTCTGCCATTTGAGTTTCAAGAGATGTTAACCAGACCGGATTGGCGCGGCCTTCTTTCAGTAATTTTGAACGCTGTGCCAAGGCGTTTTCAAATCGCGTGATGCGACCTGCATGACCACCATCAAAAGAAAACACCATACGATCCAAAAACCGCCGCCGCGCAGAGGACGCATCGATAAACAAACGATCCATTTGCGGAGTCAGCCACAGGCATGAAAAATATTCCAATAATAAGCTCTGGCTTTTGGCGGGTTCACCTTGAATATGAACCAATCTTTTGTTTTTTACCGGATCTTTGGATGTGCCAACCGTTATTGATCCAAAACTGGTGTTAATTTGTGCCGAAACACCCCATGGCACGCGCATTTCACGATTTTGAAAATCCGGCAAATCTGCGCTGCGCAGGCCTTTTCCCGGGGAGAGAAGAGAAATAGCTTCGAGAATATTTGTTTTTCCTGCGCCATTTTCGCCCGTCAGCACAACAAAGGACGAGGCCAATCCAGACAGACAGGCCTCGTTATACGAGCGGAAATTCCGCAATCTGATTTCGGTGATGGCAGTCATCACACCCCGATTAGACGCGCAACGGCATCAAAACATAAAGTGAACTTGGGTCACTTGTGTCCTGAATGATAGTTGGAGCACTTGGGTCAGACAGAGACAAACGACATCCGCCGCCCGCATCAACTTGAGATGTAATATCCAGTAAATAACGAGCGTTAAAGCCGATTTCAATATCTGGTGCATCGCTGCTGACTTCTATTTCTTCCTTGGCACTCCCCGATTCCGGAGAATTAGCAGAAATCGTCATCGTTTTGCCATTCAATGTTATTTTTACAGCCCGTGACTTTCCATCGGAAATTGTTGATACACGGTCAATCGCGCTAGAAAAAATCTTCGGATCAACCTCAACGATTTTGTCATTTCCTTGAGGAATAACACGTTCGTAATCCGGAAATGTTCCATCAATCAGTTTGGATGTCAGAACAATGTGGTCGAAAGCAACTGTGATTTTATTTTCAGACAAATTTATCTTAATTTCATCCGCTGCTTCTTCCAATAATTTGCCCAATTCCAAAACCATTTTACGTGGAATAATCACGCCAGGCATATCGGCTGCGCCTTCCGGCAATGGCATTTCAAATCTTGCCAAACGGTGACCATCGGTCGATACGGCACGAAGAACCGGAACGCCCTCATTTTCTGCTGCGTGCAAATAAATTCCATTCAGGTAATAACGGGTTTCTTCGGTCGACATTGCAAATTTTGTGCGATCAATCAATGCGCGCATATCGGCTGCGCGGGTTGAAAAAGTCGTCGGATAGTCGCCTCCACCAAATTGAGGGAAATCGGAAACCGGCAAGCTGCTCAAACGGAAATCAGAGCGTCCTGCGCGGACGGTGATAAAATTACCTGACGGATCGAGCTCTATTGTAACTTTTGAAGCCTCCGGCATTTTGCGGATAATATCGTGCAATGTGACTGCGGGAGCTGTTGTTTCCCCGCCTTTTTCTACATCGGCGGCGATTGCTTCGGTGATTTCAATATCCATATCGGTCGTTGCCAAAGACAACATACCGTCTTCTGCTTTCAATCTGACATTCGAGAGAATTGGAATGGTACTGCGGCGTTCGACGACACTCTGAACATGTGCCAAAGCACGAAGAAATGCTGCGCGATCAATACTGAACTTCATTGAAGAGTCCTTTGTTTAAAAACCTGATTCTATTTGTAATAAGGAAATATAGCATACCGAATCAGGCAGCCAAGCACTTCCTTGAATTTTGTTGAGTTTCCCACAGGCATAATAACATTGACAAATTTTTTGATTTATCATAATAAATTAACCCTAAGGAAGTTATGGTTATGACAGAAGCACTTGGGCACATTGATCGCATATGCTTTGATTTTGATGGGGTTCTTTATACTCCCCCACCGGGACAGAACATCTTTGAATGTGCAAACAATGTTATGGGGGAAGCTTTTTTTGAAGCTTGTCATCGTCGAGTTCCTCTTAAAGACTGCATCACAATGGCACATGATGGGCATGTTCCAGATGAAGGAAATCGCGTCAGTATTTTCACTGATTGGGCAGAGAAAAACGGCATTGAAGATATTCCTGCCTTTCGCAAAAATTTATTTGACCTCTTCCATCAACAATTGCTTGAACGCACGATACAAAATCATCCTACACTCTTTGTGCCCAACCCCACCCTTCAAAATCTTTTCAACCAATTAAATCTACGAAATGGGATTGCGACACATGGATCAATTGAACATTGGGTCAGACCAATTCAGGAGCGCATCAGGTTAGGCAGTCACTTTTTAAATTATGCGCTATTTGGCCTTGATGATAACGACTTCAAACCCAAATCCAAATGCCCAAGCCTTGTTGGCAAATGCCTTTCTGCATTGGGTGAGGGTAATGGACGGCGCGGATTTGTTGAGGATACTGCGGTCAATCTAAAAACCAACAAAGATCATTATCCGGATCTGGTTACTATTTTTCTGCATCATGGCAAGCCGTTTGAGCGTTTGCCAGCTTATATTTCCCACCAATTCAAAGATTTGACGGAAATGAAACGGGCGCTTATTGCTGCCCAACAAGATGCCCGTCAAATCATATTGATCTAAAACAAATTGAGTCTAACCCGTCAGAGTCCGGCGCAAAACTTCAACATCTTGTGCAAAGCTTGGATCTTCTGCAATCAGCTCGTCCACTTTTTTAACGGCATGCATCACAGTTGTATGGTCGCGACCACCAAATTTACGACCAATTTCAGGCAAGGATCGTGCCGTCAATTGTTTGGCCAGATACATGGCAACCTGCCTTGGTCTGGCCACATTGCGCGCACGACGGGACGAATGCATGTCGGCAATCCTGATATTATAATGTTCAGCAACACGACGTTGAATTTCATCAATGGTGATGCGGCGGTCACTGGAACGCAACAAATCTTGCAAAACATCTTGCGTTGATTCCAGCGTAATATCCGCTTTCGTAACATCCGCATGGGCAACGATACGATTGAGCGCGCCTTCCAGTTCACGAATATTCGACGTGACTTTCAAAGCCAGAAATTCCAATACAGATTCAGGGACTTCAACGCCCAATTGTCCACATCTTGTTTTTAAAATACCCAAACGAAGATCATAAGTGCTGGCATGAATGTCCGCCACCAAACCCCATGACATGCGAGAGCGCAAACGTTCATCCACGCCTTGCAATTCAGACGGTGCGCGGTCGGCTGCAATGATGATCTGCTTATTCTGATCGACCAATGCGTTGAATGTATGAAAGAACTCTTCCTGTGTTGAATCTTTGCCAGCAATAAACTGAATGTCATCAATCATCAAGACATCAACCGAACGGAAAATTTCCTTGAACGTCATGGTGTCTTGAGCACGGATGGCACGAACAAATTGGTACATGAATTTTTCTGCCGAAAGATACATTACAACTTTATCCGGTTGCTTTTCTTTCATTTCCCAAGCAATCGCATGCATCAGGTGAGTTTTTCCCAGACCAACGCCACCATAGATAAATAGTGGATTGAACGGAACGTTACATTCAACAACGCGGCTTGCAGCTGCGTGAGCCAAAGCATTTGATTTCCCAACAACAAAAGTTTCGAATTTAAAACGTGGGTCAAGAGGAGAAGACAGATCCAGTTTTTCTGCCAATTCATTGACGTTTGATTTTATTGACTTAGGCGCAGTTTCAACCGTTGTTTCTTCAGAAACATGGCCGTGCACCACAACAATTTCAAGACGATCAATGCCTTCTCCGGATTCCTTGCACATTTGGCGAATGCGTTCGGCGTAATGTGTGGAAATCCAATCTTTCATAAAACGAGTTGGAACAGAGACTTCTAGTGTTCCGTGGTAGCTGGCTTGCAACGCCATCGGCTTCAACCAACTCCGAAATATCGCCTCGCCGAATTCTTCTCGCATACGATTATAGACTTTATCCCATAATGTACGAATTTCTGGCGTTGGGTCAAAGGTTTCAGGTGCTAATGCCTGACCATAAATTGATACAACTGCAGCTTTATTTCCCCCGGTTTCAGACATACCGATTTTTCTCCCACTTTGTTTATTCATCATCTTACAACCAATATTCGGTTGTATCCCTGCAGACCAAAAGCCAAATCATGTTTGACGTTCCGTTTCTGCCACATACCCTCTAAACAAATCTTTGAAGCAAATCTTTGCTTACGCAGTTGATGGGGATTTTCTCCCTCATTGGATATTTATTTCAGAATAGTTTCGATTCCCCAGCCAATTCAGAAAATAGGAAGGCTTGCCACCCCAAATAGGGCGACAAAAAGTCTTTGCGATAACATTCGCAAATGCTCAGCGGATATTCACTTAAAGAAGGGTGCGCCCTTCCTTTGTAATTTAATTATTTGGATTTTGCTGCTTTGATACGGGCAGACAAGCGCGACATCTTACGCGATGCCGTACGTTTAGGAAGAATCCCTTTAGTAACACTTTTTTGCAGTTCAGGCTGACACGCCAATAATGCCGTTTCAGCGCCCGCAACATCACCGACAACCAACGCCATCTCAACCTTCTTAACGAAAGTACGGATACGACTGCGGTTTGCACTGTTAATCTTTGCACGTTTAGCGTTTTGTCTTACACGCTTTTTTGCCGAAACATGATTGGCCATTCAAAAACTCTTTCAAAATTCTATAAAGTTGTCTTGCTAACAGGGGATGTTTTAAGCCGAGTTATCCCCAGATGTCAAGAAACTTGGATAAAAAAAATCAAAAAAAAGTGCTTGCCAAAAGTCTCATTTTAGTCCGACTCCGGAGCAAGTTGAAAAGTTACCCTCAAACCATCTCCAACTTTGTCAACATTCACAGTGAGTTGCTCACCATTTCTAACAAAAACCCCAGTTTTCCGAGCAATCCAGCCCAATCTAGGCAAAACTGTCCCGTAATACGCCTTGACTTCCGATTCCTCAAAATCCGATGTAAAAACAGTTTCTTCCACCACTCGCCCCTCAGGCGCATCAAAGACAAAACCGTCCTCATTTTGAGCAATCATGCCGTCCATCACGGGGATATCCGGCAGGTTGGACAAATACCCCGAAGTCGAAGATGACGAAGACATTTCGCCTTTGTTTTTATTTCCAGCCGCTTGAGCAGAAGAAAAAACGAAAGACACGCCGCCAGCAAATGCCAAACTGCACATCAAAAAACACGCTAAAACTGATCGATTCAAATTAATCATAGCGGAAGTCTATCGCTGTTTTGTAGGACAGTAAAATGTTGATCTGTTTCCTTGCACAATTCTTTTGATGCCTCCCGTTTTTTTTACGTCACACTGACAATCAGGACAGGGTTGCCCTTCCCTGTCATAGACAGAAAAGCTCGCCTGAAAATACCCGCGTTCACCGCCAATACGCCGATAGTCTCGCAGCGTACTTCCTCCTGCGCGAATGGCGCTTTTAAGGATTTTTTTGATCGCGGACACAAGGCGCACAGCCTCTTCATATGTCAGTTGATTTGCAGCGCGATCCGGATCGATTTGCGCAAGAAACAGGGATTCACTGGCATAAATATTTCCGACACCCACCACCAATTTTTGATCCATGATGGCCTGTTTAATGGCAATTTTTCTTCTCTGGATCTGGTCGAATAATGATCGCCCAGAAAAGCTGCGATCAAGAGGTTCATAACCCAAATGATTCAAGTAACATGACTGTTCGAGTTGGGCATTCGGGCAAAGATCCATCACACCAAAACGGCGTGGGTCGCGGTAAATAAGTTCGGTTCCATCTTCCAGTTCAAACCAGACATGATCGTGTTTTTCTGGATGGTATTTTTCGTTGGGTCGCACACGCGTGCGGAACACGCCTGTCATGCCAAAATGGATAATGATTGTCTGGTCATTTTCAAGAGTCCACAGCATATATTTTGCCCGACGGGACATCGCTAAAACCCTTTGATTTACAACGACTTTACGGAGATTCTTCGGAATAATATTTCTGAGTTTCGGTGAGAAAATTTTTACGTCCCTAATGGTCTGTCCCAACAAAAATTCTTTCATTCCAGTCAGAACAGTTTCGACCTCAGGGAGTTCGGGCATTATCGTTTTGTCCAGATTAAATTTTTGCCTGCGAGGTCACGAAAAAGTCCGGCAATAGGCCCCATGAGTTGACCAGTTTCCGATACAGAAACATTCCACCCCATCCTTCTTTTTTCAACATCAAAACGAATATTTATATTCTGCATCGAGATCGGTAAATATTGTATCCAGAGCTTGTTTTTATCGTAAGAATATCCTTGGTCAGAGCGTTGTTCGAGAATCATCACATCGGAATTTACGGTAACCGTTCCGCGTGAGAAATAGCGAACACTTTTTTTATCCGGCAGATAGATAATCCATTCATATTTATTTCCTATGATATTCATACTCATGGAATATTCATCCGTTTGGATGAGCCAAATTCCCTGAACTTTCGCGAGTTCCATTTTCTTTCCAGATGGTTCCAGACGCAAAATACTGGGGCTATTTTCCAGTTTTGAATGTCGTGCAAATTTCATAGACAGACCTGCGATCAATGACAGGCCGATAGACAAACACAAAACCCAAACCAGTCCCGTGGGTAATCGCCCCAAAGAACTTTTCAACATTACCCCCATCAGGACAAACGGATTGTCTTTCTCTAGCTCCTCTTTTCCCGAGGACGATAATGTCCCTTGGGGTTGTTTGGATTTTAAAGATTTCGGGTCAGAAGGATTCGCTTTGTCTTTTGTCATACTCCCATTCTAAGCGTATCTAATTTTTTTCTCAATTCCGCGTTATAAGCCACCCACAGAAAAAGGCCGGACAATTCCGGCCTTTTCCAAATATTCCTTTTTGGAGAATTGAGGCGATTAGAAGCCCATATCGCCCATTCCGCCCATTCCGCCAGTTCCAGATCCGGCAGACGCGCTGTCGTCCTTCGGAAGCTCACAAACCATAGCCTCGGTGGTAATCATCAGACCAGCAACAGAAGCCGCGTTTTGCAAAGCCGCGCGAACCACTTTCACCGGATCGATGATCCCTGCTTCAACCAAGTCACAATACGTGTCAGTTTGAGCGTCATAACCATAAGTCACGCTTTTTTGCTCTAGCAACTTACCAACGATGATCGAGCCTTCTTTACCAGCGTTTTCAACGATCTGGCGGATCGGAGATTGGATGGCACGTCGAACGATTTCAATACCGGCTTGTTGGTCGGCGTTGTCGCCTTTCAGGCCGTCCAGAGCTTTAGATGCATACAGCAAAGCTGTTCCACCACCCGGGACAATTCCTTCTTCAACAGCAGCGCGTGTTGCATGCATCGCATCGTCCACACGGTCTTTACGCTCTTTCACTTCAACTTCGGTTGCACCGCCAACACGGATCACAGCAACGCCGCCAGCCAATTTTGCCAAGCGCTCTTGCAGTTTTTCACGATCATAATCAGAAGATGTTTCTTCGATTTGAGCGCGAATCTGGTTGCAGCGAGATTCGATATCACTTTTTGCACCTAATCCATCAACAATGATGGTTTCATCTTTGCTGATACGGATTTTCTTGGCACTTCCCAGCATATCCAATGTGACGTTTTCAAGCTTGATACCGAGATCTTCGGAGATCACTTGACCTTTGGTCAGGATCGCCATGTCTTCAAGCATCGCTTTACGACGGTCACCAAAACCAGGAGCTTTGACTGCCGCGACTTTCAGGCCACCACGCAATTTGTTAACCACTAATGTTGCCAAGGCTTCGCCTTCCACATCTTCGGCTACAATCAACAATGGGCGACCGGATTGAACAACGGATTCCAGAACAGGAAGAATGGCTTGCAAGTTCGAAAGTTTTTTCTCGTTCAGCAAAATGTATGGGTTTTCCAGTTCGCAAACCATTTTTTCAGGATTTGTCACAAAGTATGGTGACAAATAACCACGGTCAAATTGCATGCCTTCCACGACTTCAAGTTCGGTTTCCAAAGATTTGGCTTCTTCAACTGTGATGACGCCCTCTTTACCGACTTTTTCCATGGCTTCAGCCAATTTTTTAGCAATTTCTGAATCGCCATTTGCTGAAACAAAACCAACTTGTTCGATTTGTTGGTTGGTTTCAACTTTTTTGGCAGATGTTTTTAAAGCTTCAACACAAGTTGAAACCGCTTTTTCAATCCCGCGTTTCAGATCCATCGGGTTCATACCAGCCGCAACAGACTTGATGCCTTCACGAATAATCGCTTGAGCCAATACGGTTGCCGTTGTTGTACCATCCCCCGCTTGATCGTTGGCTTTGGAAGCCACTTCACGAACCAATTGAGCACCCATGTTTTCGAAACGATCTTGCAATTCGATTTCTTTGGCAACGGATACACCGTCTTTGGTTGAACGTGGTGCGCCGAATGAACGGTCGATAATGACGTTACGGCCTTTTGGCCCCAGCGTTACTTTTACAGCGTCGGCAATTGTATCAACGCCGCGCAACATTTTACGACGGGCTTCGGTTGCGAATTTAATTTCTTTAGCAGCCATGATTTTTTCTCCTTAAAAATAGCTTTGATATTATTGTAGCAATCCAGAATTACGCAGCGATCACGCCCATAATATCGGATTCTTTCATCACCAGCATTTCCTGACCGTCAATGGTCACTTCTGTGCCTGACCATTTCGAGAACAAGACAACGTCGCCTTCTTTCACATCAAGAGGAATGGCTTTACCGCTGTCATCACGGGTACCGTTTCCAACAGCTCTAATCTTACCTTTCATCGGCTTTTCTTTTGCCGAGTCAGGGATAATGATTCCGCCTGCTGTTTTTGAATCTTCCTCAATGCGCTCTAGCAAGACACGATCATGTAAAGGACGAAATTTCATTTTGTATTTCCTTTTGTTTAAAGTTAATCCAAGCAGACTTTAGTGAACCTATTCAGCGTTCCTAAAGCCCCTATTTTCTTGAGAATGCGAACCTTAGCACTCATTTCCCAAGAGTGCTAACTATATAGAAAACTCCATTCCAAAAAGCAAGTTTCACTTAATTTTTTGATCACAATTTTGTTGACCACGATCGATTGTTATGCAAATAAAGCTTCTTGGTATCCACAAATCAAGGATTTCTATCATGTTCGACGAACATAACGATTATGTAAATAGTGCGCAGCATTCAAGACATTTACAGATGCTACAACAGTCAGCCAATGAAGGTGATGCGGAAGCACAATATGAATTGGCAGACTGCTATTTTCATGGGAACGGCGTCGAAAAGGATGAAGAGAAAGCTTTTCAATTGTACGAAGATGCCGCCAAGCAAGGCCTTATCAGAGCACAATGTGCTTTAGGACTCTGCTATTTTCGTGGGCATGGCGTTGAAAAGAATGAAAAGAAAGCCTTTGAAGCGTTATCAACAGCCGCTCGTCATGGCTTGGCCATTGCATTCTATTATTGCGGCCTAATGACTGAACGTGGCTATACCGACACCCCGCCAAACCCTGAAAAAGCCATGATTTATCATACTTTGGCGGTCATGAACGGGAGTGCCATTGCTGTCGAAAAATTTGGGAAACGCCCCAAATTGGTGGAAGAATTCAGGCAAGTTGCGCGTCAATATCCGGCAATTATTTCATTGTTGATGGACGTAACCGGGATAACAGTTTCAGGAACGGCTCCTGCCCCTCAAGCACAATAATTTTTCCTATCCTTTTCGGGATAGAAACATTCTACCGAAAAAGAAAGTTTCACTTATTTGTTGACCGCAGGCTTTTGTTATGCAAATAAGCTGGCGGATATACACACAAAAGGAATTCCATCATGCCTCTCTTCAGAAATGCTCATCGGGAACGTCAAGCACAAATACAACGTCTACAACAATCAGCCGATGACGGTGATGCAGAGGCACAATATGAGTTGGCAGAACGCTATTTTCGTGTTGAGAAAGATGATGGACAAGCCTTTGAATGGTTTAAACAAGCTGCCAATCAAGAATTGGCCAAAGCTCAACATGCCTTAGGACTCTGCTATTTTTATGGGATCGGCGTTGAGCAAAATAAAGAGATAGCCTTTGAATGGTGTGAAAAAGCTTCTCGCCAAAACTTTGCAATGGCTTCTTATAATTGCGGTGTGATGCAGGAATCTGGCTATACCAATCATCGACCAAACCTTCAAAGAGCCTTTGCTTATTATGCCTTGGCTTTGGGAACAGATACAAAAGTTAATGATCTTGTTGCCGAAAAAATCAAGAAAAACCCCTTAGTCTTGGCTGGATTATTCGAACTGGTTGCATCCCAATGCTCTGAAACTCTTGGAATTTTAGAGATAAAAATAGTCAGAGCATTAGGCAAGGCTTCTACTCTTACTCTTTAAAACACAATAATTTTCCTATCCTTTTCAGGATGGAAATATTTTCTCGAAAAAAGAAAGTTTTACTTAATTTTATTGACAACTTCATTATTATTATGCAAATAAAGTTGGTCAACATCAACAAAATAAGGGATTCTATCATGTTATATTCAAGAATATTCTCTGATGCGGTAAAACATAAACTATTTCAACTAGGACTCCATTTTTTTAATAGAGGTAGAGGCCATGTAGCCACTCCATTGCTTGAAGCGGCGGCCAACCAAGGTCATGCCCACGCTCAAAATGCATTAGGTCACATCTATTTAAACGGATGGGGAGTTGAGCAAAATGCAGAAAAAGCCCAAAGATGGTTTAAAGCAGCGGCCGACCAAGGGCATACCGATGCTCAATTTTCATTAGGAAAAGCTTTTCGGGATGGGTTATTCGGTCAGCAAAATAAAGCAGAAGCCCAAAAATGGTTTAAAGCGGCGGCCGACCAAGGGCATACCGATGCTGAAAAATTCTTAACTCTGCTGAACACCAACACACTTTCTTATAATTAACAAAATGGGTCTACCAATAATCCCTCAGCCATTCGTTATCACGATGGGCTGACTGTTTTTGCGAATTTTACCGTAGACACAAAAGACTTCGGGATTCTGAAGTCTTAGTTTCTTTATTAAAAAATCCTTAATATATTTTGTGATATATTGGTCAAAATGCGCCAGAAGAGTGCAGTTACAGAACAGGAGGTTTGATATATGGCCAATCTTATCACCCAACTCAATAATTACCGTTTGACGACAGCCGAGATTATCTATCATTTGCCCGATCATCCGCAGCTTTTACAAAGCTACATCTGGCAGGAGTATGATCTTTCCCCTCAATTTCCCGAACTTTATAAATTTTTGGAATTCTGGACAAGGACGCTTGATGGAAAGCTTCATTCTGTGATGGTTGCCAGCAAAGAGATTATCACCCCTGGCGATCTTCGCTTTTATGATGCAGAGATTACCATTCAGTAGTTTAAAAGTTTCGGTATTCGATTGTAAAATTTTCCGAAGGCTGGATATGAGTCATATCCAACCCCTGCTCCTGATCGAGCATCTTGCCCAATGTTCCTGCATCTTTGTGGCGGTAGTTTTGCAAATAATACGTCCCCGTATATTTTTTTTCTTCCAAATCGACGATCATACTATTGATGTCATCTTCCCTTAACAGGTCGGTATGAATCGTGGTTCTGACTTCAAATTTTCCGTGTTGATTGGCGCACAAATAATCCAATGTTTCTTGAAATCTATTCCACAGCCTGCGGCCTGTGCCTGTTACAGTTTTAAACTTGCACGGTGAAGCTTTATAATCGAGAGCAAGAAAATCAATCAGTTTGTTTTCAAAAAGATGTTTGATCGTTTCAGGATATGTGCCATTGCTGTCCAGCTTTACGGCATACCCCATTTCTTTGATTGTTGATAAAAAATTGGCAAGGTCTTTATAACACGTAGCTTCCCCGCCTGAAATCACGACCCCGTCCAAAAGATTTTTTCGTCGTTTTAAAAAATCAAGAATATCGTTTTCTGTCTTTATGCCCTTTCCATTCACGATGTCAGGATTGTGGCAATAGGCGCAGCGCATATTGCATCCGGCAAACCAGATAATACAGGCTGTTTTTTGCGGGAAATCCAGCATCGTAAACGGAGTCAGGCTATAGATAGGACTTTTATCGATCATGAAAACAAATCTTTGGATTCAATACGGGTTTCAAGGAAGTGAACGCGTTCCCGATGCTCGCCTTTCTTGCCAACATTAAAGCTATCCACGGGGCGAAAATATCCCATAACCCTTGTCCAGACATTGGTTTTGCTTCCGCAGGTCGGGCAGGTCGGCTGTTCGCCTTTCAAATAGCCATGTGTGGTGCATGTCGAGAAAACCGGAGTCACCGTGATATACGGAAGCTGGTAATTCTCGATTACTTTTTTAACGAAGCGTTGACAGGCTTGAGCGTCCGATATTTTTTCAGACATATACAGGTGCAAAACTGTGCCGCCGGTATATTTGCATTGCAATTCATTTTGTAGCTCCAACGCCTCAAACGGGTCATCGGTATGTCCTGCAGGAATTTGCGACGAATTGGTGTAGTAGATATTCTCGTTGCATCCCGCTTGGATAATATCATCAAACTGTTTTTTGTCTTCCTTGGCAAAGCGATAGGTTGTGCCTTCGGCTGGTGTTGCTTCCAGATTATACAAATTTCCGGTTTGCTCCTGATAAATCCGCATTTTATCACGCATATGATCCAAGATTGACAACGCCATCTCTATGCCGCGTTCATCCGCAAGGTCAAGTTCATCGTTTGTAAAATTACGAATCATTTCATTCATGCCGTTTACGCCAATGGTGCTGAAATGATTGCGCAAAAAAGGCAAGTAGCGTGATGTGTATGGGTATAATCCGCGATCATACATGTGTTGGATAAAGTCACGTTTCTTTTCAAGGGTAGAGCTTGATAAATCCATCAAGCGATCAAGTTCGGCCATTAAACCGTCCCTATCGCCTTTAAAGCGATAGCCAAGACGTGCCATATTGATGGTGACAACGCCGACCGATCCGGTCATTTCGGCAGAGCCAAACAAGCCATTGCCACGACGCAAAAGTTCACGCAAATCCAGTTGCAGGCGGCAGCACATCGAGCGCACAGCCCCGGGAGAATAGGCTTCCGGATTTCTGACCCGTTCGCCGTTTTCATTTTTCATCCACTGGCTACCGACAAAGTTCTGGAAGTAAGATGACCCGACTTTTGCCGTATTTTCGAAAATCGCCTGTGCAACTTTGCTATCCCAATCAAAATCTTCGGTAATATTGACTGTTGGAATCGGAAAAGTGAAGGGTTGGCCTGTGCTATCGCCTTCAGTCATAACCTCGTAATAGGCAATGTTAATCATTTCCATTTCAGGAACAAAATGTTTAAAGGTCAAATCTTCGAGTGAGCGAATACCCATATCCCGTTTCTGGGCTTTAAGCATCAGATCGTCACGATCCATATTTTTGAACAAATGGATGTCGTTGGCGGTTGGAAATTGGTTAGCCAAATCTTCGGGAACTGTAATATCGAGCGTGATATTGGTGAACGGAGATTGCCCCCAACGCGCAGGAACATTCAAGTTATAAACAAATTGGCGAATGGCTTTCTTGATTTCCTTGAAAGGTAAATTATCCAGAAAAACATAAGGAGCCAGATAGGTGTCAAAGGAACTGAAAGCTTGAGCCCCTGCCCATTCCGATTGCAAAATTCCAAGGAAATTTGACATTTGTCCCAAGGCTTCGCGGAAATGGTGCGGAGGACGAGACGAGACACGTCCACCCACGCCGTTAAAGCCTTCATTCAGCAAGGCGCGCAAAGACCATCCGGCGCAATATCCCGTCAGGCAATCGAGATCATGAATATGAATATCGGCGTTGCGGTGGGCGAAGCCTTCGGCGGGGGCGTAGATTTCATCAAGCCAGTAATTGGCAATGATCTTTCCGGCCACATTATTAATCAGACCCGCATTGGAATATCCGGTGTTGGCGTTGGCCTTGATCCGCCAATCCGTTCCGGAGATATATTCGGATACGGCTTGTGTACAATCCACATTGGTTCCCCCTTCTTTGAATATGGATGGGTGTTGACCCGATACAACAGACAAGGGGGTACAAGATGATGTGTGCAAAGACTTTTGCTGTGAGTTGCTCATGCGAATCTCCATAAATTCATGTTTTCTAAAGGTAAATCGGACGATCCGCCCGTTTGGTCAAAAACACAATATGTTGTGTTGGTTTAATTGTAAAACAACAATATGTTGATTTTTAACTGGCGTTTTGTCGCATGTTTTTCCGCATGATTCCCGCCCATGTTTTGAAAAATAAGATATTGGCTATATTGAGGAAATCCCTAATCTTTCAATGATCCGGGGGCCATTGTGACTTTGAGTCCGTCCAGTTCGTCGGACATCAGAATTTGGCAGGACAGGCGCGAATTGTCTTCTACCCCTATGGCATCTTCCATCAAACGGTCTTCCTCATCGTCTCTTTTGGGGTAAAGCTTGTCTTGCCATTCTGGTGATACATAGACGTGACACGTTCCGCACAGGCACGCCCCACCGCATTCAGCCTTCATTGGCAAGCCGTAATCCCGAATAATTTCCATGACACGCCAGCCATCCAGACCTTCGAGTTCATGCTCTACGCCTTCAAAATCCGTCACAAATAATTTCATGGGGTATTTCCTTTAAGTCTTTTATTTTACTTTTTTGTCATCCGCAGGGAAATCATTCATCGATCCTTTTGCGCGCGGCAAAAAGTTTCTCATTGCCCATGCAAAAGATGCCGTTGTCACCAAACCAACAATCAGTTCGGTGGTAACACTGATAAATACGCCGATAAAATGCCCCAGCATTAAACCGTTTTCGCCCATGTCTTCGGTCGTGCCGTACACGACACGCACCAGCATGATCGCAACAAAGGTAATGGGTGCCATCGATGCAAAAAACAAAACCAGCAAATAGACCGAAGGCATAAAACCCGACAAAGCTTTCATATAGGATTTGACCGGCATCAAGACTGACAGTGGAATATACAGCCACATAAAGCGGAACATCCAGATCGTTGCCGCAATAACCATAATTGTAGGAACAAGTGCAAAGACTCCTAGTATGCCTGCCAATGATCTGTTTTCTGTTTCACTGGTTTTGGCTGCTTCTGCAGCAGTTCTGGCATTTTCTATTTCTTGCGAGGACGGAAAAAATTCAAACATCATGTAGCGAATCACGTAAGCCAGCATCCCCAATAGAACATAAGTCAGAATCGAGGCAATAATTCCACGCGCACGGTTTAGTAATGCGCTTAAAATTCTCGGATCCGGCCTTTGAGGCAACATTATCGGCCAACGCTCGTTCATCAAGAGAGTTCTTAGAAATTGCGCCAAAACCCAGCCTTCGGCAAAGGTCGCAGGCAGCATAATCAACCCTTGGCGCAATACATTATCGTCAATATCCAGCGCGAAAATAGCGATTGTGCAGGCGAATTTTATAAAAAGCGGGATCAAAGCCAGTTTAAGCAAATAGGCGCGCTCAATCCAGACACGGTAATATCCGTATCCGGCAGCATCCATAATATTGAACTGAAACTTTGCCATGATGTGGACTATGCCACGCCAAGTTTACTCTGTAAATCACTCGAAGAGGTTGTGTACTGAAATCTTAACTTTTTATCCGGATAGATATAGCGAAAAGCCTGTTGCGCCATCAATGCCCCTTCGTGAAATCCGGATAAAATCAATTTAAGCTTACCTGGATAAGTATTGATATCCCCTATGGCAAAAATTCCTTGAGTCGATGTTTCAAATTTTTCGGTATCAACCGGAATCAGGTTTTCATGCAAATTCAGGCCAAAATTCGCAATGGGTCCCAATTTCATGGTCAAACCATAAAAGGCCAGAAGCGTGTCACAGGATATGACTTCTTCACCATTTTCCTTTGATTTGACTTTCAGTCCGGTCATTTGCGGGGCTGCGCCTTCTATACTCGCCAGATCACAAATTTTAAGGGTCATTTTTCCTACGGCTACCATTTCACGCATTTTATTCACCGAGTCAGGCGCAGCACGGAAATCATCGCGCCGATGCACCAAGGTTACATGTTTTGCAATCGGCAATAAATTCAATGTCCAGTCCAATGCGGAATCTCCGCCGCCCGCAATTACCAGATTTTTTTCGCGAAATTGTTCCATTTTGCGCACGGCATAAAAGACAGATATTCCTTCATAAGACTCAATATCTGGAACAGCCGGTTTTTTGGGCATAAATGATCCGCCTCCGGCCGCGATAATCATCACCGGTGCCGTGATGATTGTTCCCAAATCGGTTGTGACACGCCATTTTCCGTCTTCGGTTTTTGTGACCGTTTCAGCCATTTGTCCGAAATGAAAGGTCGGAGAAAAGGGTTCGATTTGTTTCATCAGGCTATCGGTTAGTTGTTGACCAGAAATAATCGGGTGTGCAGGGATGTCATAAATCGGTTTTTCAGGATAAAGTTCTGTGCATTGCCCCCCTGCACGATCCAGAATATCAATCAGATGTGCCTTAATATCCAACAAACCCAATTCAAAAACAGCAAATAAACCAACGGGCCCTGCCCCGATTATAATTGCATCTGTTGTGAATTCTGTTTGCTCGGTCATTGTATTTTCTCTACCCTTGGCTTTATCCGGTTGCCTTGTCTGGAAATTTTCTATCCTTGCTGTATATTATCAAAATCAACTTTTTGAAAGTCCCCAACGTGCCACATTCCAAAACAAATTCCCGTGCCATCTTCTATTGGCTGTTGATTTGCGCCTTTATGGTGATGGCCATGACCGGAATCGGTGCGGTTACCCGCCTGACAGAAAGCGGATTATCCATTACCGAATGGAATGTCGTTTCCGGTGCTCTTCCCCCGTTGAGCACCCATGCATGGCAAGAAGAATTCGCCAAATATCAAGCAACACCGGAGTTTTCGGCAAAACATCATTGGATGACGATTGCAGATTTCAAAGGAATTTATTTCTGGGAATGGTTTCACCGTTTATGGGGGCGATTGATCGGTCTGGTTTTTGCCCTGCCGATGGTTTTTTTCTGGGTCACGGGGCGGATTGCGCGGGAAGACCGTTTGAAATATCTCGGATTACTGATATTGGGAGGCTCTCAAGGTTTTATGGGGTGGTTTATGGTTCAAAGCGGTTTGGTTGATCGTCCGTCTGTGTCCCATTTCCGTTTGGCCGCCCATCTTTCACTCGCCTTGATTATTTATTGCGCCTTGCTATGGATGGCGTTCCGTTTACGTTTTTCTGAGATTCGTATCAATCCCCCCCTCTCTTCCTCCCGCCCGCTTGCCCTAATAACTTTGGGATGCGCGTTTGTTACAATTATTTGGGGAGCTTTCGTTGCAGGGCTTGATGCCGGTATGATCTATAATAGTTTTCCAATGATGGGGGATAGGCTTTGGCCACCAGAATTAGGGAACACTCCTTTCTTTTATGATCCGGCAAGCGTCCAGTTTACGCATCGCATTCTTGCAACGCTTACAGGGATTCTGACCCTTGGATTGGTAACACGTCTTTATTCAGCCAACAAACCTCTTTCACTTTTTCTGGGTGGGTTTGTTTGCGTACAAATTATTCTAGGAATCGTCACGTTACTCAGCGTTGTGATGATCCCTATTGCTGTTGCGCATCAGATCGGGGCGATTATCCTGTTATCACTCTTGCTCTATAGTGTTTTTATTACACGTCTGAAATATGTTCCCGATTAAGAACATCCCGATAAAATTCAAGATAAGCCTCTACCGTTTTCTCTTTGCTGAATTCGTTCTCAAAACGAATAAATCCGGCTTGAGCTAATTGTTTACCAATTTCTGGCTGGGATTCCAGTTTTTTTAAGGCGGCTGTTAGCTGTTCCACATCATCGATTTCAAAAACCAGCGCATCCTCTTGATTGCGAACATATTGGACTGGACCTTTGGCTGTGCTGCAGACAAGCGGTGTTTTTTGTGCCCATGCCTGAACAAAGGTTGTGCCAAAAGGTTCATATCGTGATGGAAACACACACACATCTGCCGCCTGCAATAAGGCAGCCCGATCTGTCCGCCAGCCCAAGAAATGAACGCGATCTGTCATGTTCAAATCTTTTGCCAGTTTCTTTAACTCACCTTCCATCGGCCCTTCACCTGCCAACCAGAGATGGCAATTCTTTATCGGTTCTGCGGCTTTAATTAAAACATCCAGTGCTTTGACCGGATGATACCGTGACAGGGTCAATGCCACAAAAGCGTCATTGGGCGTGTTCAGATCACTTCGCAAAACTGGTTCAGGGTTTTGTTCTGTTTCGGCAAAATTATTGATGTGGCATACACATGTGGACTCTATTCCATTTTTTATCAAATGCTGCCTGATGTCTTGAGTTATGGTCACAAAATAATCAGTTGTCCTGAAATATTTCAATCCGTAATACCCCCCCAAACGCGAGAGTTTCAGGTAAGATTTTGAAGGTTTAGATGCCGGAGTTTTTATTGATGCGCGGGACATCCATGTCTGGACAATTTGCGGACATTCCTGCGCTATTATTTTCTTCAATTTCCATGGCGTGTAGAAATCCAGTGCGCCACCAAAGGGCAAGGTAAAAACTTTTATCCCTGCCTGTTCCAATTTTGCGATGCGTTCCGGGTTATTTGGCCGAATTACTGCACACAAATTTTTTTGACGCTCTGCCATAGCAAGGCACATATCTTCGAAAGCCGTTTCCGCGCCACCAAATTCCGCGCCAGCCATGACCTGCATTATTTTCATCAATACTCTTACGGTTCAGATGTTTTTAGCGTGGTTTCCAGACCTAAGGTCTCAACCAAAAGCTTATCCAAAGATTTTTCGGTTTTGTCCATGTTGTCTTTTAGTTTCAGACAGGACTCTTTCTTTGTCACCGGAATTTCTTTTATTCCCTGATTTCTGTAGAAAATTGCTTCATCAAACATCTTTAGGTAACGGCGAACGGATGATGGTTGGGTAAAACTTTGCAGCAGAACCATTTTATCCAGTTTTTTATAGGCCAATTTCATGGTCGGGCGCAACGCGTCCTTCCATGACCTTAGGCGATCGCTCATTTGATCTTTGATATCCGGATTTTCCTTGCTACACGAATCAACAGCACGTGTAACCGACAACTGGACATCCTCAACCGCTTTGACTGTACGATAGGTCTGTTCGATTGCCCGAAACTGGAGGATTTGGTTATCATCCAATCCTTCAAGCATAAACCCTGTTGCTTCATCCAACCGGGTGATAGGGGTTTGTTCTTTTTTATCGGATTTGTCATCTGATTTTTTATCTTGCGCCCATGAAGAGGAGGGACAAATGCCCCCCACTACAATTCCCATTAAGGCCAAAGACAAAATACACAAAAATATTTTTTTCTCGGTCATATTACACTCTCTTGGCTGTTTTTTTATTTTTCAATCAGGCGATTCCACCAGCCTTTTTTCCTGCTCTGTGGGTCGTCTCCATTTTCCAGTTCGCCGACATCATTCGAAGGAGATGATGGAACAATCTCAACTTTGGGAGCCGGCACAGTTTCTGCCGGTTGTGGCGTGGATTCTGACTTGCTCTTAGATGATCCGAATCTTTTGGCTTTTATGCCGCTGGATTGTGGTACGGAAGGTTGAGAGGCTTCCTGATTTTTAGGGGTTTCCTTATCGGATTTCACCTGCTTTTGATCCAATTTTTCCTGTGGTTCCGAATCATTTTCGCTACGCGGTTTTCTTCCACGCCCTTTCGGTGAACGAGATCTGTTTCCTTGACTTTTGCTCTCATCATCCGATTTTGAATCGCTTTTTTGACGATGGCGGCTGCGAGCAGGTTTTTCTTCTTCGTCTTCCGAATCAACAGTTTCAGAATTATTTTCTGAATCCTGATTATTATCATCTTCGGAGTTTATAACTTGATCGTCTTCGGCATCTTCATCCACGACAGCTTTAATGGCTTCGATTTTATAACCGGTTGGAGCCAATTCATCATCGACTCTTACAAATACGGTGAAGCCATAACGACGTTCAATGCCCGCCAACATATCGCGTTTTTGGTTGAGGATATACAGTGCAATTGAATTCGGTACAGACAAGAAAACCTGTGACGCGCGACTGCGAATTCCTTCTTCTTCCAACCCACGAAGAGCCATGATTGTGGCGGAATCAACCGACCGGATGTTGCCAATCCCTTTACAATGCGGACATTTTTCGAATTGAGCCTCGGTCAAGCTCGGGTTCAAGCGTTGGCGGGATAATTCCAAAAGACCAAAAGACGAAATACGGCCAACTTGAATACGCGCACGATCTGTTGAAAGTGCTTCACGCAAACGCCGTTCGACCTTGGCATTATTACGGTTTTCTTCCATATCAATAAAATCGATAACAACCAGACCGCCCAAGTCACGCAAACGGAGTTGACGAGCAACTTCATCTGCGGCTTCGAGGTTTGTTTTGACCGCTGTTTCTTCAATATGGCGTTCTTTGGTTGCGCGACCAGAGTTCACGTCAATTGACACCAACGCTTCGGTCGGATTGATAACCAAATACCCACCGGATTTGAGAGTGACAACAGGCTCACCCATTTCGGCTATCTGGTTTTCAACTTGATAGCGATGGAACAAAGGAATTTTGTCTTCCTTGTATTGTTTGATTTTTTTGACGCTTGTTGGCATCAATAATTTCATGAAATCTTTTGCCTGTTTGTGGCCATCATTGCCCGAAACCAGAATTTCTTCGATCTCACTGGCATAAATATCGCGGACGGCGCGTTTAACCAGATCACCTTCTTCATAAATCATCGCCGGAGCAGATGATACCAAAGTCAGGTCACGGATATTGTTCCATAGCCTCATCAGGTAATCGAGATCACGCTTGATTTCATCATGAGCGCGTTCGACACCCGCAGTTCTTAGAATAACCGACATTCCGTCCGGCGTTCCAAGTTCACGCAAAATTTCACGCATACGCTTACGTTCGGCAAAGCTTGCAATTTTACGACTGACCCCACCACCACGCGCCGAGTTCGGCATCAAGACGCAGTATCTCCCAGGCAATGACAGATAAGTTGTTACGGCTGCACCTTTATTGCCACGCTCTTCTTTTTGAACCTGGATGAGCATGATCTGACCGCGTTTGATGACTTCTTGAATTTTGTAGTTGCGATGCAGACTCGGGCGGAATGGCTGATCGTTATCAACGCCTTCTCCACCGACCAATTCAACCTGACGGTTTTGCATTGGTTTACGATTGTTATTGTTACGACCTCGACCGCGGTATCGTCCACCTCCACGACCGCGACGGTTGTTCTGGCGTTTTTCTCTGGCTTCTTCTTCCTGAGCCAAAGCTTGCTCATGATCCACATCTTCGTTATCGGCGTGGTAAGCAATCCAAACAGAGCGTTTTTTTACACCGTTTTCGGAATGGCGGTAATGCAACCGCGCCCGAACGACATCTTCACGGGCTTTTGCAAGCTCTTCAATTTTAATCGCCAAATCCTGATCGAAAGACAGAGAGTCTTTTTCATCAGTTTCTAAAATTTCAAGCGTTTCAGGATCAATTTCGGTTACACCACGATACTTGAACTTGTGCTGGACAGGTTTTGTTTCTGCATTCGCATCATCAGACGGGTCGTTATGTTCTGTAGTGTCAGCCGTAGATTCTTCTTCCGTTTCTTCATGAGCCTCTTCATCTTCTTCAGATTCGTCTTCGTCCTCTTCGGAAGAAGACTCTAATGTTTCATCTTGCTCTTCATGATCTTCTTGCGTGAGTTCTTTCTGCTCTTGAGCAGGTTGACTATCACTTTCATCAATACTTGTATCGACGCTTGCGCCAGATTCTTCGATTATTTTTTCTTTGGCAGAACCTTTGGTCAAAGACGCTTCTTCGGCAGCAATAGCAGCTTCTTCGGCAGCCATTGCAGCCTCGTATTCTTCTTGTTGTGCCGCGAGCAATGCCTCACGATCCGCAATCGGAATACGGAAATAATCGGGGTGAATTTCGGAGAAAGGAAGAAAACCGTGGCGGTTTCCTCCATAATTCACAAAAGCGGCCTGTAATGACGGCTCGACCCTTGTAACTTTTGCCAGAAAAATATTCCCTTTGAT
>ERZ761609.95-NODE-95-length-123887-cov-85.431108_pt1 | contig 123887 bp, 100 predicted proteins | sample MGYA00511163_ERZ761609 | MGnify/ENA primary metagenome ERZ761609 (study PRJEB28899, sample SAMN02445070) | bioreactor sludge metagenome | biome: EBPR sludge | place: Australia: Brisbane, Thorneside Wastewater Treatment Plant | collected 2011-12-16 ... | reverse complement strand
AACGAATGCAGAAAAGGATGTGAGGTCGGCGGGAAGTTTTTCCAAGGAAGAAATGTGCGAGAATGAAAAGCCGTCCATTTGCGAAAACATCTCGTGTAGACGCAGCCGTCCAAACAAAGGTGGATGAAAAATCCCATCGGTGATTAGGAGGATTTTTTTTGTCATTGGCTTTCCAATTTTTGAAAGTTTTGAATAATTTCAACATCAGGCATAAACAAGTTTTTGAGATATTTCCGCTGAGAATTCCAAGTTATGAAAGCGAAAGGAACAATACCAATCAAAGCAAACAAGATGGGTGTCCGTAAAATTTCAGGATCGTCAAACATTATTTGAGCAATACGAATAAATTCGCTCCATTCAAAAAACAGTTTATTTTCTTTCCAAAGGTATCCAAGGATGCCGAGATACGTGCCAAGTACAGCACCTCCAAGAGAGAGTAATCCAGCCAACAGCACGCTAAATAATGACCTTTTTGTTTTGGCAAAGTCCATTGACTTGATTACCAATAATAGAATTAATACACCAAATGCGGCGCCTATTCGGTCTAAAAAGACATAGACCAGAGCCCAAATGATTGCACCAATGGTTGCTCCGCTTGCTCCAAACAAGGCTCCTCTAAACAAATTGGATGGTGCGCTTCTGTAATTTTCTTCAGTTCTTTTTGCAATATCAGAAATTCCATTGATGCAGTTTTGACACATCAAGTAAGGGATGCCATTAATCAAGGTTAACTTTAAATCTTGACCAATTCTTTGTTTGCACTCAAGACCCTGACATTTTTCCGGCGATAGCGATTGGAGATATGGGGAAATAATATTTATAACTTCCCTGATGGTTTCTGTTTGCACTGAAGTTGATCTAATAAAAAGGGTAGTAAAAGATGGATTTATTTCCAAGGCGTCTGGAGATTTAATTTCTTTCAAAAAACCTTTAATCATCTCATCGCTTTTTATCAATTTTACTTTTTCAGAATCAATTTCAAAGTGTCGCAAAAAGACATAAGTTCCTGGAAGAGACGCCTCTCCAACATGCTTGAAGCCCGGTACTATTTGAACTAAGAAGCCTTTAATAAAGCCAATTAGTCGGTGTTGAAAAACATAGTTTTTAGTTTCAAAAGGGTGGTATTCGATATCCAGAGATTTACCAAGATCGACCCACTCTTTACGGATATCAAGTTTTGCTTTTGTTTTCTTTCCGATCACCTGTTTTTTATTTTCGTTTGGAAGATGGATAATGTCGTCGACCAGCACGTAAAACTCATGTCCTGTAGTGTTTGACACAATCCCTAATTCAACTGGGTATGAGTTGATCATAAAATGATGTTCCGTACCATAATCAAAGACAATACGTTTCCCATTTAGGAGTAATTGACCATCAAGCCAAATTTTCCTTCCATGGATTAAGCCGTATTTCAAAATAATGTTATGAGTTTTTCCGTCGATATTGACTTGCCATGTTTGAGTTGTCATTTATTCCCTCTTGATTTTAATTGTTTTAAATTACTGGCTTCAGATCTTTCTTTATAAAACTCATCCAACGGATAACATCCGCTCACCATGCCGTTGCGCGGGGCGGTGGTGCAATCGCTGAATGTGCGGCAGATGCGTTTACGTTGCAGTGGCTTACCTTCGAGCACGTCCGCACATATTTCGGGGTAGGTCAATGCCATGCGCCCGATGCCCACAAAATCCGCTTTGCCGGTGCGGACGACATTCTGTGCTACGTTCGGCAGCCATTCCTGCAAATACGAGTAACCGGTCCCAACGATGCACAGATTCGGATGCGCCGCCTTCAACTCTGCCGTCGCGTTGATGAGTCGCGCCACGCCCACGAGCGGGTCTTCGGGCGGCTGGTATCCATCCGATGGCGGGAACAAGGCGGGGCGTTGGATGTGCGGGACATAATACGGACTGCCTGCCGTGATGTTGACCAACTTGATTCCCATCGCTTCACACTGACCGAGGAACTGGTGCGGCTCCATCAGGTCGATGCCTGCGCCTGAGCCGTCGCCGCCAAAGGCGTAGGGGTAATCAGTAGCCAGTGACCAGTTATCAGGAATACCAGTTCCATTTTCATCGGGCTTGAATGGGATGAAGTCGTAGGCGGAGAGACGGACTCCGATCTCCAGCCCTGGCGCTTCGGCGCGGATGCCTGCTATGATCTCGCGCAGGAAGCGGGTGCGGTTTTCGAAACTGCCGCCGAATTTTCCAGCACGATCCACGGCGCTGAGAAATTCATGACCGAGATAGCCGTGGCAATGTTTGACATCCACGAAATGGAAGCCAGCTTTTTGCACCAGTTTCGCAGCATGGATGTAACCTTCGATGAGCCGTTCAATGTGGTCATCGTTCATCACGGGGTAATCATCGGGTAAGCCAAACTTCTTATTGAGCAAGGGATGTGGATAGAGAATTTGCGGCTCCATCCGTTTTTTGTCGTTTGGGCGGCAGAAGCGCCCGGAGTGAGTCAACTGCAAGCCGATGAGCAGGTCATCTACATTCCAGCGGGTGGCATGTGTACGGACGAGACTCTCGCGCAGATTTGCGATGTCGCTTAGGTTCGCTTCATTGATGATGAGTTGATTCGGGTTGGCGCGTCCATCGGGTCGCACCGCCACGGCTTCACCGCCCCAGATGAGTTTCGCCCCGCTCTGACCAAATCGTTCCCAGCGGCGGGTCACAAGTTCAGTCGGCTTGCCGTCAGTCGAGGCGTCCCAGCCTTCCATGGGGAGGATGCAAAAACGGTTGGAAGGTTGAAGGTCGAAGGTTGGAAAGTTGTAGGGTTGGGCGAGAGGAGTGGGGGAGAGGAGTTCAGAATCGAAATCAAGTTTGATATTGAGCGATTCAATGTATTTGGAAAATTGTTCTGGAGTTTTGAGTTGAGCGATGCGCGTGTAGGTCATAGTGTCACAGGTACGGGGTGTCAGGTATCAGGTGAGAGATTCGAGTTGAGTGAGGATATTTTGAAGGATGGGAATATCTGTTTCGGGGCGAAGAGGGCTTTGGGGATGGGTATCGTCACACTGAAGCCAACCGCGAAGTTTGAGGAATTGGGCGGCTGTGTGTTTGTATGCAGGGACGGGGTTGCGGAAAGCGAAGAAGCCGAGATATTGCAGGATGTCGTTGAGTTCGTAAAAGCGAGGATCGCCTTCGAGCCAGTATTTATCTCGCACGGCAAAATAATCGGGTGCGAAGGTGGAGATGCCGAGCAGATAATCTGAACCGTACATGACCATATCTATGGCGAGGTCGTTACCGGTGAAGACTTTGAAATCCGGGCGAACTTTGTCGCGCAGGATGAGCCTGTCCCATTCGAGTTGGCGGCTGAGGGAGGAGTGTTTCACTCCGATGCATTCCTTGATGCCTAGCAAGCCTTTGTAGGTTTCAAGGTCGTAGATTTTTCCAAAAGGCGCGAACATCGTTCCCAATTCAAAGGCGATGAAGCGTGGGGCGATTTGCCCAAAGCTTGTGTAGGCGGCGATGAGTTGGTCAGATGGGAGGTTGGTCAAACCAAATGATTGGAAGATGGTCGGGATTCCGCCATAGGCTTGGATCAACTTGATCTGGCGGTGATAGGCTGCCGCGTCGAAAGATGCGTTTGATTGAGAGGAGACAAAAGCTCCAGCGGTGAAATCCGCCCCCGAGAGAGTATCTCGTGTACAGCGCAGGACTTCCTCCCGAGTCTTTTCATCGATGAGGTTGGCATAACCCGTGTCCATGTTGACGGCGGGAGTGAGCCCAGCCTCGGCAGTGCGGGCGACGTGAGCGCAATAAGCGTCCCAGTCCACCGAACCTCTTGATGTGAAGGGAAGCAAAATTGCTGAGTAGCCGGCGATCTTGCGATTGGGGATGATCGAAGGGATGTGCATATTAAAGGGGTTGCATTACCAACCGTAGATTGATTATTTCATAAGGCTTGATCGGGAATCGCACCTCGTTATCTATTGGTGCAAGGTTTTCCTGTTTTTCCTCCAGTAGGTTGATCTTTTCAACCCGCGTCAACGGGCGGGCGGTTTTGAGGGTGATGATTCCCCGATTTCTGTGGCTTTCATACAAGCGGACGATGAGCCCTTCTCCATCTTCGGCTCTCTTGATGGTTTCGACGATGATATTGGGCGAATCACAAGAGACTAGAGATTGGAGACTGGTCATTGATGACTGTTTACCGGGCACTGATGACTTGTAAGCAATGATCGGATCGTTCAGCAAATACGCTTCCCTTTGTGTCGTCTCATTCCATGAACCGACATGTGGATACATACTGTACTTGAACTGATGTTCGCCAAAATCTGCCATGGGGTCGGGCATGGTGGGCGAGCGCAATAGCGTGATACGCATCACATTGTTGTGAATATCATGTCCATACTTGCAATCGTTGAGCAGGCTCACGCCATAGTCTCCTTCGGAGAGGTCCACCCATTTGTGGGCGCAGGTCTCGAAACGTGCCCAGTCCCAACTGGTATTGCGGTGGGTGGGACGGGTGACATTGCCCCATTGGATCTCGTAGGTTGCTTGGGGGGTGAGGATGTCCACGGGGAAAGCGACCTTGAGCAGGGTGTGACGCTCCTGCCAATCAATACGGGTGTCGAAGTCCAGGCGTGGGGCGTTGTGGTTCAGTGAGATGCGTTGAGTGAATTTGCTGTTCAAAACCCTGCGTTTTATTTCGATCGTTTGCCGTAATGCCCCATTTTCAACGAATTTGACCGATTCCGCAGGTTCCGCCAGCCACATCTTGTCATCGTAGAAGATGTCCACGTCCCAGGCATCCCAGCTCTTGGGGCGGTCTTCAAAGGCTTGGAATTGATTGGCGATGGAGTTCGGAGGAAGAACCTCTCGCTGGGCTTGTTTATCGAATATTCTTGTTATGTCGCCGGAGGGGTTAAGTTCGACGCGGAGGAAGTTGTTTTCCAATACATGACCGCTGACCGCGGACGGAAGACCGCTTTGTTCGGTCTGCGGTCGGTGGTCTGTGGTCTTCTTCAAATTAACGACGCTATATGGACTCATTTCACCCGCATCCAGCCAAACGCCAGTATCCGCTTGCTGGGCAGGGACAGGCTCCCCGTCGAGAGAGAAGCGTTGCAATGAGTCGCCCGGGACGAAGACCAGGGCTGGTTGGGTGAAGGAAGTCGGGTTGACGAGGATCAGGTCTGCATCCAAATGAGAAGTAATGACTTGCAGGGCTTCATCGCGGAGCTGAGTGACGTTTTGGGTCAGTTCAGCATATTGTGCCTGCGATTCTTCGTAGACGGGACCAATGCTGGAGCCGGGGATGATGTCGTGGAATTGATTGAGGCAGATGGTTTTCCAGGCTTGTTGGTAATTGGCAATTGGATATTGGTACTTGGTGAGGAGGGAGGCGTAGGTTGAAATGAACTCGGCATCATGCAGCAGGAACTCGGCTTTGCGATTGGCGCGTTTGTTGCGGGCTTGGGTGGTGTAGGTGCCGCGATGATATTCGAGATAGAGTTCGCCATTCCAAACAGGCATCATCTTTGATTCAGTGAGCGGTTCGATGCTCTCAAAGAATCCTTTTACACTTGATTGTTTGACCTGTGGAAGGGCTGGGAAGTTCTTCATCACTTCGATGTTTTCGAGCATCTCGCGCGTGGGGCCGCCGCCGCCATCGCCGTAGCCGTACGCCATTAGCAGATCTTTTTGAAGTTCCTTCTGTTGGAAATTTTGCCACGTGCCAAGTGCTTCCTTGGCATTTGCCATCGAGTTATATGTGCTGGCATATTCGCTGCCAAATTCTTTGACCGTGCTGAAGTGCGTTAGGATTTGTGTGCCGTCAATACCCTGCCATAGGAAGGTGTCGTAGGGCAGGCGGTTGTATTGACTCCAGCCGATCTTGATGGTCATGAAGTATTTCAAGCCTGCCTGCTTGATGAGTTGCGGCAACGCCCAGGCGTAGCCAAAGACATCGGGCAGCCAAAGGACGGGACTCTCGGCATCGCTGCCGAAGTGCTCGTGGAAAAAAGTTCTCCCCAACAAAAACTGACGCGCCAGCGATTCAGCGCCGCTGAGATTGCAGTCGGCTTCGACCCACATGCCGCCCATCGGCTCCCAGCGTCCTTCTTTTATCTTTTCTTTGATGGACTCAAAGAGTTGCGGCTGGTCTTCCTTAATAAATTGATACAACTGCGGTTGTGACTGACTGAAATGATAGTCAGGGAATTGCTCCATCAGGCGGATGACATTGTAAAACGTGCGTTCAGATTTACGGCGGGTCTGACCGAGCGTCCACAACCAGGCGACGTCAATGTGCGCGTGCCCCGTGGCATGAATGACTGCATCCAACGGCGCACCTGCTTTGGTAATACCATCCTTCAGCGTTTGGGTCGCGGGTGAAATGCTGGCATAAAATCTTTCTTCGCCGATGGGGTCGCGGGTATCGAGCGCAATAAAGGCGTCATTTAGCGCGTTGAGCAGGTGATTTTTGGCTGGGTTGTTCTCATCAAGGTTGGTGAGCGTTTCGAGCGCAATGGAGGCGAGCACGCAAAAATCTCGCGCGGGCTGATCTATCTGTACGACAGAGCAGGGTTTCATGAAAAGTTTGGTGAATGCATCGCCATTCGCAAACCCGCCGAGACCCGTCCAACCGTGCAGGGCGAGGGTGTGTTCTTTGCCGTCGCACCACTTGGGCTTGAGCAAAATTTCCTGATGATGACGGTCGCAGGCGGCATAAGGAACACCGTCAATATACGCCAGGCATTCAGGGTGCGAAAAATCGCCCGAATCGCCAAGGGGGAGGAACAATGCAATGGGTTGGGTTGCATCGATATATTCGGGAACAATGAATGTCGTCCGTAGAACGAAGTCCTGCATCCACGAGCCCCAGTACGTATTGGCTTCGATCTCCACCCACTGCGAGTCGTCCACCTCCGTTTGGATGGGAGGCGGGGTTAGCGGACTCGATAACTCAAGGTATTTGAACGATGGCAAATTCTTGCGTTTGCGATGTACCAACGGCGCGATCAGGTGTAGACGTTGTTTGATCTTTTCGGGTGTCCAGCGTTGTTTGTGATACATGGGCTAACCTTGATGAACTTCCAGTTTATTGACAAAGGGCTTGATATTGCGCCAAGAGATTTTCTTTCGGCGTGTCTTCCGGGATCTCGCAGCCGGCTCCGCTAAATTGACGTTTGCTGCCTTTTTGAATGCACGCCAGAGTCGCCGTTCTAACCGTTTCAGGTGTGCCCTGTAGCATAACTGCCACAGGGTCAAAATTTCCACAGATGGCAACTTTGTTATCAAACAGTTGCGCGGCTTTTTCCAGATCCACCATCCAATCCAGGTCAATGATATCTGCGCCGCTTTGAAGCATATCTGGCAGGAGGTGGGTGGTGTTGCCGCAAATGTGCAGGCGCCCAACCGCGCCCATCTCGTGAACTGCCGCAAAAATGCGCTGTTCATAGGGCAGCGCAAACTGCCGATACATTTTGGGGGAGATCTGCGAGCAGACCGCATCTCCAAGACCGATGATGTCAGCCCCGGCTTCCACTTGGGCGCGGGCGAAGGCAATTTCCACTTCCACACAGATTTCCAATAATTCGGTAAGCCATTCTGGGCGTTTGACAAGATCGATCACGGTCAGATACATGCTGCGTAGATCGCTGGCTTCGGCGAGCGCGCCCTCCACCCAGCCCATGATCGGAATCTCGCCGCCCGCTTGTTCGCGGAACAACCGTATCGCTTCCAGTCGGTCGCACATCCGCTTTCCAGTTGATGGGTTTGGCGAAACAAGTTTCTTAAGATCGTCCGGTTCAGCGATCAACGGCTTGTGGCTGAGCGGCAGGTTGTCCTCTGGAAATCTAACTTCCAATCCAAAATCGGCGGCTTCGCGGTACGGGTCCGAGATGGCTTGCAGGATGTCAACATGAAAATCAGCGGCAGCGGCAAGGTTCGCCTCCACCAGAACGTGATGATCGAGATAGTAGCGCGAGAGCGGCGTGCCAATGTGGCGTGCTGCGCGGGTCATTAAGATATCAAAGTTTGGGACGCGGTCAACAGGCTCGCCACGCAGGCGTGCAGTAAAACGCTCGTAGGAATTCATTGTCCTCCAATCTGAAACGTTACCCGCCGCAAAATACTTTTGCCAAGCGGAATGAGTTGAATAGAATGCACTTTCCCATGCGTGTCGATCATCGATCCTTTCAGTGTGATCGAATCAAAAGGCTTGGATGGATCGAACACAAAATGCTCCAGCGTAAATTCAGGCTTGGGCGGCAGGCGCAGGCTCAAGTCCGATGAAGACGCGAGGGTATAGTACGCATCGCGGAAACCGGACGCATATTCCCGCCCGGGAGAGAAATCTCCATCCAATGGCAGACAGAAAAGCAACGCGCCATAACGGATGATGGATTCATCACGCCATTGCTGGATTTGAACCTGCGCCTCAAAACACAGGGACAGTTGGTCGCCAGTTTGCCAGTTTTTTCTCACCTGAATCAGATTCCCCTGAACGGAAAAATCATCCACGCCTGTTAATTTGAATTGCTTGCTCCATTCAGGCTTTCGAAAACTGATCGTGAACTCGATAGGTTCAGAAACATCCACCTGAAAGTTGATGTTCGTATCAAAGGGATAACTGCTTGTTTCAGTGATCTTGATGTTTACACCGTTGATCTCGGTTTGAAATTCGGATGCGCCGTACAAGGCTTTCACGAAGCCGTCCTCCGAGCGCATCCACATCGACTTGACGTAATACGGTGCGATCCGCCCGGCATTGGGGATACAACACACCGCCACATCCTGATGAGCCGGTGAATACTTGTAGCGTATCTGCGGATTTTGCTCGTCCTGCGGATCATTGGGATGCAGGGAACCGGTCATCGAAAATGAGTTGTCAGTTTTGAGGTAGGCAATGGAAGGTTCAAAGGGATGTCGCGCACCTTGCGCTGCATTGAAGAACAACCATTCAGCGCGGTCAGCCCAATGGACATCACCGGTTTTCTGGAGCAGATGAGTATACGTGTCAAGCAATTCATGAATGGAACAGTATTCATACCCCGTCTCCGATGCGTCTGCTTCGCGCCCGGCAATGAACTCGTCACCGATGGGAGCACCGGATGGTGTGAGGCAAATTTCCAGTTTGGCGAGCGCGGCGGTGAGAGCAGAATTTAACAGCGAGTCATCGGCAATAGTTGAGGCGGTCAACAACGAACGGAAATGTTCATAGGTGTGAACGCCGTGGGCTTTGAAGCGATAGTCTGGGTCGAGCAGGTGGGAAAGTTGAATATCATCCTGACTGAGCGGTTGGCGGCTGTATTCTTCGTAAAGCCAGCGGGCATACGCAAGATACTGCTTGTCGTCGGTGAGTTGGTACAACCGGTCGAGGACGTCGGTGAACACCAGTCCATGACCAACCCCGGCGAAATCATCTTTGACATCAAAAGGATGCGACTGCCCGAGTGGGTAGGCATGCATGGTCACATCCACGGCGCGGCGGACGGCTACGAGTGCACGCTCATCCTTGGTGGCTTCATACCATCCAAGCAGAACGCGAAACAATGAGGCTTGCGCCCACAGTTCCCCATTCTCGCCTGTGAAGTTAAAACGCAGGTCGGGGGCATAGATACCGAGATAGCCGTCTGTGTCTTGCGTAGCGAGCAGTCGTTCAATGTGAGTGCGTGCTTTTTCTAAAAAGAGGGGATGATTCAAAAGCAGAGCGGTTCGCAGCATGCCATCCAGCCAGTTGGATTGGGTTTCGCTGTTCCACCATAAGAATTGCACTTCCCACTGGGCTTCTTTGGCAACCACACCGAGTTCTTTTGTTCTTGCGGCTTTGGTTAGGCGGTCAGCGCCGTAAATGTCATCGTTTTGGATTAGATCGGGGACAAGTTCATCGAGGCGTCCAACAAAGCCATGTTCCAGATCACGTACCATCTGGGTACGCAGCCAGCCGGAAGGTTTGATCGCATTGAGGGGCAGGAAACGAAACATGGACGTAAAACGATTATAGCAAATCGTTCGCCAGAATCGCGCCTTTGGAGGATGCGATGATTTTCAGTTAAACAATATAGTCGCCGATGTCCCTATGGAAAGATCGCTATAAGTCTGTGACAGAATGGATGATTTCATGGGGTTTTCCCTTGCGGCCATCCCAGCCCCAATCAAACAAAATTCATTCAATCCCTTTTCCCAGCCCTGCCTCCCTTGCGCGGACAATGGCTTGAGCGCGGTCTGCCACCTGCAGTTTTGTGAGAATGCTGGAGACATAGTTCTGAACGGTCTTGATACTCAACGATACCTTGGTTGCGATCACTAAATTATTGTTCCCCCGCGCAATTAGATCCAAAATTTCCAACTCCCTGTCGGTGAGTTTGGCGAATTCGTCGGGCTGATTTTTTCGATTCGATGAAGCAGACGGCGCAGAGAAGTATTGCATCATCCGTTGGGCAATTGCAGGGCTGAAGATCGCCTCGCCTCTTTCCACGGCGACGATTGCTCGCGCGACCTCCTCCTTATCCGCATCTTTGAGCAGGTATCCGTGTGCGCCTGCGCGCATGGCAGCGAAGACCGAGTCATCGTCATCGAACATGGTGATGACCAGCACACCGACGTTTGGATGTATTTCATGGATTCTACGCGTCGCGTCGATGCCGTTCATGCCCGGCATTTTCAAGTCCATCAGAATGACATCGGGTCGGAGGTCCTCTGTCAGGGCAATAGCCTCTTCGCCGTTATTGGCTTCACCGATGACGTCGATCTCAGGGACATTGCTCAACAATGCGCGGACTCCTTCGCGGTAAAAAACATGGTCGTCTGCGATCAAGACTTTGATGGGCATTCGTTCAACTCCTTGCCAAGGGCAATTTCGCGCGGACGGTCACGCCGCCAACGGAATTCGTTTCAATCACACATTCTCCGCCGAGTTCTTCAGCACGTTCGCGCATGGAGTTGAACCCGACCCCGGCGCGGTTTCCTTTTTGTAAACCTTTTCCGTCATCTGAAATTTCCAACAAGAGGTTTTTTTCTTCTACTTTTATCTTGATTTGACAGCTGGTTGCATTGGCATGATGCACCATATTCGTAAAGGCTTCGAGCAGGATGCGATAAGCGGCGACTTCCACAGCGGCGGGCAGGGATGGGAGTGGTTCGGTCGTGTCGAATGTGACTTGGAGCCCGTTGGGACCGCTGTATTGGGCGGTGTGTTCGCGAATGGAGGAGACCAGCCCGAATTCATCCAGCACGGGCGGTCGCAGCGCATACACTAACCTGCGAATCTCGGCGACGGTTTCTTTGACCTGTCCTTTCAGCTCTTTGAGCAGTTGCCTGCTTTTTTCGGGTTCGCTGTTAACGAATTCGGCTGCTGTGTCAATTCGTTGGGAAAGACTTGCAAGGGTAGGACCGACTCCATCGTGCAGGTCACGGCGCAGACGTCGGCGTTCTTCCTCCTGCGCGGTGACCAGTCTCTCGCGGGATTTTTGCAGGTCGTTGTTGAGGCGCAGGGTGTAGGCGGCGGTTCCTGCCTGTTGGGCGATGAGGTGAATCAGTTTCATGTCGGCTGGGGAGAAGGATTCGCCAGCGGTGCGTGGGGCAAGGGTCAGTTTGCCAATGTGTTCGGTCTGATAAGTCAGAGGGAGATGAAGCAATTCGGACAGAGGCAGGTTTGGGTGTGTCGCGAAGCGGGGTTTGTCATCCCACAAAAGAGAAATGGCGGCGTAGGGGAGTTTCAGCGTTTGGGCGAGAGTCTCTACAATGGTCTGCAAAACAGATTCAGGTGCGATTGCGGAATTCAGCTGCTGACTTAATCGTGTGAGGACGGTGGCAGGGTCATCGCGTTCGCCGTACATGAGGCGATTCACGCCGCGCTGCAGGCGTTGGCGAAGCGGCTCGAACAGAATGGCAATGATTCCGGTGGCGATGAATGAGACGATGATATTGGTTTGTGTGTTACGAAAATAATTAGCGAAAAAGCCGACGGTGAAGACGTAGAACAGGATGGTAAGGAAACTCAGCGCCCCATAGACGAGTGTGCGATTGATGATGGGGTCTATGTTCCATAAACGGAAGCGCAGAATGGCAATGCCAATGGAGAGTGGGATGAGCAGGAAGAACAGCATCATGCCTGTGACAGCTGCCAGGTTCGAGATGGTGCCAGTTTCCATTTGCAGGATGTTCAGGGCAAATGGAAGTCCGATCAGGAAGTACCCCATCAATGCGATGGAGGTACCGAATACAACCCATTTTGTCTGCTGACGCAGTGTGGTGCTGGAGATATTGCGGTACCGATAAATGGGGGAGTAGATCATCACGATGATGACGGTGATGGAAAAAATGAAGAGCGGCAGCATGCCCCATGTTCGCGGGTTAAGGATCGTTTGTGGAAGAAAATATACGCCTACGATGAAAGGGATGACCAACAACGTGAAGGTGCGCGTCCAACGTGGAGTGAATTGACCGTTCGGAAAAATAAAAAAGAAAACCAAAAATGCGATGCTATTCAGGAATTGGGCGATGTGGCGCGGGGTCTTCCAAAATTCCGGTTGGCTGGCGATCTGGTTGGCTGGGGGCCAGAAGATGCTTCCAAGTAGAACGAGAAAGAAGGCGACGAATACTGCAATGTTTTCATTGGGGCGTCTGTAAATGATCAGTCCTGCGATCACAAAATGCGTCAAACCAAAAATAAGGCGCAGGGTGATGAGAAAGATGGCATGGGTTTGCACACTCCACCCGAGGTTGGCGAGGTCTTTCATCAGGGTCGCAGATGGATGAGCCAGATCATCGTACATCACTCCAATCTCGATTAGAAAGAACGCTGCGGCAAGCATTGTGAAAGCCACCCAAGCTGACAAAACAATGGGATTAATTTGCTTGAGGCGGGAAGCGTCTGCCTGTGAATTCATGGGGTTGAGCATACCGTATTTTATTCCCAAAGTGATGGGAGCCGCTTCCCAAATTTTTGGGAAAACTTCCCGGGTTAGAAGTGAGTGCAGCCCGATGTCAGCGGGATGGGGAAGGAGTATCCTTCACGACATCAAAAGGAGATTTATCATGTACACATTACCCGTTGGCTATTTCAAATTTCATAAGGATGCATTTATCAACTATCAGCTGAACCGCTGGTATTCGCTCGGATTCACCTGCAAAGAGGATATCGAAAAGGTCGGCAAAGAGATCAAGACCTTTGAAGATTATGTGCGCGGTTTCATCCGTCTGGGTGATGAGGCTCTCGCGGAGAAACGCATCAGGAACGCGGCATTCTATTACCGCGCGGCAGAGTTTTTGGTGGACCCCGAAGATAAGCAGAAACTTGCGCTGTATAACAAGTTCCTCGAACTTTTTTACCAAGGCTTTGCCGAAGACGGCATTGAACAGCACAAGGTCGCATACGCGGGTGGATTCCTGCCGGTGATGCGGCTGGCTCCCAAAGGCGGTGCGACGAAAGGCACGCTTCTCGCTTTCGGTGGGTTTGATTCGTTCATCGAAGATTTTTACTGCATGTGGGCTTTCTTCGCTGAAGCGGGATACGAAGTCCTCGCCTTCGAGGGACCCGGCCAGGGCGGTGCGCTGCGTACATATGGACTTCCGTTCGATCATGATTGGGAGAAGCCCGTGGCTGCGGTGCTTGACCATTTCAAGGTCAGGGATGCTGCGCTGTTGGGCGTTTCGATGGGCGGCTATTGGGGAATCCGTGCCGCGGCGTTCGAGAAGCGCATCACCCGCGTCATTGCCTTCCCGCCGGTCTATGATTGGATGGAGATGGCGGGCGGCTTCAATCGCGAACTTGTCGATTTGTTGATGAAAGCGCGCGGGCTGATGAACTGGATGGTGAAGATGAAGATGTCGAACGGCAAGTTGCGCCACACCATCAAGCAGACTCTTTACCTGACGAAGAAGAGTGAACCCATCGAAGCCGTGGAATGGATGCTGGGTATGAACAAAGATCACCTGCATTCCAGACTTGTGACACAGGATGTGCTGTTGGCTGGCGGTGAACATGATGCCTTCCAGCCGCCGATGCTGATGGAAAAACAGCGCAAGGCGCTGGTCAATGCGAAGTCTGTCACGGTGCGGATCTTTACCAAGGCTGAACATGCTGACCAGCATTGTCAGATCGGCAATATCGGGCTGGCGTTGCAAGTAATGTCCGATTGGTTGAATACGAAATAACAAAAAGGAGACTTTTGAATGGAACTTTTATCTGACTTTTTCACATGGGCTTGGGCGCGTCATCACAACGTTTTGAGTTGGTACATCCGCCCGTTGTTTATCCTCCCTTATATCTATTTCGCATACAAGCGTAATTGGAAGGGACTCGCAGTGACGATTGTTTTACTGGCTACCAGCATGTTCTGGTTTCCTGCACCCGAAACGGTTGATCCTGCGGTGGAGCAATTCCTGCAAGCGGAGCGCGACTATCTGCTCGGCACGTGGGGCTTGGGCAAAGTTTTACTCACGTTGACCGTGCCTGCATTCTTTTACTTCCTTGCACTGGCATTTTGGAAGCGTTCCTGGTGGTGGGGCGCGGCGGTCATCAACCTCGCTGCGTTCGGTAAGATCGCTTGGAGCGTTGCCGAAGGTGGCGAGTCGGGCTGGGCAATTTTAGTCCCTGCGATGATCGGGTTGTTGATCTGTAACGCAGCGGTGTACTTCGGCGTGAAATTTGCGAATCGCAAAAAAATGCAATTGGCATAAGCAATCTAATCGAGATGTTGGCGGTTTGTCCATGATGACCTCCAACATCTTTGTTTATTAAGATAATCCAGCAAATAGAATCATGATCGTCCGGCGGCGTTGGCGTATTTTGCCCTGGCATCGTTTTAAGTCAATACAGGCTTAACGCCCAAGCCTATGAGATGGTGAATTATTGCAAGTTCTTGAACTCATGAATCGGCACTGGAATTCCAGCCGTCATCAAAATCACTTTCTCTGCCTCCCTTGCGATCCGTTGATTGACCCAGCCCAGCCCATCGCGGTAGACCCGTCCCATTTGATACGGCGGGACAAGACCCAAACCAACTTCATTGGAGACGATCAGCCACTCATGCTCTGTGTTTTGAATTGCAGTGAGCAAGGCTTCGGTCTCTGCCTGTGCCGCTTGTATGAAGGGAACTTCGTCCACAAGGTCATCTTTGACAAATTGCATCATGAGATTCGTGATCCAAAGCGTGATGCAATCAAGGATGACTACATCTGTATTAATCTGCGAAATGTTCGACGCAATGTGCAACGGAAGTTCAAGAGTGCCCCAGTGGACAGGGCGTTCGGCTCTGTGCTTCTGAATACGTGCGGACATTTCGTCATCATACGCCTGTGCCGTGGCAATGAATGTGACCGATTTATAAGACTCTTCGGCGAGCCGCAATGCATAAGACGATTTTCCGCTTCGTGCGCCGCCGAGGATGAGGGTGATCTTGCTCATTCGGGGTTGCCTGTTAAGTGAGAAATATCGTTGAATAAATTTAATACGACGCTATCGTCATATACTGTTAGTTCAGAAAGAGATGTTTGCGAAACCCGAAATTGCCAGTAGCGACTTAAATCCACGCCGAGGGTGAGGGACAAAAGTGTTTGCATCGAGCCGCTGTGCCCCACAATAAGGACAGTCTCGTCCTTGTGCTTCGATTTGATATCATCGAATGCCGCCTGCACCCGTTCTGCCAGTTGACGATGGGTTTCGCCGTTGGGCGTGGAAATCGTCAGCGAGTCTTTCATCCATGCCTCGAAGAGTTCTGGCGAATGCGCCGACATTTCTTCATACGTCATGCCCTCCCAATCGCCAAAGGATAGTTCGCGCCAGCGTTTATCCGTAATGATAGCGTTCGCTGTCTCTTGCAGGCTATGAACTGTATGGGCTGTATCCAATGCCCGCGAAAGGTCGCTGGTATATATGGCATGGATGGTTTCTCTTGAAAGTCGTTGTGCAAGCAACTCAGCCTGGCGAATGCCCACTTGATTCAAGGCGGTATCGCTGTGCCCCTGATAACGGCGGGCAATGTTCCAGTCGGTTTGACCGTGGCGGGTGAGAAAAAGTTTCAAGTGTCAGGTTCCAGGTGTCAGGTGAGGTTCGCCGTAAAAGCAACGAGGGTAAGCATTTCTACCAGGGTGGTGACTGTGCCGTAGATGTCGCCGGTGAGACCGGGGAGCAGGCGCATGGCGTAGGCGGCGGTCAGGAAGGCGATGATCGCCGCGCCAAGCATGAAGACGAATCCCAGCCACCCGAAGACGAACCAGGAGGTAACGCCTGCGATCAATGTGGCGATGATAATCTCTCGAATGGTCACATTGCGTTTCATTTCAATGCCCAGCCCATCTTCACGGGCGTAGGGGAAAAAGCGGATGACGAGCGGAGACGCCCAACGTCCCAGCGTAGTGGCAAGCATGATGGACGGGAACAGGCTCAACGTCGAAGAAAGAGCCGCGAACTTTGTCAACAAAACGAGGATGCCGCCAATCGTCCCAAAGGCGCCCATGCGCGAGTCTTTCATGATCTCGAGTCGTCGTTCGGGAGTCCAGCCGCCGAACAAGCCATCGAGCGAGTCCATGAAGCCGTCGAGATGGAAGAAGCGCGTGAAGGCGATCCATGCGAAGAGCGTCAACGCCGCAGAGACGTTTTGAGGGAAGAGTAAATTCGCAGCGTAGTTCACGCCGTAAAGCGCAAAGCCGAGCGCCACGCCCACGAGCGGAAACCAGCCTACGGCGCGTCCCATCTCTTGCGAGGTGAATATTCGTTTGATGACGGTGGGGAAGATGGTGAGGAATTGGAAGGCGGCGAGAATGGAGATCATAGACATTTTTTACCACGAAGTGTCACAAAGGGTCACGAAGGTTTTCTTTGTGTACCTTCGTGACCCTTTGTGGTTAATAATTGCGGCTAACCCCCGCTTCACCGAAGGTTGTCATTTCGTTCAAAATCTTACATGCGGCTTCTGCCATGGAAATGCCCAGCGCCGCGCCAGTGCCTTCGCCGAGCCGCAGATTGAACTCGAGCAAAGGTTTCAGACCGAGCCAGTCCAACATCATGCCGTGTCCTTTTTCTTGCGAACGATGTGCCGCGATGAGATATTGCCTGCAATTGGGTGCAAGGGTTGCAGCGATCAACGCCGCTGCGGTTGAAATAAAACCATCGGCCATCACTGGCACATGTTTTGATGCTGCGCCGATCATCACGCCTGTTAATCCGCCAATTTCAAAACCACCTACCTTTGCAAGAATATCAATGCCATCTTCTATGTTTGGCTTGTTGATTTTTAACCCGCGCCTCACTACATTTATTTTGCGCGCCAGCCCAGCATCATCCACACCTGTTCCGCGCCCAACGATATCTTCGGGTGTGCGCCCCAAAATACAAGCGGCAATTGCCGCCGAGGGCGTGGTGTTGCCAATGCCCATATCGCCTGTACCGAGGATGTCTGCGCCGTTGGAGATTTCTGCCAATGCGATTTCGATTCCGCTCTGAATGGATTCTTCCGCTTGTGCGCGGCTCATGGCTGGACCTTGTGCCAGATTCGCCGTCCCCAAGCCGACTCTCCGCCGAATCATCAGGGGCGAGGTCATCTCGCCTTCGCTGGCAATCCCCATATCCACCACTACGACTCTTGCACCGACATGCCTGGTCAGCACATTGATCGCCGCTCCGCCGTTGAGGAAGTTCAACACCATCTGCGGCGTGACCTCCTGCGGATACGCGCTCACGCCTTCGGCAACCACGCCATGATCGCCCGCCATCACAATGATGGCTTTATCGTTTATGACCGGCATGGGTTTGCGTTGAATTCCCGCCAGTTGAATGGACAGTTCTTCCAGCCGCCCCAAACTACCTGCGGGTTTGGTCAGTTGGTTTTGACGTTCACGCGCTGCATTCATCGCGGCTTGGTCAAGAGGTTGGATTTGATTGATGGTTTCAGTGATGTTCATTTATTTCCTCTATTATGTCATTGCGAGGGCGCTCTTGTTGGCTTGCCCCGATGTTTTCCGGGGTCGCCCTCGCAATGATATATCAAAATTCGATCCCTGCCTGTGCCTGAATGCCCTGCTCATACGGATGCTTGATGAGCGTCATCTCGGTCACAAGGTCGGCTTGCTGGATCAAAGATTCGGGGGCAGACCTGCCAGTAATGATGAGGTGCAATTCCGAAGGTCGGTGGAGGCGCAGCCATTCCAGCACCTCGTTCGTATCGAGCCAGTTATAGGCGAGGGTGTAGGTGAATTCATCCAACACGATCAAGTCATAATTTCCGCTGGAAATTTTTTCTTTGGCAAGTTCCCAACCATGACGGGCGCGGGCAATGGTTTCGTCCATGTCTTTGGATGTCCATGTGAAACCGTCGCCAGTGGTGAACCATTCAATGCCGAGTTTCTTGGCGGCTTTGATCTCACCCCATTGCCCCGTCTCCGCTTTGATGAATTGGATCACGCAGATTCGAAATCCACGCCCCCAGGCGCGCAAAACCGTGCCGAATGCCGCCGTGGATTTTCCCTTACCATCACCAGTGTTGATGATGAGCAATCCTTTTTTTGTTTTGGATGTCATTTGATTTTCCTTGAGCATTGCTGTTGAACAAGTCTATAGACTTGTTTACTTAACCGGCAGGATGTCGGTAAACACAAAACCATCCCGTACTACGGTTTCGCCAACTTGAATTGAAATCGGGTGGGCGAACATGGGACCATCGAAACAAAAGGTGTGGAATTCGCCGTTCTCCCCACATGGGTCAGCGCTTGAGGGCAGGTCATTGAGCAATCCTTCGTCATACATGCGCCCTGCAAACGCAGCGTCAATCTGTTTGGGGTCTACTGTCGTAAGAACAGTATGCAGATCATTTTTCAGCATTTCCTGCGCGAGGGCTTTTGTGTCGCTGAGCGTACGCCAAATAGGGAAGATGGGTTGAATGCCTGTGCCTGCCATCATGCGTTCACGATAGGCACGGATTTCCTCGAGAAACAGGTCGCCGAATGCAACGTGGGTTATACCTTCTCGGTGAGCGCGTTCGATGACGGTACGCATTCTTGATTCATATTCTTCGTTTGAACAAGGGAAAGGCAGCGGCACAGACCAAAGCGGATAGCCTGCCGCCTCTGCCTGTTTTTCAACCAACTCCATGCGGACGCCGTGCATGGCGACGCGGTTGTTCACTTCGTTAAAGGTGGTAAGCAAGCCGATGATTTCCACATCGGGCTGCTGACGCAGGGTGTGCAATGTCCATGCGCTGTCTTTGCCGGAAGACCAGGATAATAAAATTTTAGTTTTCATGGTGGTTTGGGGGAAAGAGTTTCGATCAGGCTTTCGAGCGAGACGTGTTCACTTTGCCCATTGGGTGTGGAGAGACGCCAATGGTTCGCATCCAGCACATCCACATGGACAGGATGACGCGCGCCGTTATTATGGACTTCGTAGCCGATGCGTTCCAGGGCGCGCCATGTCCATGCGGTGGCGACGCCGTCCTTTTCACCGTGCAGGCTGATGGGTCCGCAGGCGGGCTGGTGAACCTTGAATGCGCCGCTGGCATGGTCAAACTCGATGCCTTCGCTATGAAAGATGCGAGCAAGCGAGCCGTTGAGGGCAAGCTCTTCGGGCAAGCCGATGTGCAATTCACCTTGCGATGAAAGCAGCCAGAGTTTATCGGCGATGCGCAGGGCGAGGTCAAGGTCATGTGTGGAAAGCAGAATGGCGCAGTTGGTTTCGCGTGAGAGTCGTTTGAGTAATTGCAGGAGTTCCACGCGGCGCGGCAAGTCGAGGAAAGCGGTGGGTTCATCCAACAGGAGAATCTTCGGTTCCTGTGCCAGAGCGCGGGCGATCATCACACGCTGACGTTCACCATCGCTCAATTCATGGATCGGGCGGGAGGCGAGCACATCGGAACCTGTCAGCCGCATGGCGCGTTGAACGGCTTCTTCGTCATGCGGAGTCAACGTTCCGCGCCAATCGGTGTAGGGATGCCGTCCGAGAGTCACCAATGCATACGCCGAGAGGTTGCCCGCTTCAACACGCCCCGTCAGCACGACGGCGAGTTGTTTGGCAAGGTCAAGCGCGGGCAGACTGTGCAAATCCACTTCGCCTAGTTTTACTGATCCCTGCAAGGGAGATTGCATGCCCGCCAAAGTGCGCAGCAAGGTGGATTTACCCGCACCGTTCGGTCCGATGAGGCAGACCATTTCAGCGGGGCGCAGTTGCAGATCGAGGTTCGAGGCGAGCGGTTGGTGATAACCAATGGAGAGGGAGGTGGAGGAGAGCATGTCAGTGGGTAGTGGAAAGTGGTGAGTAAGGTTAGAGATTGGAGATTAGGAGGCGAAGGATTGGCGGAGTTGTTTTTGGCGCAGGATAACCCACAGGATGATGGGCACGCCGAACAGCGACATGATGACATTGAGAGGTAACACAAATTGGCTGCCCGGCGATTGCGCAATGACATCGGCAACGAGAGCGAAGGATGCGCCCATTAACATGGAGGCGGGCAGCAGAGCGCGATGGTCCGCTGTATTGAGCAGGGAACGCGCCACATGCGGCACGGCAACGCCCACGAACCAGACCGGTCCGCAGAAGGCAGTGGAAACACCCGCCAACAGCGAAGCGCTCACGATGATCCAGAAGCGGGCGCGGCGCACGTTGAGCCCGAGGGAACGGGCGTATTCATCTCCAAGTAAGAGCGCGTTCAACGGTTTGATCATCACATAACTGATGAACAAGCCAGACAAGATCACCGGGAAAAAGACACGCATTTGGTTCCACGTCACGCCGCCAAAACTACCCGCTGACCACAGGCTGAATGCCTGCACGCGTTCCGGCTGGCTGAAATAGATCAACAGGCTGACGATGGCGTTGGTCAGATAGCCGAACATCAAACCGAGGATGAGCAGGGTGATTGTATTTTGCACGCGACGGGAAACGATCAACACCGCGCCGAGCACTGCTCCCGCTCCCAAACTTGCGGCAACCGCCAGGCTTAAATCTCCGAAGGCATTCAAACCGGTGATAAAAGCCGACGCCCCGCCCGCACCAGCGCCAAGTACCACCAATGCCACGCCCAAACTCGCGCCGGAACTGACCCCTAAAATGAACGGGTCTGCCAGCGGATTACGAAAAAGGGTTTGCATTTGCAAGCCAGCCACCGATAATGCCGCGCCGACGAGCATCGCCGTCACTGCTTTGGGCAGGCGGAATTTGAAGATGACAGCCGTCCACGAGGCTTTGTCGGGTTCGCCCCCGGTCAGGATGCGTAGAACCTGCTCCGGCGGGATATGAACCGATCCCAGTGTGAGGCTGAGAATGAATGCCACAGCGAGGATCACGATCAGCAGAACGACGATCCAGGTGCGAAGTCCGAGTTTGGGGAAGGGGTGCATGGGCGATTAGAGATTAGAGGTTGGTGGATAGTCGAAGGTCGAAAGTCAAAGGTCAATTTTCCAACCTTCAACTTTCAACCTTCAACGTTCAATGTTCTATTTCAACTGCCGATAATAAACCAGTTCGTAGTCTGGGAGCAATTCGGGGTGGAAGATTTTGATGAGGTCTGCCAGCACCAGTTCGGGATGAGCGACGGCGCTTTCGTAATAGTCGTTGCCGCCGTTGGCAGAGATGATGGCGTCGTTGTTCCAGATGTTTCCGTTTTGGTAGGCTGCGAAGTCGGCGTAACGCGCGTCGGCGGCAAGCAGGTCGTCAGGGGTGAAGAAGTAGCCGATGTTCACCCAGTAATCTGCGTCTTGCGCTTTTTCAAAGACGGCTTCAAAGGCAAGCGGCAAACTGCCCGTGGAGGTGTCGCCTGCCCAGAGATAGTCTGCGCCCGCGTCTTTGAGAAAGTTGGCTGCAAAACTATTTCCGCCGGGCATAGACCAGGTTCCCTGATAATCGGAGCCGGTGAACACAGTGGGTTTCTCGGTCACACTGGCAGCAAGCGCGGCATATTCTTCATATTGTTGAACCGTCTTGGCGAAGAGGGCTTCTGCATCGGCTTCCTTGTTGAAGAAGACGGCGATGAACTTGCCCCATTCGGCGCGTCCGAGCGGGGAGGTTTCCAGCCATTCGGCGTTGACAATGGTCTTCAAGCCCGCTTCGATCAACACAGGATGTGCATCATAATCGGGAGCGCCAGAGCCGTAGGTGATGATGAGGTCTGGGCTGAGGTCGAGCGCCTGTTCCACGTTTACGCCGGAGCCGTAGCCCAGCATGGTCAGTTTGCCTTCTTCCGCCATTTTCAAAACGGTGGCATTGTTTACATAGGTGGCGTCATCCAACCCGACAAGACGATCCAACAGACCGAGCTCATCGAGGAAGGGCAGGTAGGTGGTAGACATGGTCACAACGGTTTGCACGGGAACTTCGATGATCTGTTCATCAAGGAAGCCTTCGGGGGTAGGGGTGCCGCACTGCACCAATGCATACTGCATGGACTCGGTCGCGCCGGGGTAGGGTGTCTTGACCGTGACCACTTTGTAGTTGTTGAAGTATTCCACGCTGAAGCTGTCGGTGTGGGTCAACGCGGTTTTTTCGGGGAAGTAATCAATGGAAGCATCGAATTCGCCTTCAGCGACACAAGTATCGGTGAGGTTCGCTTCGGGGGCGACAGCTTCAGCGACGGAAATTTCCGTCGGGGCAGAATCAACAACCGGCGTGGTTTGAGGCGCACATGCAGCAAGCAGGGCGATGAGCAAAGTCAAAATCAAGGTCTTGCGTAACATTTGTTTTCTCCTGGTGTGTGTTAGATCTTCTTATTACAGGAATCAAAATCCCCAGCATGGGCTGGGGAGGGGAGAGGCAATCCGTTTGGATCCGTTCTCCACCTCCTTTCCGCGAGAAGTGGTTGAACCGAATCAGAGCGGGCGACCTGGCTTGGTTCGAAAACCGATATTCGAATACTCGATTTTCGAACTTCACAGTTGCGCGACAGCGCCGGGTTTGCACCGGACTTCGCCGCTGGCTAATTCGTTATGTTATTTCAATTCTATCATAGGCAATCCTGAAATTTGAATACCCCAGGAATGGTCAATCAATAGGTTGAGTTTCCTCATGCGTGGTGGCTGGTCTTGACAGGCAAGTTTATTCCACCTGTGCAAGCGCCGTGAGGAGCAGGACCAGCGCACCGCAGATTGCCATCGCGTTGACATACCAGCGGAAGCGCCCAAGCGCCATCTCTGCGCCTGTATTCGAACTCATCAGTGGACCGACGCGCATGATGGCGTTGAACCAGAAACCCATCCCAACCATGCCAACGATCAGGATGTGCTTGACCAGCATCATCACGCTCCAAAGATTGTTGAATTTTCCGATTCCCGAATAATCTGGATCGATAATCGTCATATACACGCCTGTGATGGTAAACACCAGCAGGGAGATATACATCCATTTGCGGCTTTGTTTGGAGATGGCGCTGAGCGCGGCGGGATTCTCTGCAAGCGCGGGCAGGTAGATAACGGCAAGTAGGACGAAATGTCCGATGAAGACCACAGTTGCCAGCGTGTGAAGCCAGTAGGAGAGTGCAATTAAAGTTGAGGTCATTGTCATCCTTAAAGAGTTTCAATTTATCCTGCGCATCGGCTGGGGCTTGAGATAGGTCAGGGAACGCCAGAGCCATTCGGCGGGTCCGTATTGGAAGCGTTGCATCCACCAGTGGCTGATGGGGATCTGGATCAGGTAGATGAGGAGGGTCAGCCCAATACCCGCGATACTTCCCACTTTGCCAAACAGACCGAGTCCGTAGCCGTAAAAGATCAGCGTACAGACGATGGATTGGGTCAGGTAATTGGTGAGCGCCATTTGACCGACTGGCGCCAGCATGTTGAGGCGTTTGCCCCAGGTCGGCGTGCCAGCCAGCAATGCGAAGATTGAAACATATGCGAGAGAAAGCATTGGTGCGCCAATGCTTTGGGCAATTGTGGCAAGTGTGAGAGTCCACGAAGGCTCAAAGCGGGAGAGCGGGGGAATCAAGGTGGCATAGATCGCGTTTCCTGGAATGCCGAGGAGCAATCCCCATAGGAGCAGTTTGCTAAAGAAGGGACGATTTGTTTCAAGGTTTTGGAATATCTTTTGCTTTCCAAACCAGACCCCGAGCAGGAACATCGCCAGGACGTTGAAGCCGAGGACGAAGAAGGAACCCAGCCCCATGGTCGAGTAATCGTAGGCGCGCTGGTTGGTGATCTCGATAAATGTCCCGTTCGGATAAACTTGATTCGCACGTGCCACATCAGCAATGTATCCCGCTTCAACCTCTGCGAAAGCCTGATCGATCTGCGCTGCACCCTCGGGGACAGAACGACCCAATTCGATCAGGGCGGTTGGAACGACAGTGAGTAAAAGCGGCAGGATAAGCAGGATGACCGCCCATGTCAGCAGTGTACGGGGTTTTGCCTTTCGGAACAGAATGAGCGGGAAGCCAAGCAATGCATACAGAACGAGGATGTCGCCGATCCAGATCAGGAAGGCATGGATCAACCCAAAGCCCAACAGGATCAGCAAACGCCGCGCATAAAGTGGAACGAATTTTGCGCCGCGTGCTTCGATGCGATCCATGAGCAGGGTCAATCCCAGCCCGAAGAGCAACGAGAACAGCGAATAGAATTTGCTCTCGCCGAGGAAATGGATCATCCACATGCCTAGCTGGTCATGCCAGGGCGTGGACATATCTGCTGGCAGGAGGATGATCTGGAAGGGCAGACGAAAAAGGGTCATGTTGACGAATAGGATGCCGAACAGCGCGAAACCGCGCAGGATGTCCACGATCTGTACACGTTCGGTCTGTTGGACGGGGGTGATGGTTGGTTTGGCTGCGATCTCAGCGATAGTCATGGCTGTACTCCTTTTCGGGAAAGGATTATATCGTGATTAAATTCACAATCAGTGGTATATACGGTCTTTCGTTCTTAAGGTTGCTTTAGCGAAAGAATAGATTGTTTCTGGGAGGCTTTGTTTTTGACACGCAATTTTTATGTGGCGGTATAAACTGGGCGTGTCTAAATTTATACTTTCCCGCATTTTCCCAGAACTGAAAAATGGAGCCGAGGTATCTCGGCTCCATTTTTTGTCTTCGTATTACCCTTACTATTATTGATTTGGAATGACGCTTACCAGCACGGCGCGGACGATTCGTCGCTGGATGAACTTGCCAAGGTCATCGTTCCAATTCTCGCAGGTGACCAGCGTAACCCAGTCGTGCTTTTCGTGACGGAAGAGCGTGGAAACCCGGCTTGGTGAGATGAGACGGTTCTCCTGGATCTGATAGACGTAAACCATTCCGTTCGCGTGGATCATGAATTTGTCGCCCGCTTTTAATTCCCTGATGTAGGCAAAGGAAGTTACATTCCCATTCGGGTCGGTGGCGTGACCGGTAAGGACGGTGTTGCCACTCCAGGTGGGATAAGCGGAGCCTTCGAGGTACCCAATACGATTGCCGAGCCAGGTGACATTCCAATCATTGTTCTTGAATGGAATACCAACGATGGGTTGGTTGATGTTCAAAGATGGGATCTCAAGGCGTAGATCCTCTTCAATCGTGTATGCCAGTTCATTCGTCTGGGCGGGAAGCGCGGTCTCCATATTTGGGGCAAAGCCGGTGACTGGGATCAGGATTCCGGGAGTCAGGATCGCAGTAGTTGCCGAATCGTTATCATCGTCTGGGTCGTTCCCACCGCCTCCGTTGGTTGTATTTAGAATGGTGAAGGCGCGGATGAAGTCGGTGCCCGCATTCACGCCGTCACCCGCGAGTTCGAGACCAGTGGGGTCGGTGATGGATGTCGTGCCGCACAGGTAGAGGCGGTAATTGCCATGGATGAGCGGTAGACCGTCGTTGACGGAAAGCGTGATAACAAATGGACCACTGCCGCCGTTATCCTCATATGTGACGGTGTTGATGTTGATGGCGAAGTCCTGTGCGCTGACGGGGCTGTTACAGCCTGCGGTTTGGAAGTCGTTCCCGTTGTCGTGGATGAGGCGGTAGTTGCCCGGGTTTGTGGCTGAATCCAAATCGGTGGGGCTTGAAGCGTTGAGTGCCTGGTCGAAGGTGATGATGAACTGCGTGATGCTTGCCGTCACGATTTCGCTTTCGCTTAATATGCTGTCACCAGTATCGGCTATGGTGTTGACGCCGTTGGCGAGCACCTTGGGCGGTGTGTTGAGCACATTAATATCCATGCTGGCGGAATCGGTTTGCGCGCCGCCTGTGCCGGTGTTGCCGAGATCATCGACGACGATCTGGAGCGTGTCTGTGCCGCTGTATCCTGTGTTCGGGTCGTAACGCATCCCATCCAGTGCGGCGTTGATGTTCGCAAGTGAGCCGGTGAAGGTCATGCTTGCATCATTTGTGCCCGTGCCGATGGTGAAGGTCAATCCGCTGAGGGAGTTGAGGGTCAACGTGCCTTGTGAGACACTGAGCGTAACTTGGACAAAATTCGTTCCTGCGTCAATATCGCTGATCGTAATGCGTGTGCTGCCTGTGTTGTTGAAGAAGAGCGGTGTGTTTTCGTTCACATCCTTCGATGCGGACTGTTGGGTGATGACTGGGGCATCATTGACATTGTTGAGTGTGATGGTGAATGTTTCTTCGATGAATAATCCGCCGAGATCTTCACTACGAATACAAATGGTGAAGGCGTTTTGGGTTTCCGCATCGAGAATGGCGGCGGTTTCAAGGATGTCTGCATTGATCTGGAAGGATGCGTCATCGGGTCCGCCACAGAACGAGTAGGTGAAAATATCGCCGAGATCCGGGTCGGTCGTGGACAGTGAGCCGACCGGTGTGCCGACCGGCAAGCCTTCGTCGATGACGGTGTTGGAGAGCGTAATGTCGGTGGGTGTTTCGTTGATATCCGTCACGTTGATGGTAAATACCTGATCTACATTCAGTGTTCCATCGTTCACGCGCAGGGTCACGTTGTTGCTGCCGACATTCGCATTGGTGGGCGTGCCGCTCAGTGTGGCGGTGCCGTTCCCTGTCGGGGTGAGTGTGAGCCATATGGGCAGGGTCGGCGTGGATAGGGTCAAGACATCGCCGCTGTCCGGGTCAGTTGCGATGACGTTGTAGGTGTAGAGGCTGCTTTGTGTGGCAATGGTGATCGGCAGGCTGGTGAAGGCGGGTGAATCGTTGGTGTTGGCAACCGTGATGACGAAGACCTGATCCACATCAACCGTACCATCGTTGACGCGCAAGGTGACATTGTGAGTGCCGACATTCGCGTTGGTGGGTGTGCCGGTCAGGGACGCTGTGCCGCCGCCGTTATCCGTGAAGGACAACCAACCGGGCAGGGTCGGTGCGGTGATGATAAGCGTATCGCCGAGGTCCGGGTCGGCTGCGGTGATGCTGTAACTGTAGGCGGAGTCTTCGGTGGCGTCGGTCACCGGTGCGCTGGTGAATGCGGGCGCGTCGTTGGTGTTGACAACGGTGATGACAAAGATCTGATCAACACTGAGCGCTCCGTCGCTTACATTCAAAGTGACATTGTGTGTGCCGACTTCGGCGTTGGTGGGTGTGCCGCTCAGGGTGGCAGTGCCATTGCCGGTCGGGTTCAAAGTCAGCCATGCGGGGAGAGTCGGTGTGCTGATGGTTAGAACCGCTCCGAGGTCCGGGTCTGAGGCGGTGACGTTGTAGGCGTAAGCGGCATCCTCGGTGGAAGTCGTCACCGGGGTGCTGGTGAAAGCGGGCGGATCGTTGACGTTGGCAACGTCGATGGTGAAGGTCTGATCCACATCCGTCGTGCCGTCATTGACGCGCAGGGTCACGTTGTTGCTGCCGACATTCGCGTTCGTGGGTGTGCCGGTCAGTGTGGCGGTGCCGTCGCCGTTATCGGTCAGGGTCAGCCACGCGGGGAGGGTTGGCGCGGTGATGATGAGTGTGTCGCCAGTATCCGGGTCGAGCGTGACAATGTTGTAGGTGTAGGCAATATCTTCGGTACCGCTGGTGACGGCCGTGCTGGTGAAGTATGGCGCGTCGTTGACCGGGTTGACCGTGACGGTAAAGGTGGTTTCGACAAACAAGCCGCCGGTATCCGTGGCGCGGATGGTGATGTCTGCTGCGCCGTTCTCGTTGGAGGCGTAATCGAGCACGAGGTTTTGTCCGCCGCTTATATTGGTAGATGTGAACAGTGTGGTGTTGGTGACATTCTCCATCGTGTAGGTGAGTGCGTTATCAGCGTCTTCAACATCCGCAAAGGATGTCCACAGGTCGATAATGGAATCAGGCGCGTCTTCATTGACTGTCACCGGAGCAATGCCGCTGGTGGTTGGGTTGTCGTTGACAGCATTCACTGTGACCGTGAAGGTCGTCTCGATGAACAAGCCGCCCGTGTCCGTGGCGCGGACGGTGATGTCGGCTGTGCCATTTGCATTCGGCGCGAAGTCGAGCACAAGGTTTTGCCCGGCAACGATATTTGTCGATGCGAACAACGCCGGGTTGGTATTGCCCGTGACGGTGTATGTCATTTGATCATCGGCATCTTCGACATCTGCGAATGCGGGGAAGAGGTTGATGGTGGAATCCACCGCATCTTCATTGACTGTGACCGGAGCAATGCCGCTGGTAGTTGGGTTGTCGTTGACGGCGTTGACCGTGACGGTGAACGTGCTCTCGATGAACAAGCCGCCCGTATCCGTGGCGCGGATCGTGATGTTTGCCGTGCCGCTGGTGTTCGGCACGTAGTTGAGGACGAGGTTCTGGTTGCCCGTGATCGCTGCAGAGGTGAACAGCGCCGCATTGGTATTGGCTTCGATGGAATAGGTCAATGCGCCATCGGCATCTTCTGCATCGGCGAAGGATGTCCACAGATCCAGCGTGGTATCCGCTGCGTCTTCATCCACGGTGACAGACGGGATGCCGCTCGTGGTCGGCGCTTCGTTGACGTTGTTCACGCTGATAATGAAGGTCTCGTCGAAGAAGGCTGTGCCTGAATCCGTGCTGCGGATGCAAATGCTGTAACTGTTCTGCGCTTCGTAATTGAATACAGCAGAAGTCAGCAACTGGTTTCCACTCAAACTAAAGGAAGCATCATTTGCGCCGCCGCAGAACGAGTAGGTGAAGGTGTCGCCGGTGTCCACATCGGTGGTGGAGAATGTGCCGACGAGTGTGCCGATGGCGAGGTTCTCATCCACGTTGTCGTTCGTCAAGGCGATGTCGGTCGGCGTGTCGTTGACCGGGTTCACGGTGACGGTGAAGGTTGTTTCGATGAAATCCGTCCCTGTATCCGTGGCGCGGATGGTGATCTGTGCCGTGCCGCTTGCGTTCGGCGCGTAGTCGAGGACGAGGTTCTGTCCGCCGGTGATGGTGACGGAAGTGAACAGCGTGGGGTTGGTGTTGGCTTCGACGCTGTAGGTCAGCGCGTTGTCGGCGTCTTCCACGTCCGCGAAGGATGGGAACAGGTCGATGGTGGTGTCGAGCGCGTCTTCATCCACGTTGACGTTCGTGATGCCCGTGGTGGTTGGCACATCGTTGACCGAATTGACCGTGACCGTGAAGGTGTCTTCGACATACAAGCCGCCCGAATCCGTAGCGCGGATGGTGATATCCGCTGTGCCGAATCCATTTGGTGTGAAACCAAGGACGAGGTTCTGGTTGCCGGTGATCGCGGTAGACGTGAACAACGCGGGATTGGTATTGGCTTCGATGGTGTAGGTCAGAGCGCTGTCGGGTTCATCTGAGTCTGCGAACGACGTCCACAGGTCGAGGGTCGAGTCTGATGCGTCTTCGTCCACCGTAACATTCGCTATGCCGCTCGTCGTCGGCGCGTGATTGACGACGACCAGGTAGGTCAATTCCACACTTTCGATGACGGGGGTGGTATCTACGTTCGCTGTGGTGAGTGTGACGCGATATTGCGCGTACTGCCCATTCGGGCTGGCGATGACTCCACTGGTGGGTTCCCATAACGACCAGGTGACATCGGGTGTGGGCGTGTTGCCCGTGCGGGTTTCAAATGCGAAGGTCGTGCCCGCAGGGATGGAGCCGGTCGAGATCAGGTTTTGCCAATCGACCACCGAACCCACGTCGAAGATGCGCGACTCGAAAGCGCACGGTGTGCCGTAAGGCGACATGCGGATCCAATCGACGATGGCAGCCGTGCCGCCGTTGTTGTAGTCGCTGATGGCGGGGCGCATATCTGCCAGCGCGACGTTGTGCTGGGCGTAGAACGCGCCGTCGATGTAGAAGGATGCGCCGGTGGCTGTCCAGTCGATGCGGTAGCGATGCGGCGTTCCAAGCCATGTGCCGGGGATGAGCGTGTTCTGTCCGTTGCTGGTGCGCGCATACAGTTGGTTGGTGGTGTTGTTGGTGCTGAAGATCGCCCAGTTGCCGCCGAAATCTGCCGCGCCAAGTAAGCCGACATGTTGGAATTGGCTGGCGGTGAACGTGGCGACAAATTCCATGCTGCGACCCGGCGTGAATGTGGAGGTTGAGTAGTATGCCACCGCGCCATCCACTGTGATCTGCCCGCCGCTGACGGTGGAAGTGCCGCCGCCCGGCCAGGGGGTGCTTGTCCAACCTATGGGTAGTGCTGCGCCGCTGAACTCTGCGCTGACGGTCGGGTTGAGGATCAACTCACCGTTGGCAGTTTCAGCAATATAACAGGCATTTGTCCCCGACCCAAAATCGGAGGTTGTGGTGTCGATCAATCCGCTGGCGACGGTGACAAAGGTCCAATCGGAGTCTGTGCCGAGCGGGTTGCCCGCCAGGTCTTCAACCGCGCCATCCACATGCACTGCATATTGTGTGCCGGGTGTCAGGTCGCTGTTGGGGTTGAGGGTGGCGGTCACGCCGGAGTACGTGAGCGTGAATGGGACAGGCGTGTTCGGTCCATCGACGATGAGCGTGAAGTTGGCGGGGAGGATGGTCGTCGGGTCCATCGGTTCGCTGAAAGTGACCGTGATGTCCGTCGTCTCGTCCACGTCGGTTTCGTTCGGGGCGGGGTCGCGCCCGATGATGGTCGGCGGGGTGACATCCGCGCCGAGCGAGTAGGTGATGGAGACATCTTCGAGGACAGGCGTTACCAAGTTATTCGTTGTAGCCAGCACGGTTTGATATTGAATGTATCGTGTGTTGCCGCTCAATGCCGCGCCGGATGTTGGAACGGAGGTGAAGGATGTCCATGTGCCATCGGGGGTGGGTGTGTTGCCGATGCGATAGGAGAAGTCGAAGGATGTGCCAGCCGGGGTTTGACCTGTCCATGACATGGTCTCCCAGTTGACGGCTTGTCCCGCATCGAAAACGTGAGACGTGAACGTACACGGTGAAGCGTATGGGCTGACGTGCATCCAGTCTACACTGAGAGCGGGGGCGGCAAAATTGTAGTCACTAGCTGCAACACGCATCTGACTTGATATGGCGATGTTGCGTGTAACCACGAGAGCGCCGTCGATGTAGAAGTCCACGCTGTTTGTGTTCCAGTCAATGCGATACAGATGCGGACTGCCGAGATATTGCGCGCCGAGAGGAATTCGGTCATCTCCCGTGTTGAACGGTCCACCAGGATTGGCGAGGATGCGAGCATACAACTGTGCCCCGTCGTTGCTGGTGGAGAACATGATCCATGGTGAGTTATCGTAGGTCGGGTCGCTGCCGCCAAAGCCGACATGCTGGAAGGATTGATTGGTAAATGTTGCTGTGAATTCGAGCGAGGTTCCTGCGCTCAAAAGAGTGTCATTGCGGATCGAAACGCCGTTCAATGAGACCTGTCCGCTGGCGAAGGTTGGAGCAGTACCCGTCCACACGTGCGACGACCAACCAGATGGGAGCACAAAGCCGTCGAACTCGGCGGCGATGGCGGGGGTCAGGATCAAGGCGCCGTTCCCGATCTGCATCGGGTAGGTACAGCCGAGCGTGCCGCTATTGAAGTCTGTTAGCAGCGTATCGTTGAGTGAGCCGGAAGGTGTGGTGAAGTCCAGCGCCGCTGGCGCGATGGGAGAGGTGGATGGGTTCGCGCTGGCGTCTGCCGAGGTGACGCGGAAGTAGTAGGTTGTGTTCGGCGTGAGCCCGGTCAACGTGATGGAGTGAGCGGTGACCAAAGCGCCGTCAGTGGAGTTGAAGTTCAGGTTGTTCGAATCCGTTCCAAAGTCCACGCGTGAGTCGGAGGCTTCATCTGTATCCCAGGTGATGGTCACGGTTCCATCCGGGTTGACGGTGGAGACGATGTTGGAGATGACCGGTCCTGTGGTATCGAGCGAATAGATGGCTTGGAAATCTCCGCCCGGGTTGGAGGGGAAGATTGCGTATTCGATCCCCTTGATGGTTTCAGTAGTATAGGTGACCGGGTTTCCGTTGCGGGTGATACTTTGAAGTGGACCCGCATTGGATTGGGTGGGAAGCAGGGCATAAAGACCGTTCGCACTGCCGCCTGTAGAGACGAAGAAGTCAAGCGCGTTGCCATTCCAACTGATGCCGCTAAAGGCGGAGAAGTTGCGTCCATCCACCCAGTCGAGCATTTGCTGGGCTGAAACGATTGGCACGCCACGAGATTGGGCTGAACTGACGATCTCAGCCGCTGCGTTGTTGGCGTTCGCGCCGCCGTCGGTGTGAATATTGGTGGTGAATGCCCCATAATAGCCGGGCGCGCCAACGGCATTATCCAGCAGGGCATTGATGTGCAGCGGATAGGATTGCCCCGATTCATCTGTCATTTGTGTGGTGGCTTGGAAGACGTCGATCATCGTACCGTCGAGGTCTGCGAAGCGCATGGGCATACCAGACCCAGTGAACAAGCCGGGACGATCCTGAAGCCAGCTGCCGGGCCAATAGTAATAGTTCGTGTCGAACCGCATCCCATTTTGGTACTGGATTTTCGGTTGTGATGACCAATCGCTGAAAGCGATGCAGTGTGTGCGTTGAGTCCGCTGGGTATTGATGCTGGGGAACTGTGCTTCGAGCGCCGGAATCTGCGTCGCATAATCGGCTTCAAGGGAAGCGGGGGTGAAGTTGGCGCAGCCGGTATTAATATGAACCGCGAATTCATGTCCCTGATTTTGGTAGGATGCCATCTGTGCGTTCGTGATGGGCGCGTTGGTATACATGTACGTAGTACTGAGAACACATTCCCAATCGTTTATGCTGCAGCCAACCGGGCTGGCGGCATTGTAACTATTAAGACGGGAGATGATGTTGCCGCCACCGTGCTCATCGTGGGTCATCACCACCACCGCTTTTTCGAAGCGCGGGAAGTACCAAAAGCGCGGCAGGGGATGATTGTCTGCGTTCATGCTTAAGATCATGTTGGCAAGCAGACGTTGTTGTTCATCTGCCTGCGGGATCTGAACTTTATTGAAGTCGATCCAATCTGGTTGCGGATCTCCCGCAGCGTTGCCGAAGAACAGGTTATCCGAGCGGATGGGACCTGCCTGCCCGTCGCGGTTTTGCCCTTCCCAAGCCGGGTTACCCTGCCGCGTGTAAACCACCGAGCGCGCGAGGTCGTAGGTGAAAGCGGCTGCCTGTCCGCCGTTCAAGCCGACATTAATGATGGTCACTGCCGGGTTGGCGGTGGCGGTTGTTGAATTGGAGTAAAGGGTTGCAATGGAGGTCGCGCCATTTAACGTATAACGGTCTGCTGTTCCGTGGTATTGCATGGTCTGGTTGACGATGCCTTGCCCCGGTGCGCTGGCAGTGTTGACGAGCAGGTAGCCTTCGCTCAGAGTCGAGCCAGAGGAGGTCAAGCCGAGCAAGCCCGCCAGTTGTGGGTCGGGTCGCATGGCGATCAGGTTGCCGCCGTCATTGACCCAATTCGTGATCAAGCCTGCCTCAGCGGGCGTGAGGGAAAATTCGCCGAGGATGACCACTTGATAATTGTTGAGCAAAGCGGCAGTCAGGTTGGAGATGTCGGTGGCGGTGAATTCGTTCAAGCCTTCGGCGCGCAGGATTTCCGCGTAGTAGCGGCTGAATGGATTGGCAGCGCTCGAAAGCACGAGGATCGGTCCGCCCGGACCTTCGTTGGGGGGTGGTCCCTGAGTGGAGAAGGACCAGGAGGAGTCAGAACCAAGCGGATTGCCCGCCGCGTCAGCCGCGCCGGAAGCGCCGCCAACGACCCGGGCAGTGTACGTCGCTGAAAGCGCGAGCGGGGAGTCGGGCGTGAGAGTCGCTGTCCGCGTGGCAGAGTTGTAAGAAACAGAAGCAGGCACGAGGTTGTTCGATGCGTCGCGCAACTCAAAGGTGGATGTCGTCAGCGTTAGCGGATCCATCGCCTCGTTGAATGTCACAGTGACCGTCGTCCCAAGGTTGACGTTGGCGGCACCGTTCGTCGGAGATACACTCGTGACGGTGGGCGGCGTGTTGTCGATGGGCGTGTCAGGCGCGAAGAGCACATCCACCCAGTAATTGCTGGCGTTGAACGAACTGGCGGGGAATCCGCTGGCGTTGTAGTTGTACACACCGTTTGGACCATCCACGCCGTTGGCGAGGGCGCGCAAAGGCGGGTTGTAAACATCTGCTGTGAAGTAATTACCTGCGAACGAATAGTTTCCTGATTGGGTGAAATAGGAAATAATGTAGGTGGTGTTGGCGGTGATCGGAACGGGCGCGTCGAAGATGATCTCCTGCCAGCCTTCGTCGGCGGTGTTGTTGGTAAAACTCTTTTCTGCAAGTTGTGAGCCGGATGTGTTCCACAAGTGACCGAGGAACGGACCGGTGTTATTCGAGCCTTTGTAGAATGTCACGCCGATAACCGAACCGGGGACATCAGATCGAAACTTCATGCCAACTTCAATTGCAGTTGCATCGCCAGAGTTGGCATTGCCTGTGATGGTTCCCTGATTCCACACGCTATAGACTTGGGGAGTGGTGTCGAAGATGACATCCACCCAGTAATTGGAACTTTGGTAAGTTTGGGTGGGGAAGGCGCTCGCGCCGTAGGCGTACACGCCATTTGGACCATCTTCACCGTTTGCGAGGGCGCGCAAGGGCGGGCTGTCAAAGGCGCTGGTGAAGTACTGGTCGTCGAAGGAGTATCCACCGCCGCTGGAATGATATGACGCCACATACGTGATGTTCGCTTGAATTTGAACGGGCGTGCTGAAATACACTTCCTGCCAGCCGGATGCAGTCTCACTGGTGAAGGTGGCTTCGGCTAATTGTGTTCCATCGTTTGCCCACAGATGTCCGATGTGCGTGCCTGTGTTGGTTGGGTCTTTGTAGAAGCGCAAGCCGGTGATGTAGCCCGTTTCAGCGGATTGGAACTTGACGCCGACTTCGATGGGCTGACCATCATTGCCGGAAGCGGTGGGGGTGAAGGTGTCATTCCAGATCGAGCAGGGACAGACTCGCGCCGTAACGTTGAATGTGTGCGTGATCGGCGCACTGAGGTTGATGCTGTCATCCGCCGCGCGGACGCGAATATCGGCAGGTCCTTCCGTAGCGGTATAGGTGTAATTCCAGTTCTCACGCCCGGTTGCGCGCCGCCAAGTCGCGCCGCCATTGGTGGATATTTCAACGACGCCCACAACACCGCCGACATCGCTTGCCGTGCCGGTGATGGTGATCGGTCCGCCGGGGAGAGATGCGCCCGATAGCGGCGTTGTGACGGTGACGGTCGGTGGAGTGGTGTCGGTTGAGGCGGTTGCGGCGGTGAGATTCGCTTGCAGTGTGGCGGGCTGAACGCCCATGTCTGCGAACAGATTCACGGTCGCTTGTTGAACGTTCTCATCTTCGGTGGATGTGCCAGGATCGTGGTCGCCATCCAGCCCCCACGACCATTGAACGGTTCCCGCCCCAAAGACCAGCGCACCCGATGCCGCCCGATACAGGCTCATGTGATGCTGTTCGGGGATCCCCGTAAATGAAGTGGCGGTCGTCTCTGATAACAGAACGCGTCCGGCGGGATACCAGTCGGCGTACTGCGGAGATTCCGGGTCCCATTCGTAACCGAGTGTGCCATCTGAAAGGGTGACCTGTCCGCTTGGGAATAGTAAGGCAATATCCGTATTGCGCCAGAAGCGCAGCGGTGCATATTCGCCCGGCACAGTGATGGGAGCCGTATTCAAACGCCAACTGATCTGCCCGCTCAGTGAGTTTTCCGGTGTAGAGCTGGGTGCTTCACGCCATTGACCCGTCCAGATCGGGCTGGGATCGCAGTCATAATTGTTGTAACAATTGCGGTGTTCTGCCGAGCCGCTTGGAGCAGTGTTACCTTCTTTATAGACAACCTGAGTGCGGTAGTCGGTGCTGCCGCCGTCGGCGGTGCTTGCTTCCCAGCGAGTCTTCCAATAGACTTCGTTGCCGCTAAAGAAGGCGAGGTTCACGCCGGCGTCGCGGGCAGCTGTGATCGAGTCGCGTCGACCTTGCGACCAGTATTCATCGTGCCCCACCGAAAGATAAATGTCGTGGTTCAAAAGCAGGCTTGCGTAACGCTCCACATCGACCGCCGACATGTAGCTGACATCGTATCCATTGCGTTCGAGCCAGCGGATCATGGGATACTCGGCGTTGAAAAGCCAATTTTCCAGCTCGCCACCCCGGGTGGTGAAGGGGCGGTTATAGCTCAACTTTTCCGCCATTGTCGCGCCGGAACTGCCGTAGGCGTTGTATCCGCCGTACGGGTTATAGGATTGCCAGGTGGTATCCGATGTTTGAAACAGTAGGTCCGAATCACTCGCATCGTCGCGGACGATGAAGACAATATGGCTTGCGCCCCCATTGTCAATGCGGGTGGGTTTCGCTATATACACACCCGAGGTTGCATTGGCAGGCACCGTCCAACTGGCGGATACGGACCAGTTACCGCAGTCAAGCAACTGTCCACTGGTGGTGCTTCCGCCGCCAATGGAAATCGGTGAAAGACTACATGCAGGTTGTGCAGTCCCGGAAACATTATTAATCGTGTGAATCAGACGAGCGCCATCGCCTCCATAGTATCCCAGGCGATAGATCTGGATATCATATAGGGCAGCTGTTGTATCGATTTTGAATTGAATTGTGTTGCCACGGTTGGCACTGATATCGGTGGCAAAGCCTTGAATCGAAGTGTCGCCTGCACCACTCACATCCCATTCACTTGGCGGGTTTCCTGGCAGGCAATTCTCTGCTACGATCTCATTGGCGGGAGAGACACATCCAGCTTGAAGTTTTGGCTGAGGAAGGGCAGCCTCGACTCCTGCACTGAGAGTTTTTACCTCCCGTTCGTTTGCTCGGGCAAATACTGTATTACTTGGTGAAGCCGCCCCCATGACTATAATGAGGATTAAGATAATTGCGAAATATTTCTGCAGCGAAGCGGGAATGGTAGTCTGCACATGCATGATATATATCTCCCATTACAAAAAATGTATGAATACTCCCTAAAAAATTGTATTAATAAAAATTAATAATTTGAAAAGGAGTTTACAGTTTTGTAAGGTCGGTGTCAAGTGAAGAATGATACTAATTTTTTTACACCGGAAATGGGCGAAACCTATGCCGTCTACATGATGAATGTCCCAATGGGTAGTTTAGACCGGGGGATTGCAGAAGATTGGCAATTACTCATAAAGCCCGGGAGATGGAACTCAACAGACAGCAAGGTTAACCTTACAGCCTGTTCCGCAAATTACGTGATAGAGAGGGTGGTAGTGCTAAGCCCAAAAGATGGAAAGTTTGATATGATGGTGAAAAGATGAGCAAGCATAATATTATTGTGTGAATTATCCGAGTATGCCTGCCCTGTATCTCACCCCCGCCTCCATCAGCTACCTGACCCAATTTATTCTGTCGCTGGCGATTACTCTTTTTCTCCTCCACCGCTTGCAGAGTCAGCGTGCCCGTTCATTGTTCCTGTTGATCGCTTTCTTCGCGCCGATGACGGTGTTAACCGGATTATTGGTGATGAATGCTGCCTTTTTACCGTTTTACCGTTTGCTAACCGCCTATGCGGAAAACACCGTTTTGGCGCTGGCACTGGTGGCGCTCATCGGATTTGCCTACCACTTCCCCGAACCCTATCCACAGCACAAATTGGAAATGCGCACTCTCCTGTCGCTCAGTCTGGCGTTCCTTGTTTGGGAAGTGGGATTCATGATTTATCGTTATGATTCCCTTTTGAGGGATGGAAATGTTTTCAATCGCTTCCCTTTTGCCGCGTATAGCCAGCCTGTGGTGATGCTATTCGTGCCGCTTGCCTTCTTCCGTCAAACCCTGGCTGCAGATCCGCGTCCGGTTGCCTGGTGGAGTAAACTGTGGCAGCCGGAGGGCAAGGGGGCACAGGGCGCACGCAACTTCGCGCTGGTGTTTGTCATTCCATTTGTGTTGGGGTTTACAGGCGTATTCATTAGTTTCGGGCTTCCGTTCACAGTTTTTAATGCCATCGTGTCCATTGGCATTCTGCTCATGTTATGGACATTTTCAAACATCTACGTCAACTTCATTCCCGGTAGCGTGAATGTTGCTTCAAGGTTGTCTATCCTTACGTTGACACTTTTTCTGGCCCTGCTTGGCACGCTGGGCTGGTTGATCGCTCCATCTTATGCCGCGACCTTTCAGCCTGCCTTGCGCGACCACCAAACCCTGCGCTTCACGCCCAACGCAACAGGCGGATACAACGTGAGCGAAGTGGATTTTCGCTTTGAGCATGCGCTGGGTGAGAAGGTAGACGTACAGACCCTGGACGAGAACGGCAACCATCGGGTTGAGTTCACATTTCCCTTTTATGAAGAAATCTACACCGAAGTCTACGCCCACCATTCGGGCATTCTCAGCCTCGGTCAGACGTTCCGCCCGCTCAATTTGGAAGCCGCCGTTGCCCGCGTCCCAAACATCTTCCCGCTGAGGATGAAGTTGACCCCCAACTCAGCCGAGGCTGACAGCGGATTGTTCATCCGCCGGGAGTCTGACCGCCTGATTATCACCTGGAACCGTCTGTTGTCATCCCAACCGGGGGTGCGCTACACCTTCCAGGTTATCCTGTACGCGGATGGTATCTTCGACTTCACCTACAATGGTTTGCCGCAACCCATTCTCTTCAGCCTCGATGCCAGTGCGCCAGCCAACCCCTGGTTGAGCGGCGTGGTGGCCGGGCGCGGCGAGCCGTTGCATAAATTGCCCGCCGGCGCAGAAGTCGGTGCTGATTTGGTCAACCTCTCTCGCGTTGGGGCAAGCCCGTTGCTGGAGAATCACCTGTTGGCTTTTCGGCGCTATCTGCACGTCTTTATGCTGCCAGTAGCCTGGGTAGTGATTGGCGGCAGCCTTTTGATTTTCATCATCGTTCCGCTTCTTTTGCGTTCCTCGATTGCCCAGCCCCTCGAAGCCCTAACCGCCGGGGTGCGGCGCATGGGGGCAGGTGAGACGAATATTACGATCCCCGTTCAAAGTGAAGATGAAATCGGATTTCTGACCCACTCCTTCAATACCCTGACCAGCGAACTGGACGACCTGCTCCAAACCTTGGAAACACGCGTCGCCGACCGCACAGCCGACCTACGCAAACTCTCCATCGCGGTCGAGCAGAGTCCCAGCGTCATCATCATCACCAACCCGCAAGCAGAAATTGAATACGTCAACCCGGCTTTTACCCGCTCCACCGGTTACACCTTTGAGGAAGTTAAGGGAAAAAATCCGCGTTTCTTGCAATCCGGCCAAACGCCAGTAGAAACCTTCGCGCAGATGTGGACCACCCTGCTGGCAGGACGAACCTGGCGCGGGGAAGTGGTCAACCGCCGCAAAAATGGAGAGGTCTATTGGGAGCAGACTGTTATCGCTCCCATGCTGGATGACGAGAGGCAGATATCCCACTATATCGCGGTCAAGGAAGATGTCACCGCCCGAAGAATGGTAGAGATGGAACTGGAGCACCTGGTCATCACCGACCCGCTGACAGGCTTGCGTAACCGGCGCGGCTTTTTCTCCGCAGCTGAAAAGATTTTTGAGCGTTCAAAGCACTCGCCCTACGAACTTGTGGTTTTGATGATGGATATTGACCATTTCAAAAACATCAACGACACCTACGGGCACCAGGCGGGTGATGCTGTTTTGTGCGAGGTAGCAGCCCGCCTGCAACAACACCTGCGCCCAACCGATCTGCTTGCCCGTTATGGCGGGGAGGAGTTTGTTGCCTTGCTTCCACGCTTGCCCATCGATATGCTTGCCCCGCTGGCAAACCGCCTAAATGCCGTGGTGCGCGAGACGCCCGTCCGGCACGAAAGACAAAGAATTTCAGTCACCATCAGCATTGGGGCCGCTCTACTGACACATGAGAGCACCTCGCTTGACGAACTGCTAACCCAAGCCGACCAAGCCATGTACCAATCCAAACAGCAGGGGCGTGATCGCTGGGTGCAATGGCAGGGGTAAGTAGGTGCAGTGTGTCAGGCAAGAATTTCAGTGCATGAAAAAATGACAATAATCATATTCACTTCTTTGAATATATCGTTATAATACATTCAGGATTACGAATATGAAAAACCTCTCCATCCTTAAACTTTCTGAAAAAATATCCATCCTGTTTGCCGCTATCGCCTCACCCCAGCGCATCGCCATTCTGCTCGCCATCGGCAAAGGCGAAGCCTGCGTCTGTCACCTCGAAACTGCGCTTGGTTGGCGGCAGGCGTACATCTCACAGCATTTGATGGCGCTCCGCAAAGCGGATATTTTGCAGGATCGCCGTGCTGGGCGATATGTCTATTACCGATTAAAGAACGCCTCTTATCTGGGCCTGATTCTTGATTCTGCCAAATTAAGCGGACTCTCCGCTGAATCTGTTTCTTCCATCATCAACACCGAAATCTATCCCTCCTGTGAATGTCCGCAATGCACACCCGCAGTCATTTCCGTGGAAAGCCTAAAGACTGCGTAGGGCAGAATGTATTCTGCGCCGCGTGCTCAAACCGCAACTAATCGCCATCTTTATTGGTTTGATCGCCGTTGCAATCATTCATGGTTCACTCGCTAGAATAAAAAAACGAGGAGAGGTGTTCTTATGAAACGGGTTCTATTTTTATGTACGGGAAATTCCTGCCGCTCGCAAATGGCGGAGGCAATCGTCAATGCGCGGATGGGGGAAACATGGCGGGCGGTCAGTGCAGGCACAAAGCCTGCGGGTTACGTCCACCCAAGGCTTTGGAAGCGCTCGCAGAAATTGGTATCCAGCATACGGGTAGTTCGAAGCGCGCAGACGAATTTCAAGGCGCAGACTTCGACCTCGTTGTCACGGTCTGCGATTCGGCGGCAGAAGAATGCCTCGTCTGGTTGGGGAAAGGAGAAAAAGTTCATCACAGTTTTTTTGATCCCGCCCAAACCGATGATATGGAAGACTTTCGCCGCGTGCGCGATGAGATCGCACATGAACTGGCGAATATGCTTGCGCAAGTTTGAACTACCTGACCAGTAAAAGGAGATACGCAAATGAGCAAAGAAAAATCGTACGATCTGAGTTTTTTCCAGAAATACCTGACCGTTTGGGTGGCGCTATGTATTACTGCGGGGATTACGCTGGGTGCGGTGTTCCCTGGGGCGGCGGAAGCCCTGAATTCGATGGCGTACGCGCAGGTTAACATACCAATTGCAGTATTGTTGTTTGGCATGATGTTTCCGATCATGGTGCAAATTGATTTCAATGAGGTGGTGAATGCTTTCAAGGCGCCCAAGCCGGTCTTGATGACGCTGGTGATCAATTGGGGGATCAAGCCGTTTACGATGTTCTTCTTTGCCTGGCTGTTCTTCCGCGTGATCTTTGCCCCATTTGTTGATTACGATATGGCGAGCGAGTACATCGCGGGGATGATTCTGCTGGGTATTGCGCCATGCACTGCCATGGTGCTGGTGTGGAGTTATCTCTCGCGCGGCTTTATGGGATTGACACTGGTAATGGTGGCGATTAATTCATTGACCATGTTGTTCCTGTATGCGCCGCTTGGCAACTTCCTGCTTGGGGTGGCGGAGATGGTCGTACCGTTCATGACCATCTTTCTGAGCGTAATGTTGTACGTCGGTGTTTCGCTGGCGGCGGGGTATATTACCCGCACGCAACTTATCAAACGGCGCGGCATTGAATGGTACGAGCGCGTTTTCCTCAAACACATGGGGACGATCTCGGTTGCGTCTCTATTGCTGACGCTGGTTTTCCTGTTCATGTTGCAGGGCAGCGTCATTCTCGCCTCTCCGCTGATCGTGGCGATGATCGCTGCGCCGCTTATCATTCAAACATTTGTCATCTTTGGGCTGGGATATGGCGTTTCGAAATTGCTCGGGCTGACCTATGAGGAAGCTGCGCCTGCTTCGATGATCGGCGCAAGCAACCACTTTGAAGTGGCGATCGCTACCGCGGTAACCATCTTCGGCGTGACTTCCGGCGCGGCGCTCTCGACCGTGGTCGGTGTGTTGATCGAAGTGCCGATCATGTTATTGCTGGTGCGTATTTGTTTGAATACGCATCGATGGTTTCCCGCCAGGGTTACTGCTGGTCAGACTGCCTAGCATTGCGGCATGGGGGCGCGTCTGCCGGATAAAAAAGTTGGTAAATTTATAAAGAAGGAGACGGGGAGCATTCCCCATCTCCTTCTTTATTCTTGTTGTATAATGAAAATTGATTTCAATAAAGAAGACTTGGATGTATTATGCCCACCCTTGCGATTTTGGAAAACTCTGCCGCCGCAAAAGCCGTGATCGAGTCTTTTCTGGATCTCGAATACAGTCTGCTCATCGGTGCGGATATGTCCGTGACCAGGAATGCCGATTTGACTCTGGTGCTGGTGGAAGCCAATGAGCTTCCAGTTCTTCCGCATTCCCCCTGGCTTGCATGGGACCAGACGGGTGATCCACAGGTGATCTCCAAAGTGTATCAAGTGGGGGCGCGAGCAGTCTTTCCGAAAGGAACATCCGTTCAGGTGGTTATGGAAACTATTCAGCGGGTGATGGGGGAGTTGGCTGAAAACAAAAAAGGAGTGAAGCCGCATGCACAGCGTACCTATCGCCGCGGCGAGTTGATCCTGCTGGAAGCAGATGCGGTTTTACATGTGGAAGATGGCATCCTTGCCACAACCATGATCCATCAGGACGGGGTTGAAGTTCTGCTGGGGTTGAGCGGCAAGGGGCAAATTGTGGTGGCGCATCCTGACGACAATTGCCATATTCAGATCATTGCCCATACCGAGGCGAAGGTCATAATTGAGCCGTGGGATGTGGCAGCGGATCAAGCAGATTTTCTTACTAAGTTGCGGGCGCGTTTGCAGCAGATGGAAGGTTGGGCAGCCATGCAGGCGCGTCCTTCGTTGCAGCAAAGGGTGTTGGGGCTTTTGGGGTTGTTGTCTGAGCAGTTTGGGACGCATTCACAGCATGGCACGCTGATTGACGTGCGCATTACACATGGTCAACTGGCGGCAGCCGTGGGCGCCACGCGGACCTCCATTACCCGAGTCTTGAGCGAACTGCGGGCACAGGGCAGGGTTTCTACAGTTAATAAGGATGGGGAAGACCTGTTTTGTCTGGTGGAACAACCTGAGCATCACTCTCATTATTGAAAGTAATTCGACTTTAGCACGTGACTACCAACCACCGAACGCGGTCTGCCGTCATTGGTCTATGTATCATTTGATACATGTCATGTGTTTCAAACTTTACCAAAGCCGTGCATCTACGGAAACGACACATTTCCCCTTATTGAAATAATATTTCAACAAGATACGGCATGATGGATACCCAAACGCATTGGATGACTCTTTTACATAAAGCAGGTTGCCGCGTCACCGCCCCGCGTGAGGCGGTGATTTCCGTTTTGCTGGGGGCGCTCCGCCCGCTCGGCGTTCAGGAATTGCATGAACTGGCGCGCGAACAGCGCCCAGACCTCGGACTAGTGACGGTGTATCGCACGGTGGAAAAACTACTCGAGTTGAATCTCGTGCAGCGTATCCATCGCGCCGATGGTCACCACGCTTACTTGCCAGTCTCCAATTCAGATCGACACATGCTATTGTGCAACTCATGCGGACAGATCGCCTTCTTTTATGATGACATCAGCGCCCTTGCGGAAGTGATCTCGAAAAAGACGGGCTACAAATTGGATTTAAGTCTGATCCAGTTTTTGGGTCTATGTGCCAATTGCCGAAATTAATATCCAAACAAAGGAAAAGGAAGATGAAGAAAAAATTACTCTCGATCGTTTCATTGCTGACCCTGTTGGGTCTTTTGCTTGCCGCATGTGGCGGCGCTCGAACCGATACGGCGCAGGAACCTGCCGTTGAAGGTTCTGCGATAAAAGTCCTCGCCTCTACCACCTTCCTGGCAGACATCGCCCAGAATGTGGCTGGTGACCGTGCCGTAGTGGAATCTCTGCTGCCATTTGGAGCGGACCCTCATTCGTACCAAGCCGCGCCCACCGACGTAGCGACCATTGCCGAAAGCAACGTTCTGATTCTCAACGGTGTGGAATATGAACACTTTATCGAACCGCTGTTGGAAAACGCAGACGGTGAAAGATTGGTGATTGAAGCCGCAACTGGCATTGAACCGCGTCAAATGGAAGAACATTCTCATGAAGGCGAAGATCACTCACCCGAAACTCACTCGCGTGAAGTCTGCGAACAATTAGAAGGCAAGACCGCCGAAGAGGAAATTCAGACGGGCGCAGACGCTGCTTCTGCGGTGGAACTGCACGGTGAAGGCGAACACGCCGAAGGTGAACATGCCCATGAGCGCGAGATCGTCACCTTGAAACTCAACGCTCAAACGGATGGCACCTTTGCAGGGTATGTCCTGTTTGACTCGGAAGAGGAACAGGGCTACGCCATCACCTCCGCTGCGGGTGAAATTGTTGTGACGGATGCCGCTGGCGCAACGTTGGAAGCAGGGCAAACCCTGACTGTGGACTGCGAAGGCATGACCGTGGGTAGTGTGTACAAATTGCCTGTGGGTGAGTATGTGGTTGCCATTATGGACGCAGATGCCGAGAACGTTGCCTTTAGCGCCGCTCCCATGCACGCTCATGAAGAAGGCGAAGAGCATGCTCACGAAGAAGGTGAAGAACACGCGGAAGGCGAAGAGCATGACCATGAAGGTGAAGAAGGTCATGAAGGTCACGATCACAGCGCAGGCGACCCGCACATGTGGCTCGACCCGAACCTCGTCATCACCTACGTCGAAAATATCCGTGATGGATTGAGCGAAGCCGACCCTGAAGGCGCAGAGACCTATAAAGCCAATGCCGATGCCTACATTGCACAGTTGCAGGAATTGGATGCCTTCATTAAAGAACAAGTGGAAAGCATCCCTGCCGAACGCCGCCTGTTGGTGACCAACCACGAAGCCATGGGGTACTTCGCTGAACGCTACGGCTTTGAAGTGGTGGATACCATCATCCCCAGCCTGAGCACCGAAGCCAGCGCCTCTGCCCAGGAAGTTGCCGCCTCTATCGAAGCCATTAAAGCCTCGGGTGCGCCTGCCATCTTCCTCGGTGAAGTGGAGAATGCCGACCTTGCGGATCAGATCGCCGCCGAAACAGGCGCAAAAGTGGTGAGCGGTCTTTACCTCGAAACCCTGACCGATGGTGAACCCGCCGCGACCTACATCGAGATGATGAAGTACAACGTCACCCAGATCGTTGAAGGTTTGAAGTAAACACCCTGTAATTCCCCCAAAGACAGGGAGCCGCAAACTCCCTGTCTTTTTATAGATTTTCTTATTGAAAACGTTTTTCATTTAGAGGAGTTGAGATGTTGGACTGGCGCGATCTTTGGACAGGAGGTTTCTGAATGCCTGGAGCCTGTGGCGATGCCCCCGTGTGGGGCACAGATTATTCCCTGCCCGATCTCTACGAAAAGAGTCTGTTGTTGCCTGCTGGGTTTACTCACACGGCAACTGAAACGCACCCCTGCGAACGCTGGGCAGAGACTCTCCATGCGCCTGTCCTTGTGGTGAAGAACATCGCTCAGGCGCGGCGCTTGATTCTTGAAGCACTCAACCTACGCGGCAAAACTGTAGCAGTGGACGCCAACTCCTCGGTGGACGTTGTCAACGCGGTGAAGCGGCATGGAGCGCAGATTCAGTTTCGGATGTTGGAGCAGGCTTTCGGTCAGGATGAAGCGCGGGGATTCGGTTTGGGCGTGGATGCGGCTTGGATGCAGACCCAGGCTGGAGCGTGGATTCAGTCCGCTTCCTCCTCCCCGATTCCTGTTGTAGCAGATTGCAGCGACTCGCTGCCGATAGCGAATCCTTCACTTTCTGCCGATGTCACTTTGTATGGCTTGCACCTTTCAGTGGACGAGACTCAGGCGGGTGCGTTGTTGGTCTTTTCCAAACGCGGCGAATGGCTGCGCAATGCGATCGGCATTCGCATGAGTGAGAGCGATCTGCCGTGTTGCGAGAAGTCTGTGGCACAGCATGAACGTTGGTTTGGCGCAGATGGATTGGCACAAAAACAGTTGCAGGTACTGCAAGAAATTCGGCGCGGACTGCATGAGGCGGCGGGCTTGCCGATGAACGATGAACAGCAGGTTTTTCTGCCGCATGGGGTGGCAGTGCGCATTCCCGATGAATGTGAAGTTTCGACTTTTGTGATGTATCTGCGCGCAGAGAATACGCCTTCCAAGTGGGCGCCTGAGATTCGTCCGCTGCATTACGCGGCGATTGCCACCCAGCACGAGTCAGCGGAACGGTTGGCACGTTGGGTCTTGATCCCTGCCAGCCCGTTTTTTACAGAAAAAGAAATTCGTGGCGCGGTCTTGGGTGTGGTGAAGACAGCGGAGTATCTTGGTGTGCGTTGGTACACCGATGCGAATCGCGCCGTGGAATACGCCGCGTTGATGAATGAGATGTACGGCGAAGGGCACGATGCCTACCGCCCGATATTTTTACCTTTGCAATTGGAATTAAGAATCAACTGAAATGATGGACGGCAGACCATAGACCGCAGACCGCCGTCCATCGTCCACGGTCTGCGGTCGAATACAAGGAGAAAAAAATGGATACTCGTGTTCCCGTCACCGTCTTGACCGGTTTTCTTGGCTCAGGCAAGACCACCTTATTGAATCGTATTCTGCATGAGAATCACGGCAAACGCATTGCCGTGATTGAAAACGAATTTGGCGAAGTGGGTGTGGATCAGGAATTAGTCATCGGTGCCGAAGAAGAAGTCTTTGAAATGAACAATGGCTGTATCTGCTGCACCGTGCGCGGAGATTTGATCCGCATTCTTGGCAACCTGATGAAGCGCAAAGACAAGTTCGATTACATCCTGATCGAAACCACAGGCATGGCAGACCCAGGTCCTGTGGCGCAGACTTTCTTTATGGATGAAGAACTCGCCGCAAAAATGCGCCTCGATGGCATTGTGACCTTGGTAGATGCCAAGCACGTCCTTCAGCATTTGGACGACACGCCCGAAGTGGTGGAGCAGATCGCCTTTGCCGATGTGATTTTGCTCAACAAATTGGACTTGGTGGAACCCGCCGCACTGGACGAACTCGAAAGCCGCATCCATTCTATGAATGCCGCCGCGAAGATGTACCGCACACAAGATGCCGCAATCGACCTTGACCGCATTCTCAACGTGGGTGGATTCAATGTGACTCGTGCGCTCGAAGTTGACCCGAAATTTATGGAGCCTGAATATCCCTTCGAATGGGCGGGCGCATATCAACTCAACGCGGGCGAATACGAACTCGTCCTGCAACCAGGTCCCGACGATGAAACGATGGATGTGGCATTCCTGCCCATGCCACAGGCAAATGCAACTGGTATCGAATCTGCCATCATGCCTGCCACGCTCACTTTTTCTGCGCGTGCGCACGCCAAAAAATATAGCGGCGAGTCTATTCAACCTGAAGAACAACTCCATCGCCTGCCCATCACCACTGAAAATGAAATGCGTTTCAAACTCAAAGTGGAAACATCCAGCGCGTACGGAATATTCACCGAACATCATCCTTCCGAGTTCAACCTCAGTTTACAAAATGGCAGCGCTGTTGCACCGTCTGCCGAGCGTGAATTCAAACCGCCGCATGAGCACGATGATGAAGTTACATCTGTCGGCATCACCACCCCAGGTGATCTCGACGATAAAAAACTCAACGCCTGGCTCGGCAAACTTTTGCGCGAAAAAGGCGTGGACATCTTCCGCATGAAAGGCGTGCTCAGCATCAAAGGCGAAGACCGCCGCTTCGTGTTCCAGGGCGTTCACATGCTCTTCGATGGTCGCCCCGAACGTCCGTGGGGGAACGAGACTCGCCGCAACACGCTCATCTTCATCGGGCGCAATCTCGACCGCGCCGAACTCAACCAATCCTTCCGCGACTGTCTGGCATGAAGATCACGTTCAATCACCTCTGGCGCAACTCCATTGATGACCATGTCCTCGCGTTGGATTGGTCACCCGACGGGCAGACTCTCGCTGTCGCAAGCGTGAGCGGACCCGTGACTCTCTTCCACCTCGACGGGACGCGCCGCTTCACCCTACCCGCTCACGGGTTCGGGACAATGAGCATGAGGTTTCAGCCGAAAGCGGATTCTTCACTTCTCGCCACCAGCGGGCAGGATGGCAAAGTCCGTTTATGGGACTCTTCCACGGGCGAACAAGTCTGCGAGATGGATGGCGGCGCGGCATGGGTGGAGCGACTCGACTGGAGCGCTGACGGCGCGTATCTCGCTTCGTGTGCGGGGCGCAAGATTCGACTGTGGACGCCCGTAGGGGAAATGCTTCAGGCGTATGAGCACCCTCGGTCAACGGTATCCAGCCTCGGCTGGCGTCCGAAGCGGGCAGGGGATGAGCGTCCGCAAGTGTTGGCAGTCACAGGTTACGGTGGGTTGAACCTGTATACGCCAGCAGAATCCGCCTGCATTGAAGAAAACCCGTGGAAGGGTTCCGCGTTGGTCATGGCGTGGAGTCCCGATGGCAGGTTCATCGCCACAGGTGACCAGGACTCGACCATCCACTTTTGGTTTGCCGATACGGGACAGAACCTGCAAATGTGGGGCTACCCCGTTAAGGTGATGCAACTCGCGTGGGACGCCTCGAGCCGTTACCTTGCCACGGGCGGCAGTGATAGCGTGGTGGTTTGGGATTGTTCAGGCAAAGGACCCGAGGGTACAAAACCTGCCACCCTGCAAAGCCACGAAGACCTGATCTCATGCCTCGCCTTTCAACCCGTGGGTGATGTCCTCGCCTCGGGCGGGCGCGACGGCAATTTGATGTTGTGGCGCGGAATGAAGAATAAAAAATCACCGCTGCTCACGGCAGAGTTGGAAGAATCTGTCAGCCAAATCACGTGGTCACCCAATGGAAAATATCTCGCCGCAGGCACCGAAGCGGGTGATGTATTTTTGTTTGAAGTGAAGTAAGCATGCCGACCTATGTGTATTTCTGTCCCGAATGCGAATTGGAGATCGAAGAACTGCGTCCCATGAGCATGGCAGACGACCCGATGTGGTGTCCCATCTGTGGAGCACCCGTACGCCGCGGACTGACCGCCGCCATGTTCATCGGTTCGAGTAAATCCAGCGAAGCGGATTCATCATCTGCACCCGCGTCTCATTCGTTCGGTTGCCCATGCTGTGCGCCGCCGCGACCTAGAAATCAAACCGTGAACGCGGCAGGAAATTAACTGCAAAAGATTGAAAAATATGATTGCTCCTGCTTGTTATAAAGATAACATCTTGAATTTTGCGTATGTTAGCATTTCTATCTGCTTCAAACCATACATGATTTTCAAGGAGATAAGAAATGCGTAAACGTACTATTGTTATCACAGCAGTATCGGTTCTTGTACTTATTGCAATGGCTGTGTTTGCCTATATTGGCATACCAAGACCAGAGTATGAACCCTATTCATACGGAAGTGCAGACCGTGAAAAATTGCCGCGTATGACTCTGCTCAATCATCAGGAGATCATGCACCAGGTGGTTGGTCACCCAAAAATGTCTGTAACGAACATCGGGATTCTTGTCTACGATGGTGTCAGCACGATCGAGGCAATTTCATCCATGGTTGTGTTCTCGGAATTAATGGACGTCAAAGTTGAATATATCGGTCTTCAACCCGGTATCGTTTCAACAGACCTTGCCGATATCGTAGTGGAACGTTCCATTGACGATGTTGACCAGTTGGACCTGCTTGTCGTTCCAGGCGGAACGCGCGCCGGTCTACAGGCAGTATTGGAAAATGCCGCTCTAGTGGATTGGATACAACGGATTGACCAAGGGACAAAACTCACTGCTGGAGTTGGCTATGGGTCCCTGCTTCTGGCAGAAGCTGGCGTATTAAGTGACCGCCAGATCGCATTTAGCTGGCCCATGGCAGAAGAGAATGCCCTTGCCATTGGTTCACGCTTCGACAATGGACGCTATACCCAGGATGGCAAATACTGGACTTCGGTCAGCGGTACGGCTGCCATTGATATGAGCTTGGCAATGGTTGAAGCGATTTCTGGCACAAACCATTTGCAAGGGGCGATGCTCGATCTTGAATATGATCCTGCTCCGCCGTTCGAAGGCGGCACCGCTGAGACGACTCCTTCCGAGATTCTTGATATGCTCATGGCATCCACCTATCGTCAGGGTGAAGTGACACTTCTTGAAAGCTCCACGCTGCAAATCCCTGCGTCGAATGTGTCCACTGAAACACTGCAAGTTGGCATTCTGGTCTACGATGGATTTTTCACGCTTGATGCTATTGGTCCATTGGCGGTCTTATCTCAGATGGAAGGCGCGGAAGTCAATTTGATCCGTGTTGGCGAGAGCGAAGAGATCAAGAGCGGCAGAACCCGCTTGATCGTGCCATTGTCCATGTCAGATGTATCCGCATTAGATTTGTTGCTAATTCCCGGCGGTTCCAATGGAACTTGGGAAATGGTACAGAATGCTGAAGTGCTTGAATGGATTCGGATGATTGATTCCAATAGCCGCTACACAACCAGCGTGTGTACGGGTTCCTGGGTGCTTGGCTCGGCAGGTTTGCTCGAAAACCGCCAGGCGACCACCAACTGGTACCGTGCCGGTCAAATGATGGAGCGCTTTGGGGCGCAATATGTACCAGAACGTTATACATCCGATGATAAGTATTGGACATCGGCTGGGGTCTCGGCGGGCATTGACATGAGTTTCGCGCTGATCGCCGAGATTCGTGGCGAAGAGGCGGCGCAGACTGCCATGTTACGGCTGCACTATCATCCCGAACCTCCCATTGATGCGGGGACGCCGGAAAAGACCGATGATCTCGTGCTCGACATGATGCATCAAATGTACGACTTTTTGATGGTGCCATTGATCCGAAATTAATACCAATTGCTTTACTCTGCCCGGCACCTGTAGAGAAAGCTTCAAGGAGAAATCATGAAACCCATACCCATCACCATCCTGACAGGCTTTCTCGGCGCGGGCAAGACTACGCTCTTGAATCACATTTTGCATGGCGAGCACGGCTTGCGCATTGCCGTGCTCGTCAATGACTTTGGCGCGGTCAACATCGACTCGCAGTTGGTGGTTGGCGTGCCGGATAACGACATGATGAGCCTCGCCAACGGCTGTATCTGCTGCACCATCCGCGATGACCTGCTGACCACGGTCATCGAACTGCTGGCTCGCAAAGACAAACCTGAATACATCATCATCGAAACCAGCGGCGTTTCTGATCCCGCTTCGGTGGCGTTGACCTTCATGATCCCCAACCTGCGTGACCATATGGTGGTGGATAGCATTTTGACCGTGGTGGATACCGAGCAAGTGGCGGCACTCGAAGGTGAAAATGCCGAACTTGCCAAGGCGCAGATTCAAACTGCCGACATGATCGTGCTCAACAAAGTGGATTTGGTCTCAGAAGAAGAATTGGACATTGTCCGCGCCTGGGTGCGGACGCTCGTGCCGCGTGCGCGCATTTTTGAAACCACCCACGGGCAGATTCCACTGGAGTTGGCGCTTGGTGTTGGACGCTTCGACCCGTCTCAAACGGAACGCGAGGCGAAGGATATCCACGTTCATGATGCGCCTGAAAAGCACGACCATGAGTTGAGCGTCCATGCGCACGACGAAGATCATCATGAACATGAACATAACCACGATCACAGCACGGTCTTCGAAACATGGAACTATCGCAACAACGAACCGTTCGACATGAAAGCCTTGCGCGAGATCGTTAAGAACCTGCCCGTCACCATCTATCGCGCCAAAGGCATGGTCTATCTTGCCGAAACGCCAGATCGACGCGGTGTGCTGCAAGTGGTTGGCAGGCGCGTGCGCCTGATTTTGGGCGAAGCCTGGGGAGAAGAAACCCCGCGCAACGAGATCGTGGTCATCGGTTCGCATGGCGGCGTGGATGCGAACGAACTTCGCAAACGCTTCGACTTTGCACAAGCAAAGAATGCCCATGCCAAAGACGAAGAAAACAAACCCATTGGATCGGTCTTTGAATGGCTGCGATCTGAATATGGAATGCCGAAATAAATGACGGAGAAAAAGAAGTCCATCCCCGTCACCATCCTGACGGGCTTCCTCGGTGCGGGCAAAACCACGCTCTTGAATCATCTGCTGCATGGCGAGCATGGCTTGCGTGTGGCGATCATGGTCAATGATTTTGGCGCGGTTAACATCGACTCGCAGTTGATCGTAGGTGTAAAAGATGAAGACACGGTCAATCTTTCGAATGGCTGTATCTGCTGCACCATTCGCGGTGACTTGTTGAATGCCGCAGTCCAACTCGCGACTCGCCCCGACCGACCTGATTTCTTAATCGTTGAAGCCAGTGGCGTGGCAGACCCTGTGGGCATTGTCACCACCTTTGCTTCTGAATTAGCACGCCCGCATTTTCTGTTGGACAGCGTGCTGACTGTAGTGGATGCCGAACAGGCATTGGAACATATCCTTTCGCGCGAAGCCACCTGTAAAAAATTCGGCGCGAAGATCGAAAATTTTCTCTACACCTTCTTTCCGTCCAAACAGGCGGAACTGTATGAAAACCAAATTCGCACGGCAGACCTGGTGGTGTTGAACAAGACCGATTTGCTGGATGCTGATTCGTTGAACGTGGTGCGCGATTGGCTGCAAGATATCCATTCCAATGCGCGGCGCTTCGAGACGACCTTTGGCAGGATTCCGCTTGAGCTGGCGATCGGCGTCGGGCGGTTTGACCCAGCCCAAATCAAGTCTGAAGCGCGTGATGTCCATGTGCATGAAGCGGGCATCGAATCCGATCATCATCATGAGCACGATCATTCCCTCGTGTTTGAAACGTTTAGTTTTACGAGCAGCCAACCGTTCGACCTGAAAAAACTTCGGCAGGTGCTCATCACGTTGCCGCCCAGCATTTATCGCGCCAAAGGCATGGTTTATCTTGCAGAATACCCCGACAAGCGCGATGTGCTGCATGTGGCGGGCAGACGAATCCGTTTGACGGTGGGCGATGCCTGGGGCGAGAAAGAATCAAAACGGAGTCAGATCGTGATGATCGGATCGCATGGCGGTGTGGATGCGGCAGAACTGGAAACGCGCTTCACTTCCGCGCTCGCAGTGGATTCAACATCCCAAACCGAATCCAAGCCGCTGGCTTCTCTGCTCGAATGGCTGCGGACGGGAATCTCCTCATCCTAAAAGGTGGACGTATGGCAATCGTAAAAAGTGGTTTTTATTATCCCAACAAAATGGGCAAGATCTTTCTCGAAGCCTTGGAAGAAGTGATGGGCAAGAACGGTTTGAATGCCATCTTGAACCTGGCGGGCTTGGAGCAATACATCGACAACTACCCGCCCGATAACCTCAACAAAGAATTTGACTTTGCCGAAATATCTGTCCTGTTGAATGCGCTGGAGCAGATGTATGGTCCACGCGGCGGGCGTGGATTGGCACAACGTGCGGGGCGGGCTTTGTTTGCCAACGGTTTGAGAAATTTCGGCGCGTTGGCAGGTGCAGGCGATCTGGCGTTTACGGTCTTGCCGTTGAGCGCCAAGTTGAAGATCGGTGTGCCCGCGATTGCCAAAATTTTCAACGGGCTGACCGATCAAGTTAGCAATGTGCAGGATAACGGAGAGTATTACACCTACACCCTTGAGCGTTGTTCCATGTGCCACAACCGCCAGACCGACAAACCGGCTTGTCATGTGGCGGCGGGCATTTTGCAGGAAGCACTCAAGTGGGTGAGCGGCGGGCAGGAATTCAAGATCGAGATGGAATCTTGCAAAGGCTGCGGCGACGACATGGGACGTCTGCGAATTCTCAAGGAACCGATTTCTCAGTAAAAGGATAAAGATGAACGAAACAAGTGCTTCTGAAATGAAGAGCGGATCCGTTGAGCATCGTGAAAAGGCGCAGGCATTGGGCACTATTCCGCTGGCGGTGATCACCGTCTCTGATACCCGCACACCTGAAACGGATGTGAACGGCTTGTACTTGCATGCGCAGGTTGAAAACGCAGGTCATCGTGTAGTGGCATACAGAATTGTGCGCGATGAACCCGCCGAGATCGAAGCCGTGTTGAATGATTTCTGCCAAACCGAAGCGCGGATTTTGCTCTTCAATGGCGGCACGGGCATTTCTCCACGCGATACAACCTTCGATGTCTTGAGCCGCAAGTTTGAAAAGGTCATGCCAGGCTTTGGTGAGATCTTCCGCATGTTGAGTTATGAACAAGTCGGCGCGGCGGCAATGCTCTCGCGGGCGGCGGCTGGCATTTATCAGGGGAAGTTGATCGTCTCCACGCCTGGTTCGCCTGCTGCTGTGCAACTGGCTTGGGAAAAACTGCTCCTGCCAGAGTTGAATCATCTGGCGTGGGAAGTGGTGAGGTAAGGCAGTGATTGGTGATTAGTAATTGGTAATTAAAAAAGGAGAGAGACATGGCAAAGAAAAAAGATGTTCGTATTGTTGTAAAGATGCAAAGTACCGAAAGCCCTTACATCTATTACACCCAGAAGAGCCGCCGTAACAACCCGCAGCGGATGGAACTCCGCAAGTATGACCCTGTTGCAAGAAAGCACGTTTTATTCAAGGAGAGCAAATAATGGCACGCAAATTGAATCACAAAACCCGCAAGGCGCTGGCGCCCAAGACCCGCTTTGGAAAGAACGTCAGTTTTTCACAGCGGCATACGGCAAGAAAGTTCAAACCCAACCTGCAAACCGTCACCTTGTGGATTGACGGCAAGCCCATCCGCGTAACGTTATCGGCGCGGCAGATCCGCTCGCTGGGTAAGGAAGAACAGCCCAAAGAATTGATGGTGGAACTCCGCAAGTTGGCGAAGTAAATAAAAGGAAATCACAAATGGAAGAAGTAGATACCCCAGATACCCGACTGCCTGTTACGGTGCTCTCAGGTTTTTTAGGTGCGGGCAAAACCACATTATTGAATCACGTTCTCAATAATCGTGAAGGCTTGCGTGTGGCAGTCATCGTTAATGATATGAGCGAGGTCAACATTGACGCGCAATTGGTCCGTGATGGCGGCGCGGAACTCAGCCGCACCGAAGAGAAACTTGTGGAAATGTCCAACGGCTGTATTTGCTGCACCCTGCGCGAAGACCTGTTGTTGGAAGTAACCCGCCTCGCCAATGAAAAGCGCTTTGATTATCTGTTGATCGAATCCACGGGCATTGGCGAACCTTTGGCAGTTGCCGCCACCTTTGACTTCCCTTTGAACGAAGACGGCACGGAACGTTTGGCAGACATTGCCCGCCTCGATACGATGGTGACAGTGGTGGACGCTTCCAACTGGCTGCGCGACTACCTCGAAGCCAAGAGCCTGAAAGAATTGGGCATGGCTGTCAGCGATGAAGACGGGCGCACCATGGTGGATTTATTGATCGATCAGGTTGAGTTTGCCGATGTGATCTTGGTCAACAAAATTGACCTGACCACTGAAGACGAAGTTGGGCGCTTAACTGCCATTCTAAAGAATTTGAATCCCGATGCGGCAGTCATCAAGACCGAGCAAGGCAAAGTGCCGCTGGACTACATCCTTGATACAGGGCTGTTCGATCTTGAGAAATCCACATCCCTGCCGCAATGGGCAGATGAACTGGCAGGACGCCACACGCCTGAGACGGAAGAATACGGCATTAGCAGCCTGACCTATCGGGCGCACCGTCCCTTTCATCCGCAGCGCTTCATGGACTTTTTGAAGAACGGCGGGCTGGGCAGCATCGTCCGCTCGAAGGGCTATTTCTGGCTGGCAACCCGCTGGGACGAAGCCTATGGCTGGTCGCAGGCGGGCAAGCATACTCACATGAATGCCGCAGGTCATTGGTGGGCGTCCGTTCCGCGTGAGCGTTGGCCCGAATCTGAAGAAGCGGTTGCATTCATTCAGTCCAACTTCAAAGACCCTTATGGTGACCGCAGACAGGAACTGGTCTTCATTGGTCAAAACCTTGCGAAAGAAGGACTAAAGGAAGCGTTGGATGCCTGTTTGATGACGGGTGAAGAGATGAACAAACTGGAAACATTGAAGTTGGAAGACCCGTTCCCTGTTTTTCAATCCTAGGAAACATTGAACGAGATTCGACATGACAGAAACTTTACAAGACACCATTAATCATTCCTATGATGACCAGGCAAACGATTATGACGCGCAAGATGGTCACGGAATGGACGCTGTTGAGTCCGCGCTTTGGAGGGCGGAGGTTTTACCTCCAACGCCGCCACAACCTGATTGTTCTGTTCTCGATGTCGGCGCAGGCACAGGTGTCTTTTCAAGCCTGTGGTTGGAATGGGGCGCGGCAGTAACTTGTCTTGAGCCGTCCGAAAAAATGCTGGAAAAAGCCCGCGACAACCTGTCTGGGAAAGTTTCCTTCGTCTTGGGTGATACCCATGACCCTACCTTATTCCCTGACGGCGGATTTGATCTCATCGTCAGCCGTCAGGTGGCTTGTTACTTCCGAGACCCGTTGCTGGTTTTTCAAAACTGGCAACGCTGGCTAAAACCAGGCGGACAGATCATTCTCGTGGACGGTCTATGGTTTCGGGATGGTTGGAGTGATGACCATTTGGTGGATCAACTGCCGCTCTCCTGCCTGCAAACCCGCGCCACCATTGGGTATTTGTTGGAAAAATCTGGTTTTCAAATACTTGAAAATAAATGGCTGGATCAAGTCAATGCCTATTTGTCTGGCGTTGGGCAATCCAAATCTCCGCGATATAAGATCGTTGCTAAAAAAGTTGAATAAAAAGAAAGAGGCTTATTTGAAACAACCCATCCCTGTCAGCGTTCTCGTCGGGTTTCTCGGCGCGGGCAAGACGACTTTATTGAATCATATTCTCTCGCACAATCACGGGCGCAAGATCGCGGTCATCGTCAACGAGTTTGGCGAGATCAACATTGACTCAAAACTGGTGCGGCACACGACTGAAAAAATGGTGCAAATGTCCAATGGCTGTATCTGCTGCACACTGCGCGATGACCTGTTGACTGAGTTGCACAACCTCAGCCAGATGCCCGACCTGGAATACATCCTGATCGAGTCCACGGGTATTGGCGAGCCAATGCCGATTGCCCAGACTTTTTACATGGGCGGGTTGGAAGATGAATTGCGGCTCGACAGCATTATCACCGTGGTGGATGCGGTCAACTTTTGGCAAACCTACAACAGCGACGGCGAACGGCTGGACCATGAAACGGGTGAGACCTTCGTCGAACCGCTCGCGCCGCTGCTGGTGGATCAACTGGAATTCACCAATATTGTATTGGTCAACAAAACGGACATTGCCGACGCGGAAGATGTCTCCAATTTGGATTCATTCATCAAGCAATTGAATCCCGAAGCGTCCATTCATCACACCGTGCAGGGACAGGTGGATCCGTCCTTGCTTATCAATACGGGACTGTACGACTACGAGCGCGGCGCCGAAGCCGAAGATTGGGACTTGGAATGGAATAAGCCCTCCAGTGAAGTGGAGGAGTATGGCTTTGCCAGCTTCGCCTTCCGCAGTGAAGAGCCGCTCGATTGGGATGCCTTCGATGCTTTCTTGAATAGCGACGTATACAACCAGGTCATCCGCTCGAAGGGCATTGCCTTCTTCATGAACCATAACCCCGTGTTGGTGAGTCAGGCTGGGGCGTTGTGTGAGGTCGAAGAGTTGGATCCTGTTGAAGGTCAGGATGAGGCGGAAGATACATCCACTGAGTTGGTTTTCATCGGTCAGGGACTTCCCAAAGCGGAGATTTTATCCATGTTGGAAAAATGCAGGTGTGCTGCGCGTTTACATTTGGGTACAGTAGGTGAGGGGTGACCGCACGACATCCTTTTCGGCTGATGATTTTCTTGACTTTTCTCAATTCTCTATATATACTTTGAAAACGCTTTCAGAAAGCGTTTTCAAATGAATTCCAAGCCTATCTCTGCCACAATTTCAGATGTCGCCGCACACGCTGGTGTTTCCATTGCCACTGTCAGCCGCGTGTTGAATGGCACCACGCCTGTGCAGGCAGAGAAAGCCGAGCGGGTAAAACGCGCGGTTGCAGAGTTGAATTTTGTTCCGCGCCCCGCTGCCCGCACACTTGCCAGCCGCAAGACCAATACGATTGGGTTGGTCTTCTCCGAGATCCGCGGCGCTTTCTTCCCGCATTTGCTGAAAGGCATCGAGTCGCAATTACATGAGGCGGGGTATGAGTTGCTGGTCTATTCCACACACAGCGACCGACCCATAAAGCGCAAGCCGATTGGTGAACACAACACCGATGGGTTGTTGGTTTTTACGACAAGTTTGGATAAGGAAGAGATCGCCCGTTTATATCAGATCAATTTTCCGATCATCTTAATGCACGAGACGCCGCCTGCTGGAATGGATATTCCCGTGATCACGGTCGAAAATAAAGATGGCGCCGTCATGTTGGTCGATCATTTGATAACGCATGGACGGCGTCGGATCGTCTTCCTGCGCGGACCTGATGGGCACGAAGACTCACAATGGCGCGAGCGCGGCTATCGTGAAGCGCTTGCCGCGCATGATATTCCTTTTGATGAAACCCTGGTCTCCTCTGGCGAGTTCGATCAGGAGACAGCCTATCAATCTTTGAAAAAACTAATTCACAACGGCGTGGATTTTGACGCGGTCTTTGCAGGTGATGATGATGCCGCCATTGGCGTGTACCGCGCCTTGAAGGAAGCCAACCGCCTCATCCCCGACGATGTGGCTGTTGTCGGCTTTGATGATGTGGATTTCGCCGGATACATTTCCCCGCCGCTGACGACTGTCCGCGCACCGATAGAAGAAATAGGGAGAGAAGCCGTCCGCCAGTTGTTAAGCCTCTTGAACGGCGAACAGGCTCAAAGTCTGGTGTTGAAGCGCACGGAGTTGGTCATCCGCGAGTCTTGCGGATGTTTGAAACATTCATAAAGGAGGTGGCACATCTCATATCCCCCCCGACCATTTCCAGTCGTCAAATTCAAATCAAATTTCTCGGAGGAGAAACATGGCTAGAAAATTGCTCAGCATTCTAAGCGTGCTGTTGGTGGCATCCATGCTGCTGGCGGCTTGCGGTGGCGGAAACGCTGCCAGCGACGAAAAAGTTTTGCGAGTGTGGATTCAATGGGGCGACAACCCACAGCAAATTCAGGAACTGTTCGATAAGTACACTGCTGAGAGCGGCATCAAGGTGGAAGTGACCGCACCCATTGACGATGATAAGGTGTTGCCTGCGCTGACCGGTTCGAACCCGCCCGATATCCTGGTGTTGAGTGGCGGCGATGCTGCGAAATCTTTCTATAAAGAAGGGTTGGTGCTTGAGCTTTCAGAATCCATCAAGACCGGCAATATAGATATGACAGATATGTACGAAGCCCCGTTGAGCCAGTGCCGGCAGGGCGACAAGATCGTTTGTCTGCCGTGGGGTACCGATGCGTACGCGCTGTTTTGGAACAAAGACCTGTTTGAAGCCGCCGGGCTCGACCCCGAGAAACCGCCTTCAACCATGGAAGAACTTGTGGAGTATGCCGAGAAGTTGACCATCGTCGGCGCAGATGGCTCGCTTGAACAGGTGGGTTTCATCCCCAATCACTCCTGGAGCCACACCGACTTGTACGCCCGCAATTTTGGCGGCTTCTGGTACAGCGATGACGGTACTGCCCTGACCGCCAACAGTCAGGCGATGATCGACGCACTCACCTGGCAGCAGCAGTTCTACACCAAATACGGCGTGGATAACCTGCAGGCATTTGCCTCTGGCTTTGGCGAATACAGTTCGCCCGATGCTCCGTTCTATGCGGGCAAGGTTGCCATGATGGTGGAAGGTGAGTGGCAGGTGGGACCCAACTTCATTCCCAAACTCAAGCCTGAATTGAACTACGGCGTGGCTGCCTTCCCGCCGCCTGCCGACCATCCCGAACGCGCCGGTACCATCGTCAATCAGGGGACTGCTGTGGTTATTCCCACCGGCGTGGCGGACAAGGAAGCCTCTGCAAAATTGCTGGCGTGGATGATGTCGCCTGCTATCGTGGCGGAAGAGTTCTGTTACAACGCCAACCTGCCCACCAGTAAAAAGGCTGCCGAGGCACAATGCTTCAAGGATTTGGGACCCAAATTCCAGGTCTTTGTAGATTTGATGGCAAGCCCGAACGCCTATGCCATGATCACCACCCCGATCTCGTTCGAGTTGAATGATGCGCTGGGTGCAGCCGAAGAAGAGATTCTGCTCACAGGCGCCGACCCCAAGGAGACACTCGACGCCATTCAAGCCGAATTTGAACCCAAGTTCAAAGAGGCGATGGGTCAGTAAATCAAACCTGAGACCCTAAAGGTTTTAAGAACCTTTAGGGTCTCCTCCCGCTGGAGCGTGAAATGGAAAACTCAACCGAACGCAAATTCCTCGGCTTCAAACTCCCACCCAAAACGGTGTGGACGAAGCGCGCCAAGTCTGACCTGCGCACGGGGTTGTTATTCCTCTCACCGTGGCTGATCGGTTTCTTCGCCTTCACGCTCTATCCGATGGTTGTCTCCTTTTACTATAGTTTTACAATCTATCATTCCAAACGCGCGCCTGAATGGGTTGGGTTTCAAAACTATACCGAACTCTTTGCCGACGATAAATTCTGGCTCTCGCTCAACAACACCCTCTACATGGTGGTGATCGCCGTGCCGCTTGGGTTATTCGCGTCTTTTCTTTGCGCCTTGCTTCTCAACCTCAAAGTGCGCGGACAGGCTTTCTATCGCGTCGTTTATTTTCTCCCGTCCATCGTGCCGACCGTGGCAGGCACAATTCTCTTCCTCTGGTTGTTGAATCCGCAGGTGGGGTTGGTCAATACCGTACTCGGTATATTTGGCATAGACGGACCCAACTGGATGGCAGACCCGAACTGGTCGAAGCCCGCACTCATTTTGCTCGGTATGTGGGGCATGGGCGGTACGATCATCATCTATCTTTCAGGTTTACAGGACGTGCCGCAAAGCCTTATCGAAGCCGCCGAACTCGACGGCGCTAATTGGTTCCAACGCCTGTGGCATATCACCATCCCAATGGTTTCGCCCATCACGCTCTTCAACCTCATCACAGGCATGATCGGCATGTTCCAATATTTTGCACAAGCCTACGTTGTCGGTGGCGGCGACAGCCTCGGACGCCCGCTCAACTCTACCCTGTTTTATTCCGTTTATCTTTATCAGAACGCCTTCCTCTATTTGAAAATGGGCTATGCCTCCGCCATGGCGTGGATCCTCTTCATTATTATTTTGATTTTGACTCTGCTCCTCCTCAAAGTCAGCGACAGATTCACTTACTATTCAGGATGATGCAATGATGAACCCCGCCTCTCCCCTGACCTCGAACCGGTCGCGCCAACCTGAGCATGATCCACGCCGTGACCGCACCGCGCATAAGATCCGCAGCCTTTTCATCTCCACTCTCAGCCACGGACTCATCATCTTCGTCGGCATGTTCTTCGCTGTCCCATTTTTGTGGATGCTGCTCACCTCGTTCAAATCCGACAAGGATGTCTTCCATACCCCGCCGCGCTGGCTGCCGCATGACGCTGTCCGCGTGGAAATTAACGGAGAAGAGTATCCGATATACAACGTCAAAACCGAAGACGGAGTCAAGCAATATGCTGCGCTCAAGATCGAAAGCGGCGTGGCATATTTTGTAGACCCCGCCTATCCTGATGTGGTCATTCCCACCAAATTACAGCAAGGTACAGAACGAGTCGCCGAATTGGTGGAGGAAGTTTCCTTTCGCTGGCAAAACTTCCCCGACGCAATGAACCGCGGCAGTCGCCCGGGAGTGGGGGCGAGTTTCTGGGTTTACTTCAGGAATAGCCTTGTCATTGCCTTCTTTATGATCATCGGTACTCTGGTCTCGAATACACCTGTGGCGTATGCCTTTGCACGGCTGAAATTCCCCGGACGCGATGTGCTCTTCGTCATCATCCTTGCCACCATGATGCTTCCGTTCCAGGTGACGATGATCCCGGTTTATCTTTTGTTCAACGACACACTCGGTTGGGGGGATACCTTCCTGCCGTTGATTGTTCCCGCCTTCTTCGCCAATGCCTGGGATGTGTTCCTCCTGCGGCAATTCTTCAGGACCATCCCGGAAGAAATGTGTGACGCTGCAAGAGTGGACGGCGCCAGCGAGTGGCAGATCTTCACGCAGATCGTCCTGCCGCTTTCCACACCTGTGCTTGCCACCATCACGGTTTTCACCTTCCTGTATGCCTGGAACGATTTCACGGGACCGCTATTGTTCCTCAATAGTCCGCGCAATTTCACCATGGCATTGGGCTTGCAGGATTTTCAGGGGCAGAACATCATCATTTGGAATCAACTAATGGCGGCGGCAACCGTCTTCACCCTGCCCATCATCATCGCTTTTTTCTTTGCACAGAAGACGTTCATTCAGGGAATTAAGTTGACGGGATCGAAAGAATAATTTGGCGTAGGGACGGGGTCGCCCTGCCCCTACAAAGATATGACACCTATGGAACTCATCAAAGTACACAACCACCAGATCGTCACCGCAAAAAACAAACCCCTCCGCCTGCGCGGGTGGAACATCGGTGGCTGGCTCAACATGGAAGACTTCATCAATGGCTTCGTCGGCGCGGAGCATAAATTACGCGCTACCATGAGCCGCATTGCAGGCAGGGAGAAGGCGCAGTTCTTTTTCGACCGTCTGCTCGACCACTTCTTCACCGAAGACGATGTAAAGGCGATGGCGAAGTTCGGCGCGAATGTGATCCGCATCCCGTTCAATTACCGCCACTTTGAAAGCGACGACAAGCCTTTTGAATACCTCGAAAATGGATTCAAAAGGCTCGACCAAGCCTTTGACTGGTGCGCCAAATATGGGATTTACGTCATCCTTGATTTTCACGCCGTGCAAGGCTGGCACAACCCCGACTGGCACAGTGACAACGCGCACGTCCACATCCTGCTGTATCAGCACAAACATTTTCAAGAACGTTTTGCGGGATTGTGGAAAGAGATGGCAAAGCGTTACAAGAACCATCCTGCCCTTGCTGGCTATGGGTTGATGAACGAACCCTGCACACGCGTCCATTACGAGAACTACGACTCGCCCGCCTACGACAGGGACGGGTTGAATAAAGTCCATCGTCTCGCCGCGCAAGCCATCCGCGAAGTGGATTCGGATCACATCCTGTTCGTCGAAGGCGATAACTTTGCCTGTGAATTCGACGGTCTTGATGTGACCTTCGATGAGAACATCGTAGTGGAAAGTCACAACTACATGTCGCCCACGGGTGGCGGCGCTGTGTATCCTGGCGTCATTGACGGTATGTACTGGAACCGCGACATGGTTGCAGCAGAGTTTGGAATGCATAGCGGCACACGCTGTGCATTCAACCATCACAAGCCCATCTTCGTCGGCGAGTTTGGGACGTGGTATGCGGGGTATCCCGAAGCGATCAAATATCGCGCCGCCGCGCTGGATGACCAGCTCGGCGTGTTCGACTCGGCGGGAATCCACTGGGCAGTGTGGACGTGGAAGGACATCGCTTCGATGGGGTCGTTCAATCTCGATCCAGAGTCAGAGTATGTGCAAACCATCGCGCCGATTCTCAAGGCAAAGAAAGACGCCGCCGATTGGGAAGGGGAGATGCCCAAAGGAAGCGTGGCGAAGGCGTTGAAAAATTCTGCAGACGCGATCGATGCTTATTTGGTACAGACCAACCTCAAGGTCCAGATTGACCGCCGCTGGTTCGCGCAATACACCCTGTTCGGCTATCTCGCACAATTCCTGCAAGTGCCATACGCGAATCTGTTCAAAGACATCTCCGAAGAAAAATTGGACGATATGCTCAGCGCGTTTGCATTGAAGAACTGCGTCGAGAACAAGACCATCACAAAAGTATTGAAGAAACACTTGACCACCTGAAACCTGATACCTGGAACCTGACACATGACACTTCACAAATTCCCTCACAACTTTCTCTGGGGTGCAGCCACCGCGTCCTATCAAATCGAAGGCGCCTGGAACGAAGATGGCAAAGGCGAATCGATCTGGGATCGCTTCAGTCATACACCAGGAAAAATATCCGATCACTCCACAGGCGACATTGCCTGCGATCACTATCATCGTTACGAAGAGGATATTGCCCTCATGCGCCGTTTGGGATTAAAAGCCTATCGCTTCTCGGTCTCGTGGACGCGGGTTCTGCCTCTCGGGGCGGGGAACGTCAACCCAAGCGGGCTCGATTTCTACGACCGCCTTGTGGATGCGCTATGCGCCGCGAACATCGAACCGCTTCTCACCTTGCATCATTGGGATTATCCGCAAGCATTATATGAAAGCGGCGGCTGGATAAACCGCGCCAACCTGCATCACTTCGCCGATTATGCCGCCATCGTTTCTAAACGCCTCAGCGACCGCGTAAAGTTCTGGACGACCTTCAACGAGCCAGGCGTCATCGCATGGGATGGCTATGTCAGCGGCGAACATGCCCCAGGGGAGCAAGACGCGCTCAAGGCGAAACAGGTGGCGCACAATCTCATGGTGGCGCATGGTCTTGCCGTTCAGGCGATTCGCGGAGTGGATCCAGATCTCAAGGTTGGGATCGTCCTCAATCAGTGGATGGCAGACGCGGCGGATGATGACCCGCAGTCCATTCGCAATGCCGAAAGCGCGTGGAACCGCAGCGAGACGGCTTTCATCCATCCCATCTTCAAAGGCTATTACCATCCCGAGTATGTTGAGTTCGCAGGCGGTTTGCCTGAAATTCAAGCAGGCGACATGGCGCTCATCGCCCAAAAACTGGACTTCCTTGGCATCAACTTTTACTCGCGCAATTTGTATAACGCACAAGGGCATGTGGAAGAAGTGACTGGCTCGGAATACACCGAAATGGGCTGGGAAGTCTGCGCTCCCGCCCTGCGCCGCATGTTGAATAAGATCAACCGTGATTACAATGTGCCGCCCATCTACATTACCGAAAACGGCGCGTCCTTTCCTGATGAAGTCAGCGTCGACGGAAAAACCCACGATCCGCGCAGGCTCGATTATTTGAAACAGCATTTCATCCAAACCCGCCTCGCCATGCAAGACGGTGTGGATGTGCGCGGATACATGGTCTGGTCGTTAATGGATAACTTCGAGTGGGGGCACGGCTACACCAAACGCTTCGGCATCATCCGTGTGGATTATGAAACACAGAAGCGCACGATCAAAGATTCTGGTGAATGGTATGCGGAAGTGATACGGAAGAATGAAGTGATTGATTAGATGTTTGACCGCAGATCACCGACTGCTCCATGAGGTCTATTGTAGGTGGTCTGTGGTTAGATTATTGCGGCGTTATGGTTGAGGGTCGCCGCATAACAAATCCACCCTATAACCTCCATATCTCTATTTGGAGGCTCCCCATGGGACACCACGACGAACACGAAAATGAAAAGGAACACAAGCACGACGATCACGCGCACGACCACCCGCACCCACATGAGCATGATCATCAGGATCACGAACATCATGACCATCATCACGATCATGAACATGAACACGATCACGACCACAGGCACTCCCATTCCAGCAACCCCGTAATCGCCTGGCTGCAACATCTTTTCTCTCCGCATAGCCACGGACACCAGCAAGCCGCACTTGACCCAAACCTCGCCACCGACAGAGGTATGTGGGCGTTGAAGGTTTCATTTGCAGGGTTAATGGTCACCGCGATCTTTCAGGTTGTCATCGTTATCATCAGTAGCAGCGTCGCCTTGCTTGCGGATACCATCCATAACTTTTCCGACGCGCTGACTGCCATTCCGCTCGGATTTGCCTTCTGGCTCTCGCGCCGCGCCCGCAACAAACGCTACACCTATGGCTATGGTCGTGCGGAAGATATTGCTGGTGTCATCATCGTTTTGATGATCGCATACAGCGCCTTTGAAGCCATTCGTCAGGCAGTGCTACGTTTCATCACCCCCGAACCGATTACGAATCTCGGTTGGGTTGCCGCCGCCGCCGTAATCGGATTTTTCGGCAACGAACTGGTTGCCATCTTCCGCATCAAGGTGGGTAAGGAGATCGGCTCTGCCGCGCTCATCGCCGACGGCTACCACGCAAGGACTGACGGCTTTACCTCACTGGCAGTGCTGGCAGGTGCAATCGGAGTCTGGCTTGGCTACCCTATTCTCGACCCGCTGATTGGGTTGGGTATTGGCATCGCCATTCTTGGCATTGTGTTGCACACTGCAAGAGACATGTGGCATCGCATGATGGACGCAGTTGACCCCGAACTCTACGAAGAGTTTAAACATATTGCATCCCATGTAAGCGGGGTAATGGACGTTCACAGTGCGGCGCTTCGCTGGGTGGGGCATCGCCTGTTGGGCGAAATGCACGTCACAGTTAATTGCAAGTTATCTGTGCTCGAAGGTCATCGCATCGTAGAAGAAGTGCGTCACAACCTTTTCCACGAATTCCCCGCATTGGTCGAAGTGATCGTCCACGCCGACCCGTGCGAATGTGACAAGACCATCGAATACCATCCCACCGCGCATCATCAATTTTTGTCCGCGGCAGATTGATGTCAAATACTGACAGTCACTTTCAATGTGACTGTCAGTTCAAGGAAAATCATGATCGAAACAGGCGTTTCTTATTTTGCCAATGGCTGGCTCCATCACTTCGAGCGCGACCTCGAAGATATTCTCGCCCATAACTGCACCTACATCGTTCATTGCTTCAGCGAAAATGAAATGGTCTTTGCCCGCCAACGCACCACACAGTTTTTCCAGAAGACGCGCAACGCGGGCTTGGGCTGCTGGGCGAATCCCTGGGCGGTGATGGGGCTTTTCGGCGGCGAGCAGTTTTCCGCGTTCGTGCCGCGTAACCCGGATGCCTGTCAGATGCTTTCCACAGGTCAACGCGCGCCTGCCGCTTGCCCCTCCGCGCCAGAGACTCGCGCCGCCATGAGGCTGTGGCTCGACATGGCAATCGACTTTGGCGCCGACACCATCTTCTGGGATGAACCACATCTTTACATTCCAGATTGGGATGACCTGCACTTCGCTCCCGACTCCGCCTTTGCCTGCTTCTGTCCGAGATGCCGCGACTCTTTCCAATCTCGGTTTGGGCAACCTTTGCCCCAAGCTGGACCGGGGCAAACTCTGTCCCTACAGCCCGAAATGCGCCAACACCGCGAAGACCTGATGGTGGACTTCCTCTCCGAAATGATCGGCTACGCCCATGACAAAGGCGCGAAGAATGCCATCACGCTGTTACCTGTGGACGATGAAGCAAATGAGTCCTTGCCTTGGGATCGCATCGCCGACCTTCGCGGGCTGGACATCTTCGGCACCGACCCATATTGGTATTTGCACGACAAAGATTGCACAACCTTCGTCAGTGAACAGATGAAAAAGACGATGGATGTTTGCCAGCCGCGCGGGCTGACTCCACACTTTTGGGCGCAGGGGTTTGGAATCCCGTCGGGCAGGGAAGATGAACTCGAAACAGGATTCACCCTCGCCGTGGAAAGAGGCGCACAGTCCATTGCAGTATGGGGTATGCATGGCAACGCCGCCTGGGACGGCGCATCCGAGAATCCTGAAAAAGTTTGGGATGTGGTTGGCACAACCTTTGGAAAATTGAGGAATCCATGAAACAGATTTGGAATTTGCCGAAAGTCGATCTCATGCCCTTCTCCGAGATCGAAGACAAACGCGAATCTTTGCTCGTCACCTCAGGTCCTGCATGGAATGCGGTGAAAGAAAATCTCAAAGGGCTCAATATTCAGGCTCAACTTGAAATAACAGAAGCGAATACAGAATACTGGGATAATCGAAAATCATCAATCGAAAATCAAAAATTTGAGGTCGTCTATGCCATCGGCGGCGGTCTTGTCGCAGATGCTGCAAAATACTTCGCATCCAAACTCAATTTGCCGCTCGTGGTTCTTCCAACCGCCCTCTCGGTGGATGCATTCATTACTGCCGCATCAGGCATCCGCAAAGATGGATGCGTGTACTACATCGAGACGAAAGTGCCCGAGCGCCTCATCCTGGACTTTGAAACGATCGCCAAAGCCCCAGCCTTTATTCGCGCCGCAGGAATCACAGACGTTATGTCCATTGCCACGGGCGCATGGGATTGGAAGTTCGCGCACGAGCAGGGCAAAAATCCCGCAGGCATGGAATTCATCCCCTGGGTGTACGACAATGCTCAATCCATTCTGTGCGGCGTGCTCGATTGCGCTGAAGCCGCGGGGCGCGGCGACCACGATGGACTCAAAACGCTTTATGACTGTCTCGCGATGGAAGTACAGTTATGCAATCAGGTCGGTCACTCCCGCCCCGAAGAGGGGAGCGAGCATTATTTCGCCTACGCCATCGAAAACGAAATGGGGCACGGACTCCCGCACGGTGACCTGGTGGGTCCTGCCATTTTGCTCATCGCCAAACTTCAGGAACAAGACATTGCCCCTCTGGAAAAAGCCCTGAAAGCCTGCAACGTTCCGCTCAGCAACATTCCGCAAGGTATGATCGAGCGAACGCTGAAGATCTTGCCTGCATATAGCCGCAGGCATAATTTGTCTTTTGGAATTGCACATACTTTATAACTGCCTAGAACTGACTGCCGTCAGCATAAATTGGAGACACCATGACACTACGAATCGCATTTGCAGGCACAGGCTATATCAACAAGGTCCATGCACAGGCGGCACAGAACCTGGGCTTGGAGTTGACTGCCGTTGTAAATCACAAAGTCGACTCAATGATCGGGTTCAGCAAACGCTTTGGTATCACGCGCCAATATGAAAACGTGGAAGCGCTGCTCAAAGAAGGCGGTGTGGATGCGCTTGTTGTTTCAACGCCAAACTATCTTCATGCGCCGCAGACGATCGCCGCATTGAATGCAGGTGTCCACGTTATGGTTGAGAAGCCCATGGCAATGAACGCCGTCGAAGCGGAGCAGATGAACGCAACCGCAGAAAAATCTGGCGCGACGTTGATGGTGGCGCACTGCTGGCGTTTCGACCCCGATGTGTTGTGGTTGAAAGAGCAATCGTCAAGGTTGGGAAAAGTTATTCGGACAAAAGGCTATGGCGTGCATACGCATTGGGGACCGAGCGGATGGTTTACACAGAAACAATTTGCGGGTGGTGGTGCCATGGCAGATATGGGCATCCATGCCTTGGATACCGCCCGCTTTTTGTTGGGCGACCCGCAGCCCGTTTCGGTGTATGCAAAGATCGGAACCTATTACAAAGATTTCGATGTAGACGATACGGGTGTTATCATCATCGAGTGGGACAGCGGTGCGACATCGTATATTGAGTCGGGTTGGTGGCAGCCGCACAGCGACGGTCCTGAAGCGGCGACGCAGTTGTACGGCTCAAAAGGGTTTGGTCAGTTATTTCCAACCAGGTTGGTTCTGCCCAACGAAAAAGGACAAAAACCGGATGAGATCGAATCGGGTTTTGAATTCCCGCGCAAGGAGCATTGTCCGCAGAGCTTGTATGATGAGCAGTTGAGATATTTTGCCGAATGCATTGAGAGCAGGCAAAAGCCAAACCCTGGTGGCATGGAAGGACTCGTAAATATGCAGGTTGTTGATGCGGCGTATGAGTCGAGCCGTACAGGAAAAGCAATCAATATAAAACGACCGCAGATGACCGACCGCGGACAGTAAGGGCTATTGCAGTCTGTTGTCTGTGGTCATACGGTAGCGAACGAAAGCGAAAAGGTACATATGAAAATCTGCATTGTTGGCGGTACAGGTAATATCAGCCAGCCTATTGTGAAGTTACTACTCGAAAAAGGACACGACGTCACCCTCTTCAATCGCGGACAGAAAGCGAAAGTGCCCGAGGGTGTGCGTGTCATCACCGGCGATCGGTATAACCGCGAAGACTTTGAACGTAAGATGCAAGCCGAAAAATTTGACGCGGCGATCGACATGATCTGCTTTACTGCTGAAGATGCTGCTTCCAGCGTCCGTGCGTTTCGTGGAGTCGGTTGGTTTGTGCAGACTTCCACTGTTTGCACCTACGGCATTCAATACGACTATCTTCCTGTGGATGAGACCCATCCATTACGCCCCAACACCGAATATGGACGCAATAAGGTTGCGGCGGATCATGTCTATCTTGAGGCGTATCACCGTGAGAAGTTCCCTGTGGTCATCATCAAACCCTCCACCACGTATGGACCTGTGCAGGGAATGCTGCGTCAAATCTGCTGGGACTTCTCCTGGATCGACCGCGTCAAAAAGGGCAAACCGGTCATCATCTGCGGTGATGGTTTTTCCATTCATCAACACCTGCACGTGGATGATATTGCCCATGCGTTTGTCGGTGTGATCGGCAAGGAGCATACCATTGGACAGACCTATAATGCCGTGGACCGTGGATATTACACATGGCTTGATTATCACAAACTTGCCAACAAAATTCTCGGAAGAGAAGTTGAGTTGATCGGCATTCCATTGGAAGACCTCAAGCGGCTCAACGTCCCAGACATGGGCATTCTTGAAGATGAGTTTGCCTACAACGATTACTACTCTGCTGAAAAACTTTTCCGCGATGTGCCTGAGTTCAATCCTCGAATATCGTTGGAGCAGGGCATGACCCAGGTCTTTGAAGTGATGGAGCGCGAAGGGCGCATTCCCAATTCAGACGAATTGACCTGGGAAGATGAGATCATCGCAAAATACCGAAAGTTACATCAATAAGGAACAATATGAAGATCACAGTCATTGGTGGCGGGTCAACGTACACGCCTGAACTTGTAAACGGATTTCTCGCCAGAGCGGAGTCGTTGCCCATCAAGGAACTCTGGTTGATGGATATTGATAAGGAGCGGCTCGACATTGTCGGTGGGTTTGCGCAGAGAATGGTCAAGGCGAAGGGAGAACCGTTTAAGGTGATCCTGTCCACGGTCCAGAAAGAGGCGATTGCAGGGGCATCCTATGTCACCACGCAATTGCGAGTCGGCATGATGCCTGCCCGTCGCGGAGATGAATACCTCGGTCTGCGTCATGGCTTGATCGGGCAGGAGACCACGGGTGTGGGCGGCATGGCAAAGGCGCTGCGAACCATCCCTGTGATCCTCAGTATTGCGAATGATATTCGGGACGTTGCTCCTGGCGCGTTGCTTGCAAATTTCACCAACCCTGCAGGGTTGGTCACCGAAGCGTTGAATCGTTACGCGCCTGATGTGCCCGCAGTGGGGGTTTGTAATGTGGGCATCACCACCAAGATGGAAATTCTCGAAGGCTTAGAGAAAGTGACGGGCAATAAGATCGAAGACCATCGCGCTGTGTTGAACACGCTTGGTCTTAATCATCTCACCTGGCATCGCGGTTTCACTGTGGATGGCGAAGAGATGTGGCAATATATTTTCCCTGCCTATCTCGAAGAGGTGAAAAAAGAAGCGGAACCCGAATGGGATATTCGCACGCTTGAAACGCTTGGCATGATTCCCAATTACTATTTGCAATATTTTTATTACACCGAAAAGAAATTCAACGAGCAAAAGAAATGGCCGCCCTCACGCGCGGAAGAAGTGATGGAAATCGAAAAAGACCTGTTGCGCGATTATGCCGACCCGAACCTGACCGAACCGCCTGCTGACTTGATGAAACGCGGCGGAGCGTATTATTCCACGCTGGCAACTCAACTCATCAATTCGCATTACAACGATCTGGGTGAAGTGCATGTGGTCAACACGCGAAACAATGGAGCCGTGAAAGATTACCCCGCGGATTGGGTTTTGGAACTGCCCGCCAAAGTGGATGCCAAAGGGATTCATCCGCTTCCTGCCGACCCGCTGCCTGCTTCGTGCTTCGGGCTTGTCTCTCAGGTGAAGATGTACGAACTACTCACCGTCGAAGCCGCCGTGCATGGCGATACGAATGCGATGTATCAAGCCTTGCTCACCAATCCACTTGGACCCAGTGCGGATAAGGTGCAGGCAGTGATGGATGATATGTTGGAAACGAATAAGCAGTGGCTGCCGCAATTTAAGTGACAGGTGAAAGGTGATGATCGACGATGACAAAACCAAATCCTCTTCTCAAAAAACTTGGCTATTCTGATACTGACCGCTTGGTCATCATCCACACCGATGACATTGGAATGTGCCATGCCTCGGTGCAGGCATTCAAGGATTTGTGGTCTGTCGGCGGGGTGACGTCTGGTGCGGTGATGGTTCCCTGCGCATGGTTCCCTGCTGTCGTGCAGATGTGCCGAGAAAACCCCGACATGGATATGGGAGTCCATGCGACGCTGAATTCGGAATGGGAAAACTATCGGTGGGGACCAGTTTCGGATGTGGGGGCAGGCTCAGGGTTAAGGGATGAGGCGGGCTACTTCCATCAATGGCATCATGCCGTGTATGACAACGCTTCTGTAGAAGAGGTGGATGCCGAAGTCAATGCGCAGATCGAAAAGGCGTTGAAGGCGGGTATTGACGTGACGCATGTCGATTCGCATATGGGCACGATCATGAATCCGAAATTTATTCAGACGTATATTCAGGCGGCGGGGGGCAGGGCGTTGCCAAATATGTTGCCGCGTTTGGATGCCGTGGGGATAGAGATGATGAGTATCAGCGCAGCGGACCGGGTTGCATACGCGCCGATCATGGAAATGCTCGAAGGAATTGGCATGCCAACACTGAATGGGATCATGTCCATGCCGCTTGACCAGCCGAATGGGCAAATTGAAACTGCAAAGCAATTGTTTGGTACTTTGCCTGTGGGTATTACGCATTTCATTTTGCATCCGTCCATTGATACACCTGAATTACGCGCCATTGCTCCCGATTGGGAAAGCCGCGTGGCAAATTACGAAACCTTCATGAGCGATGATTTGAAGAATTTTATCGAGAGCGAAGGTATCAAGCCGATCGGGTATCGGGCGATACGGGATGCGATGAGGAAATGATTTTCTTTCCTCTTTCGTTTTTTAAATTTATGTAAAGAGGAAAGAAGGAAGAATGCCAAAGGAGATCACATGACCACCACCGAATTCAAAACCAGCACAAAAACGCGAATTATGTATTCATTGATGAGCCTGGGCGTGGCGACACCTGCCGAGGCGGTGGCGGGTATTATTGCCTTTTACATCGTGGATGTAAAAAACCTGCCGACTGAATGGTTTGCGACCTTCTGGTTCTTTTACACGATCTATAACGCCATTAACAACCCGCTGTTGGGATTCATGTCTGACCGCACGCACTCGCGTTGGGGCAGGCGCATTCCGTATGTGCTGTTTGGCGGGTTACCGTATGCGGCGGCGTTTGCTTTGTTGTTCACCGCACCCTTTGATGGGAAAGATGATCCGCTTGGTTTGTTGATTTACTTCGGCGCGGCAATCGTGATTTGGGAGACATGTTACACGGCGTTTGCCACAGGCTATTATGGCTTACTGCCCGAAATGTTCGGCGATTACCGCGAGCGGACCGATGTTGCCGCCAAGATGAACATCTTTCAAACCGTAGCGTTGGTGTTGGGCGCTGCCATGCCGCCACTGCTTGCGGATATGTTGGGCTGGTCTGGCATGGCGACGGTATTGGCAGTGATTTCAGTGATCGCCATTTACACGGGCTATCCTGCTTTATTCGAGCGCGCCGATTTGAAAACCGACACCAGTTTTCCGTTTATGCAGGCTTTAAGATACACCTTTGCAAACCGCAGTTATCTAACCGCCGCAGGCGCGCAGATGATGCGTTTTGTGGCAACGGGCACGCTGCAAACGGGTATTTTGTTTTATCTCAAGTACAGCCTCAAAGTGGATGAAAGTCTGGGCACTGTCATTTTGGGAATTGCCTTTCTGGTGGCGATGATCTCGCTTTACCCGTGGCGCAATTGGGTGGCAAACAAACTCGACTCACGCCGCACGCTGATGATTGCCAATGCAATCATGATCCTGGGCATTGTGCCAATGGGTTTCTCGCCCAGTATCAATTTCACTTATGCGGCGGCGGTCATCCTTGGCGTTGGCTTGGGCGGTTTGGTCTTGATCGGCGACATCATCATGGCGGAAGTGGTGGATGAAGATGAAGTCAAGACGGGGCACCAACGTGCGGGCATGTATTTTGGCATGAGCGGTTTCCTTATCACCCTTAGCGGACTTATTGTTTCTTCCGTGTTCGGTCTCGTCATGCCTGCCTTTGGGTACAACACCTTGCTGGATGTTCAACCCCCCAGCGTGGACTTGGGCTTTCGTATCTTCCTGACCGTGCCTACATCTATCGGCTTTTTGCTCGCCATCTTTTTATTGTGGCTGTATCCATTGCATGGGAAGCGTTTGGCAGAGATCAAAGAAACGTTAAAGAATAAAAGAGACACCATTTCTCAATGACCGCAGACGACTGGCCACAGACCGCGCGAGTTACGATCAACGGTCAGTGGGGGCGTCAAGGGATGATATGAAATAATGAAACGATACTTTGTAGGATTAGATGTTGGTTCGTCCAAAACCCATGCCTTGATCGTGGATGAAAACGGTCAATGTGTTGGCTTTGGCAAGGCGTGGGGCGGTAATCACCAGGGTGTTGGCTATGATGGTTTCTTCAACGTCATCGCAGAGGCGCTTGATGGTGCATTGAAAGCCTCGGGCGTGGACAAGGCTTACATTGCGGGAGCAGGCTTTGGCGTGGCGGGATACGATTTTCCGTCGGATAGAGAAGCGCATTTGAAAGAGATCGCAAAGTTGGGGTTGGCTTGTCCCGTTGAAATTGTCAATGATGGCGTGAATGGTTTGCTGGCAGGCGCGACGCGCGGCATTGGTGTGAACGTCACGGCGGGGTCGTCGAACAATGCGCGCGGAAGAAACAAGCATGGCAAAGAAGGTCGCATTGTCGGCAATGGTGCGCTGTTCGGCGAAATGGGCGGCGGCATTGAGATCGTGCAGCATGGCTTGCAAAAAGTTAACCATGCCTGGATCAAACGCATCCCACCGACCGCGTTGACGCAGATTTATCTTGAAGCCACGGGTGCAGAAAACGAAATGGATCTGATGGAAGGGCTTTCGAACGAGCAATATCATTTGTTCCCTTTCATTGCGGTTCAGATCATTCAAGCCGCTCGCAATGGCGATGTTGCCGCGCAGGACATCATTCACTTTGCAGGTGAAGAACTCGGCTGGCTGGCGGTTTCGGTGGCGCGTCAGATCGAAATGGAAAACGATGAAGTGGAAGTCATTCAATCGGGCAGTATCTTCGAGGCGGGCGAGATTATCACTGTGCCGATGAAGGACATTGTACTCAAGCATTGCCCCAAGGCAAAAATGATTCGGCTCGACGGTCCGCCTGTGGTGGGAGCGGTGTTGCTTGGCATGGAGCAGGCTGACTTCGATGGATATGCCGTGCGCGATGTAATGGTGAAGACCGCAAAATCATTGATCAGTAATTAAGTGGAGTCGATATGAAAATTGGATACGCACAAACTGTTATTACTCCTTCGCTTGAAAAGCCTGTTTATCTTGCGGGCTTTGGCAATGACCGTCGCGCAAAGACCATTCATGATGATCTGTATGCCCGTGCGCTTGCCATTCAAACTGAGCAGACCACGCTCGTGCTGGTGGCGCTTGATCTGATCGGTTTCTTTCGCCCCGATGCATATGAGGTGATCGAGAAAGTCAATCGCCCCGATGTGCAGATCGTCATCGCATCCACCCACACCCATCACGGACCCGACACAATGGGGCTGTGGGGACCCGACCAAAAGACTCGCGGCGTGGATGAAGTGTGGATGTCTGCCACCAAACAAAAAATTGTGGATGGTATTCGCGCCTCTCTTTCTACGCTCAAGCCTGCTTCTGTTAAATGGGCTTCGGTCCACGTCCCAGGCTTGGTCAAGAATGCGCGCAACCCAGAGATTCTCGATGACGAGTTGACTCTACTTCAGTTTTTGGATGCTGATCACCGATCACTGGTCACTCTCTTTAACTTCCCTTGTCACCCCGAAGTGCTGTGGGAACATAATCCAAACATCACCTCAGACTACGTTTATACCTTGCGTGAAGAAACCGAAAAGCAGACAGGCGCTCCGTGCATTTTCTTCTCTGGCGCGTTGGGCGGCATGATGACCCCCGATGTGAAAGATCATTCATTTGAAGAAGCGGAATTCATGGGCAGGAGGTTGGCAGAAGAGGGATTGAAGACGCTGAATGCAGTATCCAGTGGTCAATTGAAAGAAGTCAGCATTGAGAAACGCATCATCAAAGCCAAACTTACCAACATCCTGTACAAACTCGCTTTTGGACGAAAACTCTTGCCTGATGCGCGTGATAAAAAGGGTTGTATCACTACTGAAGTTAATCTCGTCAAGATCGGTGGGTTGTGGCTGGCAACGGTCCCAGGGGAGTTACTGCCCAAGTTGGGCTTGCAACTCAAAGTGTGGATGAAAGAGGCGGGGGCGCAAGTAGCAGGCGTGATCGGGCTGGCGAACGACGAGTTGGGTTACATCCTGCCTGTGGAAGACTTCAAATATCCCTGGAACCCGTTCAAGCCAGGCAAGCATTATGAAGAGACGAATTCAATTGGGAAGGATATTGCGCCCAAGGTGATGGATGCGTTACACGATGTCATTGCGACCGAGCGACAGCGAGCGAAGCAATCTGATGATAAGACGGAGATTGCTTCGGGCTAACGCCCTCGCAATGACAGGAGAAATGAATGCCAAAAATCACCGTCATCGGCGGCGGGTCGTACACATGGGGACCTACCTTCATGCGCGATATTTTCGCCACATCTGAATTGGCTGGTTCGACCCTTGTTTTACACGACATCGCCCAAGACCGCGTGGACTTGGTGTATGCGCTCGGTCAAAGAATGATTCAGGAATTCAACCTGAACTTCCATCTGGAAAATACTCTCTCGCTTGAAGAAGCCCTGCAAGGCGCAGATTTTGTCATTCTGACCATCACTACAGGCAGGCTTGAGTCCATGCGCCCTGACTTGGAGATTCCTGCCAGATATGGAATCAAACAATCGGTGGGCGATACCACAGGTCCAGGCGGGCTGGCGAGGGCATTACGCAACATTCCCGTGGTAGCAGAGATCGGGCGCAAAGTGATGGAGATTTGCCCGAATGCACTCTTCCTCAATTACACCAACCCTATGACCGTACTCACACGCACACTTGCCATGCAAGGTGTAAAAGTAGTAGGCTTGTGTCACGAGTGGATCGGTGTGCGAGAAAAACTGGCGCAAATCTTCAACACTCAGCCTGAGAATGTCACTGCAAAAATCGCCGGCGTGAATCATTTGATCTGGGTCACAGACTTGTATGCAAACGGCAAACACGTTTGGGATGAACTGCCCGCCATTGCAGAAAAAATCCTAAGCGGCGAGATAAACGTTGATGAAGATGACACGTCAGTTTTTATTGACCATGCCAAAGTGAAATCCACATTGTTCCAGTTGTATGGCGCATTGCCCGCCGCGGGTGACCGTCACATAGCCGAGTTCTTTCCTCATTTTATCAACGAGTCCGCATCTTGGGGCGCAGACTACGACCTGAAATTGACCAGCATTGAAGACCGCCAAGGCTTGGAGATGTTCGCCAAGATGATGATCGAGTCTGTGCTCAACGGCGAAACGGACCTTGCTCCCTTTATGGCGGATATTTCCACCGAAGCTGCGAACAAAATCATCCGCGCTGTGACCTGCGGTGAGACGTACATTGGCATTATGAATCTGCCTAACACAGGACAAGTTTCCAATTTGCCCTGCGACGCGGTCGTTGAAACCTACGGCTATATCGATTCAACCGGCGTACACGCCACCACATATGGCGATGTCCCTGCTGGCGTACAGAATGTCTTGCAGAAGCATGTCTTGAATCAGGAGATGACCGTTCAAGCCGCACTGAACGGAGATTGGGGCTTGGCATTGCAGGTCTTGATAAACGATCCACTTACCAGTCGTTTGACCATTCCGCAGGCAAAACATATGTTGGAAGAGTTGCTCGAAGCGAACAGGCAGTATCTGCCCCTTTTCTTTCAATCGTAATTCCGAAATCAAAAAACGTACGTCGAAGAAGGAGAATCCTATGTCTGAATTAGCAATTCTTGGTGGAAGTAAAACTCGAATAGAGTCGTATCCTGATTGGCCCGTGTGGGATCAGCGTGATATTGACGCGGTGACAGAAGTTATCAAATCGGGGCGCTGGGGTGGGTATCCATACCCGGGACCCAAAACTGCGGAACTCGCGAAGAAATTTGCTGAGTTGCAGGGCGGCGGGTACGCTGTACCAATGACGAACGGGACCATCACTATGGAGGTGGCGTTACGCGCCGCGGGCATTGGCTGGGGTGATGAGGTCATCGTGCCTGCATACACATTCCAAGCCACTGCCTCTGCACCGATGGGAGCGGGAGCCATTCCCGTCATTGTGGATGTAGACCCGAATACGTATTGTCTTGATGCCAGGGCGGCGGAGAAGGCCATCACGCCAAAGACAAAGGCGATCATCCCTGTGCATCTCGGCTCGAACATGGCGGATATGGATGCCATTATGGCGTTGGCTGAAAAATATAACTTGATCGTGATAGAAGATTGTGCCCACGCACACGGCGCAAGATGGCGTGGCATGGGCGCAGGGACGATCGGTCACTTTGGCTCGTTCTCGTTGCAATCGTCCAAAACACTTACCTCAGGCGAAGGTGGAATCCTGCTGTGTAAATCTGCTGAACATGCGGCGTTGGCTGCTTCTATCATTGATTGTGGACGTCCGCATGCGTTGGGTGGTGGGGGAGAAGATCCTAATGGTCTGGCAGTTCAAGGAGGGAACTTCCGCATGAGCGAGTTGCAGTCTGCTATGGCGTTGGTGGGTATCGAACGCTTCCCTGAACAGGCAAAACAGCGCGAAGAGATGGCAGCCTACATGGATGAATCCTTGAGCGAAATCCCTGGTGTGCGTGTGCTTAAGCACGATGAACGTCATACCACGCGCTCGTTCTATCGTTACATCTTTGCCATTGACCCAAAGGAATTCGGCGTGGAACATGATGTTCTATGCGGCGCATTGGATGCAGAAGGGATTGATTGCTGGGTCGGCTACGAAGCCATGCACAACTATGAACTATTCCAGCCGCAAAAATCAAAACTGGCTGTGCCGAATGCCTTCCCGAAATATTTCGATTTCAAGAATATGAACCTGCCCGAAGCCACCCGCGCTTGCGAACACGAAGCTGTCTGGCTCGATGAAGCGGTCTTCCGTGCCGGACCCAAAGGCGTGGATGATGCCGTGGCGGCGATCAAGAAAATTCAAAGGAATGCGGAAGAGTTGAACAAGGCGGCTGAAGAGTTGAGGAAGAGACACGGAAAATAATGGTCGAAAAAATCGCCCCATCTATAATGGATGGGGCGATTTCAGTTTAACAACATAATAGTAACTGGTAGGGACTTAAAGTTAAGGGCGTTTTCATTTCTTCCGCAGAATCAACCAAACAATTCCCGAAAGCACCAACACAATCAATATGATTGACCAGGCTGGAAAGGATGACGTGGTTTCGTTAGCAGGTGATTTGGCATCGGGAGTTACAGTGGATATTGCCAGTGTAGGGATGGCGGGAATCGTGGCGGTGGCATTGACTACGGATTCAAAGATTGCTTCGGCAGTAGGCAGACGCGGCGTGGCTTGCGGTGTGAATATGGCTTTCATATCTGCAGGTTTCGGCTGCACCAAATCGCCGGGGGCAAAGATATCCAGTAGACCATTTGCGATCACAAAGCCATTGTTACTTCCAATCTCAAGTTTGGCGCGGCTTAGATCGAGTACAAAAATGCTGTTATCACCGAGTGCCGTTGCACCTTGCGAAGTAACCTCAATGGCTGTATTGTGATTCAAACCAACAGAGGGCAATTGCGGGTGATTGTATGCCAGCGAGAACCAACGCCCAAAACGGTTGTCTGCAAGGATTTGCGGTTCAAGCGTAATATCCAGCAGACCCAGCCCGGGTTGAATGTTGGTTTTTCCAAGCAGAAAGGATTTTTGCACAGCGATCTCGGCGTCTTCGCTTTCATTCGGGGTTGGCTCATGCGCCGAATAGAATGAGCCGAGGATGGGTGCAGCCGCATTGACTGCAAGGATGGGTTTGCCGCCCAACCAGAAATCGCGTAGGGAGGTCAACGCCTCCACCTGGACTTTGGATTGGTCTTTGCCGATCAGCAGGATGCCCGTCGTTTCGGCGGGTATCACCAATGGATCGCCGCCAGCGATGATTTGTGTCCCGCCGCCAAGCGCCTCGCTGTAGTCTTTGAGCGCATTCGTGGCGGAACGTTCGTTTGAATAGCCCACGGCAATGATCAAAATATTTTCACCCGCGATTTCTTTGAAATGCGCAAGGATAAGACTCTCATCGAGTGGTTTGGAAATATCCCCCGCAAGGATCAGCGCGCCTGCACCGTCTGGTGTTGTGAGCGATGTGAAATCTCTTTCGATTCTTTCTGCTGAAACTGCAAGGGAAGGCTGGCGTGTGTTCAAGTTATAGGAGGAACCGCCGGGTGAGAGTAGGTTGACGAGGATGTTACGTGCCGAGAGAAGGGGTGGGCGTTGTTCGTCAATCGAAACATAGTTCACTGAGTCGGCGGCGTGATAGGTCTCGGCATCGAGGATGGTCACGGTATACAAACCGAAGACGTCTCGCACGATATCACCCTCCACGATCGCGCCAGTGTAGGCATCCACGCCAATGCCCACATGCGGAACCCCGGGTTGAAGGATGGCGTTGAGCAATCGTCCCATGCGGGCGCGTTGGTGAAAGTGCTGGTCGAAGATGGCAGATTGCAGGCTTGAGTCCAGTCCGCGTTTTTCATCGGTGTTCCAGACATCTGCTGCGCCAAACGAGAGTGAATTTTCTGCGGCGTAGTTGAGGTTGTAGCCTGCCAGCATGGCACGAGATTGCATTCCACCGCCTGCGCTTGTGCCTGCCAGAATGGTTCCGCTTTGGTGAAGTTCGCCGATCCGCGCTTCGATGGTGGTGTTGGCAAGTATTTGCATGGCAACGGTTTGGTCGCCGCCGAGGATGAAGATGGCGGCAATATCATCGTTGAAGTGGGCAAGGTTGGCGGGATCTTCAGCATCAGCGCGGGTGAAGATCGGGACGAGAGTCGCTTTGCAGGTCTGGGAAGAGGCGGCACGTTTGCAGGCTTCTTCGATCTGGTAGCGGCGTTCTTCGGCGTCTTTGAGGTTTGTTTGCCGTTCGGCTTCTGTGATCGTGATGGCGTTGGTGGAGTAGGTGGGTGCAAGGATGAGGATATTCACTTGCCCGTTTTTGGCGTTGGCAACGGCGGCTTGTGAGAATCCGGCATAAACGTCAGAGTAGCCGCCGCCCATGGGGATGAGCAACCCGGCGTCGGTTTGGGCAGAGGCGCGGATGGTCGTCGTCAAAAGTATGAGTAGGAGGAGAATGCTGAGTTTGGTTTTCATAAATCCCTATTCCATAAATGAAAAGGCGGGAGTTATCTCCCGCCCGTGGGTTACTTTTTGCCGACGATGTGGCGCGGGTCGAGCGCGTCGCGCAGACCGTCGCCGAGGTAGTTGATGGCGATGACGACGAAGAAAATCATCAAGCCGGGGAAGATGGCTGTCCAAGGGGCGGTGAGCATTTGGTTTTGGGTATTTGAGAGCATGTTGCCCCAGGTGGGGGTGGGCAGTTGTACGCCGAAGCCCAGGTAGGATAGCCCGCTTTCGCTGATGATGGCGCCTGCCAACCCAAGCGTTGCTGAAACGATGATGGGACTCATGATGTTGGGCAGAATGTGCATGAAGAGCAGGCGGGCATCGGAGCCGCCAAGCGCGCGCGAGGCTTGTACGAATTCTCGTCCACGCAGTTCAAGGGTTGAAGCACGGACAAGCCGGGCGGTTCCCATCCATGAAAGGGCGCCAATGACGACGGCAATCGGCATGAAGGAACCTGCCTGGATGTTGGGCAGGTTGAGCGAGCGCAGGAACATGCCCATGGCGATGAGGACAAACAGGCGGGGGATGGAGAGGAAAATTTCGGTGATGCGCATGAGGATGCTGTCTGTCCAGCCGCCGTAGTAGCCTGACGTCAGACCGATCAATGTGCCAAGCACAATTGAAACGCCCATTGCCAGCAAACCTACGCTGAGGGAGATGCGCCCTCCGTATAGAATACGAGTCAGCATGTCTCTGCCGAGGTCGTCAGTGCCCATCCAATGTTCTGCAGATGGCGGCTGTAAGCGATTGAGCAGGTCTTGGTCGAAGGGGTCGTATGGCGAGAAGACGGGTGCGAATGCAATGACGACCGTCATGATCAGCATGATGATGCCGCCCAGCATGGCTGTGACATGGCGGCGGAAGCGCATCCAGAAGAACAGAAAGAGTGATTGTTCGCGGACGGTGCGGAATTTTTCGGCGGGAACGGATAGTGTTGTCATGGTTATGATAACCGGATGCGCGGGTCGAGGATGGCGTAGATAACATCCACGAGCAGGCTGGAGAGGATGATCAATGCGCTGTAAATGATGAGCACTGCCATAACAACGGGGTAATCTGTTTTGAGCGCGGCAGTGAAGTACAGTCGCCCGATGCCGGGCCAGGCAAAGATGGTTTCGGTAAACAACGCGCCGCCGAACAGCGAGGGCAGGTCCAACCCGATCAATGTTACCAATGGGATCAATGCGTTTCGCATGGCGTGTTTGAAGATGACCACTCTTTCGCGTGCTCCCTTGGCGCGGGCGGTGCGGACGTAGTCTTCATTGATGACATCCAGCATCGAGGAACGCAGGTAACGCATATACCCGGCTGCTGAAACGAAAGCCAGCATGGTTACGGGCAGGATCAGGTGTTCGATGCGGTCTATCAGGGAGAAAGGCGCACCCAACGTGTACATGCCGGAGCCGGGCAAAAACGGTTTCCCATCTGCCCCTTTAAGCGTGACGGAAAAGATGATGATAAGCAGCAATCCAAACCAGAACACCGGCAATGACTGGCCCGCAAATGCCAATGTGGTGGTGATATGGTCGAACCAGGTGTATTGTTTGATTGCAGAAATAATTCCAAGCGGGATCGCGATCAATAATGTCACGATCAGCATGACCCCCATTAGCAGCATGGTGTTCGGCAGGCGATCGCCGATCTCTTCGAGCGCAGGGCGCTTTGAAATAAATGAATTCCCAAAATCACCCTGCAAGGTGTTTCCCAGCCATTTGAGATAGCGTACCGGTACGGGATCATTCAATCCGTATTTGGCTTCGAGACGTGCCAGGTCTTCCGCTGTAAAGTCCGGATTTTCCTGGTAGGCAGACATGATCCCGCCGGGAACCGAACTGATCAGTCCGAACAGGATCATGCTGATGACCAGTAATGTCAGAATTGATTGTAGCAAGCGGCGTAAAAGGTAAGTTGCCATCTCGAACCTTCACATATTTGGGAGTAGTGGAGGAAGGGCAAACCCTTCCTCCACTATTTTAATCACTGTGGCTTACTATGGTTGCAGCCACCAGTTTTGAGAATCGAGGGTCATGTCAGCATAGCCGGGTGATACGCGGAAGTTTTGCAACTGTTCGCGGTAGCCGCTGATCACCATGCGCTCGTACAGGAAAACGCGCGGAACATCTTTGTTGATCTGTTCTGCAACTTTGCAGTATGCTTCACGGCGGGCATCCTGGTCAGCGTTGAAAGCCGCATCATCGATCAGGGCATCTACATCTGCGTTGATGTAACGGCTGAAGTTGTTACCAGCGCCTTCATTGTCAGCCGAGGGGATGCGGGCTGAGTGATAGTTACTGAACAGGTGGCTGTCAGGATCGTAGCCGCCACCCGTGGTGTACAGGAGGATGTCAAAACGACCCTTCTTGCGCATGCCATCCGAATCCCAACCAGCCAGCAATACATCGGAAGGAAGGTTGTCGATCACCAGTTCGATGCCGATTTCCTTCATCATTTCCACCAATACCTGCTCAGTCTGTTCACGGAGTTGATTGCCGGTGGTGGATGAGATCTTCAAACTCAGGCGTACGCCGTCTTTTTCGCGAATACCATCGGCACCAACGATCCAGCCTGCTTCATCGAGCAGGGCATTGGCTTTTTCAACATTGAATTCACTTGCAGGCTGCGGACAAGCCCAGTAACCAATTGGCAGGACGGTGGTACCAACCTTGACATTGCCGCCCAACAACGCATCCACGATCAATTGCTTATCGATACCATACTGAATGGCTTGGCGTACGCGCAGGTCGCTTAGGGATGGGTGCGGGGCAACGGAGGGATCCGCAGGGGCAGAGCCATCGGTGGGCCCGAGGTTGAACACCAGTAGTTCGTTTTCGCCGTACCCATAGGTAGCGCCAGACCAGGCAACTCCATCCAGTTGATCGATGGTGGGCAGGTCCGCTTCGGTCAGATCCCACAAGACTGTGATTTCGCCGGTGCCGAGCAACTGCACACCAGTTTCGCGCGAGGGTAGGATTTTCACGATCACGCTGTCCAGGTAGGGCTTGCCGGGTTCGCGGTAGTTGGGGTTTTTGACCAAGGTGATGTTGTCACCCGCTTCCCATTGTGCAACCATCCAGGGACCGGTTCCGATCGGGGCGCGGTTGTATTCCCAGGTATCCAGGGCTGTCAAATCGCCAGCACCTTTTGGGATTATGTATGAGAATAGGCGGAGGTAAGGAGCGTACACATCCAGGAAATACACTTCGGCAGTGAAATCATCGGGACATTCAATTTTTTCGATATCACTATATCCTGAGGTGCTTGCGCCTGACAGATCCGAGACGATGCCTTCATAGGTGAACTGCACATCTGCGCAGGTGAAGGCGTCACCATTCGAGAACTTGATATCCTTCTTTAGTTTGTAGGTTACCACCAGCCCGTCTTCAGAAACGGTCGGCAGTTCTTCTGCCAGCACAGGGGCATATTCGCCCTCGCCATCCACCGTCACCAGACCTTCAATGATGAAGGCGCTGATGACATCATCAATCGTTGCCGATGCCAGCAGTGGATTGAGCGTGCCGGGTTCCTGAGGCGTACCAACGATGACCGTGCCGCCTGTAACCGGGGCATTCGGGTCTACCGCCTGTTCGCTGGGGGCATCGGTGGTTTCTGCAGCAGGGGTGTCTGGCTCTGCTTGAGGGGCGGCTTCTCCACCCCCACACGCAGAGAGGACGAAGGCTGCCACGAGCACGAGCGCCAATAACGTCTTGAACTGTTTCATTATTTCTTCTCCTTTTACTGGGTTTTGTTTTCTGCTCTTAATCTACTAAGAGCGTTTTTAACGGGATGGATGCACGCCGCGTCTTCCCGTCGTACACTGAGCCTCTTGTAAGAACATGCACTACTAAATTGGAAACTGCCACTGCACCGCCATTTTCGACTTCGGCAATATCGGTGCCGGTCATTTGTTTTCCATCCACAATTGTCACGGCGCCAGAACCGTACACTGTGATCTTGGAATCATTTTCGATAACCGCAGCCGTATCTTCATCAATGCCAACACCGACAATGCCGGGGTGCGATGCCACCGCGTAGATCAGCCGTCCGAGTCGGTCGCGCTGGCGGAAGTGTTGATCAAAGATGAATTTGTTGGTAAAGCCCAAACCAGCGGACATTTGCAGGATCCGCTCGCGGGGAGATGCGCCCCCTTTGCCGTATGCAACCATCGTGGCGGAAAGGATCGAAGCGCCCGCGCTTGTCCCGCCTACCACACAACCGTTCTGGTACGCCTTGAGCAACTCCGACTCCATTTGTGTCCCACCGATGATGGCTGCGATGCGCATTTGTGTGCCGCCCGAAAAAAAGATGCCTGTGGCTTTGCGGATGGCTTGAATATTCTCCTTGAAATTTGCCAGGGCGCGCGAGCGGAATTCCAAATTTACGGCTTCTTTTGCGCCGAAGGCTTTAAACATTTCCACGTATTCCTTGCCCGTGTCACGCCGTTGGGAGGCTTGCGGCAGAATGACAATGCGGGCGCGTTTGCCGCCGGCACGGTTGATGAATTCCATCAACACTTCCGGTTTTTTCACTTCATCGAGTGCGCCGCCCATGGGCATGAGGGTTGTCATGTGTTGCCCTTTAAGGATTGGATTAAGTGATGCGCCGCCGAAAGGATGTGGGCCCGCATGGCTTGCCCTGCCCGTTGTGGATCATGTGCCTCCAATGCCGCAACGATGGCTTGGTGCTCCACACGATCCTGGTCATCACGCTGGGGCACAGGCGCTTGGGCGGTTGCAGGGAAATTGGCGATGAGCATGGTGGGGAAGGCCTCCCACATCTGGGTCAGTGTGCGGATCAGGTATTCGTGTTTGCTGGCATGGAAAATGGTTTCATGAAATTTACGATTGATCTTGCGGTAGTGAGCAATCTGGTCAGGCGGTACGGCGAACATTTGCTCGATCATTTCCTTTAGTTCTTCAATGTCCTCATCTGTGATGTTGGTTGCTGCGAATTCCGCGGCACGTCCCTCTAAAAATGCACGGTGTTCGTACAGGTCTGCAATATCCTCGGTGGCGAAAGGCACCACCCGCGCACCACGATAGGGGACATGCTCGATCAGCCCTTCGGCGGCGAGTTCCTTTAAGGCTTCGCGTACGGGCATCTGGCTGACGTTTAATTCCTGAGCTAGTTTTTCCTGCCGCAGCCATTCGCCCGGCTTGAGTCGACCTTCCAAAATAGCGTTTCTGAGTTGGTCTGCAACAAGTTTTCGCAATTGACGGTGAGAGGCGAGTTCCTCGAACATGGGCACATCCTAAATTAGATATAATATCTAATATCAAGATTAGCATATTGGCGGTTCAGAGTCAAGTATTCGGCGATTTTCTAATAAAAGGTCTTTTCGGCGGAGCCACGCGAATAGAAAGTATTGTGTTATCCGAACTGCTATCCTTGATAAACGTGTATTTTTTAGTCAAGGCTTGCCGCCAAGTGCAATAACAGATTAAAAAACACCCCTTGCAATCCACAAGGGGGGGGATCTCAAATTTTTTCGAATCTTTCGCTTGTAACAAATCTCGTTGGTGATGGTTGCAAGGACCTGTTCACGGTTCGAATTGAGGGAGGTTACGCTGGCTAATACAAACCCTATGCCCAAATTTGAACCTTTTTGCCCCTTGCTGGTACATACTAACGAGAAGCAGATACAATGCGAACAGACCTTGCCCTTCCCTGGCAAACGCAAGCAACCATGACGCAACCCGTTGACGACCTCGACCTGATCCGTCGTATGCAAGCTGGCGACGACAATGCCGTGCGCGATCTGTACGCGCAGTATGGTCAGCGACTCTATGCGTATGCCTTGCGCCTCACGAACGATCCCGCCACTGCTGAAGACTTAACTCAAAGCACGCTCGTCACGGCATGGCGCACTGCCCGAAACTTCCGCGGCGAGGGACGTCTCATCGCGTGGTTGTTGGGCATCGTCCATCACGCGGCGATGAAATCTTTGCGGGGCATCACGAACTATCTCGACGAAGTGGCGGAAGAAACTGTCAGCGAAGATCAGCCGTCGCCGGAGGAACAGGCTCAGGTCCGCGATGAGAGGCGTTGGGTTCGTCAGGGTATTCAAAGCCTTTCGCCAGAACATCGCGCCGTGCTCGACCTCATCTTCTATCAAGGTCTGTCGCTCAACGAAGCGGCGCAGGTATTGAACATTCCCGTTGGCACGGTCAAGAGCCGCCTGAGTTATGCACGCGATCATCTGCGCGGTGTGCTGACACGCACGGAGGAACGATGAACCACGAAGAACAACTCATTCGCTACGCCGCGAATCAATTGAACGAAAGCGAACGCGTGGATTTTGAAAAACATCTGGCGGGATGTGCAAGCTGTCAGGCGGATCTGATTCTCTGGCAATCTGTCGCGGATGAAATCAACGCCTCAGACTCACTCGTGCCTGCTCCCGTCCATTTAGCGGATTCTGCGCTGGAAGTGATTCACACTCCTTCAAGATTGACGCGCGCTTTCAGAAACATGACTCAACTTTTGCGTATGCAATTGCTTCTCATGCACAACGAGTTGTGGGTCGGCTCGGCGGCGTTGATGTTCATCTTTTTAGCGATGGCATTGCTCGTGGCGCGTGTGGAAGTGCTGCACTTCTTCGTGCCGATGATCGCCGCTGGCACTGTGACCTTGATCTACGGCTCCGAACACGACCCCGCCGCCGAGTTGACTTTTTCCGCGCCCATCTCGCCGTGGAAGATTTTGCTGGCGCGGTTGACGCTGGTCTCTGCTTATAACGTGTTCCTCGCCCTATGCGCCACGGTGGGACTGCTTCTCATCCTGCCGCCGCAAGCGCTGGGTGAACTCATCCTCGGCTGGCTCGCACCGATGACCTTCCTCTCCGCATTGGCGCTTCTGCTCTCATTGTGGATCGGCACAAGCAATGCATTATTCATTGCATACACACTGTGGGCAGCGCAATATCTCGCATGGACGTCTATCGGTGAGTGGTTTGCCTTCCTTGACCCGTGGCTCGAGTCGTACCGTCAGTTCTGGCAAGACCCTGCTCTGCTTTTCATTTTTGGCTTTGCACTCATCCTGTTCGCGCTCTGGTCGGCTGGGCATGAACAAGTGCAATGGCGCAGGTCAGTCGTATTGTAAAAACAAACCACAGATAAACACAGATGAACGCAAATCAAAGAATCCAATTTATCTGCGTTCATCTGTGGTAAATACTGGAGTTTTCAATGTCTAGATTTTTCGGCGTGCTACGCCATGAATTCAATATGTCCATGCGCCGCCCTGGATTATGGATCGCCTTTGGGCTGCTGTTCCTCTTCTACTCGGTCTCAGTCATGTACCCCGTGCCCGATGAAAAAGTGACCATCCTCACCGACAAACAGATTTGGCAATATGCGGGGCAGATGGCGTTTACCTTCAACTTGTTCCTGCCAGTGATGGTGGGCATCCTCTCTGCAGATCGCTTACTGCGTGACTTCCGTATGAGCGTCCGCGAGTTGCAGGAGAGCACACCACTTCACCTTGCCGAATACACACTCGGAAAATATTTCGGCGTGCTGCTCGCCTCACTTACCCCTGTGCTGATCTGGCTGTGGCTCATTACCGGCTTGTTCATCGCCTTCGGCAATGCGCCCATCGAGTTCTTCTTCACCATGACCCTGGCGTTCCTTGCCATCATGGTGCCCGCCTTTGCCTTCGTCACTGCCTTCTCATTGGCATGTCCGCTCATTATGCCGCTGCGCGTCTATCAAATTTTGTTCACGGGTTATTGGTTCTGGGGCAACTACATCAACCCGGAATTCTTCCCGACCCTCAATGGGACATTACTCACCGTCAGCGGGATGTATGCCTATCAGGGATTTTTCGGCGGCTTCATCAATGCTGCTGATCCGCTCCAATATTCCGCCGCAGACGCGACCCTGAACCTGATCGTGCTCGCATTGTGCATCACCGCTGTGATGGTTGTGCTCAATTATTACCTGCAATGGCAGTCCCGCCGCGCATAGGATTTTCGAATGAAACGCTTTTCTCTGAAATACACGCTGCTAACTTACCGCCTCGATCAACTTTGGTTTCCGCTGGCGTTCTGGGCATTCTTTGTCATCCTGACCTTGTTGTTGAACGATCAAGAAATGAACTTTGACATCGCCCGCGCCTACATCGGCGTTGCGGTTCCGCTCATCGGTGGGTTCATGGCTGCCTACGCTATTCTTGATGATCCCGCCATTGAACTGCGTTTTGCAACTCCCATCCGCGCCGCGCAAATTCTCTTCGAGCGGACATTCCTTATCCTCCTCGTTCAAGCCGTGTGCGCGCTTGCCTTCATTCTCTTTGCCCTGCTCATCGGCGTGGACTTTTCTCCGCTCGGCGATTCGCTCAACTTGCATCTCTCGTGGCTCGTCCCCACCGTTGCGATGATCGCCCTCGGAACCTTCGGCGCGATCCTCGGCGCGCAGACCATGATCGGTTCCTTCCTCGTCGGCTTGGTCTGGATCATCGAAGTCATCATCCGTGACGCGATGACATTCAACAACTGGAAGTATGCCTACATCTTCATGGGCATTCTCAACCCCGAACACCCCGACCTTGTAGCGAACCAATTGGCTCTCTTCGCCCTGTCAGCCGCTTTTCTTTTCCTCACCTGGCTGTTGCTGCATCGGCAGGAACGTTACATCTAAAAGGACAACCTCATGATTCAAATTACTAACCTCACCAAAACCTACGGCTCTGGAAACAAAACCGTCCACGCTCTCAACGGCGTAGACTTGCAGATCAACTCTGGCATGTTCGGCTTGCTTGGTCCAAACGGTGCGGGCAAGACCACCTTCATGCGCATTCTGGCGGGCATCGTCAACCCCAGTGGCGGCTCCATCCGCGTGGACGGGCACGACCTGACCACCGAAGCGGGAAAGCACGCGGTCAAATCCATGCTCGGGTATCTGCCGCAGGAACTCGGCATGTATACCGAACTTAGCGCCGAGCAATTCGTCGATTACATGGCGATCCTCAAAGGTTTGGATGACACCACCAAACGCAACAAGCGCGTGACCGAAGTGCTGGAAATGGTCGGTCTGCGCGACGTGGCGAAGCGCAAAATTAAAGGCTTCTCTGGCGGGATGAAGCGCCGCGTCGGAATCGCTCAAGCCTTGGTCAACGACCCAAAGATTCTCATCGTGGATGAGCCAACAGCCGGGCTCGACCCCGAAGAGCGGATTCGCTTCCGCAACCTGCTCGTCAACCTCGCCGCAGATCGCGTCGTTCTGCTTTCCACACACATCGTCGAAGACATCGGACAAACCTGTCGTGACCTGGCTGTGCTCGCAAATGGCAAGATCCTCTTCCGTGGCAGCCCCGCCGACATGCTCAAAGCCACCGAAGGTCACGTGTGGTCATTGACAATGTCTGGCTTGGAAAAACCCAATCACGATCTGACCGTCGTTTCCATGCTGCATCTCGCCGAAGGGACGCAATATCGGCTGGTCGGTGCCTCCGCAGAGGGATATTCATCCGCGCAATTAACCCAGCCTGGGCTTGAAGATGCCTATGTCTGGTTGATGAAAAATGCCCATTTGGAGGAATTAATAAATCATCCATAGAGAATTGACGGGACACATTTTCTGTAAAAAATTCGGTTGTCTCGTTGAATCGTAATCGCTTGCGCCAACATCGACATCGCTATCGAAGCGGCAATCTCAAGATCACTGTACTACCTTTTCCCACTTCGCTTTGCATTTCGATCTCGCCGCCCAGTCTCTCGGTGAGATTCTTTGCAATGGAGAGACCCAGCCCAAAGCCAGAGACAGAGGCGGATTCTTCCCCGCGATAGAAGCGGTCGAAGATGTGTTCCAATTTTTCGGGCGAAATTCCATCTCCATGATCTTGCACGCGGATTTCGACCTGCCCGCCCAGTTTTTTGGATGTGACTTCGATTGCACCGGATGAATGCTTCATGGCATTATCCAACGCGACGATGAACACCTGCTTCAGCGCATCGCGGTCACCCATGACCTGAAGTTGGTCTGCCCCATTGAATTTGATCGTTCGCTGTGGGTCGAGCAATTGTGTTTGCCGAATCACTTCTTCAAGCAGAGACGAAACATCCACCACCTCTTTTGCCAGACTTCTCCCTGCATCTGCTCTGGCAAGCAGCAACAGATCATTGACGAGGCGAATGAGGCGGTCGCTTTCATCCACCATGTCGTTGAGGATGTCGGCTCTTTCTTCCGGCGCAGGATCACGGCGCAGAAGACCGAGATTCCCTCTCAGCGTGGTGAGCGGCGTGCGCAGTTCGTGCGAGACATCGGCAACGAAATCACGCTGCATTTGCAGGGAATGTTCCACTTTTTGAAAGGCATCTTGCAGACGGGTCAGCATGGCGTTGAATGTGCTTGCCAATTGACCCACCTCATCCTGCGGACCGTTGTGATCCAACCGACGCGAGAAGTCGCGCTCGTCGCCGATGGCTTTGGCGGTTTGGGTCATGCGGTGAATGGGGGCGAGGGTAATGCCTGAAAGTACCCAGCCGATACCAAAAGCGATCAATGTGATCAATGACCCTGCGATGAGAAGCGTGGTGACAAGCGATTGCAACGTGCGGTTGCGCTCGGTCAGCGGACGTGCCACCTGCACAATGTACACCACTTCATCGTCTACGATGATGGGGCGGCTGTAGATGAGCATTTCTTCATCAGAAACAGTTTCTGTTTGCCACCAGTCGCTGCCGCCTTGAAGGGTTTGCAGACCTTCTTCACTTAAAGGTAGTTCATCCTCTTCACGCCCGAACGGACTGGCAACCAGATTGCCTTGCGGGTCAAGCACGCGGGCGATCTCACGCTCTGGGAAGGATCGAAAATCTCCGTTTGAAAATTCATCGAAAGAAACAGGTGGCTTCTGCCCATCGTCGGGTGGCGGGTCGCGGCGCTCGTCGGGAGAATCAGACCGAAGTGCGGCTTCGGCTGTTTTGTTGGCGCCCATTTGCAGATCCTGCTTGAGCGAATCAAGCGTGGACTGTGCCTGAATGGTGTAGAGCGTCACGCCAAAGACGGTCAACGTGAGCGCGAGGATGAAGGTGTAAAGCAGGGTGAAGCGCAATCGAATGGACATTATTCCTCGCGTAATACATAACCCACGCCGCGCACGGTTTGAATCAGGCGTGAGCCGCCATCGGCTTCGAGTTTCTTCCTCAAATAGCCGACATAAATTTCAAGCACGTTGTCATCGCCGCCAAAATCATAACCCCACACATCATTGAGAATTTGCCTGCGTTCCAACACCTGCCGCGGATGACGAAGCAGCAAATGTAATAGATTGAACTCGGTGACGGTGAGATTCAAATCCATATCGCCGCGTTTGGCTTCGCGGGTGCCTGGGTCGAGAGTCACATCGGCATAACTGACTTTTTGATTTTCAGGTTTGGCTTCCACCCGCCGCAACATGGCATGGACGCGCGCCACCAGTTCGGCAGGCGCAAACGGCTTGACGAGATAATCATCCGCGCCGCCTTCCAATCCTTCCACGCGGTTTTCAATCGCATCGCGTGCAGTCAGCATCAGGATCATGGTCTTGTTCTCTTCATCACGCAAACGTTGAATGAAAGTCAGCCCATCCATTTTCGGCATCATCCAATCCGCGATGATGAGATCGGGCTTGTGCGTTTGCACAATCGGCAGCGCTTCCAGTCCGTTCGTGGCAGTCAGCACATCCAGGTTTTCATAGGTCAATGTGCGCTGAAGCATTTTTAATAATTTGGGGTCGTCATCGACGATCAAAACAGTTGGCATAGGGGTCTCACTTGATTTTGCAGGGTGGGCTTGCAGCACGCCGTTCTTTGATAAGCATACTATAAACAACCTTGCTGTGAAAATGCTGTGAAGAAATTATGTGTGTCAAATCCACAGCATATTCACAGATTTCTCTTGGCTTGCTCACAGGCACACATCCTAGAATGAGGGTCAAGAAACGGAGCAAATCATGACACTCAAAACCAAACGCAATCTTCCGCTCGTCCTGCTGCTGATCGGCATTCTGATCTTCATGGCAGTTGGGATGGGCAGCCAAATCATCACCTCGTACACCGTCACACCTGCCAGCGTCCAAGCGTGGACATCAAACCTCGCCACCTCACTCATGATGACGCAATAAATTTGGAGAACTACAACCATGAAAAAAATGATCGTACTACTTTTGACTCTTTCGCTCGCAATCACCGCCTGCGGATCAACCACAGCGGACTCAACGACCACCACCACAACGACGACAGACGCGGCTCAAACCGCGCCGATAGTTGTTTCTGAACCCCTAACCGTTTCCTACGCCGACGAAGACCAGACTCCCGCCTCAGCAGAGTCTGCCGTAAAAATCACACTCGCAGGCGATAGTATCAGCGTGGACGGCAGCGGCGCGACAGCCAACGGCTCAACCGTCACCATCACCACGCCAGGTGTATACGCCCTCAGCGGCACATTGAATAATGGACAAATTCTCGTTGAAAGCGCATCCGAAGGAACGGTCAACCTGATTTTGAACAGCGCGAATATTTCAAACTCGTCCACCTCGCCGATCTTCATCTCCAGCGCCGACAAAACCATCATCACCCTTGCAGACGGCACGCAGAATACCCTCACCGATGGCGCTTCGTACACCTTCACTAGCGTGGACGTGGACGAACCCAACGCAACCCTTTTCAGCAAAGATGACCTTGTCATTAACGGCAGTGGTTCGTTAACCGTCAACGCCAATTACAACAATGGCATTGCCAGCAAAGATTATTTGCGCATCATCAGCGGGACCATCACGGTCAACGCTGTCAACGATGGCATCAAAGGCAGGAACTATATCGCAGTCAAAGACGCAACCATCACGGTCAATGCCGGAGGCGATGGTCTTCAATCCAATAACGACGAAGACGCCGAAAAAGGCTACATCCTGATCGAAGGCGGAACCTTCAACATCACCGCAGGCATGGACGGTATCCAAGCCGAAACACGGCTGACGGTCAACGCGGGCACGTTCAACATCTCCACGGCAGGCGGCAGTTCGGTCAACTATGCAATGGAAGAAAGCGCCAAAGGCTTGAAAGCAGGCGTAGATGTGACTATCGCAGGCGGCATGATCAACATTGATTCAGCCGATGACGCAATTCACTCGAATGGCAGTGTCACCATCAACGGTGGCGAGTTGCAAATTTCCTCTGGTGACGATGGCATTCATGCCGATGTGGCTCTGACGGTCAACAATGGCGCTGTAAATATCATCAAGTCTTACGAAGGATTTGAAAGCGTTCTTCTTACCATTAACGGCGGCACAATCCATCTCAACACCGAAGATGACGGCATCAACGGCGCGGGCGGTGTGGACGGTTCCTCGGTCAACGGGCGACCCGGGCAGAACGGCTTTGAAGCGGGCAATGCGCAGGTCTTCATCAACGGTGGTTATCTGTACGTCAACGCGCAGGGCGATGGCTTGGACTCGAACGGAACGATGGCAATGTCTGGTGGCACGGTCATCGTTAATGGACCGACGAACAATGGCAACGGTTCATTAGACTTTGGCACATTTGATATCACTGGCGGATTCTTGATTACCGCAGGCAGTTCAGGTATGGTGCAATCGCCCAGCACAACTTCTACGCAGTATTCGGTCACGTATAACTTTGAGACCATGCAAGCGGCTGGCACGCTCGTCCACATCCAAACCGAAAGCGGCGCAGAGATTCTCACCTTTGCTCCGGCAAAAGAATTTCAATCGCTGGTCTTGTCATCGCCCGCTTTGTCGAATGGCACAACCTATGTCGTCTTCATAGGCGGCACATCCACTGGCTCGGCGGTCGATGGTCTGTACTCCGGCAGTGCATATTCAGGCGGAACCCAAGTTGCCAGTTTCACCATCGCGAGCATCGTCACCACCGCAGGCGCGGCGGGCGGCTTTGGTCCCGGTGGGGGCGGACCTGGCGGCAGCAAACCTCCGCGCCCGTAAGCGCAGCAGCACAAGTCTATAGACTTGTGCTTTTTTTTCACAGCAACCTCACAGGCTTTTCTTGGTCTCTCCACAGCCTGTTTTTTTACAATGCAAGCATGTCAAACAAACTCAGTCATACCATTCGGCGCTTCAACCGCTTTGAACTCAAATACCTGCTCAGTCTTCACCAAGCCGAGGTCTTCAAAAAAGCCTTGCGCGCCTATCTACTTGCCGATGAACACGGCAACGGACGATATACCCTTGCCAGCCTGTACTATGACTCGCCTGACTATCGCTGCTATTGGGAAAAAGTGGATGGCATCCGCTTCAGACGAAAATTACGCATTCGCCGCTACGAATCGCCGGGTGCCCCGCTGACAGAGGATACGCCCGTCTTCGTGGAGATCAAGCAGCGTGTAGATCGAGTGACTCAGAAGCGCAGAGTCATCCTTCCGTATGGCGAGGCGTTGAGGCTGTGTAACCGGCGTCAGTACCCCGAGCAGGTTGCGGCGGAGGATGAAGCGGTGGTAGATGAAATCTACGCCTTCGTCTGGCAGTACAACTTGCATCCGGTCAGCATCGTGCGCTATGACCGTCAGGCATTCATCGGCACCGATTACGATATCGGCTTGCGCGTTACATTTGATACTTCGCTCAGTTATCAGATCCATCAACTGCGGCTGGAAGAAGACGCCTCGAGCCTGCCCATGATTTCACCTGACCGCACGGTGATGGAGATCAAGGTCAACGAGCGCATTCCCTACTGGCTGACGGAAATGATCGCGGCTCACAATTTGAAGATGATTCGCATCAGTAAATATTGCCGTGCCATTGAGTTGACACAAGGCATGGCGTCAACTTTTTCGCAATTGGCTTAATTTAAGGAGAACAGCATGGAAATCAATTTACAAGACCTGACTGGGGAAATCTCAGTCCTCGATATCGTTATTGTGATGACGCTTAGTTTTCTTTTGAGCGCGTTTATCGGCTGGGTGTACAAAAGCACGCATCGCGGTACATCATACACTCAGAGTTTTGTCTTTACGCTCGTAATCAATGGCATGGTCGTCGCGTTGGTGATGTTGGTGGTTGGCTCAAATATTGCGCGGGCATTCTCAATGGTCGGGGCATTGTCCATCATTCGTTTTCGCAATGCCATCAAAGAGACACGCGATGTCGGTTTTATCTTTTTCACGATGGCGATCGGTATGGCGGTGGGGACGAAGTTCTATCTGCTGGCTGTGGCGGGGGCGGTGGTCATCAGTTTGATGATCGTCATCATGATGCGCTTCGATTGGTTTGCGCGTGACATGGCGAGTCAGATTTTGCGGGTGCAAGTTCCAAGTAGTCTGCCGTTTGATAATCTTTTCGATGCGCCTTTCGTCAAATATACCCACACCTCCGAACTCATCAGCGTGGATACCATCCAAAACGGCGCGATGACTGAATTGACCTACAGCATCGGCTTGCGAAAATCCAACCGTGTGAACGACTTCCTTTCTGAACTGCGCGGGCTGAATGGCGGCAACAAGATCACGCTCATTGCCGGATACAACAGCACCGATCTATAAAAGGTTCTTCGTTAGAAAAAAACTTTCTGCACGCAGCGGAATGTCTTTTTTACATCATCAACTTCGGGTGGTATTGCAGTGCCTCTGCCAGATGAAGGGATTGTATCTCTTCACACCCTGCAAGATAGGCAATCATGCGCGCCAGTGGATGAGGGGTTGAGCAGAAAATGGCGCTTGAGATCGAACAACCAGCAATTGAGCCAAACGGCTTTGACCTGGGTCAAAGCCGTTTGGAAATTACAGTTGAAAGAGATATAGGCGTAGGCTTGTTACGGGATCAGAATCTTTAACTCACACGCCAAGCCTGAATCCGTACCGGCGCCGCCGTTGCACAAGTCCTTGCCTGCGCCGCCGTCCAAGGCATCGTTGCCGGGACCGCCGAGGACCGTATCGTTCTCCGTGCCGCCGCTGATGGTGTCATCATGCAGACCGCCCTCCAGCAGATCGGAACCCGCCCCACCATCCAACGTATCGTTGCCGGAGCCGCCCAGCAGGATGTCATTCCCGGAACCGCCCAGCAGGGTATCGTTGCCAGTCTCACCCAGCAGATTGTCATTGCCATCCCCGGCATCGATGGTGTCGTTGCCAAGACCGCCATGTAGGGTGTCATGACCGCCCGCGCCAAAGATGATGTCATCGCCATCCCCGCCAAAGACCTTGTCGTTCCCACCGCCCGCGCAAATCACATCATCACCGCCAAAACCAAAAATGTTGTTCGACCCATCCGTGGCAACGATCACATCTGCGCCTGAAGTACCGGCAATTGTCTGGTTGTATGTCTGACCATTCATTGGTCCGCCGACGATCTTGTTGTTGTGATCCACATAGATGGTCGCGTTACGACCGTCACACTGCGGCACGAGGTTCAACCCGACCAGCAGCGGATCATGGTCGGAGGAGCGGAACGGTTCAGTGGAGTACAACGTATTGATGTGGTTGGCAGATTTGAATTCCACGTTGTAGTCCAGAGCAATGGGCTCATCGGCATTGATGTGCCATTCGGTCACACCGGTGACCTGCCCGGTCAGCGTGGATGTCGCCAGCGCATGATCGAGATAACCGGATTGTCCCTGGAAAACGTAGGAATAGGCATCCGCACCGACAAAGGCACTGATCAAATTGGTGAACCCGGATGATTCCAACGCTGCTATTGGGTCTTCTTTAGCATAGGAGTTCAAGTCACCGATGATGATGAAGTCTGGGTCGCCGCTGTTCGTCGGGTCACTTGCCAGCCAGTTGGCTTGTGCAATGGCGGCATTCAAACGGGTGATATTGCAGTTGCCCTGTCCATCGCCAGTATCCGGGTCGCCTGAACAGGCAGAGCCTTTTGATTTCAAGTGATTGACCGCCACGGTAAAGCGCTCGCCGGTCAGATTTTCTTCAAAGGTCTGTGCCAGCACGGGGCGGTTCAGCGTATCGATGAAGGTCGGGTCAACCGTGGAATCGAGAATGGCATACGCACCAACCGGCGTCACCGTTGCGGGGCGGTAGAGCAAGGCTACTTTGATCGCGTCCGTACCGATCGTACCGGTATCGATAAAGGCATATGTACCAGGCGCGCTGGCGGCATTCAGACCATCCACAAGGTCCTGCACCGAGGCGCTGGGGTTGTTCTCGATCTCCATCAGCCCGATCACATCCGCATCCAAGCCAAGGATGGCATTGACGATCTTTTCCCGCTGACGGTCGAATTCAAAAGAACTGTCAGCGCCGCGGCAATCTTGATCTGCCGCAGGACCACAAATTGGCGTTCCATTGTCAATCGTATTGAAGTAGTTAAGCACATTGATGGCAGCGATATGCAATCGCCCGCCGACATCTTCCGGTTCCGTCGGGCGCGGATTGTCGGAGTTGAAAGTCACTGCGCCGACAGGCTGCACGCGATACACGCCAAAGCGTTGTTCGAGCACACCGGTCAAGCCATTGACCGTATCGCCGGAACGCAGGGTATTGATGGCACTCAACCCGCCACTGGGGTAGTTGGTCGGGTCAATGTTCTGCTGGTTATTGCCGTCGTCGAGCAGGATGCGGCTGCGGTCATTCAGGTTTTGGAGCGTGTTCGCATCAGATCCCGGATTTGTGACGGAGGTGGGATTAATTAGCCTTCCACCCACCGACAGCGCTGCTTCGCCAAAACGTGCCAGCGTGAAGGTCTCTGTCACGGTCAGGTCTTGCGGGATGGTGATCAACATGCCTTCGTAGCGTTCCCAATCGCTGAGGTCTGCCACCGGCAAATTGATGACTGTGGGGGTAACGCTGTTTCCGGTACTGCAAACGACGAGATCGGTGAGATTAACCGCTTCGGTCAGGAATGCGCCGCTGCTGTTGAACTCAGTGATCGTACCGCGCAAACGGACAAGGTCACCACTGTTGACCGCAAAACTGGTGTTGAATACGAAGATTCCTTCAGAGGTGGCGGGATCAGCATCGGCATTCGCATCCTCTTCCTGCAGGTGGAAGCCGCCGAACTGCCCGGCAGCTTGGTAATCGCCGACAACAATGCCTTCGAGGATGACACCCGTGGCGCCATTGATCGGGCTGATGGCGCCGCTGCCTTGCACCTCATGGATGAAGGTCGCCGGGTCACCGCAGACCCCGAACGGCTGGGCAGAGGTGGTGAAGTCGAAGATGTAATCCGCAGCCATATTGTCTGCGATGCCGTCCTGGTCGGCTACATTGGCGGCAACGACCGTGACCGTACAGACTTCGCTAAACGTGAAATCCGAGTCTGGGTCGAGGGTGAAGGCTTGAGGTCCGCCTGTGACCGTGGCGGTATGCGCGCCACTGGATGTACAGGAGATGGTGAACCAACTTCCGCTGGTGGTCACATCCTCGCTGAAATTAATATCGATATTTCCGCTGACGGAGATGCCGGTTGCATTGTCTGCTGGATTCGTGCTGGAGACGGTCGGCGGAATATCGGTGACGCAGGCGTTCAACGAACCCGGCGTGCTGAGGCGTTCGCTGAAGTCCACATTGTTGACATTTGTGTCCGTTCCATCCAGACAACGTGAAATGCTCATCGTTCCTGAAGCGGTATCGACCAACCCGACACCGGAGCCTTCAGTATACGGCGCACCGGTATCGCCTTCATAACTGACCGTGTCGATAATCGTTCCGTTGAAGAGCAATGCCACCGCATCAGGCGCGCCGTTTTGAATCAGGTCAGTATCCGGCGTGACATCCATGTCGCAGTTGGCAACAGTGGCATTGTTGGCGCACAGGACGAAATAATCGCCTGGGGCAAGGCTGACCGATGGAAGCGCGAACAGACGATATTGAACCGCCCCGCCTCCATTCCCATTGATCATTTGAACGCTGTAGGAAGCCAGGTCTACGCTGACGGTATCGCGGTTGAGAATCTCAACGAACTCAGCTGTGTCGGTGCTTGGTTGGTCATAGTCGATCTCATTGATGACCAGGTCATTCGCCGCGGCGGCGCTGACCGTGTCAAAATTCCAAACGTAATCAGCGTCCATCACATCGGGCGGGTCATTGCTGTCGTCGTCGCTGACCTGAGCCGCATATATCGTGACAGTACAGGTTTCACCGTTGGCAAAGTCAGCGTCAGGGTCAAGCGTGAAGGCTGTCGGTCCGCCGCTGACTACGGCTGTATGCGTGCCGCTCGTTCCGCAGGAAATATCGAACCAACTTCCGCTCGGCGTCACCGCTTCGGTGAATGTGACTGTGAGATTCGCATCGATCAAGACGTTCGTCTCACCGTTTGCTGGTGACGTGGAGAGAACCGCCGGAGCCGTATCTGTCCCGCCGCAGTTTGCGGTATGAACGCCCAATCCATCGAAGGTATCCTGGGCAAACCCATCCCATTCAACGGAGGGGTCGAAGATATTGCTGCCATCGCTGTCACCCTGACAGACATCGGCTTTGCGGCGAATAGTATTGTCAGCCGTGCTGACCAACCCGCTGCCCCATTCTGTCCCGGGATCAAACCCGATCTGACCGATGACATCCACCAGGTTTCCGTTACGGCGCAAAGCAACCGCGTCATCTCCATTGAAGTTGATGACGGCACTGGAGGTTCCATCCGCTACGGCAAGGATCGTTGCTGAGGCGCTGGCATGCGCCAGAACCAGCACATCCCCATCGGCAAGCGAGGCGGCAATGGTGCTAAGGATTATGGATTGTGTCGGTGTTGCGGAACCGTTCGAATATAGTTCAAGCACGTATTCGGAAAGGTCCGCAGAAGCACCAGTCCCGTTATAGATCTCCACTGCCTTGTTGAAAGAACTTCCCTCGATGTATTCTGAAATAAAAAGTTCTGATGCCAGCGCCTGCGCGGAACGCGTCGGCTGCATCAGAACCAGTGACAGTACCAGGATCGTAAAACTGCAAAAGGCTTTGTACAAGCGTTTGTTCATGACAACTCTCCTCGGTTGCTCAATAAAATTGGGCGGGAATGACAGACAAACCCGCCTATTCATTGTAGGGGTATATCGGACTTAATTCAAGTAGCCTGAACAACTTTTAAGGAACGGCACGGGGATTCTCGCGAGGTGTAATGAACCAGCCCGTCAAAATGGCATGACAAAGGTTGAGAAATGAATTTCATTAAGAGGATTGGTTACCTACGAATTGCTAATTCAAACCTGCTTCTCGTGCACGAACAATGGCTTGAGCCCGGTCTGCCACCTGCAATTTGCTGAAGATGTTGGTAATGTGATTGCGTACCGTCTTGGGGCTGATCACGAGTTTGTGCGCGATCTCCTGATTGTTGAGCCCCTGCGCGATTAGGCGCAGAAGTTCCAACTCGCGATCGGTCAATTCAGGAAAGAGCGAATCCGATACGGCGGGTTTGGCACTCAACTCCTTGAAGTACTGTATCAAGCGTGTGGCGATCGCCGGACCGAACAATGCCTGCCCCTCCGCCACCGCCCGGATGACGCTCAGCACCTCCTCTGGTTCGGCACCCTTCAAGAGATAGCCCCTCGCGCCCGCCCGCATCGCATGGAAGATCGAGGCGTCATCCTCCAGCATGGTCAACATGATGATGCGGGTCTGCGGGTGCTGCGCCAGGATTTGCTCGGTCACTCGAATGCCATTCAAGCCCGGCATGTTGATATCCATCAGAATGACATCCGGCTCAAGGTCCCGGATTTTTTTCAGGGCGGTGGCTCCGTCTTCCGCTTCTCCAACGATCTCGATGTCGTCGGTGACAGTCAGTAGAGCCTTGATGCCCTCCCGGAATAGTTTGTGGTCATCCACAATGATCAATTTAATTTTCGTCATTTGGTGTTCCCTTCGAAAGCAGGCAACGGCAGCCGGGCGGTGATGCGGGTTCCGTGCGGTTTGCCATCATCAATCCGGATGCTGCCACCGATCTCCTCCGCACGCGCCCGCATGGAACGCAATCCTACACCGGACCGGTAGTCCTTTGGCATGCCAACGCCATTATCCTGAATGGAAATGACCAGCATATCTTGCTCTGCCTGAAATTTTACGAGACAGCGGCTTGCGTGTGAATGCCTGACTGCGTTATTCCAGGCTTCGAGCAGAATGCGGTAGGCGTTGACCTCCACTGCGGCGGGCAAATGTGGAAGTCCATCTGACGGTGCAATAATTTCCAGCGCCAGCCCCCCGCCATGATTCCGTGCCAGATCCCGAACCGCCTCCACCAATCCAAGTTGATCGAGCACCGGCGGACGCAAACCATGCACCAGCCGTCGGACATCGGCAACGGTCTGCCGGCTCTGTTGAATGACCTCATCCACGAGACTCTCCGCTTTTTCGGGCTTGGTGCGCATCATCTGTCGCGCCGCGGACAGTTTCAGCCCTTGGGCGGCGAGCATGGGACCCAGTTCATCGTGCAGGTCACGGCGGATGCGCAGACGCTCGTCTTCCCGTTCGTTGACGATCTGCGCTCGCGAGCGGATCAATTCCGTATTCAGACGGACTGTCTGCGCGGCAGCACCAGCCTGCTGTGCGATCTTTTCGATCAGACGGTAGTCCGCCTCTGAGAATTGCTCGTTCGGTGCGCGGCGTGCAACCTCGAGCCTGCCAATCGTCTCCCCTTGGTATGCCAGCGGGAACGAAACCAAGTCGGTTGTTTCTGAACCAGAGGAAGCAGCCAGTTTTTCCTCGCCAGCCTGATCCAGCCAGATCGCCACATACGGGATCTTGAGCGAATGCCCGATGGTTTCTGCGATTGCTGGTAGCACCTCATTGGTCGAGGGTGTCCGCTCGAGAGTCCCGACCAGCCGTGAGAGCACGGCATACGGGTCGTCGCGTTCACCATACATCCAGCGGTTGACCGCGCGTTGCAAGCGCTGCCGTAGGGGTTCGAACAGTATCGCCACAACCCCCGCCGCCAGGAACGAAATCACGGGGTTGGAAAGCCCGGTGAATAACACGTGCAACACAAAGATCGTTCCCAGATAGCCAAGCATCGTCAGCACGGACAGGGAACCATACACGAGCACGCGGTTGAGTATGAGTTCGATGTTCCACAAGCGGTAGCGCAGGATGGCAAAGGCGATGGAAAGGGGGAGACAGGCTTTCAACAGTTGCCCCAATGGGTACAGCAGAAAATCATGGATGACACGCGCCGTGGCATTCAGGTTGAACATAGGAGGAAAGACTTGAAGCATCAGCCCCACGGCGCTGGCAATCGCCCCCCAAACAATCCAGCGGATTTGCTGGCGTTGAAATGGGTCTCCGAGTTGATGGCGGTGTATCATGGCGACCATTCCGGTGGTGATCCAGAATACAGCGGCTGATATGTACAACACGCGTGGCAGATACCAAATCAACAGTGAACGCTCAAAAAGCCCCAGCGTCAGCCAAAGTCCAAGTACGAGAGCCAGCCCAAGGGTCAGGTTAGAGGCGAAGCGTCCGGTGGGGAACAAGTAAAAGAAGAGGATCAGCACCCAAAAGGCGAACGCGATCCAGGTATCCATCCAGTATGGGTAAGACCCGCTGAACAGGCTGTTCGCAAGAGCCACTACGGGCAGGGACAAGCCGGTCAGGAGTACGATCATCAGGAGGGAGGATAATAATGCCATCCAGTCATCCGAACGATAGCGGACGATCACAACCGCGATGCCGACACACAACATAGCCAACAGGAGTTCACTTGCCAGCGCGAAGATGACCGCAAATTGACTGGATAAACCGTACTCGAGGAGAATGCCTCCCGCCCAGCTTCCGCGCGTGACTGTGACCTGCCGCGCCGGAAAATTGCCGGTCCGCACGCTGACGGTGACGGGTGTTCCGATCTCGCCAGTGAGCAGTTCGTCCGCCTGCTCTGCTGAGGTGATCTCCACTCCATCCACCGCCAGTAAAATATCCCCCTCCAGAATGCCCGCCTGCGCCGCGGTGGAAGGTGTATGCAGGGACAGGCGCACCTCCCCATTTTGATTTTGAGTCAGCCATGCCTGAATGTCGCCGCGATACAGTTCGTGGATTTCGCGAGTGTGCAGGGGCAGACCTGCAATGAACAGACCCAGAGCAATGAGCGAGCCGGTCAACCAGAGGAGGCGCGCTGGAAGCAACCAGGGCGTTTTCAGATGGGTGTTGATGTTCGATGCGGCAGGCGCTTGTTCCATGCTTGACCTTTGATAAAACTCAGATAATCATCCTATGTTACGGCAAACACGTGGATTGGGAATACAGCCAATCCATTGCGGCAACGATGACCGGGTCTTGTTCTGTGCCGAATTTCGACCAGTCGGTTTCCACCAACATATCTGGTGTAATGGGACCATTGTAAATCGTCCCGTTGCGGTCGAACGAATTTGCACCGCTGACAAAGAGATTTGAGCCATCGCTCAGGTCGGTATGGGTGACCAGCGTGGGCAGTCCGCGGGTGGGCTCGCCAAAGGAACGAACATCCGCACGTCCTTGAAATGCGACCAGCATCAACTCGCCGGCGGCTTGAGTCGCCGGGCTGACCAGCAGCGCCACGGGGGTAACTCGTTTCGGTTTGTAGACCGAGCCGTCGAGCTCGCTCTCGTAACGATATTCATTATTCCAGAACACCTCACCGTTGCGATAGGTCCACGCTTCACGCCGCCCATCGCTGTATTCGAAACCGCCCAGGTCGCCTTCGCCCAGAACCGGACCAACCGCCGCGATGTATGACCAGACGTCACCGCCGGGGATGCGGCGCAGATCGAGCATCCAGCCGCAGACGGGCGTCCGATCCATGCTGCGCATCAACTTTTGGACATCCGTCGGGTATTGCAGATGTGAACCGGATTCGAAGGTCAATTCAATGTAGCCAACGCCGCGCTCATCCTCGCCCAAGCGCTGACCCACTGGGGGATTGTAAGGATCCCTACCGGCTGTGATTTTGTCCCTGACGACATTGATCTGAAGCAACTGTCCATTCCGCTGGATAACGAGCTGTTCCGTGGTGGATGTATCGATCTCCTTTGCATTGCAGGGTGGATACGCATCCGCTTCTTCATAGGGAACCGGGGGGTGCCCATTGACCTGTTCGATGCGGTCACCGACCTGCAGCCCGGCTTTTTCTGCGGGGCTGTCTGGGTCGATACGAATAATTACCTGATTCTCTGGATAGAGGGTCTGGTAGCCAGTATAGAAATTGGGGATTTCCAAACTGGGAACCAGCAACCAGGCATTGCCATCCTCCAGTTCACGGAGCGCCCGGCAAATGGCAGGATATGTGTCAGCGGCTGTCTGGGCATTGGCGATGGTATCAGCAGTTTCGGCACGCAGAACCGTCCAATCCACATTGCCGCTCATCATGGCATGAGTCTCCAGCCACTGGAAGGCGCTCTCCACGTGTTGAGCAGGTGGGAGGGGGATGGGTGTTGGCGTGGGTGGAGAAGCGATCGCGCTGCAGGCAGAGACGATAAGGGTAAGAAACAATACGAATAAACGTTGGAGTTTCATTGGGTTTTCCTTTCCATTATGGCACAGAAGGCGCCGGTGCAGGGATAGCCTGAGGTATTACCATCGACATGGCATTCCAGTCCGGCTCGGGCGTGGAAATGGCAGTGGTCGCTTCGGCGGGTGGCATAGGCGCGGGCACTGCCACTGGCAGATCACTGTTCACGGGCTGAACTGCCTGAATCGAGATGGCGGGGACAGAAAAATGGATCTCAACCTGACGGCTCATGCTCAGTACCAGCATCAGCACTGTAAATGTGGCAAATGCAACCAACAGATAGGAAGACAACAGGGATTTTTTCTCGACCGGCTGAAAATGGATGTTCATGACTGCCTCCAAATGTGTTTGTGTTCGACATCCACACTATAGCAGGCAGGCCGTCCCGTTGTCATGGGAGTTGTGTCCCGATTCAGTCCTATCTTTCAAATGTATACGCCCCGTTTCGTTGGGGCGTATACATTTATTGATGGATGCTGGTGCGGGTCTACTGGATCTCAATGGTGGTGTGATCTGCCACATCCGGCACGCCGTAACTCACATCAACCATGAAGGAACGACCATCTTCCAGTGCGCCTTCGGCTGTGAACTGAATCAAAGGCTGCGCGTTCGATTGACCCGGGTGCAGCAATTCTGTATAGTTTGCCGCTTCGCCTTTCAGCAGGGATGGCGACTCCGCAAGATCGCCAATAGTCACGACACCATCTGCCATCGTCGCTTCGACTTCCGCCTGGAGAATGAACCAAACTGGGACAGCGCCGCGCCCGGTCATCTCTGCAATTAATGGCGCGGGGTCTGTCTCCGGTCCATTTGCCCAATATTCGACCGAGGTTGTGGTTGGCGGCGTGCAGGCAAAGGCGCCCGGTCCACTATCTCCTGGGAAGTGGAAAAACTGGTTCAAGTTGAAGTCGGCGGGGATGCAATCCGGGGAGCGGTAGAAGACGATGACCGTCCATTCACCGTTTGAAAATGTCTCGTTTTCGCCAAAGCGTGCGTAGAAAGGCACCTCGCCATTCGCCTCAATGCGAACGGGTTCATTTGCTTCGGCAGTGGCGGGAACTTCGGTTGGTTGTGTCACGACGTCGTTGGATGTGTCAGGAGGGTTTTCCTGTTCGTTCGACCCGACACAAGCCGAGATGACCGCTGTGAGCAGCACCAGCCCTGCAATAACTTTTACAGACAGATTGACCTTCATCATTAAACTCCTTGGTTATTTATAAATAAAACGGATACGGGAAATAGAGTGATGGTATTAGAGCATGGGCACCTCCGGATGTCTCTACCTTATGCGATGTCCACAGGTTAGCACTCGGGTTGTCCTGTTGTCATGGGAGTGGTGTCCTGATCCAGTCCCATCTTTTCAAATGCCCATGTCCCCGACTAAGCAGTATGCAGGTGCAGATTTACTGAATTTGAAGGGTGGTGCGATCTGCCTTATCTTCTTCTTAAAAGAATTTTTAGAAATAGGACTAAACTGGGACATTGCTCCCATGACAACGGGACAGGTTGCCTGTTATCCTACCAAGGGTAGGTCGCAACTTGGGATATATTTATTTTTTCAAAGGATAACCTCATGCTTATTCAAGTCATAACCAATCTTGACCAAATCACAGCCGAATGGTTGACTTCTGCCCTCTCCAAAAGCGGAGCATTGACCCACGGCGCGGTGCAATCATTCGAACTCGGCACGGGGCAGGGTAACTGGTCCACGAGTGCAAACTTGAAAGTGACATACACCCCCGATGCTCAGGGCACTTTGCCGCAACGTCTCTTTCTCAAGATGGTGGATACTGACACAGGCGATGGTGAATTCTTCACGGATGGCGAAGTCACTTATTACACCCGTGATTATGTGGATGTGAAGAATGCTCCGTTGTTGCATTGCTACGATGCCGCTTATTCCAAAGATATAAACCGTTACCACCTCCTGCTGGAGGATGTTTCTGAGACGCACATCGAAGCGTACGACAAAGTGCCGACGTTAGAGTATGGACTTGCGCTGGCGGAAGGGCTGGCAATTCTCCATGCTCGTTGGTGGGGAAAGGCTCGGTTGGCAGAATTAGGTGCGGGTGGGCATGATGCGGAGCACATCCAGAATTGGGTGAAGATTGCCGAGCCGGGCGCGGGTCATATCCTTGAACATTTTTCGATGGAGTTGAAACCGCATTGGGTTGATCTCATCCGTGAGTTATATGCTAAACATCCGCAGATATTGATCCAACGTTCGCAGGATTTGAATGGTTTTACGTTGATTCATGGCGACGTTGGCTCATCGAATGTGCTGGTGCCACTTGATGGGAATTATCCGATTTACATCATTGATCGTCAGCCTTTTGACTGGGGCTTGACTACTTGGCTGGGTGTTTATGATATTGCTTATGCCATCGTGCTGGATTGGGATGTTGAACTTCGCAGGCAGTGCGAAATTCCCGTGCTCAAGCGTTATTTTGAAACCTTGCTTCAAAACGGGGTCTCAAATTACTCATGGGAAAGACTTTATGAAGATTACCGTTTGTGTGTCGCAATGGGTGTCTATATCGCCACCGAGTACTGCCGCGGCGGCATCAATGAACGCTGGACACATGTCTGGCTTCGCATGTTGAAACGCGCACTGACAGCGATGGACGATTCGGACTGTCAGGCATTGTGGTGGGAAAAGTCAAGTTAGCCCCTGGTGCTTTCAATTCCCATGCATATAACAATCCTTGCTCTCGGTTCCCGCGGTGACGTTCAGCCCTATGCTGTGCTTGGTAGTGGACTGAAATCTGCGGGACATCAGGTCCGCTTTATTACGTTTGAGAGTTTTGCCTCCTTGATTGCCGAATTGGGGCTGGATTTTCATCCCATCCCAGGTGATGCGCAGGCAGTGGTTGCGGATGGCGGAACAAATATGTTGGGGTTGGTGCGTTCTTTTACCAGTCTCGCAAAAGAGTACATGCGGAGTCTTTCCGATCCGCATTTGGGGGAAACAGACCTCCTCATCAATCAACTGCCCGGTGGTTTGTATGGATTTGACCTGGCGGAAAAATACAACCTGCCGATGTTGCTGGCATCTGTGATCCCATTGGCTCGCACAAGCACGATGCCGTTGATGGGGTTCCCTAATCTACCTCTGTCCAGGTACAACCGACTGACCTATTCTGTGGGGGAGAAGATTCTATGGCAAATGTTTCGTTCTGTGATCAATGAGTGGCGGACTCAAACGCTGAAACTTCCACCTCTGCCTTTTAAAGGATACTTTGACCAACTCGGAACGCAGAAATTCCCGATCCTGAACGGGTTCAGTGAACACGTCGTGCCGCGCCCTGCCGATTGGAACGAGCATATTCACATCACGGGCTATTGGTTTGCTGAAGAGAAACACTGGGATCCACCAACAGACCTGTTGCATTTCTTGGATGCTGGCAAGCCCCCGGTGTTCATTGGATTTGGAAGCATGCCGGTCAAGAATCCGCACCGGACGACGGAAATTATTTTGGAAGCACTAAAGCAAAGCGGACAACGCGGAATTCTTCATTCAGGTTGGGGAGGGTTGGGGGATATTTCCTTGCCCAAGAATGTGTTCACGATCGAATATGCCCCCTATGACTGGCTCTTTCCCCGCATGTCCATGATCTTCCATCATGGTGGCTCGGGCACGACCGCTTATGCACTTCGCTCAGGCACACCCTCTTGCGTGATCCCATTTGTGTTCGATCAATTCTATTGGGGCAAACGGAGTGCTGATTTAGGTGTTGGACCTCAACCCATACCATTTGTAAAATTAACCGTTGAAAAACTTAATCAAGCAATTCAGGTAGGAACTTATACCTCTGAAATTCAACAAAGCGCTACCGATCTCGGGAATAAGATTAGAGTAGAAAATGGGATTCACACCGCGATAAACTTGATTGAAATGCTATGGAGAACTTGGCAATAAAACAAATAGGATCTACGCGATAGAAATATGAATAGCAGAAAACTTGAGCCGTTGGCATAAATAATCTAGACATGGACATAAAGGATGATTCAATCAATTACTCTCCCCGAGAAGACAGAAATTCATTTAGCTTCCCAGCCTTAATGAGGATACCCAATCCTGGCAAGTCGATTGCATCAAGTTTGTCTTTGCAGATCCATGCTCTGATCTATTTTGATGCGGCGCGGCAAACTTGTGCAGCCTGAATGGACTGATTGTTTACGAGAATGTTTTAAATGAATGAACACCGCTATACATTTGTTGTGGTTCGTATTTGAAAAAATAGTTGTACCAGAATTACGATCCAAACCACCGGCTGAAAGATCATGGAAGGTGATGAATAGAAGCAGAAGCACGAGTGCATGAACGCCAAATGTGACAAGTGAAGAAATGGTTGCAAAGCGGTGATTGATCCAAAGCAAAATGGCAGGGATGAGTGCTAGTATCTCCATCGCAAAGATGTAGACAGGTAGCCATGAAAGGACGTTATACCCAGTATCCCAGCCTTGCATGGCTTTTCCACCCGCATCTTTTATTTACGCCAGTTCGTGTTTTTGCAAGCCATCCTGTGTGATCTGGAGAAGTTCTTTGATCGGTTGCAGGATGGAGAGCGCGTAAAGCACAAACCCGATACCGTACAACACGCCTCGTGCGGGGACGAGAAAGATGCTTGTCCAGATGAAGACACTACCTACACTGACAGCGGCAATGCTCAGCCAGGAACCGCCAAGTTGTGATTTCTCTTGCTTAAGGAAGTATTTGCGTGCAATGTATGGGACGAGGGCAATGCCAAATTGCAGCACCCAGCCATAAATCAAGGCTTGAGGCGCAGTCGATTCGATGGGCGGTCCTGCGGTGTATCCCAGCAGGATCAATGGCGCGATCAGCACGGGCAGCAAAATCCATGCGTAGGATGCGAGCAGATGCCAGCCGCCAGCGCCATCCAGATGCCCACTGACTTTGAGCGCGCGCGCCATCAACACCACCAGCCAAACCGTGGCGGAGATGTGCAGGATCAGTCCTGAAACAGTCGGGGGCAAACTGCCGCCCAGCCATGGACCAATGACCAGACCAAGTGCGCCGAGTGCCATGCCCCAGAAGATGAATGAAACTTCTTTTGCGCTGCCAAGCGGACGACCCGTGACCATTGAGATGAAGTCCACCAGTAAGCCCGCGAAGACCAGCGACATGAAGCCCCACGAGTTGGCATGGATGTGAACTTCAAGCGGCACTTGAATGTACAGCGTTTCGCTCCAGTTCAGCCATAAGCCCGTGCCGACGATGATGCCGACGAGCAAATAGAAGATACCCGTGATGTAAAACTTGAGGCTGGCAGGCGCATCTCCGCCGCGTACGTTCCAAAGTTGAAAGAGCAGCAAGGTTGCCGCAACAAAGACCAATGTGCCGCCCGTAAAAATAAGCGGATGGTTGACACTGGCGAAGCCTGCGATCAGTGAGACGAAGCCGCCATTGAGCGTCAGCCAGATATCCCAGCGCATGGCAGGACGCGGCTTTTTGGAAAGCGATGCGGTCAGTAATGGCAATAAACCGAATACGACCTGCGAGATCAACCCCAGCGTAATGAAATGCACGCGCACCCAACGCAGGGCGGGGAATGCGCCGATCAAATTCAGGCTGACGAACGAGGCATCTGCTGCCATGAAGAGCGCGATGAATGTGAAAAGCAACGTAGTGAGTAGATATGGGATTGGCATTATTTTTCTCCTTTGGAACCTAAAAAGATGATGCGCGTTTTCGCATTCATGCCGCGTTTCGCGCCGCTTGGCACAACCACCGTCACCCCAGGTTTGATCGCAAAACTTTCATCGTCCACCGTCATCAAGCCCTCACCTTCGAGAAAGTGATACATTGCCGTCTCGCCAGGGTGAACGGGAATTTGTCCGCCCGCTTCCAGCCCCACCACCAGCGATTTGAACTGCGGCGTGTCGATTAAAAACTGCGGCTTCGGTCCATCTGCCGCAAAGACCGCTTTGGATTTTATTTCTGCAAAATAAAATTGACTTGTCTCAGACATATCATCTCCTTTGATATGTCTGACTTTACTGGAAGTCCCCGCTTCACACCCCGACTTTTGTCGGGTTTTTCAACCCAAACGTTAATCTCCCCGAAGCATGGCTCGCTCCGCCAACCCCGCGCGGTCGAGGATGCGAATTTGCTGTTTGTCCATTTCGATCAGCCCTGCCTTGGTCAACTCGCGGATGACGCGGCTGAGTACATCGGGCACGGTTCCCAAATGCGCGGCAAGCTCGGTTTGGTTTGTCCAGCGGCGGCGTTCGATCACTTCATTTTCTGCGGAGTCTAAAAGTAACTTGGCAAAACGCGCTTCAACTGTTTTGAGTGAAAGGTCTGATGCAAGCATGACGAGATCAATAATCTTATCTGCCATGTTACCGATGATCTGCAACGCCGTTTGCGGATATTTCATTACCACCCCTTCCAGCGCATGGCGCGGAAGCAGCCAAATGCCCGACTCTTCCAACGCTACCGCGGTCACAGGGTTGGGACGTTTCGCCAGCACGCCGATCTCATTGAAGATCTCGCCCGCATCCAAAAAACGCAAGACTTGTTCGCGTCCATCAGGCGCAGTTCGCAGGGCTTTCAAAGAACCGTATTGCAGGTAATACAAATTGGACTCAGTGTCACCCTCCCAAAACACAACGGCATTTGGCGGAAATACCTTCCACACAGCGCTCTTCGCCAAAGCCGCAAGAGCCGCATGATTCAATCCATGCAGAAATTCGAAGGTTTGCAGGCGTTTAAGAAGAATATCAGTTTGCATTATGGATACTTTCAAATAGGGGATGTTATTGGGCGTATTCTTCCAATAGGCTTCGGTTTAGAAACATAAATTCTGTGCGGTTGATTTGTATCGCACCCTGCTCTGCGAAACGATATAAAATGCGGCAGACAATTTCGCGTGTGGTGCCGACATGGGACGCCATCTCATCCAGCGTCAAGTGACGGGGGACAACATCCTGCCCGGATGGAAATTGCTCGAGCAACAGACGCGCCACCCGGCTGGTCAACGGCTGGAACGCCAATTTCTCCACGATCTCACTGACGAATTGCACGCGCTGGATCACAAGGCGGGTCAATTCCCACGATAACCGCCCGTTCTCCAAAATGAGTGGCATGAGTTCGTCGCGTGACCAAAGCAATAATTCACATTCGTCGGATGCCTTGAGTGCGGCGGGCATGGGGGTGTTCTCGATGAAAAAAGCCAAGCCCCAAAAAATCTCCCCCTCCCCAAATATTGCCAGTGTGAGACTGCGTCCCTCCGGCGACTCTTTGATGGCAGTCACCTGTCCTTTGCGGATAAAAAACAGGTTGGACCATATATCTCCATTGTGAGCAATCCACTCACCGCTTGGGAATTGGCGAACCTGTGCGCAGTCGGATAGTTTTTGCAGAGCGGTCTTATCCAGATGGGAAAAGACCTGGTTTTGGGCGAGCGAGTTTCTGCTCATAATTTCATCCTATCTTCTCTCATAGTACACGTTTTGAAATTCTACAGTGGATTTGCCTTAAGTCAAAGACTCTACCCTTGTTTTGTGATAGATTTCACATAAAGGAGCATAGAAATGAAGAACAATTTCAAACTTGGTGCGGTTTTGTCTGTTCTTGGCATTATAGCGGGATTGCTGCTTTTCTATTTTCTTGCGAATACCTATAACACGGTCATTGATATCCATGTTGGTGAAGGTCGGTCGGATGAAGGTAACACCGTGCGGATCGTGTATGCCGTGCTCGGCTGGTGGGGAACCGCAGCGGGCGCGCTTTGGGCTGCTGTATTGTATGGTTTCCTGAAAAGGGAAAACTGGGCATGGTTCTGGGGTGCCACGGCGGCGACCATCCAATTGCTGGCGGGCTTCTTTCCCATGATCCCCGCGCTGGATGGCGGTTTGCCTACTCCCACCCTCGTCGTTTTTATACTCGCTGCGGTGTTGTGGTTTGGAATGTTGTTCATCGGCGGGATTCCCAAACGGATCATCACGCTCACTTTCATTGCCGGGCTGGCATACGTGCTGACCTTCATTGACGGAGTGGCGCCCATTTCAAAGTACCAGACCTCACAAGGTTTTTGGAACGGAGTCTATGCCATTTCCCAACAGGTGAATTGGTGGGGCGCAGCAGCATGGGCGGTCTTTATCCTGGCAGTATTCAAACGCAAACCTTGGGCAATACCTGTAGGTATCTTTGCCGCATCCATGTCCATCATTGGCGGATACCCGATGGGTATCAACAACGTCTTTGAAGTTCAGCGGTTCTCGATGTTCCTGCCAGCGCCAATCATCAGCACCGGATTGCTGATCTATCTGTTACTGTCGTCCACACAGCGGATGTTCGAGGCATGGAATGCTGAAGAGAGGTAACCGCCCGCGCCGTTGGAGCAAGAGTGTGGTTTGTTCCGAAACGGGATGTGTGACTTTTGTTACATAAATTTCCCTTTTATTGTGTAATAATTCACAAATAGAAGGGATTGAGTCCTATTGGTTTTGTTTTGGTTTGTAAAATGCCGCCGACCGCGGACGGTTGACAGGTTCTGTCAGCGGTCAGTGGTCGGCGGTTGCGTTTGGAGGCAAACCCATGCAGTTTCTCAAAGAACGGTTCGATTATCTTTTCTGTTCCACGCGCGGGCTGACGCTGGTCGCCATTGCGGTGGTCTCGCTGATTACCGCCATCTTCGGCACGCTCTCTGGTCCGATGGTGGAATGGGGCGTCCGTGATATTGTCGTACGGCTGTTGAAGATGGAGTTGGTCCCTGCCGCGCGCGAGGGGCGAATCATCATGCTGTATCACACCATCGCCATGACCATCGTCGCCATCGAGGTGTATTTCATCACCGAACTCGTCCCGATGAAGCAGCACGAGCAGAAGATGATAAATGGCACGATCACCGTTGGTTATCTGATCTCAGTTATTTTCGGCATGGCATTTGCCTATTGGGGACGCAACTTCGCCTTTCATGGATTGTTTCTGCTCGGGCAGTCACTGGTGTTCTTCGCGGGCATCTTGCTCGCCATTGCACTGGTTCCGTGGAAGAAGGAATACCGCTCGCCTGCGGATTCTCCCTACGCCCACACAAAAAACGGACTCGACCTGGAACGCGTCGCCTTCTTCGTAATGGCGGTTTCCACACTACTTTCCGCCGCCTTCGGGGCGGTCTCCGGCTCGTACTGGAGCAACGGACACGAGACCTTCCTCGCCGAAGACCTGATCCGTAACCCGTTCAAGACCTATCTGCAAAAAGCGATCATCGGTCACCTGCACATCATGCTGACCCTGATCGCCATCGCCATCACGCTCATCGTCGGGCGCTGGCTGAAGTTCCAAGGCATCCTGCACCGCATCGCCATGCCGCTGATGATCTCGGGAACGGTCATTATCACCGCAGGCGCGCTCTCGGTTGTCTGGGTGGAAGCGGCGCATACCATTATTTATGTCGGCTCGGTCTTCGTCATGCTGGCGGCATTGTTCTTCGTCATCTACTCGTGGGGCATGCTCATCCGCGAAGGCACGGCGGAAATCGAAAAACCAACGTTTTGGCAGAAGATCAAAGCCCTGCTCAGTGACCCGATCAAGTTCGGTCCGGGCTGGCAGATGGTCTTCATGAATTTCACCGTCAGTGGGGTGGGGATCTTCATGGCGGTCAAACTGACTGAGATCTTCCGTGTCTGGCCCCATCGTGAAGAGCGCATCATCCTGACGGGACACTGGCATATCCTTGCCAGCCTGATCGCCACCATCATCCTGTTCTACTTCGCCGATCTTTCAGGGCTGAAAGGCAAAGCCCGTAAATGGTTCGGCTGGACGGTCATCATCATGTCCAACATTGCCTTCGCTTCCGTGACCATTTTCTCGATGAAGCGTCTATTTGTGACCGAAGCTGAACAGCAGAACGTCGTCAACTGGACGATGCTATTGACCGACATCGGTCTGGGGTTGGTGCTGGTCGTGCTGGCAGTTTTCATGGTCTGGCGCTTGCTCGACCTGTTCAAGGCAAAAGGCTGGTGGGTGCAGGAATACAAATCGGGGATCAAACGCAACGTGGAAGCCGAAATCGAGGAGCAGAAACGCAAACTCAAAGAACTCGAAGAGACTCTCAAGGAGGTGGAGAAATGAAACGGAAATTCTTCATCCTGACCCTGCTCGCATTGACCCTTGCCTCCTGTGCGCCCGCGCCGAGTGTCGCTGCCATCACGCCTCCCTACATTGACACGGGAATTGAACCCGAATCCTGGGCTTTGATTCATGCTGGAAGTTTCCCCTACGGACAGCACGATCACATCACGGACGTGGATTACGATTACGAAATGATGGTCACAACCGTCACCAACGAACAGTATGCCCGCTTCCTGAACGAAGCGCTGGCGGCAGACGCGATCCGTGTCGGTGAGGTGGAGGTTGAGGTTGGCGAGCAGGTTTGGGCGGAGATTGGGGCGTATGGTTTTTATCCGGGCGATCCCTATGATGGGTACAAGCATGAGGAGGAGATCAAGCCCGGCGATAAACTCTTCTTCCCCACCGAAGCGGACGGCGTGCGCATCACGTTCGATGGTCAGACTTTTCGCGCGATCCAGGAATACAGCAACCATCCCGCCACAATGGTGACGTGGTTCGGTGCGAACGCCTATTGCGAGTACTATGACTGGCGGTTGCCGAGCGAGATCGAATGGGAGAAAGCCGCGCGCGGCACGGAGTTGGTGAATGGGCGCGGCCTGCCCTTCCCCTGGGGCACGCACATCGAACGCAACAACGCCAACTATTATTCGTCGTTCGACCTGTTCGTGAAGATGTTCGGCAAACTGGGCAACACCACGCCCGTCGGTTTTTACAACGGCAACACATACACCCTTGAAGATGGCAATTACACCACACTGGATTCCGCCAGCCCCTACGGAATTTACGACATGGCTGGTAACGTCTGGCAGTGGACGGGTGATGACTATCCCAAACAGCATTATCGCCACATGCGCGGCGGAAGTTTCTACTCGTACGAAGTGGACCTGCGCGTGTGGAAGTTCAACAGCGCGGGTCCACAGCACTACAGCCCGCAGGTTGGTTTCCGTTGTGCGCGGTAGCGAGTGAAAACAGGTTATGCAAAGACTGGCTGAAAAAATTCGTTTGTATTTGCCGCTGATCAAGTCACCGCAAACGGGGTTGTTGGTGTTTACCGGGCTTGCGGGTTATATGAGTTCGCGGTGCCCGATTTTCCATCTCGGTACGTTGATCGGTTTGTTCGTCAGCCTGCTGACATCCATCAGTGGCAGTACCATCTTGAACATGTGGTGGGACCGTGACATCGATGCGAGGATGAAGCGCACACAAACGCGTCCGCTGGCATCGGGAAGAATTTCTCCGAAGGAAGCGCTGGTTGTAGGGCTGGCACTTTCCGTGTTTGGTGTTGGCATAGCCTTTGCGATGGATAAGTTATATGGCGTGATCATACTGGCTGGCTGGTTCTTCGATGTGGTAGTGTACAGCATGTGGCTCAAACGACGCTCTGCCTGGAGCATCGTTTGGGGCGGCATTTCGGGCGCAATGCCCATTCTGGCGGGTCGTGCGCTCGGTTTCGGCGCAATGGACCAGGTGGGTGTCATGCTTGCATTTGGGATTCTGTTTTGGATTCCCACTCACACACTGACCTTCAGCATGAAATTCGCCAAAGACTACGCGGATGCCTGTGTGCCTACATTTCCCTCCACGTACGGGTTGACGGTTACCCGAGCAACCATCGGTGTCTCATCCATGCTGGCGGCGGGGGCGATGATCGCGGCAGGTTACGGTATCGGTATGGCGTGGGGCTTTCTGCGTCTGCTCGGCGTGCTTTCAGCAGGGTTGCTTATGCTGGCGGTGACAGTCACGTTCCGTCCTTCCGAGCGGGTTAGTTTTGGCTTGTTCAAATATGCATCCATTTATATGCTTGCAGCAATGATTCTGGTTATGCTCGAGGTGATGTGATGCATCTCCCAGCCCTCGGCATACCTTCCCCCTGCTGATAATACAGTTGTTTATGGCAGGTCTCAACGAAAGGAGTAAACAATGTCCAAAAATAGTTTCTTCGCAAAGTTCCTGCGCTTCATTGGCATCGTGCTGATGGGGCTGACAGGCGGGTTCACCCTGCTGGGCGGAATCGGCACGACCTGCGCCGCGCTCTTCCCCACCAACTATGATAGCATGGCTCCATTGGCTCCGTTCCAATGGCTGTACATCCTGTTTGTATTGACCGGCATCGCCCTCGGTGTATGGGGGATTTGGGCGACGGTCAAACTTGTACGAGGAACTTCTGATTCCTACAAGATGAGCATGCAGGCGTTGGTCGTAGGCGTGGTGATCGGATTCATCCACATCTATGCCTCGCGCACGTTGCGCGGCGCGTCCATGCCTGTGGATGCAGTGGTGTACACCACTGTCCTCACGCTAATCATCTTTTTGTTCCTTCGCATCCCGTTCATCTGGCAGGGTGTGGATTTCACAGAAGGTAGTACAAAGAGAAATCTGCCTGCGGGTGGCGCGGCGACGATCCTGCTCGGCATCATGACGCTGACCATCCAGCATACAATGGCATCCACGCACACATGGGACGGTGTGAATTATGCGGATGTGTTCAACGCGTCCATGACGGTTATCGGCTTGGGTTTGTGGTTGATGGGGTTGAGTGTTTTTCTCGGTATGGCGATGAACATGGAAAGAATTCCAGCGATTGCGCAACTAAAAAACAGCTGGTGGATGAACTTGCCGCTGAAGCGATGATCGATGGCAAGCGGGACGTTCAGGTGGAGATTCGAGCCAAGATCATGAATCTGACGGTGAGAAAAAAACTACTGGATTTTCAGAATGGTGGTGAAATCGTAGCTCGACTGTAGCGATCAGCTTCTAGTTAAAAAAACCTTGACAGTTCTGAGAAAAGGAATGGGATTGTCAAGGCGTTTTTTACATCCTGTCCCTATTTGGAGCAGGGCGTGGTATGTATTAAGTGTGGTTCAATGTGGGTCGAAACTTAAACCAATATACATGATACATACCGCGCTAGACAGATCTTTGTGCAACTTGGAATATAAAAACAAGAGCAAAAAGGCTAAAACCTGATGTTCCATTGAAACAGCCAAAGTTCCCACATTGTCCCCCTGAACTCATCGAGGAACTTTTTCCCGCTCAAGTTCGTTATGCGGTGGTTCAAGAGACCGTAAAGGACCTTTTTGTCAATAATGAGTATCAATACTCCCTTCCCCGCCTGGCACATGCTGGGAGAACTCGTACTTCCCATCGTCAAAAGCACGGACCAGGCTGTCCATACCTGGTTGGTGGAGGTACTCATGCCTCTCAACTTGTCATCAGAGTTTATGGGAAGGGTATTGGGGTCTGCTCAAGAGTCTGTTGGAAATACGATTAATCCCAACTCTGAATCTGCTATCTCTCATATCCACATCTCGATCCTTGTGCCGCGCGGACACATCCCATCGAGAAAGTCCTGGGGATTTTTCCACATCGAAAGGATAGAGGCAGGTGTAGACAGCAGTGATGAAATTCACCACGCCATCGAATTTTATTTGTATGTTGAGGGGGAATAACCGGTTACTTCAAAACTTCTTGCGCCCACTCTTCGGTTGTCTTTTGCTTTGCGTAGTTCTCTGCCACTTTGATCTGGTCGGCTGTCAGGTGTGATGAGATCGCTTCACGCAGTTTCTCGCTACGGGCACGCAGGTGCGGGGTCACGGAAGGATGCGAGATGATGGACAAGGTCGCCGCCAGCTTTGTCTCTGGCGGGATACCGTTCTCCATCTCTATAAATGAAACCAATGCACTCAGGATGATAAGCGTCCATTTGTTGTCGCGGGCGGCGGCATAGGCTTCAAGAAACAACCGTTTCGCTTCTTCATGCGACCGAAGCGCAGCGTACGCTTGCCCGAGGTGGATGACAGGCTGCATGGCGTTCAACTGGTCGCCGATCTCCCTGTAAAGTTTGATGCTGCATGAGAAGTTTTCCAACGCCTCTTCATTTTGACCTTGTGCCAGATCCGCCATCCCAAGCATATCCGACCCAAATGCCTGTGCCCAACGATCCATGTTGGCATTTGCAAGCGCATTACTCTCACTCAAAATGGAACGGGTCTCTTTGATGCGGTTGAGCGCAAAGGTTACCATGCCAAGATATAACATGCAAAAGACCAATCCGCGCGGGTCGCCGACGGAACGCCAAATATTCAAGCTCTCGGTCAATTGCTGGTAGGCTGCGTTCAGATTGCCCTCTTGATAAGCCACTATACCAAGCACATTGACGGAGATGGCTGTGTGCCACGGCGTCAGTGACCTGCTATGGTTGAGACTTTCCGTTGTCAGTCTATCCGCTTTAGAGATCTCACCCTGCATCAGAGCAAGGTATCCCCAATTGCCATAAATGTAATACAGGATTTCAGGGTCGTTGTGTTCGCGGGCGATTTCCAAGCTTTCTGCAAGCAGTGTTGTTGCCCGCTCTGTGTTGCCTTTGCGGAATTCGAACCAGCCCACCTGATCGACCAACGCGGCAAAAGAGGATTTCTCCTGCATGCTTTTGAGGCTGCCTGGCGCCCCACTTACACGGAACTTATTCATGGCGGCTGTGAATGCAGAGAGTGCTTCATCGTAATGAGCATTCACTTCGAAGTACCAGTTCAAACAGGGGGACATCCTGCGCAGGATATCCAACCGTCCCTGTTCGACAGCCCAGTGCCAGCCCGCCAGCCAGTTTGATGTCTCTGAGCGTATCAGTTGCTTTGTCTGCAATTGTTGCACGCTTTTGAAGGGAGTCTCCAATGCCGCAATCCATTCGGCAAAGTACAAAGAGTGTTTCTCGGAAGATTCTCTTTCCTCTTTGGAATCCGAGTGGAGTTGGGCAAAGGCGTACTGACGAATCAATTCGTGCAGGTTGTAGCGGTCGGGGTTGCGGTTGAAGCGCAAGAGGGATTTATCTACCAGCGAGGAAAGTGTGGAAAGGGTCGCTCCCATCGCCTTGATGGCGGCTTCGCGCGTAAACCCGCCCTGGAAAACGGATAGCCGCTTGAGCACTATGCGTTCCTGTTCTGTCAGAAGTGCCCACGAGTGATCGAATACGGCTTTGATCGAACGATGACGCAAAGGAACATCGAGCATTTTGGTTTCAAGGAGATCAAGGCTTTTCTCAAGTTCTTGCGCGATCTCGCGACAGGACAATGTCCGTACCCAGGAGGCGGCGAGTTCGATGGCGAGAGGTAACCCGCCCACAAGTTTGCAAATGCGGATCAATGCCCCAGCGTCTTCCGATTCCAGAGAGAAGGTTTGCGAAGCTTGACGTGCGCGTTGGAGGAAAAGCAAGACTGCACTGTTGTTTTCAATGTTTTCGTTTGCTTGTTCAGGGATCGGGAGTCCCTGCACTTCGAATAGCCATTCCCATTGCAGACGCAACTGCTCGCGGGAGGTGATAAGCATTTTGATTTGCTGGGTCTGTTGAAGGAGCTTGCCCAGCAGGCTGGCTCCTTCAACGAGATGTTCCATGTTATCGATTACCAATAAAACATTCTTTCCTTGAAGGAAGGCTGCGACTTGCACGAGCGGTTCAGCGGGACCTGAGAACGCCACCCCAAGCACATCCGCAATCGCAGGGACGATGGACTCGGTCATGCCGACGCCAGCGAGGGAGATGAAGTATACGCCGTCGCTGAAATGGGATTCGAGTTGGCGTCCTGCTTCGATGGCAAGACGGGTCTTGCCGATTCCGCCTACGCCTGTCAATGTGAGCAGGCGGCAGGCGGGTTCAAGCAACTGGCGGGTGATCACATTGACTTCGTGTTCACGCCCGACGAGCGGGGTGGGAGGAAGGGGCAGATAGCCAGGATTCAGTTTGGGAGGTGAAACAGGTTCGATACGGGAAAGAGGCGGGATGGCGTCCAGGTTGGAGGTGCTTTTTTCCTGTCTGGCAATTTTGAGGAAGAGGGTGTGTTGGTCAGCGGGGATGTCCAGTTTTTTGGCAAGCAGTTCGGCGATTTGGCGAGAGGGACGACGTTCGTCCGTCTCGATCTTGAGCACAAGCGAAACAGAACATCCCACCTGCTTTGCGAGTTCCTGTTGTGTCAGGTCGAGCGCTTTTCGTCTTTTTCTGACCCAGATTCCGAATGAATGATCCACAAGTGTATTTAGGTTGAATGATCGGCGAAACGACGCCGAAATTGTACTACTTTTTGTCCAGTTTCTTGTGCTGATTAGCAACACCCGCTCCAGGCTGAAAAAGAATAAAGTAGGCATGGTGTTGAGTAATCGCTTTGGAAGTATTTGAGGAGATCGGAATGAATACCCAAATCCACGATGAAGCCCTGGTGCTGGCAGCTTCGAAAGGCGATCTGGAGGCATTCAACCAGTTGGTGCTGAGTTATCAGAATCTAGCCTACCACCACGCATACTCTCTGATGGGCGACCCGGCTTCTGCCGAGGATGTTGCGCAGGAGAGTTTTGTGAAGGCGTTCCAGGCGTTGGGCAGTTTTCGCGGCGGGTCATTCCGCAGCTGGCTGTTGCGGATCGTGACCAATTGCGCCTATGACATTCTGCGGCGTTCGCAGCGGTACCCGTTGCAACCGTTGTTTCCTGAGGATGATGACGGCGAGGAGTTGGAGTCTGCGCCGTGGCTTGCCGACCCATCTGCTTCGGTGCAGGATGCGGTGGAACAGGCTGAGTTCTCGGAGGAAATCCGTGGGTTGATGGAACAGTTGCCTGATGCATATCGTAATGTGCTGACGCTAGTCGATATCTATCAGTTCGATTATTCGGAGGCGGCTCAGACTCTGCGTGTGCCGATCGGCACTGTGAAAAGCAGACTTGCACGAGCGCGGTTGCAAATGAGGGGTATGTTGAAGGGTGTATTGGATGATACATCCTTATTGAAGACGACAAACCTCCTGTGCTCATAAAACAGGAAGATCATCATGTGCGATTTTTATAAAACATTTTAGGTCACATTCCGGAACAAATACGTGCCCCACATCGTTATCTGTTCGTTCAAAAGGTTAACCATCCTTTTTCTAAAATCTTTTATTTGTGAGGAGAAAACATGAAAACAAAAGCCCTATCGTTCCTGTTGTTGAGCCTTTTCCTGCTGCTCAATGCCTGTTCGCCACTGTCCACCGTCGTAAGCGAATCTGGGCAACAACCCATGCCCGTCGAATCGTACGATGTACCATCCACTGATGAACAGCCCATAACGGTGGATCAGGTTGAGGTGGAGACTAGTCAGCCACTGATCCCAGATACTTGGGTGACTTACAATAGCGCCAATCCGCAATGCGGATATGCAATCAGCTACCCACCAGAAATGCAAGCCGCTGAGCAAACCCCGTATAGTCAGATACTTCGTTTCAACCTGCCAGATTCAGATGCCGGCATCCCAAATTTCATCTACATGTCCGTGGTTACTCCTGAAATCCAAAAGATGGTCGAGGATGGTGTCTATAACCATGATGTCTACAATTATGACCCAGCGGCAACATCAATCATGGTAAATATGCAGTCTGGCGAGAGCAAATCAGTACACCCGGTAACAGATATGGAAACAGGATTTACCTTTGAGCGTAAGCTGGATACACAAATCAGCGGTTACATTGCTCAAACCTATGAGAATATCCATCCATGGGAGTTTCCCAGCGGGACGAAGGAGATTCGATATCTCCTGTCATTGGACGGGTGCATTTACCTGATTGGTGGATACGTAGATACAACCCAGTCGAATCAACCTGGTGCGATTATGGAAGATCTTTTCCACCAGATTATCGCTACCACGCAAGTGACGCCGTGAGTGGTAGTCATCGTGAAAATTATGTGTTGCAGCAAACCAATATAGACTTTCAGTAAATAAAACCCGCTGGGACTGTATCTGCGCCAGCGGGTTTTGGATGGACTGCTGTGGAGTTGTATTTTTTCGTATATAG